>Ga0255338_1002598_pt1 | contig 25388 bp, 27 predicted proteins | sample MeOH1_35cm_T4_19_FD_203715 | JGI IMG/M metagenome (GOLD analysis project Ga0255338, IMG submission 203715) | Sandy soil microbial communities from University of British Columbia, Vancouver, Canada - MeOH1_35cm_T4_195 | ecosystem: Engineered > Artificial ecosystem > Sand microcosm > Unclassified ...
GCACAACCTGAGCCTGACGGTTCAGCCGGGCGAGCGCGTGGCGCTGGTCGGGCGCAACGGCGTGGGCAAGACGACGGTGGTGAACACGATCCTGGGCCTGGCGGCGCTGCGCGGCGGCCGGATTGAGCTGGCCGGCCATGAGCTGGCCCGCCCGCGCCCCTACCTGGCGGCCCAGCATGGCGTGGTGGTGGTGCCGCAGGGCCGGCGCATCGTGGCCAACCTGACGGTGGAGGAGAACCTGCACCTGGGCGCAGCGGTGGGCCGCAAGGGGCCCTGGAGCGTGCCGGAGATCTACAAGCTCTTCCCGATCCTGCAGGAGCGCGCCCACACGCCGGGCACGGCGCTCTCGGGCGGGCAGCAGCAGATGCTGGCGGTGGGCCGCGCGCTCATGGCCAACCCGGCGCTGATCCTGCTGGACGAGCCCACCGAGGGCCTGGCGCCGGTGATCGTGGACCAGCTCGCGAAGATCTTCAACCAGGTGGCCGACCAGGGCACCGCGCTGCTGCTGATCGAGCAGAACATGAGCCTCGTCACCCGCGTGGCCGAGCGCTACTGCGCCATGGCCAAGGGCGCCGTCGTCGCCCAGGGCAAGGTGGAGAACTCCCCCGCCGGCCTCAAGGACCTCGAAGCCCACGTCATGGTCTGAACCTTCGCCTTCCTTCGTCGCAAGACCCGGTCGCCGGACCGCATCCGGCTTTTCCTTACCTTTCGGAGACAAAGCATGTTGAAGCTCAAACCCCTGCAGCGCTCGCTCGCCGCGCTGGCCCTGTGCGCGGTGGTGCCCCTGGGCGCCATGGCCCAGAAGAAGGACCCCGTCCAGGTGGGTCTGGTCACATCCAAGTCCGGCCAGTTCGCCCAGCAGGGCGAGGAAGTGCTGCGCGCGATCCAGTTCGCCATCGACGAGGCCAATGCCAAGGGCGGCGTGGACGGCCGCGAGGTCAAGGTGCAGATCGCCGACGACGAGGGCACGCCCGACGCCGGCCGCCGCGTGGCCGAGAAGCTCGCGCGCGACGGCCACAACCTGCTGATCGGCGCCATTCCCTCGTCCATCTCGATGGCCATCGCCCAGAACCTGGAGCGCTGGGACGCGGTCTACTTCGGCACCCTGTCCAAGTCCGACAAGATGACCGGCGACAGCTGCAAGGCGCGCAGCTTCCGCACCAACCACTCCGACGCGATGGACCTGGCCATGATCGGCGAGTGGATGAAGAGCTTCAAGGAGCAGAACTACGCCGTGATCGCCTCCGACTACGTCTGGGGCCGTGACTCCGGCGAGTCCTTCGTCAAGAAGGCCACCGCGCTGGGCAAGAAGGCTGACCTGTCCCTCTACGTGCCCATGGGCACCAAGGACTTCTCGCCCTACATCGCCCAGCTCAAGGCCTCCAACGCCCAGGCGGTCTGGGTCGCCATCGTGGGCCGCGACGGCATCGCCTTCGTCAAGCAGGCGCAAGAGTTCGGCCTGATCGGTCCGAAGCGCCTGCTCGGCCACGCGCTGATCTTCCAGTACGTGGCGGACGCCACCGGCAAGGCCACCGAAGGCACCTGGGGCAACATCGGCTACGGCGCCGAGATCGACAACCCACGCAACAAGGCCTTCGTGCAGGCCTTCAAGGCCAAGTTCAACCGTGTGCCGACCGAGAACGAAGGCGCCGCCTACAACGGCGTCCAAGTGATGTTCGAGGGCGTCAAGAAGGCCGGCAGCGTCAAGCCAGCCGACGTCGCCAAGGCCCTGCGCGGCGCCACCCTGGACACGGTCTATGGCCAGACGACCATGCGCGCCGAGGACAACCAGCTGCTGATCCCCAACTACGTCGGCGTGGTCAAGGCCGATGGCGGCAAGCTGCGCCCGGTGATCCAGCAGACCTTCCCGGCCACGCTGGCGCCCGCGCCGTCGCCTGACTGCAAGCTGTAATTCCAGCCGACCAGGGCGACAGCCCGCCTGGATGCCCCGCGCAGCGTGGTGCGCCGGGCGGGCTGTCTGCCATTGCCAGGCGCAATGAGGTGTATTGCATCCGGCGCATGGACAGGGCCGATGCACGGCCCTAGAGTGCCGGCCCACGCCGACTCATGGCCACAACAACAACCACCCCGAGGAGACACATGAAATTCCTGCGCACTTCCTGCGTCATCGCCACGGCCCTGCTCGTCGGCACGCCCGCCTGGGCCGACATTCCGCTGGCCGGCATCAGCGAGGCCTCCGGCCCCGGTGCCACCGCCGGCACCAGCTTCCGTGATGGCTACCTGCTCGCCATCGACGAAGTGAACCAGCACGGCGGCATCCTCGGTCAGAAGCTGGCCCTGACCCAGTACAACATCGAGACCAGCCCCGAGGCCGCCACCGAGGCCGCCCAGAAGGCCGTCGCGCAAAAGCCCTTCGCCATCCTCGGGCCGGTGTTCTCGGGGCTCACGCTGGCCTCGATGCAGCAGACCGGCAGCAGCGGCATTCCCCAATTCACCGGCGGCGAGGCCGCGTCGCTGACCCGCAAGTTCCACCCCGGCCTGCTGCGCACCACGCTGTCGCAGCCCGGCTCGGCGCCGCGCCTGGGCGCCCTGGTCAGCTATGGCCTGGCCGCCAAGCGCGTCGGCCTGGTGACCATCGACAACGAGTTCGGCCGCGACGGCAAGGCCGCCCTCGAAAGCGCGCTCAAGCGCCGCGCCACCCCGATCGTGCTGGAGACCACGGTCAAGCCCAAGCAGACCGACTTTGCCGCCGTCGCCAACGACATCAAGGGCGCCAACGTCGATGCCCTGGTGCTCTACATCACCGAGGCGGAGATCGCCGGGCTGCTCAAGGCGCTCAAGGCTGTCGGCTTCGACCGCCCCATCGTCAGCGACGGACTGGTCGCCGCGCAGAAAGTGATCGAGCAGGCCGGGCCGGCCGTCGAGGGCGTGCTGGCCCACGCCAACATCTCGGTCGATGCGCCCTCGCCCGCGGTGCAGGGCTTCGTGACGCGCTACACCAGCCGCTACGGCACGCGTCCCGACCAGAACGCCCTCAAAGGCTTCTTCGCCGTGCAGGCGATCAAGGCCGGCGTCGAGCAGGCCGGCAAGGTGGACGCAGCGGCCTTCCTGAAGCTGGTCAAGGATGAGCGGCTGGACAACAAGCGCTTCCCCGACCTGATGGGTCCGGTCCGCTACGACTACTTCGGTGACCTCAACCGCGAGAGCTACTACCTCGTGGTGCGCGGCGGCAAACCGCAGATCCTCGCCACCATCCGCACCACCGAGGGCGGCAGCGTCGAGCTGCCCAGCGGCAAGCAGGTGACGCTGGACTCCAACGAGTTCCGCGGCGAGCTGCGCAGCCGCCTCACCGTGGCGCAGGACGCGCCGGCGATGCGCACCCGCTGATCGTCGCCCCTCCTGCCGGTGCGGCAGGAGGGGCCTCTTTTCTGAAAGGCCCCCATGAATTCCCCCTCCCCCATCCACGCCCTCGTGACCGGCGCCACCGGCGGCATCGGCCGCGGCATCTGCTTCGCCCTGATCGAGCAGGCTCGCCGCGAAGGCGTCCGCATCCACCTGAGCGCGGCGGCCTCGCGGACCGGCGACAAGCTGGACGCCCTGCTGCGCGAACTGCGCGAGGCCGGCGCCTCCGCCACGGGGGTGGCCGGCGACATCACCGACCCGGCGCAATGCGCCGCCATGGTGGCCCAGGCCCAGGCCCAGGGCGGCGACCTCACCGCCCTGGTCTGCAACGCCGGCGCGTCCGGCCCGGGCAAACTTGCCGACCTGCCGGTGGCGCAGTGGGACCAGACCTTCAACCTCAACACCCGCTCCGCCTGGCTGCTGGCCCAGGCGGCGCGCGAGCAGCTCGCGCGCACGCGCGGCAGCATCACCGCCATCGCCTCCATGTCCGGGCTACACCCGCACCCCGGCTACGGCGCCTACTCGGCCGCCAAGGCCGCGCTGATCATGCTGTGCCGCCAGCTGGCGCAGGAGTGGGCCGCGGAAGGCATCCGCGTCAACACGGTCTGCCCGGGCATGACCCGCACCCCGCTGACCGAAGCGGTCTACCAGGACGCCGAGACGCTGGCGAAGCGCGAGGCGCTGGTGCCGCTGGGCCGCATCGGCCGTGCCGAGGACATCGGCGCTGCCGTGGCCTACCTGACCAGCGCCGGCGCGGCCTATGTCACCGGCCAGAACCTGGTGGTCGATGGCGGCATCTCCGACCACATCCTGACCCTGATTCCGGGGCGCCCCGGCAAGCCGCCGGTCGGCGCCCCCGGCCAGTGAAGGAGCCGCCCATGCAACGCATCCTGATCACCGGCGGCAGCGGCTTCCTGGGCGCCTGGATCATCCGGCGCCTGCTGCAGCGCGGCATCGCGCCACGGGTGTTCGACCTCAGCGCCAATCGCGCCATCGTCACCGAAATCGTCGGGCCGCCGGCGCGTGAGCTCGACTGGCGGGCCGGCGACATCCGCGACGCGGACGAGGTCCAGCGCGCCATGGAAGGCTGCGATGGCGTGATCCACCTCGCCGGCATCCTGACCCCGGCCTGCGTCGCCAACCCGGTGCTCGGCGCCGAGGTCAACCTGATCGGCTCGCTGAATGTGTTCAACGCCGCGCGCGCCCACGGACTGCGCCAGGTGGTCTACGCCAGCAGCGCCGGCGTCTATGGCCCCCTGGACGCGCACCATCCGCTACCCGCCACGCACTACGGCGCCTTCAAGCTCGCGGTGGAAGGCTCGGCCCGCGCCTACTGGCACGACCATGGGCTGGCCAGCGTCGGCTTTCGCCCCTTCGTGGTCTACGGGCCGGGCCGCGAGACCGGCGTCAGCGCCGGCCCCAGCCTCGCCTGCCGGGCCGCCGCGCGCGGCGAGCCCTGCACCATCGGCTACACCGGCGCCTCGGGCCTGATCTACGTGGACGACGTGGCCGCTGCCTTCGAGCAGGCCCTGCTCACCCCGGCGCAGGGCGCCAGCGTCTACAACCTGGTCGGCGAAACCGCCACCGTGGACGAGGTGATCGCCGAGATCCGGCGCCGGGTTCCCGGCGCCCGGATCGACGCAGCCGGCCCGCCACTGACCATCGCGCCCGGCCTCAGCGAGGAAGGGCTGGACACCTTGCTGCCGGGCCGCCAGCGCACCACACTCGCGCAAGGCATCGCCGCCACCCTCGACCACTACCGCGCCGCCTGACCCCGGAGGCCCTCATGCAGCTCGCCATCGACTCTTACTGCTACCACCGCTTCTTCGGTGAGATCTACCCGGGTCTCGAAACCGATCCCGGACGGCGCATGACGATGGACGACTTCCTGCAGCGCGCCCAGGCGCTCGGCGTGGCCGGCGTGTCGCTGGAGTCGTGCTTCGTCCCGCGGACCGATGCCGGCACCCTGGCGCGGCTGCGCGGGCGGCTCGACGAGGCCGGGCTGGAACGGGTCTGGGCCTGGGGCCATCCGCACGGCCTGCGCTCGGGCGAGGACCCGGCCGCGGCCGACGACCTGGTACGCCACATCGGCATCGCGCAAGCCCTGGGCGCACGGGTGATGCGCATCTGCTGCGGAGGCCGGCGCACCCGGCCCGCGAGCTGGAGCGAGCACCGCGACCGGCTGCTGCCGCTGCTGCGGAAGGTGGTCGGCCCGGCCGAGCAGCACGGCGTGGTGCTCGCCATCGAGAACCACATTGACCTGCTGGCCGACGAGCTGGTGGAGCTGATCGAGACGGTGGATTCGCGCTGGCTGGGCGTGTGCCTGGACACCGCCAACAACCTGCGCATGCTGGAAAACCCGGTGGAGGCGGCACGCAAGCTCGCTCCCCACGCGCGTGCCACCCACATCAAGGACGTGACGGCCAACACCACGCGCAAGGTCGGCGATCCGCGCGACTTCGCTTTCTGGCCCAGCGTGCCACTCGGCCAGGGCCTGATCGACCTGCCGGCCATCCTGCAACAGCTGCGCGAGGTGAACTACGACGGCCTGCTGGCCCTGGAGATCGACTACCTGCACCCGGCCTGGATGGCCGACGACAGCGCCGACGCCGCCATCGCCCAGAGCCTGGACCACCTGCGCAGCCTGCTGGCCGCGCCCGCGCCGGCCCCATGAAGAAGGGGCGCCTGCGGCGCCCCTGGGTTCAGAGCCCTCTGCATTGGACGAGAGGACTCAGCCTGCCATGCTCTTCTGACGGCAGGCCGTTTCCGCCTCAGATCGTCTCGCCGGTGATCGCCGCCAGCATGGCCGGCGAGCCCTGCACCGCCGCGCGCTGCAGCAGGTGCGTCACGGCGCGCAGGCCACCCAGCTCCTCGCCGCCGCCGGCGCGCCCCGGGCCGCCGTGCTTGAGGAAGGGCAGTGCCGAGCCGTGGCCGGTCGATTCCGGCGCGGCCACGCGGTCCAGCACGTGCAGGCGGCCATGCCAGACGGCGGCGGCGCGCACGATGCGGGCGGCGACGGCCGGGTCCTTGGTCACCACGGTACCGACCAGGCTGCCCTTGCCGCGCGCGGCCAGCGCCAGCGCCTCGTCCACCCCGTCATACGGCATCAGCGTGCTGACCGGGCCGAAGGCCTCCACGTCATGCACCGCGTCGTGTGTGAGCGGGCTGCGGCTCAGCAGCAGCGTGGGCTGGAAGAACGCGCCCTCGGCCACGCCCTCGCCCACCGGGGCGAAATCGGCCGTGCCGCCGCCGAACACCACCTCGGCGCCCTGGCGCAGCAGCGCCACGCGCTCGGCCACGTCGGCCTGCTGGGCCTTGGAAGCCAGGGCGCCCATGCGCACGCCCTCCACCGCCGGGTCACCCACCACCACCTTGGCCAGGCGGCCCTTGATGCGTTCGGCCATCGCGTCCAGGTGCTGGCGCGGGACGATGGCGCGGCGGATCGCGGTGCACTTCTGGCCGGCCTTCACCGTCATCTCGCGCGCCACTTCCTTGGCGAACAGGTCAAACTCTTCGTCCTCCGGCGCCACGTCCGGCGCCAGGATCGCGCAGTTCAGCGAGTCGGCCTCGGCGTTGAACGGGATGCTGTGGCGGATCAGGTTCGGGTGCACGCGCAGCTTGGCTGCGGTGTCGGCCGAGCCGGTGAAGGTGACCACGTCCTGGCCCTCCAGGCGGTCCAGCAGGTCGCCCGTGCCGCCGATCACCAGCTGCAGCGCGCCGGCCGGCAGGATGCCGGAGGCGTCGATCAGGCGCACCAGCGCCTCGGTCAGGTAGCTGGTCGCCGTGGCGGGCTTACCGATGCACGGCAGGCCGGCCAGGAAGCTGGGCGCGAACTTCTCCAGCAGGCCCCACACCGGGAAGTTGAAGGCATTGATGTGCACCGCCAGGCCGCCGCGCGGCACCAGGATGTGCGTGCCGGCGAAGTTGCCCGCCTTGCCCAGCGGCGTGACGGGGCCCTCGTGCACCACGTTGCCCGCCGGCAGGCCATTCGCGGCCAGGCTGGCGTAGGCGAACAGCGTTCCGGTGCCCCCCTCGATGTCCACCGCGCCGTCGTTGCGCGTGGCGCCGGTCTGGGCGGAGATCGCGTACAGCGTCTCCTTGTGCTCACCCAGGTACTTGGCCAGCGCCTTCAGGCGCGCGCCGCGCTCGCGGAAGTCCAGCGCCAGCAGGCCGGGCACGCCGGTCTGGCGCGCGTAGGCCACGGCCTCGGCGAAGTCGATGGCCTCCGCGTGGGTGTGGGCGACCACCTGGCCGTTGATGGCACTGTGCAGGGCCTGGGCCGGCTGCTGGCCGATCCAGCGGCCGCCGATGAAACTCTGGAGAACTTGAGACATGGCAGTATGGTTCCTATTAACAAGGACAAGACCGATGGTTCGGTCCACATGGACAGATAACATGCATTATGATGCATTTTTTGCCCGCCGTGGCAGCTTGGAGGCGGGGTCCGGATGCAGCCTAGCGCCTTTTCCTCCGGCTGGGCGCGAACCGCTCCGCCCTCGCCAGCATCAGCGTTCCACGCCCCAGCGCGTGCGCCACACGACCAGCGCCGTCGCCACGCCATAGGCCGCCATGCCCAGTGCCACCAGGGCGAACACGGTCCAGGGTGGCGTCGCGGCCCGCGCCAGCAGCCAGCCGCCGAGGGCCACCACCGCCAGCCGCAGCGTGCCCGCCAGCACCGGTCCGCCCACCTTGCCGGCGCCGAGTGACGAGAAATACAGACTCAGCCCCACGCCGAACAGCGCGTAGCTCGGTCCCGCCCAGAGGAAGTAGGACCCCGCCGAGGCCAGCACCGCCGCGTCCTGCGTGAAGCGGTGCGTCCACAGTTCGGGCGCCAGCGCCAGCGCGCCCCCGACCACGGCCAGCAGCGCGCCCGACAGGCGGGCCCCCGTCCAGGCCACATGCCGGGCCCGGGCGACCTGGCCGGCGCCCACGGCCATGCCGACCAGCGGCACCGTGGCGACACCGATCGCGAAGACCAGCGGAATCAGCAGGAACTCCAGCCGGGTGCCGATGCCGTAGCCGGCCAGCGCCGTGCTGCCGAACTGCGCGACCAGGCGCGTCAGGATCAGGATGGTCAGCACCGTCTGCAGCGGCGACAGGCAGGCCAGAGCGCCGACCTTCAGGATGTCGCGCAGCAGCTCGCGCTGCAGCGGGGTGCCGCGCAGCGACAGCCGGATGCGCGAGCGCGGCGAGCGCAGGTAGCCGAACAGGAACAACGCGCCGGCCGAGTAGGCCAGCAGCTGCCCCGCGGCGACGCCCGGCATGCCCAGCGGCGGCAGCGGCCCCCAGCCCAGGCCGAGCGCGCCGCCGATCACGACCTGCAGCACCGAGGCCACCAGGAAGGTGATCGAAGGCACCATCATGTTGCCGCTGCCGCGCAGCACCGAGGCCAGCGTGCTCAGCAGCCAGACGCCCAGAGACCCGAGAAAGGCCACGTTGGAATAGGCCACCGCCTGGGCGACGGCCTCGGCGTGCCCGCCCAGCGCGCCATAGACGAACGGGCCGAAGGCCAGCATCAGCCCGGTGGAGGCCAGCCCCGCCACCAGTGCGATCCACAACGCGTGCACGGCGAGCGCGCTCGCGCGCTCCGGCTGGCCGGCGCCGAGCGCGCGGCTCACCGCCGACGACACGCCCCCGCCCATGGCGCCGTTGGACAGCATCTGCTGCAGCATCACCATCGGGAACACCAGGGCCATGCCAGCCAGCGCATCAAGGCCCAGCAGCCCGACGTAAGTGGTCTCGGCCACCGCCGCCAGCGCGGTGGCCATGGTCGCGCCCATGTTGGGCAGGGCAAAGCGCGCGAGCGTCGGCAGCACCGGCGCGGCCAGCAGCGGATGGGCCGTCGTGGCGCCGGCCGTCATGCCTCGCCCCGCAGCAGTTCGGTGCAATCGTCCAGCAGCTGGTGCAGGGCCACCACCCGTTCCTCGCCCAGGCGTGCGTTGAGCGCCTGCTGCGCGGCCAGCCAGTGCTGCTTCGCTTCGGCCCGCTTGGCACACCCCGCGTCGGTGATGCGCACGAGGCGGCTGCGCGCGTCGCCCCCCGCCTCCTGCACCAGCCAGCCCGCGGCCAGCAGTGGCTGCAGGTTGCGCGTGAGGGTCGAGGCATCCAGCCCCATCAGCCGCGCCAGCTCGCCCGGCGCCACGGCCCCGGCGTGCAGCACGTGCGAAAGCAGCGAGTACTGGGTGCCCTTCAGCCCCGCCTTGGCCATCTCGGCGTCGTACTGGCGCGCCAGCAGCCGCGCAAGCTGGCGTGTCTTGAAGTTGGTGCAGCCCTGGGGCAGTGGTGCTTTCGCGGTCATGGTCGGCGGTCTCCTGGCGGTCCGCAAGGGATCGCGCCACGCGATCCACAAGCAATTCATAATTGCATCTGCAATCATTGTAGATGCAATCATCAAACCATGCCTGCCCCGGCCGCGCCACCAGTCCCGGGGGCACCCGGCCGTGCTACGCGTCGCGCGGCAGCACCGCCAGCACCCGGGTGACGAAGGCGTTGAACTCCACCATGTAATTGGTCAGGAACTTGGCCGTGCCTTCGTTGGTGACCTGTCCGTCGTCCGTGATCAGCCCGGGCGTGAACTGGATGTAGGCCTCGGGCGCGTTCATCTGCGGCGAGTTGCAGAAGCTCAGCACGCTGCGCAGGCTCTGCTGCGCGACGGCGGTGCCGATGTGACCGGGCGAGGTGCCGATCACGGCCGATGGCTTGCGCGTGAACGAGTTCTGCCCCCAGGGGCGGCTGGCCCAGTCGATCGCGTTCTTCAGCCCGCCGGGGATCGAGCGGTTGTATTCGGGCGTGATGAACAGCAGCGCATCCACGTCGGCGATGGCCTTCTTGAAGGCGCGCGCCACGGGCGGGAAATCGGCGTCGTAGTCGGCGCTGTACAGCGGCAGGTCCTTGATCGGAATCTCCGTGAACGTCAGCGTGGACGGCGCCACACCGATCAGCGCCTTGGCGAGCTTGCGGTTGATGGAGGTGGAAGACAGGCTGCCGATCAGGTAACCAACCTTGTGTGTGCTCATGGGAACTCCTTCATGTGAACGTTGCGTTCAATCAACTCGGGAAAACCACCCTGCCGCGTCGCGCGCGGGGCACGCCGACAGGCCGCCGCAGTGTAGGCCGCCACCCAGGCCCGCGCAACGCATAAAAAAACACCCGCCCCTTGTGGGGGCGGGTGTCAAACAGCTGCCTTGCCGACAGCCGCCAGAAGGAACCGTGGCTTAAATGGATTCCAGCGCCAGCACCGCGGTGGCGGTGTTGGAGATCGGGATGTGGTAGTTGCTGCTCACGCGGCGCACGCCCGGGCCGGCCGCCGTCAGCGCACCGCGCATGGCCAGCCACATCAGCAGTTCCACACCCTGGGTCCCGGTCTTCTCCACCAGCTCATGGATGCTGAACTGCGTGGCCCACTCGGGGTTGGTCTCCAGGCTCTCGATGAACTGCAGGTCGAAGGCCTTGTTGATGAAGCCGGCGCGCTCGCCGTCGAGCTGGTGCGACAGGCCGCCGGAGGCGATCACCGCCACGCGCTTGTCGGCGCCCCAGGAAGCGATCGCCTCGCCCACCGCCTTGCCCAGCGCATAGCAGCGGCTGGCCTTGGGCAGCGGGAACTGCACCGTGTTGATGCAGACCGGCACCACCTCGACCGGGCAATCACCCTCGGGCCAGAACAGCTTGAGCGGCAGCGTGCAGGCGTGGTCCACCAGCATTTCCTGGCAGCTCACCACGTCGAACTCCTTGTCGATCAGCGTGTTGATCAGGTGCCAGGACAGGTCCACGTTGCCGCGGAACGGCGGCAGCGTCGGGATGCCCCAGCCCTCGTCGGCGTTGTTGTACTGGGCCGCGGCGCCGACGGCGAAGGTCGGCATCTTGTCCAGGAAGAAGTTCAGGCCGTGGTCGTTGTAGAACATGACCACCACGTCCGGCTTGGTCTTGCCCAGCCACTCGCGGATGGGCGGGAAGCCGTCGAAGAAAGGCTTCCAGTACGGATCCTGCTGCAGGCCCTTGTGGATCGCGCCGCCGATGGCCGGGATGTGGGAGGTGCCGAGGCCGCCAATGATTTTTGCCATGATGAGGGTGCTCCTGCTCTTTTACGGATGGTTGGCCGCGACCAGCTTGGCCTTGAATTCGTCCTTGGTCATGCCGGTCTGCTGGGCGCCGATGTCCTGCATGTCCAGCTTGAAGATGCCGGCGAACTTGGCCAGGTAGTAGGCGTTGCCGCCGGCTGCGATCAGCTGCAGCACGTTGCGGGCGCGGATCGCGGCCGCCTGCTGCTCGTTCAGGGCGTACTTCTTCATGTACGCCTCTTCGTCCGCCAGGAAGGCGTTGCGATTCGCCTCGTCGTTGAACGAGAAGCACATCTTGTTCAGGGCATAGCCCTTCTTGGCCTGTTCGCCATCGAACGGCGTGGTGCCGGGGATCTTGGGCAGCGGTTGGCTCACGGTCATCTCCTGTGGGGTTGTTCGGCAGACGTTTGATCCGTCTCAGGAACCGAGTATCCGCGTCGCATTGCCAAAGATAAATAGATCAATGATGATCTGTTGCATGAGCAAATTCGATTGGTCAGACCTCGATGCGCGGTTGCTGCAGCTGCTGGTGGCCGTGGTGGAAACCGGCTCCGTCACCGGCGCCGCGCAGCGCCTGGGCGTCACACAGTCCGCCGTGAGCCACCTGCTGGACAAGCTGCGCGCCATCACCGGCGACCCGCTGTTCGTCAAGTCCGGGCGCGGCATCGTCGCCACCGCGCGCGCCGAACTGCTCTCGGCCCAGGCGCGCGAGCTGCTCGACCAGCTGGAGCGCTTCGCCCGCTCCGGCGAGTTCGACCCCGCGCGCTGGCAGACCACCTTCACCATCGCCGCCAACGACTTCCAGCGCGACTTGCTGCTGCCGCCGCTGATGGCGCGCCTGCATGCCCAGGCGCCCGGCGTGGCGCTGCGCGTCATCCCCTCCGACGTGCCCACGCTGGAGATGCTGCGCCACGAGCACTGCCAGCTCGTCATCAGCCCGCGCCCGCCCGAGGGCAGCGACATCCTGCAAAAGCGCCTGTTCGAGACCCGCTACCGCGTCTTCTACGACCCCGCCGTGCGCGCCGCGCCGCGCAACATCAGCGAATACACGCAGGCGCGCCACATCACCGTCGCCTACGCGCCGCGCCGCGCGCTCGACCTGGACCAATGGCTGGCCGCGCGCGGCGTGCAGCGCCGCTTCGCCGTCATGGTGCCCGGCTTCGCCGGCCTGCCCGCCTTCATCCAGGGCAGCGACCTGCTCGCCACAGTGCCGGAATTGCTGCAAACCACCGTGCTGCGCGGCCTCGCCAGCGCCGAACCGCCCGTGCCCTGCCCGCCCATGCCGATGTACATGATCTGGCATGCGCGCCACCAGCTCGACGCGGCGCACCGGTGGCTGCGGGAGCAATTGGAGGGGGTGGCGGGGCCAGTGCTGGCGGCTCCGCCGCTGACTAAGCCCGCCGGGCCATAAAGGGCCGCAGCCCGCTTTCCGCCGCCCGGATCCACCTGTAAAGATATGTATCATTATTATGCCAATAACAAGAATGGCCATTCACCATTGCTGTCACACCCCAATTCAGGAGGCTTCCAGGACCATGAAAATCTTTCACTGGACGTGTATTCTTTTGACTACATTTATCGTCGGCTGCGGCGGAGGCGGGGGCAACCCCGGCACCTGCTCAGGCAGCACGATTTATTGCGAAGAGAACGGACTTGCCGCTGGCGACAAAACGAGCGTGAGCTCGGTACAAGCAGGCGTCTTCACCAAAACTGGAACAGGTGACACCGCATTTGACATACCCAGCAGCGTCACCAAGATTCGCATCGAAGCCACCACGAGTAGCAGCACCAACTTCATTGTCCAGATTGATGGCCGTCTTTTCGTCTCGGAATTTTTGGGCGGCGCCCAAAATTCTCAGTCATTCGACAGAACCTTTTCGCTCCAGGGCGGCGGCCACGTAGAGATCATCGGCTCCAGCGGCGCCAAGTGGACGTTCACGGAAGTTCCGTAACTCCGGCGTGAGTCGGTCTTGAGCCGCCATCTGGGCAACTGCTGGCGCGACGGCATACATCGAGACGTATCCGCCCCTCTGCTCTACAGTTGGCGCGCGACCGGGCGCGACGGGCGGCGTCCACTCAACGAACCGGGCTACCGCTTGCAGTCCGCACCAACGCTGCCCTCCTGCCGATTGGCGGCCTCGATCTCGCAGGTGCGCTGCTGGGTCATCGCGCGCAGGCATTCGGCGCTTTCGACTTGGCTGATGGTGCCTCCGCCAGCTGCATAAAAGCGGCAGTTCGCATCTCGATACTGAATCCAGATCCGTTGTGCCGCCCGCAGCGGTTCGCGCTGGCCTGGTTCGCTGCGCTGAACCAACGCCTGGTAAGCGGCGTTCAGGCGGCTGTCCCACACCTTCGCGCGTGCACCGATGCACGCCGTCAGTTCGGCCGTAGGCTGGTCGCGGCATCGCACGTAATCAGGACCGTACATCTGTGCGGCAACTCCGGCGCCTAAAGCCACAGACAGAAATCCAATGGCAGTGCCTCGCATGGCGCTCTCCTGGGTTACGCAGGACATGGGGCAGGCGTCTTGGATTGAACGCTGCACTTGAGTTCCCGGCCCGCCCATCTTGGATTCACTCTGGGCAGCCGAGATGGAGTCATGGGTCAAGCAGCCATAGCGGCGCCGATGATCGTCCAGTCACGGAAATCTCTCCGCAGTAGTCGCGTTGAGCAAAGGCCGCTGGCGCCCGGTTTCGCGGGATCGAGACCCACCTCACATGTCCAACGGCGTACTTCTCCGGATTCATCTCCATGTTGGCTTCGTCTCGCTCTGCATAGCCAGCCACGAATTTCCCAGGCTTTTCACCGTGCAAGGGCCATGCGCACACCATGATGAACCTCGGCAGTTGCTTGGCCTGCAGCGGAGGCGTCGCAGTCATGACCTTACGCCGGATCCCCGCGGGCGTGAGCGACGGAACATAGCGGGCATAAGTCAACAGCATGACGCCACTGCCTTCAACGATCGCGAAAGCAGCCGTCCCCCCAGGCAAGCCCGGGTCCGGATCGTAAGCCACATGGGTCATGAAGGTGTAGTGTTGCCTCGCCCTCTTCCCATGCCCCGAGAACCCTGTCAGAAACCCCGAAGTGGCCTGTGCTTCGGCCGCCCGCACCTCGACCATTGCCACGGAACCGATCGCTGCACAGACTGCTGCGACGGGCAGCCAGCGCGGGAGTTCGCAACACCAGCCCTTCACAAGGCAGCGCGAAGAGCCCCGTGAAGTCGAATTGCGGCAGACGGTCGTGGATGACATAGCCTGTCTCCTGCGCTGCGAATGATCCCAGTATGGTCAGGAACGCTCATCTTTCAATTCCTGTCCAGCCTCCTGCCGTCACGTGAGACCGTGCCGAGCATCGATGCCGCACAGATGCATCGGCCAGGTCCTGCTCACCCCGCCCCCCGATGTGCCTGCCGGTACTTATGCGGACTCAAGCCCGTCCTCCGCTTGAAAAACCGCGAGAAATACGCCGGGTCCTCAAACCCCAATTCGGCCGCCAGGTTCGCCGCCGGCGCCGCGAAATAGACCAGCCGGCGGCAGGCCTCACGCGTGAGGCGCTCGTGCACCAGCTCCAGCGCGGAGCGGCCGCTCTCGGCGCGCACCAGGCGGTTCAGCCGCGCGGTGGTCAGGCCCAGCCGTGACGCGTAGCGCTCCATCGGCCAGTGGGCCAGGAAGTTCTCCTCCACCAGCAGCTGAAAGCGCGTGAACAGCGCCTGGTGCCGGTGCGCGCGGTCGCCCACCGCCTGCTGGCCCTGGGCGCGGGCCTGGGCCAGGCGCCAGACCACGGCGCGGGCCAGCCAACCGGCGACCGGCGCGTCGGCGGCGCCGGGCAGCACGAACTCGGCGGCCAGTTCGCGGAACAGCGCATCCAGCCGCACGGCTGCGCCCTCGCCCGGCAGGAAGCGCAGCACGCCGGGCGCGGTGAACAGGTCGCGGAAGGCCTGACCGACCGACTGGAACTCGCCCTCCACCAGGAAGCGCGCGCTCAGCGTCAGCACCAGCCCGTCGGTCTCGGGCGCGAAGCGGAAGCCGTGCACCACGCCGGGCGGCACCACGATGGCGGCCGGGCCTTGCACCGCCTCGCGCCGCTCGTCCAGCACCACGCCGGCCGCACCGTTGTGCACCCACAGCACCTGGTACAGGCCATGGTGGCGGTGCGCCTCGATCTCCCAGTGGTAGAGGCGGCTGCGCGACTGCACCTCCTCGATGTGCAGCATCTCCTGCCCGGGCGTGGCGGCCTCGCCGTAGAGGGCGAAGCTGGGGATGGCGACGCCGGGACGCACGGCCTTGAACACGGCGCCGCCAGGGGCGGCGGGCAGCGCAATCGGGTCGGCCGCGGGCGGCGGGGGGTAGGGTTTACGCGAGGTCATGGCGCATGATTTTGAACGAAAAGTGCAATTTTTAACCCTGCTTTGTGCAGTGTCATTGCCCCTTTCGCCCCCTAAAGTTCAGCCCATCCCCCAACCCCAAAGAGGAGACGCTGCATGTTCAGTTTCGATCCCTACTCGCCAGCCGTGGACGCGGACCCGTTCCCGTACTACAAGACGCTGCGCGACCAGTTCCCCTGCTTCTGGAGCCCCGAGGCCCAGATGTGGATCCTGTCCCGCTATGCCGACATCGTGACGGCCGGCCAGGACTGGCAGACCTATTCGTCGGCCAGCGGCAACCTGATGACCGAACTGCCCGGCCGCGCCGGCGCCACCCTGGGCAGCTCCGACCCACCCAAGCACGACCGCCTGCGCGGCCTGATCCAGCACGCTTTCATGAAGCGCAACCTGCTGGCCCTGGAAGAGCCGATCCGCGCCATCGCGAAAGAGGTGTTCGGCGAACTCAAGGGCGTCAAGCAGTTCGACTTCAAGGAGGTTTCGTCCAAGTTCACCGTCAAGGTGCTGATGGCCGCGCTGGGTCTGCCGATGGGCGACGAGGCGATCGTGGACGAGCAGATCGTGCGTGACAATGCCGTGCTGATGGTGCAGTCCGACGCCCGCACCCGCGCCAAGGGCCCGGAACACATCGCCGCCTTCAACTGGATGAAGGACTACGCGACCAAGGTGATCGCGATGCGCCGCGCCGAGCCGCGCAACGACCTGATCTCCAACTTCGCGCTGGCCGAGATCGACGGTGACCGCCTGGACGACAACGAGGTGCTGCTGACCACCACCACGCTGATCATGGCGGGCGTGGAGTCGCTGGGCGGCTTCATGATGATGTTCGCCTACAACCTGGCTACATACGACGAGGCCCGCAAGGCCGTGGTCGCCGACAAGGAGCTGCTGCCCGACGCGATCGAGGAGAGCCTGCGCTTCAACACCTCGGCCCAGCGCTTCCGCCGCCGCCTGATGAAGGACGTCGAGCTGCACGGCCAGACCATGAAGGCCGGCGACTTCGTCTGCCTGGCCTACGGCTCGGGCAACCGCGACGAACGCCAGTACCCGAACCCGGACGCGTACGACATCACGCGCAAGCCGCGCGGCCACCTGGGCTTCGGCGGCGGCGTGCATGCCTGCCTGGGCACGGCCATCGCGCGCCTGGCGGTCAAGATCGCGTTCGAGGAGTTCCACAAGGTGGTGCCGGAGTACAAGCGCACGGCCGACCAGCTGCCCTGGATGCCCTCGTCCACCTTCCGCAGCCCGCTGGTGCTGGAACTGACGGCCCCCTGATCACGCCGCCCTTTGCGCAGGCCGCCCGGCCTGCGCGCCCAACCTGCCGCCTGCGAGGCGGCAGCCCCATTTTTGAACTGGAGACCACCCCATGGCCAACATCACCTTCATCGAAGCCTCCGGGCAAGAGACCACCATCAACCTGGCCGACGGCTGGAGCCTGATGCAGGGCGCCACCGCCAACGGCGTGGACGGCATCCTGGGCGAATGCGGCGGCTCCTGCGCCTGCGCCACCTGCCACTGCTACGTGGACGAGGCGCGCCTGGGCGACCTGCCCGAAGCCAGCGAAGGCGAACTGGCCATGCTGGAGAACGTGGCCTCCGAGCGCCGCCCGAACAGCCGCCTGGCTTGCCAGCTCAAGTCCACCGCCGCGCTGGAAGGCCTGATCATCCGCCTGCCCGAGACCCAGGAATAAGACCGCTAAGATCGCCGTCCATGAGCGACACAACCCCTTCCCACCCCATCGTCATCGTCGGCGCCGGCCAAGCCGGCGTGCAGACCGCCGAGGCGCTGCGCGCCAGCGGCTACACCGGTGCCATCACCCTGCTCGGCGACGAGCCGCACGGCCCCTACCACCGCCCGCCACTGTCCAAGGCCTGGCTGGCCGGCGAGATGGAGGCCGTGCAGCTGGTCATGCGCGCGCCCGAGATGCTGGCGCGCAAGGCCATCGAACTGCGCACCGATACCCGCGTCACCGCGATCGACCGCGAGGCCAAGCTGGTGCGCCTGGCCGACGGCAGCGCCCTGCCCTACACCGGCCTGGTGCTGGCCACCGGCTCCACGCCGCGCCGCCTGCCGCTGCGCGGCGCGGACGCCCAGGGCGTGCTGGCCCTGCGCTCGCGCGACGACGCCAGCGCCATCGCCGAGCGCCTGGCGCTGTGCCAGGAGAAGCAGTTGCCGGTCGTGGTGATCGGCGGTGGCTTCATCGGCCTGGAAGTGGCGGCCACCGCACGCAAGAAGGGCCTCACCGTCACGGTGCTGGAAGCCGCGCCGCGCCTGCTGGGCCGCGTGCTGGCGCCGGTGCTGTCGGACTGGTACGCCGAGCTGCACCGCGGCCACGGCGCGAACCTGGTGCTGGGAGCCCAGATCGAGGCACTGGAAGCCGACGCACAGGGCAGCGTGAGCGGCGTGCGCCTGGTGGACGGCACGCTGGTGCCGGCCGGCCTGGTGGTGGTGGGCATCGGCGTCAACGCCAATGACCAGTTGGCCCAGGCCGCGGGCCTGGCCTGCGAGCGCGGCATCGTCGTCGATGCCTGCGGCCGCACCAGCGACCCGGCCATCGTGGCCGCCGGCGACTGCGCCGCGCGCCGCCTGCCCGACGGCGGCCTGCTGCGCCTGGAGTCGGTGCAAAACGCCACCGAACAGGGCAAGAGCGCCGCCGCCGCGCTGCTGGGCCAGGATCGCCCGTTCACCGCCACACCCTGGTTCTGGAGCGACCAGTACGACAAGAAGCTGCAGATGGCCGGCCTGTCCACCGGCGCCGACCATTGGGCGGTGCGCGGCGATCTCGCCAGCGGCAGCTTCAGCGTCTACCACTTCCAGGGCGAGAAGCTGCTGGCCGTGGACAGCGTGAACGCCAGCAAGGACCACCTGCAGGCGCGCAAGCTGCTCGACGCGGGCGTGTCGCCCACACCAGAGCAAGCGGCGGACACGGCCTTCGACCTCGCCAGCCTGCTGGTGAAGTAAGGGCTGACAGAAGATCACAACGGGCGCTACTGGCGCCCGTTGTCGTTTCAGCTCAGGGCTGCTGCAGGTACAGCGCCGCCAGGCGCGCCCGCTCCTTCTCGGCCACGCCCAGGCGCTGGCGCAGGTAGCCGTCGATGCCGCCATAGTCGGCTTCGACGGCGTGCAGCGCGGCCTCCAGGAAAGCCTCATCCACCCGCCAGAGCACGTCCAGCACCTCCTGCGGCGCGCGGCTGGGCGCCAGCGGCGGGCGGCGGTACAGCTCGTTGGTGAGCAGGTAGTCCTGTATCACCACCGGCCGCGGCACATCCAGCGCCAGCAGGATCAGCGCCGCGGCAAAGCCGGTGCGGTCCTTGCCGGCGGTGCAGTGGAAGACCAGCGGCGCGTCCTCGTCCAGCAGCAGGCGGAACAGCTCGGAGAAGCGGTGCGCGTTGTCATGCACGAAGGCGCGGTAGGTCTGCTGCATCAGGCCCACGGTCTCTTGCGCCGTGAGGTGGTGGCCGGCGTCCAGCAGGTCCTTCATGCGCTGCACCACGGTGGGCTCGATCGGCAGCGCATGCTGGGCCACGCCCGGCAGCGTGTAGGGCACGGCCGCGCGCTCGCGCTCGCCGCGCAGGTCGACCGTGCGCGCCACGCCCAGCTCGGCCACCCGCGACGCATCCTCGGGCGTCAGCCCCGCCAGATGGTCAGAGCGGAACAGGCGGCGCCAGCGCACCGTGCGGCCGTCTTGACCGATGTAACCACCAAGATCGCGGAAGTTGCTGGCACCGGAGAGCTTCAGGGAGCGGGAGGGGTTGTGCATGAGGTCCATTATCGGGGCCACGATCTCTTTACGTCGAGGTGACAAAACATGGGCACACTGCGCTGATGCCCCCTCGCCACACCACCCTGAACCTGCCGCGCCGCCACGTCCTGGGCCTGGCGCTGGCATCGCTGGGCCTGCCATCCGCTCGGGCACAGGCCGCGAACGTGATCGACGACAGCTGGAGCGACCCCGCCCGCGGGCGCGAGCTGCCACTGCGCCTGCGCTTCCCGGACCCCGCCATGCCCTCGCCCGCACAAGGCCGGGCCGTGGTGCTGTTCTCGCACGGGCTGGGCGGCACGCGCGCGGGCGGAGCGGTCTGGGGCGAGGCCTGGGCGGCGGCGGGCTTCGTCGTGGTGCACCTGCAGCACCCGGGCAGCGACACCGCAGCCCTGCGGACGGGCCTGCGCCGCGCGGCGTCGCCCCAGCAGTTGCTGGCGCGGCTGGACGACGTGCGTTTCGTGCTGGACGAGATGGACCGGCGGCGCCTGGCCGGCGAGGCCGGCTGGGCCACGACGCGCACCGGCCGCGTCGGCCTGAGCGGCCACTCCTTCGGCGCCCACACGACCCTGGGCATGGCCGGGCAGGCCTGGCCCGGGCGAGCGCCGATCGACGAGCCACGGCTGGCCGCCTTCGTTGCGATGTCGCCCACGCTGCCGCAGGCCGGCGATGCGCGCCAGGCTTTCGCCACGATCCGGCGCCCCCTGCTGTGCCTGACCGGCACGCGCGATGGCGATGTGATCGGCAACGGCGCCACCCCTGAGCGGCGCGCCGCCGTGTTCGACGCCCTGCCACCGGGCTACAAAGCACAGCTGGTACTGCAGGATGCCGACCACATGAGCTTCGCCGGCCAGACGTCAGAGACCGGCGCCCGCCGTCTGCAGTTGCTGCGCCAGGACCCGACGGCGCGCGAGCTGCTACCGCGGCACCACGCGCTGGTCGCCGCCCTCACCACAGACTGGTGGCGAACCCACCTGCTCGGCGACACCGCCGCGCGCGAGCGCCTGGTGCAGCCCGCCGGCCTATCGACCGGGGACCTGTGGCAGCAAGGCTAAGACCCACTGCCACGGCACGCCAATCACCTGCGCTCGTTGAGACATCGGCGCGACCGCCACGCATCACCCGGCCTGCGCCATGCCACGCCGCAGCGTCCGGCCATCGATGAGCTGCAGTTCCCGCCCCTTGGCGAACTTGCGCGCCTCCTCGGTGAAGCCGCCCGAGGTAACGACAAAGCCGCCCGCCGCACGCTCCGCTGCCATCACGCCGTAGAGCTCACGTACCGGCTTCACGCCGACGCGCGAGGCGCGCCAGTGCTTGCACTGCACCAGATACGAGTCCGCACCCTGGCGCAGCAGCACGTCCACCCCGCCGTCCGGCCCGCCGCCACCGGTGACCACCACGTCGTAGCCCTGCCCCCGGAAATACTCGCCCACCAGCGTCTCGAACTCGCGCCACGTCAGTCCCGCCAGGGCGTCAGACGGCTTGTCTGCCGCATCCCGCGGCAGCGCGGACGGTGGCTCCCTTCGCAATGACGACGGCTCGGCCTGGCGCCGCTTCAGCCGCGAGGGCCCTGCGGCCTGGCGCCGCCTCAGCAAGGACACCAGCGCGCCCAGCGAGAAGACGAAGGGCAGCACCTGCTGCCCGAGCGCGGCCAGCGCCAGCCACAGCGCCGACAGGAGGACATCGCGGTCCGGCTGGGTCTGCGCCAGCACCGGCAGGGACTTTTGCGCCACGAACTGCAGCCCCAGATAGCTGACGCCGGCCAGGGTCGCGCCCACCCACCACGGCAGGCGCGCCGTGAGGGCCACCAGGGCTAGACCCTGTGTGTTGCGGCGCGCCATCTGACTGTCTCTTCCTTGAAATGATGATCCGGCCGACGCGTGCGCAGCCAAGTGTGTTTTTATACACCCAATTCACCTCTAAACCTTGCCGGACGGCCCAAAGAAGCTATAAAACGTGAAGCACGCGAGTGGACTCAGCCGCGCGATGAGGGGGGAGTCGGGTGCAAGATCCAAACTCTTCGTCACGCTCCACCAGCGCCCCCTGCGCCTGCCCCCCCCCACGGGCGGCTCGGGCAGCCAGGGCAGGACGAAGGTGCGCCGGGCCAGGCCCTCCGCAATGCGGACTGTCTGCATGAGCGGGGTAATAAGGTGGCTGGCTCGTACTGGCGCGTCATCTGGCGGTGGTAGGCGCCGGTGGCGTCCATCAGCAGCAGCGTGTGGCGGTGGGCGCGGTGTCGAAGCTGACGTGGTCGTAGCGCATGCCCTGCCCCTCGCTCTCGCCGGCGAGCAAGGCGGCGAACTCGTCGACGGCCGCAATCTCGGTGGTGCAAGCGCTGGAGAGCTGCTGGCGCACGGCCGGGCGCGCCAGGCACGGCCACCGGCTGGTTGGACAGCGGTACGCCGAGCATCTCGTCCAGGTTGGAGGCGGCGTCGGCCAGCTTCAGCACGGTGGCGGTGGACAGCGAGGTCTTGCCGACCCCGCCCTTGCCGGTGAATCAGAGGAAATGCGTGGGCGCTGCCGGCAGGCCGAGCGGGGACGTGTCTTCAGGCGCGGCGGTCATGGGGCAAGCATGACACGGGCCATGGAGGCGTCGTTCAGAACACCTCGGTATCGACCTCGCTGTTGCCCTGCGCGTTGTAGCGGCTACCGACCACGGTCTTCTCGTTGATCAGCGCTTCCAGGCGTGCCATCACGTCAGCGTTGAGTTTCACGTCCGCGGCGCCCAGGTCGTCTTGCAGGTGCGCCACGCTGGTGGTACCGGGGATCGGCAGGATGTCCTCGCCCTGGTGCAGCAGCCACGCGATGGCCAGCTGCGCCGGGGTGCAGCCGACTTCGTGGGCGATGGCCTGGTAGGCGTGCAGCAGCTTCAGGTTGGCCGCGTAGTTGTCGGGCGCGAAGCGCGGCATGGCGCGACGGATGTCCTTGGACTCGAAGGCATTGACGTCCATCTCGCCGCACAGGAAGCCGCGGGCCACGGGGCTGAAGGCGACGAAGCTGACGCCCAGCTCGCGGCAAGCTTTCAGCACGGCGATCTCGGGGTTGCGCGTCCACAGCGAATACTCGGTCTGCAGCGCGGCGATCGGGTGCTCGGCATGCGCGCGGCGCAGCGTGTCGGCCGAGACTTCGGACAGGCCGATGCTGCGGATCTTGCCGGCACGCACCAGATCGCCCAGCGCGCCCACGCTCTCCTCGATCGGCACCTTCTTGTCCCAGCGGTGCAGGTAGTAGAGGTCGATCACGTCGGTCTTGAGCCGCTTGAGCGCGGCCTCGCAGGTGGCGCGGATGGTTTCCGGGCGGCCGTCGATCACGCGCACGGGCTTGCCATCGCCGTTGACGTCCACGCCGGTCATGCCGCACTTGCTGGCCAGAGTGAACTGGCTGCGGTAGCCGGACAGCACGTTGCCGACCAGGGTCTCGTTGGCGCCGAAGCCGTACAGGGCGGCGGTGTCGAAATGGGTCACGCCGGCGTCGAGCGCGGACAGCAGCACCTTGGCGGCCTGCTCGGGCGTCGGTGCCACACCATAGGCGTGACTGAGGTTCATGCAGCCCAGGCCGATGGCGCTGACGCTGAAGGGGCCGAGTTTTCTTTGTTGCATGGCAGGCCTTGAAATGGGTTGGAAAATGGGAAAACGACAAGCTTAACGCCTGTGCTTCCCCGGTGCGCGCCCACGGCGCGGTCTTCAGCCGAAGGCTGCGTGCGGCGCCTTCAGCCGACGGACTGCCAGGGCCAGCCATGCGGCGCTGCCATAGGTGCCGACCAGGTCGCGCTGAGCGGCGACCCAGGCGGCATCAGCGGGATCCAGCCCAAGCTCCACGATGAAGTCGCCCTGCACCACCACGAATTGCCGACGGTACGGCAACAGAAACGCCAAGCCTGCGGCGGCATGCGCCGCGCGGGCCTGCCCATAGTCGCCGAACCACTGGTTCAGCAGATGGCTGCAACGCGGCGCGTGCCAGAAACGGCCTTGATCGTCGCCCGGGACGGCCTGCCCGCCCAGCACATGACGGGCATGGTCCCAACGGGAAAAACCGACCTCGCTCGCCACCTGGTTCAGGCAATGCCGCAATCGCGGCGAGGCCACCTGCGACGGGGCCCCGGCGGCGACCGCGCCCGGCCGCCGCGCGGCGTTGAGCCGCAGGCGGGCCCGCGTCTTGAGTTCGGTCAGCAAGGGCGTATCGCACGTCATGGAAGGTCCTCGCTGTTGTACCCGTTTTCACCGCGGCATGGCAGTTCTTCGCGCCACATCTGCAGCAGCGCCGCCAGCTCGCCTGCGTAGTCGAAGTCCGGATCCTCGCGCTGCTTGACCGTGTCGATCACTTCGAAGCGGAAGTTCTCCGGGCCCCAGCGCATCCAGTCCTGCATCAGCTTCGTGTTGCGGTGGGACTTCAGCCCCAGCTCGAACCGGATGCGGTTCATCGCGCCCTCGACATGGGTGCTGCCGCCCACAAAGACCCGCTGGTTGACCAGGTTGCGGATGACGAAGACCCCCATGGGCGGCATCGCTTCCTTGTATTGCCGCGTCAGTTCGCGTTTGCGGTTCATGATGCCGGCCCCCCGAAATCGCTGAACGGAGGCTGCCCCTGCTCGATGGTGCGATGCCGTGCCGCCACCCAGGTCCGGGTCTCGGGGTGCGTCAGCCAGTAAAACGGCGCGCCGTCGTCCAGGCCCTGCAGCACCCGCTGCGCGAAGGCAGCGGCCGTCTCGGCCTGGCGCATGGCCTGCGCCACATGGGCCGCAAACGGGCTGGGCGGCGTGCCGGCCGGCGGACCGGCGGCCTCGATCTCCGGATAGCGCGCCAGGTTGCCGATCTCGGTGCGCACCATGCCCGGGCAAAGCGCATGGACGCCCACCCCCGTGCCGCGCGACTGGTAATGCAGCCCCTCCAGCGCCGCGAGCAACGCGGCCTTGCTGGCCCGGTACGGCCCGGCGCCCGGAAAGCTCTGCAGGGCGGCTGCGGACAGCGTGGCCACGGCCTTGCCGCGCCCTGCGCACAGATGCGGCCACCACAGCCGCAGCGTGCGCATGGCGCCCAGCACATTCACCTCCCAGGCCCATTGCCAGGCCTCGTCCGGAAGCTGCAGCAGGTCGCCCGGCACGCCACCGATGCCGGCGTTGGCGAAAACATGGCTGACCGGCCGCCCGGCAAAACGAGCGGCCAGCGCGGCCATGCCCGGCCCATCGCGCACGTCAAGCGAAAAGCGCATCGCCCGTGCATCCATGGGCGCAGTCTCGCGGTCGATGGCCACGACCTCATGGCCGTGGTCCAGCAGCGCTGCGACCAGCGCCTGGCCGATACCGGACGCGGCACCGGTGACGACCGCCAGCGCGGGCGAGACATTGAAAGGGAGCGAAGGGGAAAGAGAAGGGTCTGAAGACGCCATGACAGGACTCCTGGGTTCGTTGGAGGCCCATCCCGCGCTGGGCCAACGAAACCATGAACTGTCAAGTCGAAACTGGACGATTTGAGGGTGAGAGCCTCTTGTGCGGGCAGGCGCCCCTCAGCGCCTGAAGGCCCGCATTCTAGCGCGGGCCGCGGCGAAATACCCGCGGCCCGGGTGCTCAGGCAGCCTGCAGCTGCTGCTCCAGGTCGTGCAGCACGCGGTAGCAGTCCAGCACTTGATGGACGCTGGAGTTGGGCTCGCGGCCTTCGCGGATGGCGGCGAAGAACTCGCGGTCCTGCAGCTCGATGCCGTTCATCGACACCGCCACCTGGGACACGTCGATCTTCTCCTCCTTGCCGTTCACCAGGTCGTCGTAGCGGGCGATGTAGGTGCCGGTGTCGCCGATGTAGCGGAAGAAGGTGCCGAGCGGGCCGTCGTTGTT
>Ga0255338_1002599_pt1 | contig 25380 bp, 24 predicted proteins | sample MeOH1_35cm_T4_19_FD_203715 | JGI IMG/M metagenome (GOLD analysis project Ga0255338, IMG submission 203715) | Sandy soil microbial communities from University of British Columbia, Vancouver, Canada - MeOH1_35cm_T4_195 | ecosystem: Engineered > Artificial ecosystem > Sand microcosm > Unclassified ...
GCGAACCGAGAGCTGCTCCTTGATGTAGGCCAGGTACTTCTGCTCGGTCTCCGGCGGGAACTGCTCGCGCTCGATCTGCTGCTCCAGCACGTACATCAGGTGAACCGGGTTGGCAGCGATCTCGGTCGAGTCGAAGTTGAAAACCTTGGACAGGATCTTGAAGGCAAAGCGGGTCGAGACACCACTCATACCCTCATCCACCCCTGCGTAGTCGCGGTATTCCTGGTAGCTCTTGGCCTTCGGGTCGGTGTCCTTGAGACTCTCACCGTCATAGACCAGCATCTTGCTGAAAATGCTGGAATTTTCCGGTTCCTTCAGCCGCGTCAGCACGGCGAACTGCGCCATCATCTTCAGCGTGCCGGGCGCGCAGATGGCGCTGGCCAACGACGAGTTGCGGATCAGCTTCTCGTAGATGTGAACCTCTTCCGACACGCGCAGGCAGTACGGCACCTTGACGATGTAGATGCGGTCCAGGAATGCCTCGTTGTTCTTGTTGTTCTTGAAGGCCTTCCACTCGCTCTCGTTGGAGTGCGCCATCACGATGCCGTCGAACGGAATCGCCCCGAAGCCCTCCGTCCCTTTGAAGTTGCCCTCCTGCGTGGCCGTGAGCAGCGGATGCAGCACCTTGATCGGCGCCTTGAACATTTCCACGAACTCCAGCAAACCCTGGTTGGCCAGGCACAGGCCTCCGGAGTAGCTATAGGCATCGGGATCGTCCTGGGCGAAGGTCTCCAGCTTGCGGATGTCGATCTTGCCCACCAAGGAGGAGATGTCCTGGTTGTTCTCGTCCCCCGGCTCGGTCTTGGCGATCGCGCACTGCTTGAGCACCGACGGATAACGCTTGACCACGCGGAACTTGCGGATGTCGCCGCCGTATTCCTCCAGCCGTTTCACGGCCCAGGGCGACAGCACGCGCTGCAGGTAGCGCGGCGCAATGCCGTACTGCGATTCCAGCAACGGCGCGTCCTCTGCATTGTTGAACAGGGAGAGCGGCGACTCATTGACCGGCGAACCCTTGATCGCGTAGAACGGCACGCGCTCCATCAGCTGCTTGAGTCGCTCGGCGATGGATGACTTGCCGCCGCCCACGGGCCCCAACAGGTAAAGGATCTGCTTCTTCTCTTCCAGCCCTTGCGCCGCGTGGCGGAAGTAAGACACGACCTGTTCAATCGGATCTTCCATGCCATAGAAGTCCTGAAACGCCGGGTAGATCTTGATGACCTTGTTGCCGAACACGCGTGACAGGCGCGAGTCATGTCGGGTGTCGAGGAACTTCGGCTCACCAATCGCGGCGAGCATGCGCTCGGCTGCGGTGGCATAGACCATCGGATCCTTGCGACAGGCCTCGAGGTATTCCTCGATGGACAGCTCCTCTTCGCGCTTCTGTTCATAGCGCGTCAGAAAGTTGCGAACGACATCCATGGCTCCCTCCTTTGCATGCGACAACCGGAAGATTGCGCCCTGCGGGGTGATGGTCATTCCGGTTTACTGAACAGCCCGTCTATGCCTGCACCGGAACTTGAAGAGTAGATCGTGATCGATTCCTCAAGTTCCTGCGTGTCCATTGTGTCAACTGAAACCGGACTTGCAAAGATGTCACGCAAAAAATATGTGGAGGCAGATCAGGCTGCGCGGCACGCCACCTCATGCGCCAGCCCCATGACCTCGCGCGCCGGCAGCGTCTTCAGGCGGTGGTCGCTCCAGACCTGGCGCCACTTGCGCGCACCGTGCAGTCCGTGACGCAGGCCCAGCATGTGGCGGGCAATCGGGTACCAAGGGCAATCATCCTCCGCAGCCGCCCGCTCCATGTAGGCCACCATGGCTTCTTCCACCGCCTCCCGGGTCAGGGTGGCCGGCGCCTCGCCGAAGAAGCGTTCATCCCAGCCGGACAGCAGCCAGGGGTTGTGATAGGCCTCTCGCCCCACCATCACGCCATCAACATGCTGCAGGTGCGCCTGAATCTGCGTTTCGGTGGTGACGCCACCGTTCACACAAATGGTCAGCGCCGGAAAATCCTGCTTCAAACGGTAAGCCAGCTCATAACGCAAGGGCGGGATTTCGCGATTCTCTTTCGGACTCAGGCCCTTGAGCCAGGCATTGCGGGCATGCACGATGAACACCCGGCAGCCGGTCTCGCTGACCTGCCCGATGAAGTCACGCACAAAGTCGTAGCTCTCGATCTGGTCGATGCCGATGCGGTGCTTCACCGTGACCGGAATGTCCACGGCGTCCATCATCGCCTTCACGCCATCGGCCACCAGTTGCGGCTCCGCCATCAGGCAGGCACCGAACGCGCCGCGCTGCACACGCTCGCTCGGACAGCCGCAGTTGAGGTTGATCTCGTCGTAACCCCAGTCCTGCCCGAGCCGGGCGCAGCGCGCCAGATCCGCAGGCTCGCTGCCGCCCAGTTGCAGCGCCACCGGATGCTCCTCGGCATTGAAACGCAGGTGCCGCGCCACGTCGCCGTGCAGCAGCGCGCCGGTGGTGACCATCTCAGTGTAGAGCAGCGCGTGACGTGACAGCAGGCGATGGAAGTAGCGGCAATGACGATCCGTCCAGTCGAGCATCGGGGCGACGGACAGTTTCCAGCGGTCGAAGGGCACAGGGGAAAGGTCAGACATTGCCCGGATTATCCCAGCCGTCGGGCCACGGGCCAGGCCCGGCATCAACATGGCCTTGAACCCATTCCTCCCTCGCGGTGCCGCCCTTCCTCGCGGCCACGGCAGTGGAAATCCCGTCGCGGCTCGATGACCCCGTTGCGAGTCCATGAAAAAACCGCCTTACGGCGGTCTTTTCGGAGGGGAGATGACACTCAGCCCATGTGCAGGCCGCCGTTGACCGAGAAGTCGGCCCCGGTGGAATAGCCGCCTTCGTCGGAAGCCAGCCAGGCGATGATGGAAGCGATCTCGCTCGGCTCACCCAGGCGCTTGACCGGGATGGTGGCGACGATCTTGTCCAGCACGTCCTGACGGATGGCCTTGACCATGTCGGTGCCGATGTAGCCCGGGCTGACGGTGTTCACCGTCACGCCCTTGGTGGCCAGTTCCTGCGCCAGCGCCATGGTGAAGCCGTGCATGCCGGCCTTGGCGGCCGAGTAATTGGTCTGGCCGGCCTGGCCCTTCTCGCCGTTGACCGAGCTGATGTTGACGATGCGGCCCCAGCCCTTTTCGACCATGTCGCCGACGACCTGCTTGGTCACGTTGAACATGGAGTTGAGGTTGGTCTCGATCACCGCGTCCCAGTCCTCGCGGGACATCTTCAGGAACATGCGGTCGCGCGTGATGCCGGCGTTGTTCACCAGCACGTCGATCGATCCATGCTCGGCCTTCGCCTTGGTGAAGGCCTCCACGGTGGAATCCCAGTCGCCGACATTGCCCACCGACGCGTAGAACGTGTAGCCGAGCGCCTTCTGCTCGTCCAGCCACTTGGCATGATCGCGCGTCGGTCCGCAGCCTGCGATCACCTTGAAGCCCTCCTTGTGCAGGCGCTGGCAGATTGCCGTGCCGATGCCGCCCATACCGCCGGTGACGTACGCTACTTTTTGACTCATGTGTTGCTCCTCTTTTGACTACTTATTTAATAGCAACCTGCGCCAAATTTCTGAGCGCAGGAAGCCATTTTTTACCCTGGAATCAACGCTCCAGCGCGAGCGAAACCCCCATGCCGCCGCCGATGCACAGCGCGGCCAGGCCTTTTTTCACATCCCGGCGCTGCATCTCGTGCAGCAGCGTCACCAGAATGCGGCAGCCGGACGCACCAATCGGGTGACCGATCGCGATCGCACCGCCATTGACGTTGACCTTGGCCGGGTCGATTTCCAGTTCCTTGTTCACGGCGCAGGCCTGGGCGGCAAAGGCCTCGTTCAGCTCGAACAGGTCCACATCGGCCGCGCTCCAGCCGGCGCGCTGCAGCGCCTTGCGCGAGGCCGGCACCGGGCCCATGCCCATGGTGGCCGGATCGAGACCGGAGGTGCCGAAGGCGGCGATGCGCGCCAGCGGCTTCAGGCCCAGCGCGGCGGCCTTCTTGGCGGTCATGACCACCACGGCGGCGGCGCCGTCGTTGATGCCCGAGGCGTTGCCGGCCGTGACCGAGCCCGCCTTGTCAAAGGCCGGGCGCAGCCCCGCCAGCGCCTCGGCGGTGGTCTTCTTGTTGAGGTACTCGTCGGCGTTGAACAGGATCGGATCGCCCTTGCGCTGCGGCAGGCTGACACCGACGATCTCGTCCACGAAGCGGCCAGCTTCTTGCGCCGCAGCCGCCTTCTGCTGGCTGGCCAGCGCCAGCGCGTCCTGCATCTCGCGGGTGATGCCGTACTGCTTGGCCACGTTCTCGGCGGTGATGCCCATGTGGTACTGGTTGTAGACGTCCCACAGGCCGTCCACGATCATCGAATCGATCATCTTCCAGTCGCCCATGCGCTGGCCGTCGCGCGAGTTCAGCAGCACATGCGGGCTGGCGCTCATGTTTTCCTGGCCGCCGGCCACCACGATCTCGCTGTCGCCGGTGGCCACTGCCTGGTAGGCCAGCATCACGGCCTTCAGGCCGGAGCCGCACACCGCGTTGATGGTCAGCGCCGGCGTCTCCTTGGCCACGCCGGACTTGATCAAGGCCTGGCGCGCCGGGTTCTGGCCGCAGCCGGCCGCCAGCACCTGCCCCATGATCACTTCACCCACTTGCGCCGCATCCACCTTGGCACGGGCAAGTGCTTCCCGGATGACGATGCTGCCCAGCTCGGTGGCGGGCGTCTTGGCCAGCGAGCCGCCGAACTTGCCCACGGCCGTGCGCGCGGCCGAAACGATGACGATGTCTTCCATGTGCTGCTATCTCCTGTCAGTGCTTGTGAAGTAACTCAATGAATTCAGGCCCGGGCCTTGACATAGCGCCCCGGGGCCGGCTCGATCGCCTTGTAGGCCGTGCCCCTGCCATAGCGCTTGGGCGAAGCAATTTGCTTGCCAGCCCGGTCCTTGAGCCAGTCGGACCAGTCGGTCCACCAGCTGCCCGGCACCTCCTGGGCGCCGCCCAGCCAGCCATCCAGTTGGGGCGGGAATTGCCCATCCTCGCGGACCCAGTGGCTGCGCTTGTTCGCGGCGGGTGGGTTGATCACGCCGGCGATATGGCCCGAGGCCCCCATGACGAAGCGCTTCTTGCCAGGCAGCGCCTGCGTCGAGGCGTAGGCGCTGCCGACCGGGACGATGTGGTCCTCGCGCGAGCCGTAGACATAGACTGGCAGGTCCAACCGGCCCAGGTCGATCTTCTCGCCGCAGACCGTGGCCTTGCCCGGCTTGACCAGGTTGTTTTCCAGGTAGGTGTTGCGCAGGTACCAGGCGTAGAACGGACCCGGCAGGTTGGTCGCGTCGCTGTTCCAGTACAGCAGGTCGAACGGCGGCGGCGTTTCGCCCTTGAGGTAGTTGCCCACCACGTAGTTCCAGACCAGTTCGTTGGGCCGTAGGAAGCTGAAGGTGCAAGCCAGGTCCCGCCCCTTGAGCAGGCCGCCCTGGCCCATCTCCATTTCCCGAAACTTGACGAAGTTCTCGTCGATGAACACGTCCAGGATGCCGGTGTCGCTGAAATCGAGGAAGGTCGTCAGCAGGGTGGCGCTCGCCGCAGGCTGCTGGCCGCGCGCGGCCAGCACGGACAGCGCCGTGCCGAGGATGGTGCCACCGACGCAAAAGCCCAGGGTGTTGATCTGTGGCGCGCCCGTGATGTCCTGCACCACCTCGATGGCGCGGATCGCGCCGTGTTCGACATAGTCGTCCCAGGTCTTGTTGGCCAGCGAGGCGTCGGGATTGCGCCAGCTCACCACGAAGGTGTGATGCCCCTGCGCCACGGCATACCGGATCAGCGAGTTCTCTGGCTGCAGGTCCAGGATGTAGAACTTGTTGATGCACGGCGGCACCAGCAGAAGCGGCCGCTCGTACACCTTGTCCGTGAGCGGCTTGTACTCGAGGAGCTGGAACAGCTCGTTCTCGAAGACCACCGCACCTTCGGTCGTGGCCACGTTGCGCCCGACCTCGAACAGGCTCTCGTCCGTCATCGACACATGGCCCTGACGCAGGTCGTGCAGCAGATTCTGCACTCCCTTGGCGATGCTTTCACCCTTGGTCTCGACCGCCTTCTTCTGCGCGTCGGCATTGAGGGCAAAGAAATTGCTCGGCGCCGCGGCGGCCGCCCATTGCTCCACCGCGAAGCGGATGCGGTTGCGCGTCTTGGGGTCGGCCTCGACGGCCTCGGCCAGCCCCATCAGGGTACGGGCGTTCAACAGGTAGGCCGCCGCCGTGTAGGCCGAGACCGGATTGGCCGTCCAGGCGTCGGCGGCGAAGCGCCGGTCCTTGTGCACTGGAGGCCCTTGCAGGCCCTGCTGCCACAGCTCCGCCGCTTCCTTGAGATACTGCTGCCGCAACGCCTCCAGCTTGTCGGGCGCAAACGACAGGGGGTGCTCCGCCGACGGATTGACGGCAGCGCCACCCAGGTCCATGCGCAGGAAGGGTTGCAGCGTCTTGCTCCAACTTTCGGTGAGGTTTTGCTGGAACTGCTGCGCGGCACGGGTCCAGAATTCGGGGGCGGCTTGATTCACTCGGTCTCCTCGCAAACTCGATCGAAAAATCGGAATGCCAGTATCTCAGGTTTGAGTACCCCTTCTTTGATGTTCTTGTCATAAACAACCATGTATCTTGTCGCCATCGCCTGGCTCTACGTCGCGCTCATGATGAGCCTGGCCGAGGCCGCCCACGCCAACGGCTCCGTGCTCGGCGCCATCATCACCTTCATACTTTATGGCGTGGGGCCGGTGGCCCTGGTGCTGTACCTGCTGGCGACGCCCCAGCGGCGCAAGGCGATCCGGGCCCGTGAAGCGGCTGAGTGGCAGGCGCAACGCGACGCTGCGGCCCAGGCCGCGGCGCGGGATGGAGAGAGCGTTTCAGCCCAGCCAGACGCAGGCGGCCAGTCGCCCACTGCCACCCAGAACGAGCTGGTCACGCCGATAAGAAAAGAACCTTGACGTATTGCTGACGGTGCACCACGGCGCGCTGCTGTCGTTGCCGTAGATCGCCTCGACACCCAGCCGTCGCAGGCGCCGCCGGGCCAGGGCCGGCAGATCGGCCAGAAACTTACCCTTCAGACCTGGGCGAAAGTGCTGCGCCGCCCCGGGGTCCGGCGCACAAAATGCCTCCCGCACCTCAGAACCGACTTCAAAAGCCTGCGGTCCGATGCAGGGCCCCAGCCAGGCCAGGGTGTCTGCGGCCACGGCCGACTCGCCGCCGCCCCGGCGCGCGAAAACCTGTGCCTCGAAGGCCTGAAACAGGGCCTCCAGCACGCCGAAACCCTGATCGCCAGCCAGGCCGCGCCAGCCGGCGTGTGCGGCACCGACCACCGTGCCCTGGCGATCACTCAGCAGTACGGGCAGGCAGTCCGCCACCATGATGGCGCAGGCCACGCCGGGCTCGCTGGTCACGCAGGCATCGGCCTCCGTGCCATCCAACGTCGCAGCCTCCAGATGCTGCACGACCAGGCCATGCACCTGACGCAGGAACACCGGCCGGGCGCCGATGGCCTGGTGCAGGATCGCCCGGTTGGCCGCCACAGCCGCCAGATCGTCCTGCACATGGTCGCCCAGGTTCAGGCTATCCCAGGGCGGCAGGGAAACGCCGCCGGCCCGCGTGGTGCAGACGGCATGGACGTGCGAGGGCACCGGCCAGTCGGGGACGATCCAGTCCGGATGCAGGGCGCCGGCCATGTCGGCCGATCAGGCTTCGCTGTCGGGGCAGGCCGATGGCTTGGCCTTCTGGAAGGCATCCAGCTTCATGCAGGCCTCGAACGCCGCCATGGTGCGGGGCAGACCGCTCAGGTCGCAGTTGAAGCGCTGGGCGTTGAAGATCTGTGGCACCAGGCAGCAGTCGGCCAGCGTCGGCGTGTCGCCATAGCAGTAGGTGGACGCCGGCAGCTGTGCCAGCTGGCGCTCGAAAGCCTCCAGACCGACGCGCACCCAGTGCTGGTACCAGGTATTCTTGGCTTCTTCGCTGACGCCCAGATCCTTGGTCAGGTATTTGAGGATGCGCAGGTTGTTGATCGGATGAATCTCGCAGGCGATCGACTGCGCCAGCGCACGCACGTGGGCCCGGCCCAGCGCGTCCTTGGGCAGCAGCGGCGTGGCGGAATGGGTGTCATCGAGGTACTCGATGATCGCCATCGATTGCGACAGGCGCTGGCCGTCATCGGTCTCCAGCATCGGCACCAGCTGGTCGGCCGACACAGCGGCATAAGCTTCCTGCTTGTGCTCGCCCTTGGCCAGGTGCACCGGCAGGTACTCGTAGGACAAGCCCTTCAGGTTGAGCGCAATGCGCACACGGAAGGACGCGGAAGAGCGGAAGTAGTTGTAGAGCTTCATGGGGTGCGAGAAAAAATAAGTACACAAACAATGAGGGGCAGCGCGGAATTTACATCAGCCTGCGTCGGCGGTCCGCAAGCAGGTGCATCGGAGTGCGTCCCGCGGTCTGAGGTGCCTTAACCTGCCGGTAGACTTGAGCTCTTCACAACATCGACGCAGCGAGTACCCCATGATTCTTGAAATTGCCGACATGCGGATTCTGCCGGGCCAGCAGGCTGGTTTTGAAGAGGCCGTCCAGCGTGCCATCGCCACGGTGGCCTCGCGCGCCAAGGGCTTTCACGGCGCCAAGGTGAACCACAGCATCGAGACGCCGGAACGCTATGTGCTGCAGCTGTTCTGGGAAACCCTGGAAGACCACACGGTGGGATTCCGCCAGTCCGAGCTGTTCACCGAATGGCGCGGCATCATCGGCCCGTTCTTCGCGGCCCCGCCGGCGGTCGAGCATTTCACGCTGGTGAGCAAGCCGGACTGAGCGGGACATCGCCCGAGGCCTGCAGCCGGGCCAGACAAGCCAAGGGGGCCATCGGCCCCCTTCGTCATGGCATCGGCTGGAACGCGGGTTTAGCGCTGAGCCGCCGCGCGCTCGGCCAGGAAGATCTCGATGCGACGGTTGCGGGCGCGTCCGGACTCGTTGCCGTTGTCGGCGATCGGCTCGCGCGAGCCGCGGCCCTCGGTGCTGATGCGGCGCGAATCCACGCCGCGGGCGGCGAGGTAGTCACGCGCACTGTTGGCACGGTCCATCGACAGCGGGTTGTTGATCGCGGCGCTGCCGGTGCTGTCCGTGTGGCCGACGATGCGGATCTCGGTGTTGGGCTGGTTGTTCAGACCCTGGGCAAACTGGTTCAGGATCGGCTGCAGGTTCGGCTTGATGTTGGAGCGGCCGGTATCAAACGAAATGTCGCTGGGGATGTTCAGCTTGAGCTGGTTGTCCGCCGTCTGGCTCACGGCCACGCCGGTGCCCGCAGTGGCTCGCTCCATCGCAACCTTCTTCTCTTCCATCTGCTTGGACCAGATGTAGCCGCCCAGCGCGCCCAGGCCCGCACCGATGGCGGCCCCCTCCTTGCTGTCGCCGATGGCGACACCGGCCAGCGCGCCCAAGCCCGCGCCAATGCCCGTATTGCGTTGCGTCTCCGTCATGTTGGCGCAGCCGCCGACCAGCATTGCGAGGGCGCTGGCCGCAAGCACCATCGACCGGCCCCTGGAAATGAAATTGCTCATGGCGTTTCCCCGAGTTGTTGGAATCACTTAATTTAAGCGCGCCCCGATTCAAGCGCTTGGCGTTCGCGCATGCAAACGCAACAAGATGTGTGCACTGAATACTTATTTCGCAAGGTCCGGCACCGGTTCGACGCTATCGCTGCGCCTCGTGCCCTGCCACAAGCTTGTCCAGCAACTCGATCAGTTGCGCCTGCTCCTTCGGCGTCAGCGGCGCGACGATGCGCCGCTGGGTCTCCCGCACGGCCTCCGTCATTTGTTCGACGGCCTGCTCGCCAGCGGACGTGAGCCAGAGCAGCTTGCGCCGCTTGTCCCGCGGATCCGACTCGCGACGCACCCAGCCCTTGAGTTCCAGGCGCGCGATCACCGATCCCGACGTGGCCGGATCGAACGCGACGCGCGCGGCCAGCGTGACCTGATCGACGCCGGGCGTATCCATGAGTGCATTCAGGATGGCGTACTGCACCGGCGTCACGTCGAAGGCGGCGGCCTCCTCCATGAACACCGCCACCGCCATCTGCTGGGCGCGCCGGATCAGGTGGCCGGGAGCGTGCTGAATGTCAAGGCTGATGGGCATGAGAAACAGGATGAATGGAAGCTGCCCTCAGAGGGCGTTGCGCAAGGAGACCATGGGCGGTGACCGCAGAGGCTCATTTTATGTGCATGCGCAACTACCTATAATCGCGGCGGCCCCGCTACCGGACCGGCCGGCGGCGGACGCCGGCCCTTTGCATCATCAGCGAGAAAGGCTGTCACGAGCGATGCCCCGCCGGCGACCTGATCTTCACCACCCCTCCGAAGGCGTCGGAGCCGTGGAGCCCGGTAACGGAAGGTGGCCACCTGCGAAATGCCAAATATTGTGCATTTAAAGGCAAAAAAAATCACCCAGAATGCACAATAAGTCCACTTACAATCTCGCGTCCTTTTCCATTCGGAACCACAGGAGACCCCCTTGAGACTATTAGAACCCCTGGCCAAGCTCTGTGCCATTCTGGCCGGCGTGCTGCTGACCGGCATCACCTTGCTGACCTGCGTCAACCTGATTGCCAGAAACACCACCGGCGATTCCATGGCTGGAGCCTTTGAACTGACGGCCATGGCCGCCGGTGCCGCGATCGCCCTGTTCATGCCGCTGTGCCAAGTGCGTCGCGGCAACATCATCGTCGACTTCTTCACAGCCAGGCTCAGCGATCGCGCCAACGACAACCTGGACCGCCTGGGCGCCCTCATCCTGTCGGCGCTGTTCGCGTTCCTGGCCTGGCGCACCACGCTCGGCGGCGTGAACGTGTTCGAGGCTCACTCGGAAACCCAGATCATGGGCTTCCCGGAATGGGTGGTCTATGCGTTCATGGTGCCCCCGTTCGTGCTGACCGCGCTGGTCGGCCTGTACCAGACTTTTTTTGGCTTTGACCGCACCGCCCCGGAGAACCAGGCATGACGCCGATTGAGTTGACCCTGTTCATTTTCGGCAGCATGCTGTTCTTCATGGCGATCCGCGTGCCGATTGCCGTCAGCATGTTCTGCGCCGGTGCCATCGGTTACGTCATGCAGACCGGCTGGGCCCCATTTGCCAGCTTCATGAACACGCAGGCCTTTGCCCGCTTCGCCGGCTATGATCTGTCGGTGATTCCTCTGTTCATTCTGATGGGCAACTTCGCCACGCAGGGGGGCATCAGCAAGTCGCTGTTCGCCTTTGCCGCCAGCGTGATGGGGCGCTTCAAGGGGGGCTTGGCCATGGCGTCGCTGATGGCCTGTGCCGCGTTCGGCGCGATCAGCGGCTCCTCCGTCGCCACCGCCGCCACCATCACCGGCGTGGCGATGCCCGAGATGAAGCGCCACGGCTATTCCGGCCGCCTGGCCACAGGCACGCTGGCAGCCGGCGGGACGCTGGGCATCCAGTTGCCTCCGTCCGTGGTGCTGGTGATCTACGCCATCCTGACCGAGCAGAACATCACCAAACTGTTCGCTGCCGCCGTCGTGCCGGGCCTCATCGCCCTGATCGGCTACCTCACCGCCGTCGCGATCTTCGTGCGCGTGGTCCCCGGCCAGGCGCCCGACGTCGATCCCGACCGCGAGCCGATGACGTTCGCCAAGGTCATCGGCGTGCTGCCGATCGTGATCATTTTCGTCCTGGTGTTCGGCGGTATCTATGGTGGCTTCTTCACGCCGACCGAAGGCGCAGCCGTCGGGGCGGCCACCACGCTGATCACTGCTTTGATCAAGCGCGAGATGACGCTGTCCAAGTTCAAGGAATGCTTCCTCGGCACGGCCGCCAGCGCCGCCATGATCTTCCTGATCTTCGTCGGCGCAGACCTGATGAACGCCTCGCTCGCCATGACGCAGGTGCCTAACCAGCTCGCGGCTGAAGTCGGCAGCTGGGGCCTCTCGCCTTTCGCCGTGGTCGCCGCCATCCTGATCTTCTACGTGATTCTCGGCGCCGTGATGGACGAGATGTCCATGCTGCTGCTGACCATCCCGATCTTCTTCCCGATGGTGATGGCACTGGACTTTGGCATGCCCAAGGACATGGTGGCGATCTGGTTCGGCATCATGGTGCTGATGACGGTGGGCTTTGGCTTGGTCGCGCCACCCGTGGGGCTGAATGTCTATGTGGTGAATAGCATGGCCAAGGATGTCCCGATTGGCGAGAGCTACCGAGGGGTCATGCCCTTCCTCGCCAGCGACGTGATCCGCACGCTGCTGCTGCTGTTCTTCCCAATCATCCCGCTCTGGCTCGTCCAGTTCGTGGGCTGATCGCACACACTCACTCAACGGATCTTTACAGGAGAGCCTTTCCATGATTCAACGACGTACCCTGCTCAAGAGCTCTGCCGCCGTGGCGCTGGGCGCACCGGCGCTGACCAGCCTGGCCCAGCAAACGGTGACGCTGAAGTTCCACACCTTCATGGCCCCGATGTCACTCGTATGGCTGACGATGCACAAGGCCTGGATGGACAAGGTGACCAAGGAGTCCGGCGGTCGCATCAAGTTCGAGGCCTATCCGGCGATGCAGCTGGGCGGCACGCCCGTGCAGCTGTACGACCAGGTCAAGGACGGCGTGGTCGATGTCATCTGGACGCTGCCAGGCAATACCGCCGGCCGCTTCCCGCGCGTGGAAGTGTTCGAGCTGCCGTTCATGATGAACAACGCCGAGGCGACCTCCAAGGCCTACTGGGAATACGTGCAGACCGTCGCCGCCGACGAATTCAAGGACGTGCAACTGATCGCTTTGCACGTGAACGGCCCCGGCGCCATCCACACCGCGAACAAGCAGGTCAAGTCGGTCGACGACATGAAGGGACTGAAGCTGCGCGCCCCCACGCGCCAGGTCACCAAGCTGCTCGCCGCGCTGGGCTCCACGCCGGTCGGCATGCCGCTGCCCAGCATCCCCGACTCGCTGAGCAAGGGCACCATCAATGGCGCCCTGATCCCTTGGGAAGTGGTGCCCTCGGTGAAGGTGCACGAGCTGACCAAGTTCCACGCCGAGTTCGATCCGGCCGGCGGCTGCCTGCAGACCACCACGTTCGTCATGGCGATGAACAAGGCCAAGTACAACTCGCTGCCGCCGGACCTGAAGAAGGTGATTGACAACAACAGCGGCCTCGCCACCTCGGCGTGGCTGGGCAAGATCCAGCAGGAGAATGACATTCCGGGCCGCAAGGCCGCCAGCGACCGCGGCAACACCATCACCACCATCGGTGCGGCCGAAGCCCAGGAATTCCGCCGCAAGGCCCGCTCGATCGAGGTGGACTGGGTGGAAGACATGAACAAACGTGGCTTTGACGGCCGCAAGCTGCTCGACACGGCCAAGACCTTGATCGAGAAGCACGGCAAGGTCGCCGCCGTGGAGTCGAAGCCCGCCCCCAAGGCGCCCCCCGCCAAGAAGGGCTGATCAAGCCACCCCGCGCATGATGCGCCGGCCAACGGGCTCCTATGGGAGCCCGTTTTTTTGGGGCCATCGAGACGACCGCCCGCCAAACGAAGCCCCACGTCGCGACGGCCCGGCGTCTACGCGTTTCCCACTACACTTGCGCGCATGCTCCGCCAGCCCATCAAACACTGCCGCAATTGCGGCACCGCGGTCATCTATCGCCTGCCTGACGATGGTGACACGCGCGAGCGCGCCATCTGTTCCAGCTGCCAGACCATTCATTACGAAAACCCGCTCAACGTGGTCGGGACCGTGCCCTACCTCGCCGAGAAGGTGCTGCTGTGCAAGCGCAACATCGAGCCGCGCTGGGGCAAGTGGACACTGCCTGCCGGCTTCATGGAACTGGGCGAAACCACCCAGCAGGGCGCGGCCCGGGAAACCGAGGAGGAAGCGGGCGCCACCTTCGAGATGGAATCGCTGTTCACGGTGATGAGCGTGCCGCGCGTCGGGCAGGTACACCTGTTCTACCGCGCCCGCCTACTCAGCGAGCAGTTCAATCCCGGGCATGAAACGCTGGAGGCACGCCTGTTCGCCGAAAACGAGATTCCCTGGGACGAAATCGCCTTTCGCACCGTCAAGGAAACCCTGGAACATTTCTTCGCCGATCGCCGCCGCGGGCAATTCGCGGTGCACAACATCGACGTCGTCTGAACCGTGCGGGGGATGTGACCCGCGAAGTTAACCACCGCCCAATAAATAGGCAAGTCAAAGAACTCCCTTTGAATTCAATGGCTTGCCATTGCGATCAACGCCAAGGTCACGGGTTATCCACAACATTGCCCCCATGAACCTTGGACAAGTGCGGTCAACCCCGCCGAGCAGCCTCAACTAACGGCCGAACCAGCGCAGCACGCCCTGCCCCGCCCGCCAGCCGCTCGACAGGCTGGCCGTCAGCAGGTAGCCACCGGTGGGCGCTTCCCAGTCCAGCATCTCGCCGGCGCAGAACACGCCCGGTAGCTGGCGCAGCATCAGGCTCTCGTCCAGCGCCTCGAAGGCCACCCCGCCAGCACTGCTGATCGCCTCGTCGATCGGCCGCGCCGCCACCAAACGCACCGGCAGGCCCTTGATGGCCCGGGCCAGCACCTGCGGTTGCGCCATCGCCTCCTTGGGCAGCAGCTCGTGCAGCAGCGCCATCTTGAGGCCATCCAAGCCCAGGCGGCCCTTCAGATGGCTGCTCAGCGAACGCGCCCCACGCGGGTGGGCGACCTCGGCCAGCACGCGATCCAGCGACCAATCCGGCAGCAGATCCAGCTCGAAGGTGGCACTACCGGTCGCCGCGAGCTCGTCACGCAGCCAGGCCGATACCGCGTAGATCAGGCTGCCCTCCACGCCGGTGGCGGTCGCCACGAATTCTCCCCTGCGTTGAAAGGTCCGCCCCTGGCTGTCGCCAAAGGACAGCGCCACCGACTTGAACGGCTGGCCGGCAAAGCGGCTGCGGAAATGCTCCGACCAGCCCGCCCCCTCACGACCGGCGGCGTCAAAACCGCAATTGGCCGGCTGCAAGGGATTCACCGGCACGCCACGCCCCGCCAGCCACGGCAGCCAGGCGCCGTCCGAGCCCAGGCGCGACCAGCTCCCGCCCCCCAGCGCCAGCACCGTGGCGCCTGCTTCCACGACGATCGGACCGTTCGGCCCCTCGAAGCTGAGTCGGCCCTGCGCGTCCCAACCCTGGAAGCGGTGACGCATGTGGAACTGCACGCCGCCCCCGGAGGCAGGATGCCGCAGGCGCTGCAGCCAGGCACGCAACAGCGGCGCCGCCTTCATGTCCACGGGAAACACCCGCCCCGAGCTGCCGACGAAGGTCTCGACGCCCAAGCCTGCTGCCCAGGCACGCACCTGCGGTGCCCCGAAGTCGCGCAGCAGCGGCTCGATCGCACCACGGCGCGCGCCGTAGCGGCCAGCAAAGGCCTCCGCCGGCTCCGAATGGGTCAGGTTCATGCCGCCCTTGCCCGCAAGCAGAAACTTGCGCCCCACCGACGGCATGGCATCGAACAGGTGCACCGCCACACCAGCCGCCGACAGCACTTCGGCCGCCATCAGGCCGGCCGGACCGCCGCCGACCACAGCCACGTCGCAGGGCATCACCGGGGGAGTCGTCGAGGTATGGGGCGTCATGCGTCACCACCTGTCTCAGGCAGGCTCCGGACCTCGCCGATCCAGCGCTCGCCCACCCCGGGTGGCGGCCCACCGGATCCTTCCAGCCTGGACACAGGCAAAACTGCGCTAGCCACCGGCAGATGATGGTTGTTCGCTATCGTCGTCATAGCGTCGCGCAGCCTGGACGCGACAGGCAAAAGGGGTTGGTTTCTGTCACAATGCCGCAACTTTAGCTGCATCTCACCCGATTCAAGACTCTCCAGAAGGAAAACACCATGGCCAGCGACCTGATCAAACACATCACCGATGCCACTTTTGAAGCCGACGTGCTCAAGGCCGCCCAGCCGGTCCTCGTCGATTTCTGGGCCGAGTGGTGCGGTCCCTGCAAGATGATTGCCCCCATCCTCGACGAAGTCGCGACGAGCTATGACGGCAAGCTGCGCATCACCAAGCTGAACGTCGACGAGAACCGCGAGGTTCCCGCGAAGTTCGGCATCCGGGGCATCCCCACGCTGATGCTCTTCAAGAACGGCCAGCTCGCGGCCACCAAGGTGGGGGCGATGAGCAAGGCGCAACTGATCGCCTTCATCGACCAGCAACTGGCCTGAGTGGCCATCTCCCGTCCGGACGTCGCCGCAAGCCGTCCGGATGGCCTGGATTTCCTGTCATAATGCATCCAGTTCACTGATTCGCTCCTCGAATCAGCTCGAGTTCACGACTTGGAACATCGAGAACGGGTCTTCTGCCCGCCTCTCCCCTTCCCCTCCTGATGATTCACAACGGCCCAGCTCTTGGGCTGCACCACCGCAGGTAGCTCCATGCACTTAAACGAACTCAAGGCACTGCACGTGTCTGAAGTCCTCAAGCAGGCTGAAGCGCTTGAGATCGAGAACACTGGTCGCATGCGCAAACAGGAATTGATGTTTGCCATCATCAAGAAGCGCGCCAAGGCCGGCGAGCAGGTGTTTGCCGATGGCGTGCTGGAGATCCTGCCGGACGGCTTCGGCTTCCTGCGCAGCCCCGACACCAGCTACACCGCCAGCACCGACGACATCTACATCAGCCCGAGCCAGGTACGCCGCTTCAACCTGCACACCGGCGACATGATCGAGGGCGAGGTGCGCATCCCCAAGGACGGCGAGCGCTACTTCGCGCTGACCAAGCTCGACCTGGTCAACGGTGGCTCGCCGGAACAGAACAAGCACAAGGTGATGTTCGAAAACCTGACGCCGCTGTTCCCCAAGGTGCAGATGCGCCTGGAGCGCGACATCAAGGCCGAAGAGAACATCACCAGCCGCGTGATCGACATCATCGCCCCCATCGGCCGCGGCCAGCGCGCGCTGATCGTCGCGCAGCCCAAGTCGGGCAAGACGGTGATGATGCAGCACATCGCCCACGCCATCACCGCCAACTACCCCGACGTGCACCTGATGGTGTTGCTGGTGGACGAGCGTCCGGAAGAAGTGACGGAAATGCAGCGCACCGTCAAGGGCGAGGTGATTGCCTCCACCTTCGACGAACCGGCGGCACGCCACGTGCACGTGGCCGAGATGGTGATCGAGCGCGCCAAGCGCCTGGTCGAGCTGAAGAAGGACGTGGTGATCCTGCTGGACTCGATCACCCGCCTGGCCCGCGCCTACAACAACGTCGTGCCCTCCTCCGGCAAGGTGCTGACTGGCGGCGTGGACGCCAACGCGCTGCAGCGCCCCAAGCGCTTCTTCGGCGCCGCGCGCAATGTGGAGGAAGGCGGCAGCCTGACCATCATCGCCACCGCGCTGGTGGACACCGGCAGCCGCATGGACGAGGTGATCTTTGAAGAATTCAAGGGCACCGGCAACTGCGAAATTCACCTGGAGCGCCGCCTGTACGAGAAGCGCGTGTTCCCGGCCATCAACCTCAACCGCTCCGGCACCCGCCGCGAGGAACTGCTGCTGGCGCCCGAGGTGCTGCAGAAGACCCGCATCCTGCGCCAGTTCATGTACAACATGGACGAGATCGAGGCAATGGAAATGGTGCTCAAGAGCATGAAGGCCACCAAGAGCAACGTCGAGTTCTTCGACATGATGCGCCGCGGCGGCTGATGCCGCTGGCAGCTATGCAATAATCGAGGGTTTTCGCGAAAAGTACGCCGGATGGGCTGGCGCGGCTATCGCAATTGAGAAGGAAAGATCATGAAAGAAGGCATTCACCCGAACTACCGCGAAGTCGTTTTCCTGGACATGTCCAACGGCTTCAAGTTCGTGACCCGTTCCTGCGCGAACACCAAGGAAATGATCACGCTGGAAGACGGCCGCGAGCTGCCGGTCTTCAAGCTGGATACTTCCAGCGAGTCGCACCCCTTCTACACCGGCACCCAGAAGTCGGTGGACAACATGGGCGGCCGCGTGGAGCGTTTCCGCAACCGCTTCGGCAAGACCGCCATCGCCAAGTAAGCATTGGCGCGGTGTTCCGCCAAGGGCAGCCCGGGGGACCGTGCTGCCCTTTTGCTTTGGGCCCCTGAGACCCTTTCACCCCCGCCTTGACCCCCGTTGCATCGCGTGAACCAGCCCAGTCCCGCCATCGTTGCCCAGGGTGCCGTCCGGCGCCTGCCGCGCCTGCCCCTGCTCCTGCTCTGCCTGGCCTACGTGCTGCCCGGCTTCATTGGTCGCGAGCCCTGGAAAAGCGCCGACATGACAGCGTTCGGCCACATGGCCGAACTGCTGCGCACCGGGACAAGCAACCTGTCGGCCTGGCTGCACCCGACGCTGCTGGGCCAAGCCGCCGACCCGGATGGCCCGCTGCCTTACTGGCTGGGCGCCTGGGCGATGCAGGTCGCACCCGGCTGGATCGCGCCCGACTTCGCCGCGCGCCTTCCCTTTGTTCTGCTGCTGTCGCTGGCCCTGTTCGCGACATGGCACGGCGTCTACCAGCTCGCGCGCAGCCCGGGCGCGCAGCCGGTGGTCTTCGCTTTTGGGGGCGAGGCCCGGCCGGCCGACTATGCCCGCGCCGTAGCCGATGGCGGCCTGCTCGCCCTGATGGGCTGCCTGGGACTCGCTCAGCTGTCCCATGAAACCACGCCCGCCCTGGTTCAGCTCTGTTGCTCGGCGCTGCTGTTCTATGCCGCGGCGGCCATGGTGCAACCGGGCATCCTGCCCACGCTCGCCGCGTTCGTCGGCCTGTTCGGCCTCACGCTGTCGGGCAGCCCATCGATCGCCCTGCTGCTGGGCACCGGTGCGGCCTTGTGGTGCCGCATCAATCAAGATCACGATGGCCCGGCGGCGCTGCAGCGCAGTCTGGGCGGAGCGACTTTCGCACTCGCCACGCTGCTCGCCGCCCTCCTGGCATGGCACCTCGACCTCTGGCACTGGCGCATCGCACTGCCCCACGCCCGTTGGATCGAGTGGCGCAACCTCGGCCGCCTGTTTCTCTGGTTCACCTGGCCAGCCTGGCCCCTGGTGTGCTGGACGCTGTGGCAATGGCGGCGCCAGCTGGGGCAACTGCTCAAGCACCGGCACCTGGCCGTTCCGCTCGTCTTCGCCGCCGTGACGGTGGGTGCCACGCTGACCACCCCAGCCTACGACCGCGCCCTCTTGTTGGCGCTGCCAGCGTTGGCTGCCCTCGCAGCCTTCGCCCTGCCCACGCTGGGCCGCAGTGTCTCGGCGCTGATCGACTGGTTCACCCTGCTGTTCTTCACTGGCTGCGCGATCGTGATCTGGATGGTCTGGATCGCCATGCAGACAGGGGTGCCTCGACAACCCGCGGCCAACGTGGCCCGGCTGGCACCCGGTTTCCAGCCGGTGTTCTCCTGGACGGCCCTGCTTATGGCATTGGCCGCCACCCTGGCCTGGATCGGGCTGGTGAAATGGCGCGCCGGCCGCCACCGCGCCGCGATCTGGAAGAGCGTGGTCCTGCCGGCCAGCGGGGCGACCCTGTGCTGGCTGCTGTTGATGACCCTGTGGCTGCCCCTGCTGGACTTCGCGCGCAGCTACGCGCCGCTGGTGCAACGCGTGCGCGACATGGTCGGCCAGCCTGCCTGCGTGGAGGTCCATGGATTGAGCACCGCCCAGGCCGCGGCCTTCCAGTTCCATGGCCAGCTGGTGCTGCGGTCCGCCGAACGCAAGGCCCAGTGCCAGTGGCTCATCGTGGACACCAACGCCACACAGTCCCTGCCCCGCGCTGTCGATCTGCGCCAATGGCGTCTGCAGACCACGGTACGCCGCCCGTCCGACAACAACGAGGACATCCGGCTGTACCGTCGCGTCACCCCATCGGGCCGTTGACGCCGTGAGCGAACTGCGCATCATCGGCCGCCACGCCGGCACGGTGCTGGTCGGCCAGCTGGCCGTGATGGTGTTCAGCATCACCGACACCCTCGTCACCGGTCGCTACGCCGACAGCGCGCTGGCCGCCCTGTCGGTCGGCTCGGCCCTGTACATCAGCGTCTATGTGACGCTGCTGGGCGTGATCCAGGCCCTGCTGCCGGTCTGGGCGGAACTGCACGGCGGGCGCCGCCAGAGGGAGGTCGGTCGCTCGGTGCGACAGGCGCTGTACCTCTGCGCCCTCGGCATGGCGCTGGGCATGGCGGTGCTGCTGTCCCCGGGACCCCTGCTGCGCTGGACCCAGGTGCCCGAGGCACTGCAGGCCGAGGTGCGCGCGTACCTGGCCGTGTTGGCACTGGCTCTGCCGCCCGCGCTGCTGTTTCGCCTCTACAGCACGCTCAACCAGAGCCTGGGCAAGCCGCAACTCGTGACCTGGCTGCAGATCGGCTCACTCGGACTGAAGGTGCCGCTGTCCATCTGGTTCACCTTCGGCGGCGGAGGGCTGTCGGCGCAAGGGGCGGTCGGCTGCGCCTGGGCCACGCTGGTGGTCAACTACGCGATGCTGGGGGTTGCGCTGTGGCTGCTGCGCACCCAGGACCTGTATCGCCCCTACGGCATCTGGCGCCGCCCGGAGGCACCCGACTGGCGCCACATCGCCACGCTGGCCCGACTCGGCCTGCCCGGCGGACTGACCCTGATGGTGGAGGTCACCTCGTTCACGCTGATGGCGTTGTTCATCGCACGGCTGGGCACCGTCGCCTCGGCCAGCCACCAGATCGCATCCAACCTCGCGGCCGTGCTGTACATGACGCCGCTGTCCCTGGCCATCGGCACCAGCGCGCGCGTCAGCTACTGGCTTGGGGCCGGTCAACCTCAACGCGCCCGGCAGGTGGTCGGTGCCGGCCTGCTCGCGTCCACTTCCCTGGGGCTGTTGGCCGCCGGGGGGCTCTGGCTGGCCCGGGAGCCGGTCGCGGCCCTCTACGCCAGCACGCCCACGGTGCGCCTGGCCGCCGCCGCCCTGCTCGGTTGGGTGGCGCTGTACCACCTGGCCGACGCCTGCCAGGTGATGTGCGTCTTTATCCTGCGCTGCTACCGCGTCACACTCGGCCCGCTGCTCGTCTACAGCCTGCTGCTCTGGGGTGTGGGGCTGGCCGGCGGCTATGCGCTGGCGTACCGTGGCTGGGCCTCCTGGCCGGCGCTGAACACGCCCGCCGCCTTCTGGGCCGCCAGCGCGAGCGCACTGCTCAGCGTGGCGCTGATCCTGCTGTTCCTGCTCTGGCGGGCGCTGCGTGCCGCACCATCGCACCGCTCAAGCTGAGACAGGGGCGACAGGCGAAGCCTCCGCGCGCACCCGGCTCGCCGGCAGCAGCAGCGCAAAGCGCGAGCCCTTGCCCACCGTGCTGGCGAAACGCAGCTCGCCACCATGGCGCTGCGCCACATGCTTGGCAATGGCCAGGCCGAGGCCGGTGCCCCCCGACTCGCGGGAACGGCTGCGATCGACCCGGTAAAAGCGCTCGCTCAGGCGGCTCAGGTGCTCCGGTGCGATGCCTGGGCCGGTGTCGGTGACGGCAAACTCGGCCCGCCCGTCGGCCAGCAGGCGCCAGGTGACGTCGATCCGGCCACCTGCTGGCGTGTAGCGCACCGCGTTGTTGATCAGATTGGACATGGCGCTGCGCAACTCACTGGACGATCCGGCCAATGCCCAGCCTTCCGGCGCCTCGAAGCTCAGCGCCTGCGGTGCCGCCGACGGCGAAAACAGCATCGACGACAGGGCACGGGCCTCCTCTTCGCACTGCGCCGTCAGATCGACCACCAGCACCCACTGCGTGGCGCTCGGCGGAGGGGATCCGTCCAGCCGCGACAGGGTGAGCAGGTCGTTCACCAGGCTTTGCATGCGCCCGGCCTGCGCTGCCATCAGTGTCAGGTAGCGTTCCCGCTCGGCTTCATCCAGCGGCAGCGTCTGCAGGGTCTCGATGAAGCCGGCCAGCACGGTCAGCGGCGTGCGGATCTCATGCGAGACGTTCGCCACGAAGTCGCGCCGCATCGCCTCGGCCTGGGCCACCGCCGTGATGTCCCGAGACAACAGCAACTTGCGCCCGTGGCCGTAAGGATGGATGTGCACCGACAGCCGCACCGGGCGCGATGGCGTCTGATCGCGCCCCGGCATGGCGACCTCGTGCCGGTAGTCGTTGCCTGCGTAGTAGGCGGCAAACACCGGGTCGCGCACCAGATTGCCGATGTGCTGCAGCATGTCGCGCTGGGCATCGAAGCCGAAATGGCCCGCCGCGGTCTGATTGCACCACTCGATGCGCCCCTGCGCATCGAGCAGCACGACGCCATTGGGCGACGCCTGGATCGCAGCGAGAAACTCCTGCAGCCGCTGATCGCTCTCCTGCATCTTCCGATCCTGGCCGCGCAGCAGGCGCCGCATGCGGTCGGCCGCCTCGCCCCACAGGCCGCCCAGCGTCGGGGCCTCCCTCCCCTCGCTGCGACGCAGCCAGGCGATCAGCCGGACGCCGCGCGACAGATCGACGGTGAACCACGCGAGGCCGGCCAGCACCGCACCAGCGAGTGCGCCGGGCCAGGCCGCCAACGCGTAGCCCGCCGTGCCACCTGCCGCCTGCAGCAGGACATAGACCAGAAAACGAAAAAGCATGAGGCGGAGCCGGCGACAGCGCAGTGACGGATCGCTGGGCGAGGCGCGTCAGCCCCGGGCCGCGGCGGCCGGCGTCAACGCGAGCGGCTGGGCGGTGAGGCGGTAACCGGCACCCCGCACCGTTTCCACCATCACGCCGGCGCCGCCAAGCGCCTCGCGCAGCCGCTTGACGTGGACATCGACGGTACGCTCCTCGATGAAGACGTGGTCGCCCCAGACCTTGTCGAGCAATTGGCCGCGGCTGTGCACGCGCTCGGTGTGCTTCATCAGGAAATGCAACAGTTTGAACTCCGTGGGCCCCATCTTCAGCGGCTGGCCCTGGAACGAAACGCGGTGCGTCGCGGCATCCAGCCGCAGCTCACCCACCTCCACGGCGCCCGCTGCCTGCTCCGGCGTGCGGCGGCGCAGCACCGCGCGGATGCGCGCCAGCATCTCCTTGGTGGAAAAGGGCTTGACGATGTAGTCGTCGGCCCCGGCATCCAGGCCAGCGACGCGATCGCTTTCGTCGCCACGCGCCGTGAGCATCAGGATCGGCACGGCCTTGGTGCGCGGGTCGGCGCGCCACTTGCGCGCCAGCGTCAGGCCGCTCTCACCCGGCAGCATCCAGTCGAGCAGGATGACGTCTGGCAGCACAGCATCCAGTTCCCGCTGCGCGGTGGCGCTGTCCAGCGCCCAGATGGGCTGGAAGCCGTTGTGGCGAAGATTGACGGCGATGAGCTCGGCAATGGCCGGCTCATCCTCCACGATCAGGACCCGGGGCATGGTTCTCATGAGCGGTTCTCCCGCACATCCGGCCCAAGGGCGAGCCGCACCCCCTCGGAGGGTTGCGACGACCTGCTATGCGAAACGTAAGAACTCATCGGACCGCGGATTCGATTTGCTGCGGGGAGGCGTGACGCACGTCCGCGCCCTTGACGATGTAGATGATGAACTCGGCGATGTTCTTGGCGTGGTCGCCGATGCGCTCGATCGCCTTGGCCAGGAACAGCAGGTCCAGGCTGGCGGAGATGGTGCGCGGGTCTTCCATCATGTAGGTGATCAGCTTGCGCACGAAGCCGTCGAACTCCTGGTCGATCAGGTCATCCTCTTTCAGGATGGACACGGCCGTGGCAACGTCGAGCCGGGCAAAGGCATCGAGCGCCTTGCGCAGCAGCCCCGAGGCCAGGTCCGCCGCCACGCCCAGCTCCGATGCTGGCAGCGAACGGGCCGCTCCACTCTGGATGATGGCTTTCACCATGCGCGCAATCTTCGCGGCCTCGTCCCCCACGCGCTCCAGGTTGGCGATGGTCTTGGAGATGGCAATCAACAGGCGCAGATCTACCGCCGTCGGCTGGCGCCGGGCGATGATCAAGGACAGATCGCGGTCAATCTCCACCTCCATGGTGTTGACGCGCGCCTCCGCTTCAATGACCTGATCGGCCACCTCGGCGTTGAACTGCGACAGCGCATAGACGGCCTGCCGGATCTGCGACTCGACCAGCCCCCCCATCTCCAGCACGCGGGTGGAGACGCTGTTGAGCTCGCTGTCGAACTGGCTGGAAAGGTGTTTGTCTGCCATGGTGTCGCTCTCCTCAGCCGAAACGGCCGGTGATGTAGTCCTCTGTTTCCTTGCGCTGGGGCTTGAAGAACATTTGCTCGGTCGAGCCGAATTCGACCAGATCGCCCAGGTACATGTAGGCGGTGTAGTCGCTGCAGCGCGCCGCCTGCTGCATGTTGTGCGTGACGATCACCACCGTGTAGTCGTTCTTCAGTTCGACGATCAGCTCCTCGACCTTGGCGGTGGAAATCGGGTCCAGCGCCGAGCAGGGCTCGTCCAGCAGCAGCACTTCCGGCTTGATGGCGATGCCGCGCGCAATGCACAGGCGCTGCTGCTGACCGCCGGACAGGCCGCTGCCACTCTGGTGCAGCTTGTCCTTCACCTCGGTCCACAGCGCCGCCTTGCGCAGCGCCCACTCGACGCGCTCGTCCATGTCGCTCGCGCTGAGCTTCTCGAACAGCTTCACACCGAAAGCGATGTTGTCGTAGATCGACATCGGGAACGGCGTCGGCTTCTGGAACACCATGCCGACCTTGGCGCGCAGCAAGGCCACGTCCTTCTTGCTGGTCAGCAGGTTCTCGCCGTCCAGCATGATCCTGCCCTCGGCGCGCTGCTCGGGGTAGAGCTCGTACATGCGGTTGAACACGCGCAGCAGCGTGGACTTGCCGCAACCCGAGGGACCGATGAAGGCGGTCACCTTGTTCTCGGGGATCTCCAGGTTGATGCCCTTGAGCGCATGGAACTTGCCGTAATAGAAGTTCAGGTCCTTGACCGAGATCTTCGAGGCGGGGGTTTGCACGGTGATGGCGTCCATCGTTTTCACACCTTGTTCAATGCTTCTGGCGGGTCAGCACCCGCGCCAGGATGTTCAGGCCCAACACGGCCATGGTAATCAGGAACACGCCGGCCCAGGCGAGATGCTGCCAGTTCTCATACGGGCTCATGGCGAACTTGAAAATCGTGACCGGCAAGCTGGCCATCGGCTCGCCGAGGTTCGAGGTCCAGAACTGATTGTTCAGCGCGGTGAACAGCAAGGGGGCCGTCTCACCCGAGATGCGCGCCACCGCGAGCAGCACACCGGTCACCACGCCGGCGCGAGCCGCCTTGAGCGTGATCCGGGTGATCACCTTCCATTTCGGCGCGCCCAGCGCATAGGCTGCCTCGCGCAGGCCGGCCGGCACCAGTTGCAACATGTTCTCGGTGGTGCGGATGACCACCGGAATCACAATCAGCGCCAGCGCGATCACGCCGGCCCAGCCGGAAAAG
>Ga0255338_1002600_pt1 | contig 25376 bp, 25 predicted proteins | sample MeOH1_35cm_T4_19_FD_203715 | JGI IMG/M metagenome (GOLD analysis project Ga0255338, IMG submission 203715) | Sandy soil microbial communities from University of British Columbia, Vancouver, Canada - MeOH1_35cm_T4_195 | ecosystem: Engineered > Artificial ecosystem > Sand microcosm > Unclassified ...
TGCCGCATCTTCGGAATATGATGGCGGTGATCGGCGTTGAATTTGTTGGGCATGTGGCGGGAGGCGGTCTTTTTATCAGGGCCGCGAGCCTAACAGAACGCCTGCGCAGTATCCATGCACCAACGCCCGGTTTTACACGAATCTTACCGGCAGGCCTTGATGGGACAGCCCTGCGTGTTTCGCTTTCCTGTTGACCGTTATGCCGATCAAATCCTGCCATCTCAGGGAACACCGATAACTGGCACCAATGGATGAAACCGATCACGCATTGACGCCACGAATCCCGGATTTGAAAGTGAACAGGAAAAGCAATGAAATCAACGATCTACCCACACTACCCACACTACCCACACTACCCCCGCACCAGTGCTGGGTTTGCGAACCGCCAGTTAATGCACTGAAAACGAGGGGACCCCGTTGACCACGAGCTGGTTGAGCCGGTTCGTCTCCAGTGGAGCATCACCTCCCAGCGTTTTCAGAAAGTCGGCCGCTCCTGTGCGATCAGCAGCGTGACCTGCCGGAAGGAGCGCGCGGCCGGCATGTCTTCCTTGGAGCGCAGCCACCCGAGCGCCACTTGGACCGGCTCCGGCCGGTCGAGAATCTCCAAGAAATGCACGCCCTTTGGCTGCAGGTTGCGTGCCGTGCCCGGGATGATCGCCGTGCCGATGCCGGCGCCCACCAAGCCGGCAACCGTGTGGATCTGGGTGGCCTGCTGGACCCCCCGAGGCGTGAAGCCGGCGCGCTCGCACATCGCCACCACCCGTGAGTGAAACAGCGGGCTGCTCCGCTGCGCGAACGTGATCATCGGCTCGCCGGCCAGTTCCTTCAGATGAATTGACGTCCGCTTCGCCAGCGGGTGCGTGTGCGGGACCGCGACCAGGAAGGGATCCTCCATCACCGTTTGGATCTCCAGCTCGGCCGGCGCCGGCTGGGGCCGCAGCAGACCGATGTCGATCAGGCCGCGCGCGAGCGCGACGTGCTGCTCGCTGATCGGCATCTCGTGCAGCTCGAGTTCGATGTCCGGGTAGAGGTGCCGGAAGCGCTTGATGATCGACGGCAGCAGTCCATACGTGGACGAGTGGATGAAGCCCACCGACAGGCGCCCAAACTGGCCTTCGCCGGTGCGGCGCGCATCGACCGCGGCGCGCGCCACTTCCTCCAGGATCAGATTGGTCCGCTCCAGGAAAACCTTGCCTGCGGCCAGCAGCTCGACGCGCCGCTGCGTCCGGCGCAGCAAGGGCGTGCCTACCTCTTCTTCAAGTTGCTGGATCTGGCGCGACAGCGCCGGTTGGGCGATGCACAGGCGGGCTGCAGCCCGCCCGAAGTGCAATTCCTCGGCGACCGCTTGGAAGTAACGAAAGTGCCGGATGTCAATCATATTCGATGCCTTAAAAGTATCAATCGAGCACTCATTATGTATTGGACGTCAATCCGATGGCGCGGGACACTAGCGCCGAGCTGGCTGTCTCCGCACCGATGCCAGCCCGGCCCAGTTTCAACGAACCGAGAGAACCATGACTTCCACCATCCCCGCTTTCAGCTATCACAACCCCACGGCCATCGAGTTCGGCTGGGGCTCGCTCGCTCGCCTTCCCGAACTCGTGAAAAGCGTCGGCGGCCAGCGGGCGCTGGTGGTCGGAGATCCCGGGGTGGCCAAGGCCGGCTTGGTGGACCGCGTAGTTAGTGCCTTAGGCGGTGTCGTTCCGGTGACGACTTTCGTTGACATCGAAAGCGACCCGGACGCCTGTTCGGTGGACGCCGGCGTGCAGCTCGCCAAATCCAGGGAGTGCGACGTCATCATCGGCATCGGCGGCGGCAGCGCGATGGACGTCGCCAAGGTGATCGGGGTCATGCTGACCAATCCCGGCAACATCCGCGACTACGCCGGCATGGACAAGATCGGCCGTCCCGGTGCGCCGGTCATCGCCATCCCGACCACCTCCGGCACGGGCAGCGAACTGACCATCTGGTCGGTGCTATCGGAAAAAGAAAAGAAACAGAAGTTCGGCGTCGGCAGCGTTCTGAACTGCGCCCGCATCGCCCTCCTGGATCCCGAGCTGACGATGTCGCTGCCGCCTGCGATCACCGCGGCCACCGGCATCGACGCCCTGACCCACGCGCTGGAGTCGTACGTGAACACCGCGACGCAGCCGATTTCCGAGGCGATGTCCGAGCAATCCATGGCGCTCATTGCCCGCAGTCTGAGGCTCGCCGTCGCCCAGCCGGGCAACCAGCAGGCGCGCTCCGACATGCTGCTGGCCAGCACGCTGGCGGCCATGGCATTCAACAGCACGCGCCTTGGCCTGGTGCATGCCTACGCGATGCCGCTCGGCTCGCGCTTCCACATTCCGCACGGCCTGGCCAACGCCATCATGCTGCCGGTAGTCATGCGCTACAACCTGCCGGGCAACCTGGCCAAGTTCGCGCGCATCGCCGAGATCTTCGGCGAGCCCACCGCCGGCCTCAGCCTGCGCGAGGCGGCCGAACGCTCCGTCGTCGCGATCGAAAGCCTCAAGGCGGACGTCGGCATAACCGCCAAGCTGGGCGACTTCGGCGTGACCGAAGCTGACCTCGACGCCGTGGCTGGCGAGGCCATTCTGTCCGGCAACGTCGCCGTCAACCCTCGCCAGACGACCCTGGAAGCGATGAAAGCGCTGCTGCGGGCCGAACTGTAAGAGAACAAACCACCTCAGGAAAGTGTCCCTATGAACATGCAAAGCTGGCTCGACCAGAATACCGGCGGCCGCCACGGCAACTTCATCGACGGCGAGTGGCAGCACGTCGGCGCCAACGTCGTCGCCGTGCCGAATGCGGCGCGCCGCGACCAGGTGCTGGGCCATTTCGCCGAGAGCACGACGGAAGACGTTGAGCGCGCCGTCAGTTCCGCACACAGAGCCTGGAAGACCTGGCGTGAAGTGCCCGGCCCCGAACGCGGCACCATCTTGTTCCGGGCAGCCGACATCCTCGAAAGGCGAGCCGAAGAGTTCGCCTTCATCGTCTCCGCTGAGCAGGGCAAGATCCTGGCCGAGTCCCGCGGCGAGGTGGGTCGCGCGGTCAAGGAACTGCGCTTCGCAGCCGGAGAGGCTAGCCGGATGGAGGGTCACACGCAGCCCAGCGAGAAGCGCAATGGCTTCGCGATGACCTTCCGCGAGCCGGTCGGGGTGATCGCCTCGATCGCCCCCTGGAACTTCCCGGTCCTGACGCCGGTCCGCAAGATCGGCCCGGCCCTTGCCTACGGTTGCTCCACCGTGTTCAAGCCGTCCAACCTCACGCCCTGGTCGTCCGTCAAGCTAATGGACGTTTTCAAGGAAGCCGGCGTGCCCAAGGGCGTGATCAACCTCGTGCTCGGCTCGGGCCGCGGCGCGGGCGAGGCGCTGGTGCGGCATCCGCTGGTGCGCGGCATCAGCTTCACTGGATCGACCAAGACAGGCGCCGAGATCAATATCCAGGCGGCCCGCCGCCTCGTGCGCACGCAGCTGGAACTGGGCGGCAAGAATCCCGCCGTTGTCCTTGGCTACACCGATGTCGCCAATATCGCCAGGCAGATCTCGTCCGCCGCGTTCACTACTACCGGCCAGCGTTGCACCGCCGTCAGCCGGGTGATCGTGCTGGAAAGCCTCGTGGCCGAACTGACCGACGCGCTGGTGGCGGAGCTCGCCGCCATCACGGTCGGCCCCGCCTGGAATCCCGCAAGCAAGATGGGTCCGCTGGTGACCGACCAGCACCGCGCCTCTGTGCTGCGCAACGTGGCCGCCGGCCTTGACCAGGGCGCCCGCATCCGCTTCGGCGGCCGGGTGCTGGAAGACGGCGAGTTGGCCCACGGTAACTTCATGGAGCCCGCGCTGATCGACAACGTGGCGCCCGACAACCTGCTGGCCAGGCATGAAGTGTTCGGCCCGGTGCTGTCGGTGATCGCGGTGCGCGACGTGAACCAGGCCTTCGAGGTGGCGAACTCGGTCGAATACGGCCTGGCCGCCTCGATCTTCACTCGCGACGTCGATGAGGCGCTGCGCTTCGTGCGTGAGAGTGAAAGCGGGATGGTGCATGTGAACCACGGCACCAACAGCGAGGCGCACATGCCTTTCGGCGGCATTAAGGGCTCCGGCCTCGGCGCCTACTCCATCGGCCACAGCAACCAGGAATTCTTCACGAATGTCAAGACCGCCTACTTCCAGGGGTAGGCGGGCGGCTGCGGCAGGCATGGGTCTGTATCGGACAGATCAAGCCAGGGCAGTGGTTGAGCGCGGCGCCGTCGGCCGCCGCGCAAGAGCGAGACTAAGGGCTGCCTCCCCAACTGACATTTTCTTCCCGTGAACAGGGCAGACAACTATATGGAGACAAGACCCATGAAAGCAGTATTTGAAGGCCGCACCACGCGGCGCCACGTTCTGGCGGCGATCGGCTCGGTCGGAGCGGTCGGAATCGGCGGCGCGATGATCTCCTCCCCGGCACATGCCAAGGAGCTCACCATCCGCTTCAACCACACGGATGGCCGCGGCGGCGACGGGTTCCACTTCGCCGAGAAGCTCAAGGCGCTGGCGGCGGAGCGTAGTGGGGGCCGAATCAATGTGCAGAACTTCCATTCGGGCCAGCTCGGCGCCGAGAAGGACATGTACGACTCGATGCAGATCAACTCGATCGAGATGGGCCGCAGCGGTTCGCTCATCATCAGCGTGGCGGCTCCCCAGTACGGCGCCCTGGAACTGCCTTACGTGTTCCGCAGCCAGCAGCACCTGCGCAACGTGCTGGCCGGCCCGATCGGCCAAGCCATGCACCAGGAGTTCCTGGCCAAGAAGGGCGTGCGCGTCCTGGGCATCGTCAACCGCGGCGCCCGCCACTTGACCACCAAGAACCGTGACGTGAAGACGCCCGCCGACCTCGGCGGCCTGAAAGTGCGTGTACCGGAGATCCCCGTCTACATCGCCGCCTGGCGGGCATTGGGCGCCAGCCCGACGCCGATGGCGTTCCCCGAGGTGTTCACCGCGCTCCAGCAGGGCACGATCGACGGACAGGAGAACCCGCTTGCCACCATCCACGGCAACAGCTTCTCGGACGTCCAGAAGTACCTGGTGCTGACCGCCCACGTGCGCGGCAACGGCTGGATGGTCGCCAGCGAGCGCTTCTGGCAGTCGCTGGCCGAGGCCGACCGAAAGCTGCTGCAGCAGGCAGTGGACGACTCGGCCGCCCACGCTGATGCGGAGATCGCCAAGCAGGAGACCGATCTGCGCAAGGCGTTGCAGGACAAGGGGATGCAGGTGATCGAGCCCGACACCAGGGCATTCGCCGACATCGTGCTGAAGGATGTGCCCCCCAAGTTCGCCGACAAGTGGAAGCAGGGCCTGCTAGACCAGATCCTGCGCACGGCCGGTTGATCGGCCGCCTGGGTCGGCGCAGCGGGGCATGGGCCCTGCCGGGCCGACCCGTTCCTCACCCCCGCCTGCACTAGGCAAACAGATTCGAGAGTTGGCAACCATGCAATTACAGGCAACCCCCAAGCCGCCGGCCGAGGGCATCGCTGCATCGAGCGGCTATCCCCTGAAGGCACTGCGCCTGCTGTGGCGTTACGGCACCGAAACCATCGTCGCGCTTTTGATGGCAGTGATGGTCGGCGCCGTGCTTCTGCAGGTTTACTGCCGTTTCGTCCTCGGCAACCCGCTCTCCTGGAGCGAGGAACTGGCGCGCTACGCGTTCGTCTGGATCACTTTCCTCGGCGCCGCGGTGGCCTATCGCCACGGGGCGCACATCATCGTCGAAACCATCGTGGTGCTGCTGCCACGCCGCGCGCAGGTGGCGCTGGCGTGGCTGGTCGACTCTCTGATGGTGGTGGCGCTGGTCGTCCTGCTGGTGCAGGGTCTGGGCATCGTCGAGACGACCGGGAACGTGGAGGCAACGATGCTGGAGATCCCGATGTCCTGGGTCTACGGGGCGGTGCCGGTGAGCGCCGCCATCATGCTCGCCTACCAGGTCGAGAGAACCCTGCGACGGATCAAGGGCACGCTGCCGGCGGTGGCGGTTCCCGGTGGCGAGGAGACCACGATATGACGTACATCCTGCTTGGAAGCACGCTGGTGCTGTTCGCGATCGGCATGCCGGTGGCCTTTGCCATGGTGCTGAGCGCCATGGCGGCCTTCCTCTCGCTCGGCAACGTGCCGTTGATGGTGCTGCCGCAGCGCATCATCACCGGCGCGGACAGCTTCCCGCTGATGGCGATCCCGCTGTTCCTGCTGGCTGGCAACCTGATGATCGGCGGCGGCCTGACAGAGAAGCTGAGCAAGCTGGCGACTGCTCTGGTGGGTCACCTGCGCGGCGGCCTGGCCCAGGTCAACGTCGTCAACAGCATGGTGATGGGCGGCATGACCGGCTCGGCCATCGCCGATGCGGTGTCGGACTGCAAGATCCTGGTGCCGGTGATGATCAAGTCAGGCTACAGCGCGCGCTTCGCCGCGGCGCTCAGCGGCGCCACTGCGGTGATCGCCCCGATCATCCCGCCCAGCATTCCCTTCATCATCTATGGGTCCATCGCCGGCGTATCGATCGGCCAGCTGTTCCTGGCTGGCGCCATCCCCGGCATCCTGATGGGCCTGTACCTGATGGTCGCGGTGAACGTGATCGCCCGCCGGCGCAACTTCCCGCGTGGCACGCGCCCTACGCTGCGCGAGATCGGTTCGGCCCTTCGCACTTCTGGACCGCCGCTGATGCTGCCGGTGATCATCCTGGGCGGCATCCTCGCTGGCGTGTTCACGCCGACCGAAGCCGGGGCGGTGGCAGTGCTGTATGCGCTGGCGCTGACCACGCTGGGCTACCGCTCGCTGCGGCTGCCGGAGCTGCCGAAGATCCTGCTGGATACTGGCGTCCAGACCGGGGTGGTGATGCTGGTGATCGCCGCTGCCGCGCCCTTCAGCTGGCTTCTGGCGCGTGAGCAGGTCGGCCAGGCGGTGGTACAGATGCTCGGCCTGATCGGCGACAACAAGATTCTGTTCCTGCTGATGCTGAACGTGGTGTTGCTGGTGCTCGGTATGTTCCTCGATGCCACCGCTATCCTGATCATCGTGGTGCCCGTGCTGGTGCCGGTCTTCGCGGCCCTCGGGCTCGACCCGGTGCATATGGGCGTGATAGTCGTGATGAACCTGATGATCGGCATGGTCACGCCGCCGTTCGGGCTCGTGATGTACGTGGTGTGCAACTTGCTGAAGGTAAGCATCACCGACTTCACGCGTGAGCTGTGGCCGTTCCTGCTGGCGCTAGTCGCGATCCTGCTGACGATCACGTACGTTCCGGAGCTGGTCCTGTTCCTACCCAAGCTCGCCATGCGCTGATCCGCTGGAGCACCAGGCCGACGCACGGCTTGGGCTCCAGCGGCTTGCGATGCCACCAAGGCATCAATGGTGCGTCCAATATATATTGAACGGATCGTCGCCACCCACCGACACTCGGCGACGCAGGCTGAAGCCACTTCGCCAACTCTTTGGAACCTCATAAACATGCAGATCCACGAATCCGCCGACAGCGCCGCGATGGCCCAGCCGGGTCATCCGGCCCGCGCCCCGTCTACAGCACCAGCAGTCGCGCTGCCGACGCGCCTGCGCCACATCCTTTGCCTCGACGACTTCGAGACAGCCGCTCGGCGCCACCTGCCCGGCCCCATCTTCGCTTACATTTCGGGCGCGGTAGAACGCAACCACTCCCTACGCGCCAACCACACGGCGTACGAGCAGTACGAGTTCGTCACGCGTGTACTGATCGACATTTCCAGGCGAACCACCGCGACTACGCTGCTGGGCAAGCGCTATTCAGCGCCGTTCGGCCTGGCGCCGATGGGGATCAGCGCCCTTTCGGCCTACCGCGGCGACTTGGTTCTCACGCAGGCCGCCGCCCGTGAGAACGTGCCCATGATCATGAGTGGCTCGTCCCTTATCCGGCTGGAAGAGATCGTGCAGGCCAACCCCGACGCTTGGTTTCAGGCCTACCTGCCAGGCGACGAGCCCAACATCGTCGCGCTCATCCAGCGCGTGCAGGCGGCGGGTTACCGCACTCTGGTCGTGACGGTCGACGCCGGGATCGCTGCCAACCGCGAAAACAACGTGCGCGCCGGCTTCTCGACGCCGCTGCGGCCCGGCGTGCGACTGGCATGGGAAGGCATCACGCACCCGCGCTGGCTGTTCGGCACGTTCCTGAAGACCATCGCGCGGCACGGCATGCCGCATTTCGAGAACAACAACGCCCAGCGCGGCGCCCCCATTCTGTCGCCGAACGTGGAGCGCGATTTCTCCGACCGCGGCCACCTTAACTGGCAGCACTTCCGCATGATCCGGCGCATGTGGCGGGGCGAGCTGGTCATCAAGGGCATCCTCGACTCGCGTGACGCCCGGATCGCGGCGGACTACGGCGCCGACGGCATCATCGTCTCCAACCATGGCGGCCGGCAGCTCGATGGCGCGGTAGCGCCGCTGCGGGTGCTGCCGCAGATCGTCGCCGCGTGCCCCGAGGTGCCGGTGATGATCGACAGCGGCATCCGACGCGGCACCGATGTGCTGAAGGCATTGGCACTCGGCGCGCGATTCGTGTTCATCGGCCGCCCGTTTAACTATGCGGCTGCGGTCGCCGCCGAAGCCGGCGTACGCACAGGTATCGACTTGCTCCGCCAGGAGGTCTCGCGCAACATGGCGATGCTGGGCGTCACGTCGTTGTCCGAATTGGACGCCAGCTACCTCCTCAAAAATGGCCCCGGCGCGTGAGCGGAACCGCCCTGCGCGGCGAACTCGCTGCGCCGCCGCTGGAAGCGCTGTGCCGCCACGCGCAGGTGCAGCTGCATCACCTGGCGCGCGAGCTGCGCGTCCTGCACATCCACTGCCGCCACGAGGTCACGGTGGTGCTGCAGGCTCTGCGCCATGTCCTCCGGCGTGCTGATGAAGAAAGACCGGACCACCACGGGCATGTCGATAAGCCCCGCGAGCAGTCCACGCAGGCACGCAAGTGCCGAGCGAGAATTTCACCAGCCGCAGTCAAGTGCCGGCAGGTTACAAAATCGCCAGCAAGAAAATCATCAAGGGCGAGCCCATCCTCAAATACAGCGTCACGGTGGGCTTTGCGAATGTGGATATCGAGCCGGGCGCCATGGCGCACGGTCATCGCAGTCTGTCGGAAAAGTCCCGTTCGACATTGGGCGAAAGGATGGGTGATCCCCGGGTGGCATAGCTGTTCTCGAAATGCGGCATTCCATGACGCAGCAGCGTTTTCAGGAATGTGCCGAACAGCCAGCGCGGGTGCGTGATGCCTTCCCAGGCCAGCCGGAGGCTGGGCCGCAGGGGAGTAGAGAAGCCGGCTCTGACGTTGTTTTCACGATTGGCCGCCACCGGAGTGTCGACGGTGACTACGAGAGTCTTGAAACCCGCGACGGCGACTCGCTGGATAAGCGCGGTGATATTCGCGTCGTCACCTGGCAGATACGCCTGGAACCACGCATCAGGATTCGCTCGCACGACTTCTTCGAGGCGAATCAGCGAGGATCCGCTAATGATCATCGCCACGTTTGCGCGAGCGGCGGATCGTGCAAGAACGATGTCACCCCGATAAGACGAAAGAGCACTAAGAAGTGTTCACGATTTATCCTTTTGAACCGAAAATACCGCGATGAGAAAGAGATACGCCAGCGACATCAGTCGAGAGAAGTTTGAAGAAATTCTGCCCCTGCTGCAGAGCGTTCGCCGGCGCACCAAGCCCACGACGATAGACCTGTATGAGGTGTTCTGCGCAGCGCTGTACCTGCTGCGCACAGGCTGTCAGTGGAGGTTTCTGCCCGGTGAGTTTCCCAAATGGCGCACGGTGCACTCGTACTTTGCCAAGTGGAGCGAGCCCGACCAGAACGGTATCAGCGTTCTGGAGCGGGCTTTAAAAAAATCAGGTTGGCGCGGCCCGCATGCGATTGGGGCGCAACGCCTGCACGACGCTCTTGATTGTTGACGCGCAAAGCGTGAAGAACACCGATACAGCAGCGCTCAAGGGCTATGACGGAGGCAAAAAGATCTCTGGAATCAAGCGCCACATCGGGGTGGATACGCAAGGTTTTCCACATGCGGTTGCGGTAACCACGGCCGAGGTGACGGACCGCAAGGGGGCTCTGCAGGCGATGAGCCGATGCAAGCCAACCTGGGCAAGGTGCAAAGCGTGCTGGCTGACAGCGGCTATGTGGGTCAGCCCTTTGCGCAGGCGGTCAAGGAAACTTTGGGGGAGGAGGTCACGGTGCAGATTGCCAAGCGCAGCGAGTTGCACAAGTTTGCCGTGATCCCCAAGCGCTGGGTTGTGGAGCGCAGTTTTTCCTGGTTGGACAAGAACAGGCGGCTATGGAAGAACTGCGAGAGAAAGCTCGACACCAGCCTGCAGTTCATCCACTTGGCTTTCCTGGCTCTGTTGCTCAGAAGATCGTGAACACGTTCTAAGACCCAACGGCGCGATACCGAATGGCGCAGCGTAGTGGTGACCAAGCAATGTCGTGGCCTGGCTTCTTTTTGAGATGTCGACCAAAACTCGGGGCACGAAATCAAAATTTTCAAACGCCGCGCCATTGGCGCGCAGCGAACGGTTTCTTTCGGCGGCCCCAGCCATGTATCCGAAAATCGGCCGCGGCAAGTGCCTGCGTGCAGCCGCCTCAAAGTCGTCCAGACACAAGATGTTGTCCAGCCTCCGAGGCGCACAAGCAACCTGGTCCGGTTTGTCGTTGTCGCCAGCGGTTGAGACGACGCCAAGGGCCGGCGGGGCGCTGGAACTGCGGGTGTGCATACTATTTCTATGAGCTACCGCGCGTGAAGACGGCAGTTGCGAAACCACCGACAGCCGTGGCTGAACTTTTTAGAAGCAATCGTCGTTTCATTGAAAACCTTTCTTTGCGTGGATTTCGGAGGCACTATTTCTCGCCCCAAGGGATTTCTTTCCAGAGTTGCTTGAACTGAGCTTCTGCACCGCGCAACTCGGCCTCGTACTTGGCAGGGGACAGATAGCGCAGGGGAGCGAAATATGTAGCTGCTTGCGCCTGGAACTGGGGATCGTTCGCAGCGCGCTCGACCGCTCTGACCAGGAGTTCGCGGATAGGCACAGGCAGGCCCTTCGGAGCAGCGATACCTCGTAGAGACGCCAACTCAATGTCGAACCCCTGCTCCTTGAACGTTGGCAAGGTTGGCGCGAGCGCCGTGCGCGATACACTCATTTGGCCCAGGTGACGTAGCGGGGTTCCTCCTTTTGAGTATTGGAGGGCCTCGCCGACGTTGATCGCCCCGACGACTATCTGCTTGCCGGCAAGGGCAGCATGGACCTCAGCGGCACCCTTGAATGGAATATGGTTCATCTTGACGCCTGCGGTACGCTGAAACAGCAACATCGCCAGGTGGTCGTCTGACCCCAGGCCGGTGGTTCCAACGCTCACAGCGCCAGGGTTCGCTTTCGCAAAGGCTGAGAGGTCACTCAGATTCTTGATTGGGCTGTCAGCATGTACGGAGAAGTTGCCTGGGTCATCGACGATGTTACCCAGAAGATCAAAGCTCTGCCATGAAAACGACGCCTGGCGCTCAATCGGGATTGTCAGCAGATTCGGCGTGTTGATGAAGCCGATGGTGTACCCGTCCGGAGCCGCATTCGCCAGCGCGGTAAAGCCGATCGCTCCGCCCGCTCCGGGCCGATTCATTACGACAATCTTCGCGCCATCACCGAGGTACTTCTCGATATATGGAGCGATAACGCGTGCGATGATATCTGTCCCACCTCCGGGTGGATACGCGATCAGCAGGTTGATCGGCTTCTCAGGATACGCTGCGCGGGTCGCACCAGGGGCCATGGCGGCTAAGCCGACCGCGACCGAGAAAAACACTGCCGGGATGGCTTGGAGCATTTTTTTTAGTTGGCTGATTGTCTGGTCCATCGCATGTTCTCCGTTTGGTTGAAAAAAAGAGGTTGTTTACCTCGCGCTACGCAGGCAACCCGGCGCCGCTCTGGCGAGTTGCATGCGGCTGAGGCGGTCCAAAAAGCGCAAAGTAGCGTGCAACGAACGTAGGCCACACTTCAGGATTGACCAACCTCGGTGGCTTGTCTCCGTTGAGTACCTGCAAGATTTGCTCGGCGGCGATGAGTGCTATGTTGCGGCGTGCTTCGTGCGTGACTCCTGCCGTGTGAAAAGTTGCGTAGACGCTGTCCATCTTGAGCAAAGGATGGTCAAGGGGAGGCGGCTCCTGGTCCCATACGTCGATTCCAGCGCCGGCCAAATGCCCAGTTTGAAGTGCTGCGATCAACGCCGCCTCGTCATGTATGCCTCCGCGAGCCGTGCTGACGAAGATGGCACCCTTCTTCATCCGCCCAAAAGCCTGTTCACCAATCATCTTGAGCGTGCTGCCATCGCGCGGGCAATGTAGAGACACGATGTCCGATCTGCTGAGTAAGTCATCAAGCGACACCGCAGTAGCGCCACGGCGCTGAACCTCTTCCGCACTTAGATGGGGATCTGTTGCGAGCACTTTCATTCCAAATGCTTGAGCGAGCGACGCGACGCGCGTTCCGACGTGCCCTATGCCAATAAGACCAAGCGTCTTTTCACGGATTTCGTGCCCCATCACGTCCTCTCGCGAGAAGCCGTATTCACGGCGCATCCTCCGATCGCATTCGAGCATTCGGCGGGAAACGCCCAACATCAATCCGAGCGTATGCTCGGCAACCGATGCAGCGTTGCCTCCCGCCTGGTTTACGACAGCGACCCCGGCCCTGGTGCACGCTTCGACATCAACGGTGTCATAGCCTGCACCTGTCGATGAAACGCACAAGAGATTGGCGCAGCGCCGGAGCAAGCTCGCGTCGACAAACCACTGCCTCGGGAGTTCGTCCTTGGCGGCCGACACGTGGTAGATGTGAGCGCCCGAAAGCAGCTCCCATGCCTTTTCGTCCGCTCCCCGCACCGGGCAAACGCCAAGTGAAATGTCTTGCTCGCCCCGAAGCCGCTGGTCGAAAACCGGGTCAACCCACAGATCGAATCGCGCCACCTTCTTGATTGCTGCAGCCATCTTTTGCTTTTCACCGTAAAGTGAGCTGGGCGTGATGATGGATCCGGTCATCCGCGAGGTTGAGGATTGCAGCCAATTCGCTTCAGGGTTGCGTCCACCCAGGAGGTATCTAAAACTCCTCCTGCGATGTCCGCCAGCGTCTTGACCTCGGCAGCACTTTTGTTTTTCGCGGCGGCATACACAGTCTCGACCTCTTCGTAAGGAACGCACAGCAAGCCATCGGCGTCTCCCACAATGAGATCGCCGGGGTTGATCACCATTCCGTCGATGGCGATTGGCACATTGATCTCCCCAGGCCCGTCTTTGTAAGGTCCGCGATGGGTAACGCCGGCGGCAAAAACCGGAAAGATGCCGGACCGAATCATGTCGAGGTCACGAATGGCTCCATTTATGACAAAACCGGCGATGCCGCGTTTTTGCGCATAGGTGACCATGAGCTCACCGATCAGAGCGTTGGTCAAATCTCCACCGCCATCGACAACAATCACGTCTCCAGGCAGGGCTAAATCAAGAGCCTTGTGGATCATTAAGTTGTCGCCAGGGCGCGTCTTGACCGTTAACGCAGGGCCCACCAAACCGCCGGAACTGTGCATGGGGCGCAGCCGAGCGCCTCCAGCCGCCATGCGGAACATGCAATCGTTGATGTTTGCGACTGGTAGTGAGCGGAAATTTTCAACAACGTGCGTATCGACTTGACGTTGCCGCTTAAGAATTTGAAGACCGACCATTACTTCCTTCTTTCTGTGAACATGATGAATACCGGCGCCCGCCTGACGCTACAGCACGAATAGTACAATAAACATACAATTAAGCAAGAATAGTTGCAGCTGAGGTTTCTGACTGTGGGTAAATTGCGCAACAAGAGTCACCACAAAGAACAATTTATGAACAACTGGCTCATGCGCTTTTTTATTTTTTTATGGCAATCCTTAGCATTCGCTCACAGCCGCACAGCCGCACAGCCGCACAGAGGCGGTTAAAGTTGGGCGGGGACTTTTGTTTTAGGGAGAGAAATCAGATGCCAACGGCAAGTGAGAAGGTATATGACCTACTGAAGCAAAGGCTAGTCGGGGGCAGCTACGCTCCTGGCGCGCAGCTCAAGGAAGAGCACATCGCGCAAGAGCTTGGCTTGAGCCGAACACCGGTGAGAGCCGCACTGAAGCGCCTGGTTGATGACGGGCTGGCGACAGCGGATGCAGGCCGAGGCGTTCATGTTGCCGAATGGACGGAGATGGACATCAAGGAGACATATCACCTGCGAAGTCTCCTTGAAGCTTACGCCGCCCAGTTGGCCGCAGAGCGCGGCGGTGTCACGCTGGTCACCGAGCTGAAACAGCTCAATAAGCGAATGGCCGCCGCCATAGCGAAAGGCGGCCCAGAGATGGTTTCAACGGTACAGTCCATCAATAGCCTGTTTCATCGGGCCATTCTCGAGGCCTCTCGCTCTCCTCGCTTGAAGTCTTTGCTGGGAGCAATCATCGACATGCCCATCATCGTGCGGTCATTTTTCATCAGCACCACGGCTGATATAGAGCAGAGCCTGCAGCACCACATGGATCTGACTGCGGCCATTGAAAGCCGTGATGGCGATCTGGCTAGACAGGCAATGCAACTTCACTTGCGTATTGCCACCCACCGGTTTCTACGACGGCGAGCAGAGTTTGTGCGTCGAAACGCATCGGCTCAAAAGTCTTAGGGAGTTAGAAATTAAAAAAGTACCCTTTTGGGATGAATTGTTATATCCCACCAAGGCAGATCAGCGGCGCGTTGCAGTCGGTGCTCAAGGTCTGTTTTTTCGCTGCCGAAAACTTTAACGCCTTTCTCATACACCCCGTCGAGCAACCTGACGATGGTACGCGCCCCTTTCCATAGAAAATTGCCGGCTCGATGGAGCACTCACCGTGCTCAGCAAGTAGCCATTCCAGGGGCGTTGGTGCATGGATACCGCTGGGACCGTGGTTACCCCAACCCCGCAGGGGCTTAGACGGCAGCTGCTGAAGTGCGGACGGAGTTCGGGCGTCCAGCGCTCAGCATGCGGTTGAGTACCGCCACCGCAGCATTTGCCTCGGCCTGCTGGCCACGTGGATCACGGGCACGCAACTTCGGCCCGATGATGGCGTTGAAGCGACCCATCGTGGTTTGCACCAGCGCACGTTTGCCGTAGCCATAGGCCTCTTGCCACTCCAGCCGTCCCAGGCTTTGAATCATCAACAGGTGGTTGTCGCGTGTGGTCGGCGCTGCCTCGAATTGCGCGCTGGGCTGGGCGGTAACGCGCGGTGGAATAATGACGTCGATTTGCGTATCGCGTTGGGCAATCCGCTCGTAGGTTGGCTCGCCGTCATAGGCGCCGTCGGCGGTAACAGAGGCGACTTCGTGCTCGATCTGATCAAGCAGTGGACCAAGCTGAGATGGGTCATCGACATCCTGGCCAGTCAAGACCGACGCCTCGATGTGCCCCGTGCTGGCGTCCACTGCCAAGTGCAGCTTTCTCCAGCTACGTCGCGACTTTTGTCCGTGCTTTTTCTGCAGCCATTCGCCTGCGCCAAACAGCTTCAGCCCGGTGCTGTCGATCAACAAATGCAGCGGCCCGGCGGGCAGCGCGCATTGGCGTGGCAAAGCCTTGAGGGTCATGCTTCGGCGACTCAAGGTGGTGTGGTCGGGGGCCTTCAGATCAATCTCGAGCAGCTGGAAAATCGACCTCATCAAACCCTCGGTTTGTCGCAGGGCTTGGCCAAATACCAGGCGCAGCATCAGGCTGGTTTGGATGGCCTGATTCGAATAGATGGACTGCCCGCCTGGTGTTCTGCGCGCTTGGGCTGGCCAGAGTTGCATCGCCTGCGGGGTAACCCAGAACGTCAGGCTGCCACGGTTGCGAAGTCCCGATTCATATTCGGGCCAGTTACGCACGAAGTGCCGCATCTTCGGAATATGATGGCGGTGATCGGCGTTGAATTTGTTGGGCATGTGGCGGGAGGCGGTCTTTTTATCAGGGCCGCGAGCCTAACAGAACGCCTGCGCAGTATCCATGCACCAACGCCACAAAAACATGGAAAGCTCTTTAGCGACTGAACCTCACCCTTTGACTGACTTCTGCTCCACCGACCAAGACTGGTACTTTGCCTTGTTTTCGTCGTTCGGCGGGTACAAGCCCGGCAGAGGCGAACCCTGTTCGACCTGGGTCATGATCCAGCCTTCCAGGCGCTCCTGCTCAACCGACGCCACCACCACCTCGTCAAGGAGTGCGTCGGGGATAAGCACCGCGCCGTCTTGGTCCACAACGATCACGTCATTCGGAAAAACCGCGACGCCGCCACAATCGATCGGCTCCTGCCAACCGACGAATGTGAGGCCCGCAACAGAAGGTGGCGCAGCAGTGCCTTGGCACCAGACCGGAAGCTTGGTTCCGAGGACTCCTTCAAGGTCGCGCACCACGCCATCCGTGACCAAGGCCGACACGCCGCGCTTGTGCATGCGCGCGCAAAGGATGTCTCCGAAAATCCCGGCATCGGTCACGCCCATCGCACCGACCACCGCAACGCAGCCATCCGGCATGGCTTCGATGGCGGCACGCGTGGAAATAGGCGACCCCCAGGACGCTGGAGTCGCAAGGTCTTCACGCTGGGAAACGAAACGAAGCGTGAATGCACGACCGATAATCCGGGGCTGCCCGGGGGTGATGGGTCGTGTGCCGCGAATCCAAACGTTGCGCAAGCCGTGCTTGAGCAACACCGTGGTGAGGGTAGCGGTGGACACGGTGCGCAGCGCATCAACGATGGCTGCGTCCAGGGGGCGTGGTTCGATTTTCATGAAAAGTCCTTAAACTTAAAAATAGGGGATGTCAGATGCTCGCGATGAGTCCGCCATCGATGCGAATCATCGAGCCTGTGATGTAGCCCGCGCGCGGGCTGGCCAAGAAGGCGACGGTGTCGGCGTACTCCTGAGGCTCCCCATAACGGCCCAGCGGGATGGCCTCGGTGCTCTCCCGGGACACGTCGTCCACCGAGCGCCCTTCGCGTTTTGCCTTGGCCTCGTCGAGGTAGCGGATGCGGGCCGTGGCGATTCTTCCGGGAAGCACAATGTTGCTGGTGATGCCATCGCGGCCGACTTCACGCGCGAGCGTTTTCGACCAGCCCACAAGGGTCAGCCGCAAGGCGTTTGAGATGCCCAGATTGGGGATCGGTGCGATCACGCCGGAAGAGACGCTCGTGATGATTCGGCCAAATTTTCGCTCGCGCATGCCTGGCAAGACGCGATCAGTGATGGCGATGACCGATAGGACCATGCTGTCGAAATGACTCCGCCACAACGCGGGGTCTTGACCATGCGCAGGGGTGGGGGGAGGACCGCCGGTGTTGTTGATCAAAACATCGACTGGCCCTAGTTCGTTTTCGATCCTCGCGATGCTCGGTTCGATCAGTGACAAGTCACCCAGATCCCATTCGACCGCCAGCGAACGTCCGCCTTCGGCAGCGATCGCATCGACGGTTTTCTGGGCCGCGTCCAGTTTGATGTCCGCGACGACTACGTGGCAGCCTTCGGCAGCCAGGTTGCGTGCAATCGCGCTGCCGAGGCCCCCTCCAGCGCCCAGCACCAGGGCGATCTTTCCCTTTAGTTGCAAATCCATGATGGAGTCCTTTGTGTTGGTTGACGTTTAATTGGCGAATAACGAGTCGAGGTCGGCAAATGCCTTGATCTCGATCGCGTTGCCGGAAGGATCGCGAAAGAACATGGTGGCTTGCTCTCCCACTTGTCCCTTGAATCGAACGTATGGCTCAATGATGAATTCTGTGCCGGCCGCCCTCAGACAGCCAGAAAGCTCCTCCCATTCCGGCATGGGGAGCACAACGCCGAAGTGGCGTACCGGCACCCCGTGTCCATCGACCGCACCCACTGCACTGAAGCCGCATTCTTCGGGCGCGAGATGTGCCACGATTTGATGGCCATAGAAATTGAAGTCGACCCAGTCCGGCGAGCTACGCCCTTCGGGACAACCTAGTAGGTCTCCGTAGAAGCGGCGAGCTTCTGCCAGGTCGTGCACGGGAAATGCAAGGTGAAAGGGTGGCACCGAGGATGACTGCGGCGAAGAAGTGGACATGTGAATCCTCAAGGGGTGAAAAAATTTCGGCGAAGATGGTGCTGGAGGAGCAGGTGCGACCTCTTCACAGTTGGTGTTGCGCAAGCTGGTCGATGGGGCGGCCGTCTCTGTGTGCAATGCACCCCCGAGGCACGTCCAGAAGATTGGTCAGTCCAAGCATGGCCATGCACTGCGAGATTTCGTTGGAGAGCAAGCGCGCGCCATGCTGCACGCCCGCCATGCCTCCACCTGCGGCGGCATAAGCGAACGGCCGCCCTACAAAAACCATCTTGGCCCCAAGGGCCAGCGCCTTGAGCACGTCCGTGCCGCGCCGAACGCCGCTATCGAGCATCACGGGAAGTTGCGGGCAAGCCGAGACGATCTCGGGCAAGGCCTTGATGGGCGGACGCGTTCCGGCCAACTGCCGCGCGCCGTGGTTGGAGACGATGATCCCGTCGATACCCTCCGCCGCCACGCGGCATGCGTCGTCCGCCGTCAAGATGCCTTTGACGATCAAGTGGCCGTGCCACTGCCGTCGTATGGATGCGAGGTGCTTGAAAGAGAACGAGCCCCTGTCCGAGAAATCGCGGGTGACCGAACGCGAAAGGATCGGCGCGCCTCTTCGGGCATCGCTGTTCTCGAAATGGGGCATGCCGTGGAGTGCCAGGGTCCGCAAGCAGGTGCCGGCCAGCCAACGTGGGTGGGTGACACCTTCCCAAGCCAGTCGAATGCTCGGCCTCAACGGCGCCATGAATCCGCTCTTCACCGCAAATTCCAGGTTTGGCTGGGCTTGGACATCGACGGTGATCACGAGCGTTTTGAACCCCGCCTTCGCAACACGGTCTACAAGCGCCGCGTTTCGGTCGGTGTCACCGGTCACGTAGGCCTGAAACCAAGCGTCAGGGTTGGCCTGACTGACCGCCTCCATGGGGATCAGCGACGATCCGCTCATGACCATCGGGAGGCCAAGCGCGCCGGCCGCCTCGGCCAGGACCAGATCGCCCCGATAGGCCGACAGGGCGCTCAGACCCATCGGTGCGATGCCGAAAGGGGCCGCGTACCGGTGGCCCAGCACGTCCACGGCCGTGCTGCGCTCCGACACGTCCCGCAGGAAACGCGGCAGGAACTCGAATTCGCCAAAGGCGTCGCGGTTGGTCTGAGCCGCGGCTTGTCCGTCGGCCGAGGCATGGATGTAGCCGAAGATCGGAGCCGGCAAAGTCCTTCGGGCAACAGATTCGAAGTCTTCCAGCGATCGGACGGCTTTCAGCGTTCGGGATAGCACACCATCGCTTCTCGCCCTTGTGTACGTCATCTGTACTCTACTCCGGCTTGATCTTGGCGGATTCAACCAGCTTGGCCCACTTAACGGTCTCGGTCTGCATGTATTTTCGGAACTGTGCAGGATCGTTGCCGACCAAAGTCAGTCCTTGGCCACGCATCTTCAACTGGAAATCCGCGTCCGCCAGGCTGACGACGACCTCGCGATGCAGGCGCTCGATAATCGGCTTCGGCGTGGCGGCAGGGGCAAACAGGCCGAACCAAGTCAAGGCCTCGAACCCCGGCAGGCCGGATTCTGCGATGGTCGGGATGTCCGGCGCCACTTCGCTGCGCTGCAGGCTGCTGACGGCGATCGCGCGCACTTTGCCGCTGCGGATGGCGGGGAGCAGCGTGGGCAGATTCCCAAACATCACCGTGACCTGGGCACCCATAAGATCCGCCAAGGCGTTGGCCTCGCCCTTGTAGGGCACATGCACCATCTCCACCCTGGCCATCTGGGCCATGAGCTCGGCGGCCACGTGCTGGGGGCCACCCTGCCCCGATGATGCGTAAGCCAACTCTCCCTTCTTGGCGCGGGCCAATGCGATGAGGTCCTTGACGTTGCGCACCGCCACCGAAGGGTGCACCACGAGGACCAGCGGAACCGATGCGATCAGCGAGATCGGCGCTAGGTCCTCCATGGGACGAAACGGAAGTTTCGGGTACAGCGCCGGCGCCACCAGCATCGTGGACTGCGTGCCCAGAAGCAGGGTGTAACCGTCCGGTGCCGATTTGGCGGCGATATCGGCGGCCAGGGTGCCCGTCGCCCCGGACTTATTTTCCACAATCATGGACTGGCCCAGACGTGGCCCCAGTGCCTGAGCAAGCTGCCGGCCTACGTTATCCACCGCGCCGCCTGCGGAGAATCCCACGAGCAGTTTGGTCGGCCGGTTGGGCCAACCGTCTGAAGCAGCCGCGGCGGCAACTGCGGGCTGGCCCGTCCACAGGACGGTGGCTGTCATCGCCGCAGCGGCACATAGCCCCTGCCGGCGCGTTATGGTCTTTTGTGAATTGCCCATCGTTTTGTCTCCTTTGATCGTTTGGATTCCGCGCACTGCTGTCTCGCCGGCCGCCGTTGTTTTGATCGCTTCTTGGTGGCCGCTCGGCACGCCAGCTAGTGCGTACCCCGAATTCTCAAGGTGCCAAGAGAAAAGATAAAGCTCATTTCAATTGCTTTAAAATCCAGAAAAACTTGTGTTTAGCAGTGCAGACAAATTTCATCGATAGTTTTGTGGCGGTGGTGGAGTGCGGCTCTATCGCCGAGGCGGCGCGCCGGCTGAACCTCACCGCAACAGCATTGGCCTTGCGGGTTCAGACGCTGGAGGCAGAGTTCGGATGTGCTTTGCTCGTGCGCTCAGGCCGCACGGTGCGCCCGACCGATAGCGGGATGCGCCTGGCTGCGGGGGCAAAAATTCTGCAAAGAGCACTGAGAGAACTGCGTTCAAGTGTTGCTGGCGACGAACTACCCAGCAGCCTGCGGTTTGGCTCGATCGGCACCGCACTCAGTGGCTGGCTATCGCAGCGGCTCGGTGAGGTCGTCAGACTGCACCCACGCATCGACATCCAACTCGAAGCGGGTGTGTCGCGTGATCTTTACCATCAGGTGCTGCGCGATCGACTCGATATGGCCCTGATCGTCGTTCCGCCCTTCGAGATACCAAAGTCGTTGAACTGGCGAACCGTGCGTCGGGAGCCGCTCGTCGTTCTGACGCACAAGCGATATGCCTCGGCTGACCCGCTAGCGTTGCTAGCGTCGCAACCGCTTATTCGCTACGACCGAAAAAACTGGGGCGGCTCCTTGTCGGATCAATACCTTCTCTCGAAGCGCATCCAGCCTGAGGAGCGTGTCGAGCTGGACGCTCTGGACGCTCTGGAGGTTCTCGTCGGGCTTGGAATGGGCGTTTCACTGGTGCCTGACTGGGCCCGCGCTTCACCGCTACGAGACGACCTTGTAGCACTACCTCTTCCAGACGCGCCCTACCGTGAAATTGGCCTACTGTGGCCGACCGGCTCGGCGCACGGAAAGCTGCTGGATTGCCTGTTGCGTTAACGAATATCAACATCAGGTTTTCTTGGTCGAACGAATTGAGCAGTGCTCGTGCTTCATCAAACAAGAAACCCAGCCGGGCAATCGGCTTTGTAGCTCCGCTGCCGACTGTTCGACAACCACACTGTTGTCGCAGTATATGAGAAGCGTGCCTGCACCACGTAACTTCAGTATCTGAAGAGTCTCCAGCGGCTCTGTCGCGTTGCTGGCAGATGAACGTGCTTGGCGCAGGAACGGATGCCAGTTTCTCAAACTGGACGTATTTTTCCTGCCAGTGCATAAAACTGGTCGGCAAACGACAGCTCGGTACTACCTTCCAGCAGGAGCTGGCCTTTGCGGATCATGTGCATGAGTTCAATGCCGGCCAGGACATTTCTGGCGGCTCGAAAGGACTTGAAGTTGAGCATCGGTTTCGTGACTCGTTTGATGGCCCGATGGTCCTGCTCCACGATGTTGTTGAGGTACTTCACTTGCCTGACGATGATCGACGTTTCGCCTCTGCCATTGATATCATCCAGGGCAGCTTTATTGGCTCCGCTCTTGTCCATCGTGACCTTCTCGGGAGCACCGCTAGCCTTCATGGCTTTGTCAAAGAAGCGCATGGCTGCGGCCTTGTCGCGCCTGGCCGTCAGCAGAAAGTCGACCGTCTTCCCCTCCTTGTCCACCGCGCGGTAGAGGTATTTCCAGACACCCTTGACCTGGGGTCCCCTCGTTTTCAGTGCAATAACTGGCGGTACGCAAAGCGAGTACTGGCGCGGGGGTGGTACTGGTAGATCGTTGATTTCATTGGGTTTCCTGTTCACTTTCAAAACCTGGATTCGTGGCGTCAAAGCGTGATCGGTTTCATCCATTGGTGCCAGTTATCGGTGCGCCCCGCGAGGGCAGGATTTGATCGGCATAACGGTCAACCGGGAATCGAAACACACCCCTCAGGTTGATGCTTTCCAGTCGGGTGGGGGCAATTTTCCCGATCAGTTCCGGTGGAATGACCTGGCGGCGGTTCGACCAGCGATCCAGGACGGCCTGCATTTGTGAGGTATTCCATGCCATCACGATGTTGGCCAGCAAGCTCAGTGCATCGGCCACAGCCTGCATTTCGTCCACGCGCTTGGCCTGTGCCGGGCTGATCCGGCCGGTGTAAATGGCACGTTTGAGGGCGTTGACCGCCTCGCCCCGGTTGAGCACCCGGCGCAATTCATTGCGAAAGGCGTCCTTGACAAAGTAGTCCGCCAGGAATGCCGTGCGTAGCAAGCGGCCCAACTGCACGCCAGCGTCATAGATCGGATCTCCTTGGGCCGCAGAACCAAACCGCGCCAGCGCAGCCACCGCACTGGCATGCCCGCTCATGACCGAGGCCGCCAGGTGCACCAGACTATCCCAATGCTTTTCGATCAAAGCAATGTCGACGTTGGCCTCGCACACCGCTTTGATTTCGTCTGGCACCTTGGTGCCGCGTGGCATAAACAGATGGCGCTGCTTCAGCTCTTTCAACCGCGGGCACAGATCAAAGCCCAACAGCCGGGCCAGTGCCATGGCAAAGTCGGTGTAGCCGTGGGTGTCTACCGCCAACTGGCTGGTCTCCAGCCGCTCCTGGCGAATGACGCCCTCAATGGCAACGCCCGCCTGGCGCTCATTGAGCACGAAGGGCTGTGCATGGAAGATCCCCCAGCGGTCCCGCACATGGGAGTAAATGCCGATGGAGGGCGTATTGCGCCGGGGATCCAGCCGGGCCTGCCACACCCGTTTGGTGGTCTCCATGCTCATCATGTCAGAGGACGCCAAATCAGATCGCCCCCAAGTGGCAGCAATCGGGTGGCGTTGCATGAACTCCAGCACCGCCTGGCAGGCCTGACTGAGGCGGCGCTCGTCACGGGCCCAGCGCATAGCCTGGCGGATGCTGGTGGCAGACAGTTGCGGAATCATGCGCGCGCATTCGATGGCTGTCAGACTGGTGCCGTGGGCCATGATGCCGGCATAGACCATCAGCAGCTCGTCGGTAGAGCGCGGTTCACGCCCGAGCATGATCCAGCTAAATCGCACCTGGGCGTCAACGGCCAGAATCACTTCGGGCAACTGGACTTCACCGATGCGGTGATCCAAAGCCGTGCGCAGCTTGGTCACTTCCGGGTCTTCGTCTTCAGCGGGTAAAGCTGAGAGGTGCAGCTCGTCGTCGACGCGCAGTACGCCGCTGCGTGCCGCCGCGGCCACAGCATCGACACCGGCAGTTACCCTGGCCAACAAGGGTTTCAAAAAAGTGGCCGCCTTGCCTGGCAACGATAGACGGGCGTAGTGTTTTTTGGACTCGTCCTTCCAACGTTCATCCGTAAAGAACAGACGCGCACGGCCCCTAAAACTCAGGCTGTGTTCGATCCAGACCGATCCGTTGCGCACCGCCCGGCGCAGGGCAAACAAGGTGGCCACCTCCAATGCCTGAAACGCCCGCTCACGGTCTGGGCTGGAAATCGCAGCCTGCCAAACTCTTCCCAGGCTTGGTGCCACAATATCGGCGGGTAGCTTTCTGGAGTTTTTGAGATAAAACGCTTGCAGCTTGGCCAAGGATTCGATGGCAGGATGCTCGCCGGTGGCTTGCCACGGCAGTTCTGCAATGGCCACCAACAGCGACCGTACTGGGCGAATGCCATCTATCAAGCTCTCACGCACCAGGGAGGCTTTACTGGGCGGTTTGCGCTTCTGGGATTCGACCACCAATGTGTCAAGGCGCGCGCGCAATTCAGCGTCCGGCACGGCGCCCGCGGCGCTCAAGGCCACGAGCTCGGCCAGTAGTGTTTTGTACATCGCAGACCAGTTGACGGTAGCGGGGACTTCGGCGGTAGCCTGACGCCACAGATCAGCAATCCGGCGCTGCACCATCAGGAACAACTGGTCTGTGGTGGTGAACAGGCAATACCGAAGAAAGCAGGCGACCTCCACGGTGCGCGCTGGCTCCTTGATTTTGGCGCCAGCAGAAGGCGGTCTGGAAACCAGGCGGCGCGCGTAGCGGCGCAAGATCAGATCGGGGATGCCTGCCAGGTGTTTATGAACGTCCAGCGCGTACAGCAGATCGATACGTTCCAGTACCTCGCTGATTTGGCGGGTCGAGTGTTTCGCCGGTGCGGCCCACAGCCAGCTCTGCTGGGTTTGGCCATCAGGGCGCAGCTCTGCAACCGAGGTTCGCCAACGGTCGAGGGTTGCTGCATCGACGCTGGCGGCGATGGTGGCGCCTGTTTCAACTTCGAGCTGGGCGAGTGCCGCCGCAATCAAAGTCCGGATGGCCCGCTCGTGCACGATCACCAGCTTATTCTTGTACAACCATTGGCGGGCCCGCACGAGCAGTTGATCGCGGTCGGCGCAGCGAGCCACTTCGTCCCGCAGTTCACGCACCAGGGAGCGGCGTTGGTGCTCGCTCATCCACCGAAAACCAAGAACCGTGCAAGCCAGTTGCTGGTGATCGAACAGTGTCTTCTCCCGTCCGTACAGTGTGCGCAACGAGGCCACGTCCGGGGTGGCAATGCCAAGTTCCTCGCTCAAGTGGCGCCATAGGGCGACGGGAACCACCCGAAAGGCATAAAGCAAGCGACCACTCATGCGCAAAAAACCGATATGCAGCGCCAGGCCCAGCTTGTGGGCGTCACCCCGGCGCGCATTGATTGCCTCGCGCTCGGCACCAGCGAAGGTGAAAAACGCCTTCATCTCGAAGTCGCTGATATCGCGGGGCAGCTCGCGCATCCCCAAAAACGTCGTCTGCCAGCCATGCATCGTAAACCTCATTAGTGGGAGGCCACGATACCCGTTTGGAAAGTGAACAGGAAAGCCAATGAAATCAACGATCTACCAATACCACCCCCGCGCCAGTGCTCGCTTTGCGTACCGCCAGTTATTGCACTGAAAACGAGGGGACCCC
>Ga0255338_1002601_pt1 | contig 25363 bp, 24 predicted proteins | sample MeOH1_35cm_T4_19_FD_203715 | JGI IMG/M metagenome (GOLD analysis project Ga0255338, IMG submission 203715) | Sandy soil microbial communities from University of British Columbia, Vancouver, Canada - MeOH1_35cm_T4_195 | ecosystem: Engineered > Artificial ecosystem > Sand microcosm > Unclassified ...
GGGTTGGCTGGAGGCGGAGAGGCAACCTCGTCGCTTCAAGGCTACCCCTCCCCTCCTCTCTGTGCCTCTGTGGCTCTGCGTAAGGCCTACTGCGCCGGCTTCTGGCGCTTGTGCTGCAGGAACCACTCGTACAGCTCGGGGTTGTTGTAGGTCTCGGTCCAGGAATCGTGCTGGGCTTCGGGATAGATGGTGAACTTCAGGTCCGTGGCGCCCGCGGCTTTGAGGGCATCGACCATCTCCTGCGATTCCTCGATCTTCACGACCGGGTCTTTGGCCCCATGGAAGACCCAGACGCCCATGTTCTTGAGGCGCGGCGCGAAGCGGGGCAGCCCGCCGCCGCAGATCGGCGCGATGGCGGCGAAGCGCTCGGGGTAACGCGTGGCCCACTCCCAGGTGCCGTAGCCGCCCATGCTGAGGCCGGTCAGGTAGACGCGATCCTCGTCCACCTTGTACTTCGCGAGCACGTCGTCCAGCAGCGCGTTCAGGCTCTCGCGGTTCCACCACTCGCGGGTGGAGGGGCACTGCGGGGAAACCACGATGAACGGAAACTCTTTACCCTGGGCTATGAGCTTGGGCGGGCCGTGGACCTTCACCTTTTCCAGGTCGCTCCCGCTCTCCCCGGCGCCGTGCAGGAACACAATGACCGGCCAGCGCTTGTTGGCGTCTTGACCATACTCCTTCGGCAGTGACAGCAGATATTGTACGCTGACGTTCCGGGTCACCAGCTTCGTCAGTGTCTGGGGTACCTGCTTGCCGGGAGCCTGCGCCCCGGCGCCGCCGGACACCATGAGCGAGGCGGCTAGCGCCAGCCCGGAAATAATACGTAGGTTCATCTTTCCTCGTTAGGGCGTGTGAGACAATGGCTGCATAGTGTTCGCGCTTCTTGCTCGCGATTCATTCCGCGGGCACGGATGCCCACCCCGAAGCTCTACCGCACGAGTAGGGGGCGAGGGCGGTGTTGGGGAACCTATGCGCGGGCGCGGCTGCGGCCCTGGGGATGGGACAGAGGATGAAGAGCAAGACGCAAGGAACCAGACCGTCGCGACGCACCGTACTGAAAGGCGCGCTCACCGGCACCGCCGCGCTGGCCGTGCTGCCACTAACCGGCGAGCAGGCCGATGCGCAGGACCTGTCTCCGCTCGATGACCCGCGGCACTTTCGCAGCCGCTGGGCTTCCGACACTAACCGCGTCTGGATCGGCCCGGAGTACTGGGCGAACCGGCTGCAGGACTGGCGCGTGCAGAACGGACGGCTGGAGTGCGTGCAGGCCGCGCCCCAGTGGCCGATGCGCACGGTCCACCTCCTCACTCGCCGCATGAACTCCGGCAGCGCGGACTTCACCCTGAGTGTCCGCACCGGCGCGGCCGAGGCGGGAAGCGCGGGCATGGCTCCGGATGCCGCAGTCGGCTTCCTCCTAGGCGCGGGCGGCGAGAAGTCGGACTACCGCGCCGCGGCGCTCGTTCATTCGACCCCGGGGTCAGGAGGCGGGATCTTCTTCGGAATGAACGGCATGGGGAAGCTGTTCATCCGCCTCTTCTTCCTTCCTAACCAGGCAGGAGCCCTTCGCGTTACCGAACCACCGAATGCAAATTTCCCGCCGGCTGTCATTCTGCGCCTCACCGGCGCTGCGGATGCCAGTTCCGGCTATGTGCTCACGCTGCGGGCAGAGGATCCGGCCGGCCGCTCGCTCGCGGAGCCGGTCTCGTTACGCGTGGACCCGGGAGCGGTGGCCGGCAACCTCGCGCTGGTCTCGCATCCCGGCACCGGAGCCAACAGCGCCCGCTTCTGGTTCGAGGATTGGATCGTCGCCGGTCCGGGCGTCGGCGTCCATCCGGACCGGACTTTCGGACCGATCCTCTCCACGCTCTACACCGTCCAGAACCGGGTATTAAAGCTAACCGCGCAACTCGCGCCCGTGGACACGCGCGTCAACGCCAAGGTGCAGCTCCAGGTGCTGAAGCGCGACCAATGGAAGACCATCGCCACCGCGCCCATCATTACTCCCGGCTTCACCGCACCGTTCCGTGTGGAAAAGTGGGATGCGAAGAAGGACGTGCCGTTCCGCGTAGTGTACGAACTGCCTGGGCCGAACGGTCAACTGGAGCCGCACACCTGGGAGGGAACGGTCCGGCACGATCCGGTGGAAAAGAAGTCCATCGTGGTCGCCTCGCTGAGCTGCGTGCAGCAGGTGGACGGACAGATCGGCGGACCGGCCGGGACGTACCGCTGGAGCGACCGCGTCTGGTTCCCGCACGCGGATCTCGTGCCGAACCTCGCGAAGCACCAGCCGGACCTCTACTTCTTCGCGGGCGACCAGATCTACGAAGGAAACCCCACCCGGCCGATCCGGGCGCCGGAGGCCGAGGCGGAGCTGGATTACCTCTATAAGTGGTACCTCTGGTGCTGGTCCTTCGGCAGACTGGTGCGGCACACGCCCTGCATCACCATTCCCGACGATCACGACGTTTTTCAGGGCAACATCTGGGGCGACGGCGGCCGCCCCGCGCAGCCGGGCGACCTCGCGGGGCTCCGGGGCGGTTACGGGATGTCCCCCGCCTGGCTGAACATGATGCAGCGCACCCAGACCAGCCACCTGCCGGACCCGTATGATCCCACCCCGGCGGAACAGGGCATCCAGGTCTATTACACACAGCTCACCCTCGGCGGCATCGGCTTCGCTATTCTCGAAGACCGCAAGTTCAAGTCGTCCCCCAGCCTCGTGAAGGCAGAGCAAACGATCGACAGCCACATCATCGAGCCTGGTTACGACACCCGCAAGGCCGACGTGCCCGGTGCCACCCTCCTCGGTGACCGGCAGCTCAAGTTCCTGCGGGAGTTTGCCGGCGACTGGCGCGGGCAGGAGATGAAGGCGGCGCTGAGCCAGACGATCTTCGGCAATCTGCAGATCAGCTCACGCGGGACGACGGTCGGCACGCTGGACCAGGACCTCGATTCCGGCGGCTGGCCCCAGCGTGGCCGGAACGCGGCGCTCAAAGAGCTGCGGCGCGGGTTCATGGTCCACCTCGCGGGGGACCAGCACCTCGCCAGCGCCATCCATCACGGCACCGACGAGTGGGAGGATGCCGTCTGGTCGCTCTGCTCTCCCGCCATCTCCAACCTGTACGTCCGCTACTGGAACCCGGGCTATCCGCCGGTGGACGGGAAGCCCCTCGACAACCCGTTCAGTGGGCGCTACGAGGACGGTTTCCATAACAAGTTGACCGTGCACGCAGTAGCCAATCCGGTGGAGACTCCTCAGCCCGGCGAGTTTCCGGATCCCGTGGAACTGCACCGCAAAGCCACCGGGTACAGCATCGTGCGGTTCAACAAACCGGAGCGAACGATTGGCTTCGAAGTGTGGCCCCGCTACGCCGACCCGACGGAGCCTTCCTCCGGCTCCCAGTACCCCGGCTGGCCAATGACGATCCGGCAGATGGACAACTACCGGCGCCAGCCCACCGCCTACCTGCCGGAAATAATCGTCCGCGGCGTGGAGAACCCGGTGATCCAGGTGATCTATGAGCCGGACGGCGAACTGGTCTACGCGTTCCGGATGACCGGAGACCGATTCCGCCCCGGCGTGTTTCGCGAAGGGGAGTACACCCTGGTGGTGGGAGAGCCCGGCACGCACTACGTCGAGCGGCTGAAAAGAATCACCGCCACCAAGGAGCCTCCCGCCAAGCCGTTGTTCGTACGCCTATAGGTCAGGCACCCGCCGGCCCCAAAGGCGGAGATGTCGCGATGCGCGGACCGACGCGGCGGTGCCGTGCGACCCGGGGAAACCGGTGGCGCGGAGTTTTGGGTTGCGTGCAGACGTCTGGGATTGGGACGCCGCGATCGCGATCGCGCTTCTATCAGGGCTGCGTTGCCTACCGGCGATGGCGATTGCCACGCTTCGCTTGCAATGACGTTACTTGACAGGGCCGTGTAGGAGCCGCGTATGTCGCTCCTGCGTAAGGCTCACCACAAACTTCCAACAGTTTGCAAAGGCTATCTCCCTACCCATGACTGCCGAAAACGGGCATTCTGATACAAAAGTGCCTCTCTAGCAGGAGCCAAGCTGTGTCCGTCACTGTCACGCATTTCCGGTTATCACACCTCCCCGCCTCCGCCCGCCTGGCGATCGCCTCGTTCGTGATCCTCATCGGCATCGGCTACCTCAGCGCCCTGGCGCACATGTTCTTCACCTACAGCGCCACGGATGGCAAGCCGGGCCTTTCCCCAGATGACGTACGGCTGCAGATCGCCGGCAAGCGTGAGAAGACGGTCATTGAGGCCAAGCTCGATGGCGGGAGCATGGCGCAGTATCTGGAAGACCCGGCCAAGAAAGCCCAGGTGTTTGCCTGGGTACACGCCGGGGCTAAGGAAGCAGACTTCGGCAAGGTGCAGCCCATCTTTCAGGAGAATTGCGTGGCGTGCCACAACGCCAACGGCGCCGCGAAGTTCCGGCCGTTCAACGACTACAAGGGCGTGGCGGCGGTAGCCCAGCAGGACCGGGGCGAGACCCCGGCGGCCTGGGCTCGCGTGGCGCACATCCACCTTCAGTCGCTAGCCACCATCTACGTACTCCTCGGGTTAGCATTTGCGTTCTGCTCCCTACCGGAGTGGTTCAAATCGATGATGACTCCCCTCCCGTTCATCGCCATCCTCGGCGACTTCGGGGTCCGCGCGTTCGTGCCGGCGTACCCTGACCTCGTTTACGCGGTGATGGGCTCCGGCGCCTTGGGCGGCCTCTGCACTGGCACGATGATCCTGGCGATCCTCTGGGAGTTGGCGATTGTGCCCCGCCGCCGCAAGCCGTTCCCGGCAACCGGCGAACTGGCATTCGGCACCGCGGCCTAGCCCCCGCTACTTTGCCGTAAACGACAAAACGTATAAACTGGGCCTCGGGTCCGCTGCATCGGGAGCAACGTCAGTACCCGGTAGTGCGCGACCCGAGGCCCAGCCGCATTCAGCCCACGCGCAGCATTTATGGCGGGCAGCGTCTATTCGTCGGGAGGGTGGCTCAGATGCATCGAATCCTGGTTGGTTATGACGGCTCGGAACCGGCCCGCAAGGCATTGGAACAGGCGTGTGCGCTGGCAATGCAATTCGGGTGCCCGCTGTGCGTACTCACGGGAGCCGCGGACCGGTTGGACCTTGCGCGCGGCGAGGCACATCCGGCACTGGAGGTAGAGCCGGGCCGGGCAATCGCGGAAGAGGGCGCCCATCGCGCGCGCGAGGCGGGCGTGGCGGATGTTGAAGTGCGGACATCCATTGAAGCACCAGACGACGCCCTCGTCCTGGAAGCGAGCGACGGCTACGACCTCCTCGTGGTCGGTCACCAGGGCGGGCGACCGATCCGCGAACGGCTGCTGGGCAGTGTTGCGAAGTCGGTGCTGGACCGAGCGCCTTGTTCGGTGCTGGTGGTACGCTAAGGAACGTGTGGGGTTCACTGCCCACGATTGTCGAGAGTCTCGAGTCCTGCGTCGTCGAACTCGAACGACAGAAGTCTGTGATTGCGAATTCGATCCGACGAGTGCGAACTGACTAACCCGGCGTTTCGTGCTTTCTAGAAACCTTCTTCCACACCCTTGAGCTTACTTTCCCCCCGGGAGCCTCGAATGTTCCGGCAACGTGAGAGTTGGCTGTTACCACCGAATGTGAAAATGGGAGGGGGTTTTAACTCCCCCCTCCCAGAACTACCGCGCGTAGATGGCCCACCCGTTCCGCGCCGCTATCGGCCCGCCGGTCGCTTCACCCCCGCAAGTGCGGTCCGGACCATTACGTATTCCGTAAGATTCTCTGGCGTGAGCAACCCGGTAAGGCGCTCGTATTCCAGCACCGGCAGGGTCACGATCTGCTCGTCATCCATCCGCTGATAAGCGGTGCGCAAGCTCTCCGCCGGGGTCACACCTTCCGGCGCGGGCGCCATTACCGTAGACACTATGGCCTCCAACCCGCCCACCGAAAGCGCGTTGATGAGCGCAGTACGGCTGAGCACTCCCACCACCCGCTCCCCTTCCAGCACCGGGAAGTCGTGTTGTGCGCCGCCGAGGAGTAATTGGACGGCGTGTTCCAGGGGGTCACCGGGAGCGAGCACCGCAAACTGCGTCATCATCGCATCTCGCACGGGCACACCCTCGAACAGCATCTCCGCCTGAACGGCGTTCGCCTCCTCCGCCGCCCCCGCATAGACGAAGAACGCGACGAACAGCAGCATTGGATTGTGGACCAGCCCCACGAATCCGAACAGGAAGGCCATACCCTGACCTATAGTCGCGGCCAGCCGGGTCGCCCGCAGATAATCCATCCGCTCCGCCAGGTAGGCGCGCAGCACCCGCCCACCGTCCATCGGAAATGCGGGCAGCAGGTTGAAGGCAGCCAACACGGCGTTCACCGTTAGCAACCGGACGGGAAGCGATCCGTGCAGCCGGCCATCCAGATCCCACACAAACGACTGATTCCATCCGAAAACCATCAGCAGCACCAAGGCGATGGCGATATTCACAGCCGGCCCGGCCAGCGCGATCCAGAACTCCTGATGCGGGTTGCGCGGGATGCGTTCCAGCCGGGCGATACCGCCGATCGGATAGAGCGTGATGTCGCGGGTCCGCACGCCGAACCGGCGGGCCATGAGCGCATGGCCAAACTCATGCAGCACCACGCAAAGGAACGCCAGCACCACGAACAGAAAGCCGCTCATCACCTCCAGCAGGCCGCCTCCCGCCAGGAAGAGCAGCAATACGAGGGCGGAGAGCAGGAGGAGGAACGTGCCGTGTAGGAACACCCCGATCCCAAAGAACGTGCCGATACGCCAGGACCATCGCATGGTGAGAACTCCGAACGGGGAGATAAGGAAACAAGGGAATCAGGAACTGGGGTAACGAGGCCACCTGGTACCGATACCAATTCCCGTTTCCCCTGCATCCCGGGCTATCGGACGAGCAGCACCGAGCACGGCGCGCGCTTCAAGAGTCGATCCGCCACACTGCCTACCAGAAGCCCTTCGATGAGCGAAACACCGCGGGCTCCCGCGATCACCAGGTCCGACTCGTTTTGCTCGGCAAGCTTGAGGATCTCGTCCGCGGGGTCGCCGCGCAGAACGAGCGGCTCCGCCTTCTTCCCGCCCGCGATCAGGCGATCGCAGATCGACCGCGTGAGAGCCTCAGCGGCGGCCTTCTCCTGCTTCTCGGCCTCATTCATCGCCGTGGAGTATTCCACCAGGAACTCGGGAGCCACTACGGCGTACGGCTGGTGCGTATAAACCACCTGCACCACCTGGATGACGGTGTCGGCCGGCAGCGGCAACCGCGCCGCGAAGCGCGCCGCCTGCACCCCATGCGAGGACCCATCCACCGCCAGCAATACCCGCTGCAGATCGTGGCGGAGTTCTCGCGCCACGAGCACGGAGCGGCGGGCATGCTTTGCCACGTTTCGCGCCACGCTTCCCAACATGAACCCGGCGAGCCCCGTGAGCCCCTTGGAGCCGAGCACCACCAGGTCAACCTGATATTCTTCCGCCGCTTCGATGATCTCGTAGGCCGCAGAGCCACTCCGAGCCGAACCCGCAACGCCCACCCCGGGTTGCTGGAGTGCCTCGGTGACCTTCGCGGCTACCGAATTGCCCCAGGCGTGCTCTCCGGCCACATACCACTCCGGCATCGTCCACTCCGCGCCCGCAGTCACCGTGAGCGTGTGGATGGACGATCCGGGGGCCAGCGACAGCTTCCGTAAAAACCGCAGCGCCTTGTCCGCCTCGGCGGAGCCGTCGGTGGCAAACAGCACCTTCAGCGTGGCAGGCTGCCCCGCAGGAGCCAACTCGGCTTCCAGATCGTCCCACAGGCGCTCCGTTACGCCGGCATTATCCGCAACCCGTGTCATCGCTCTTTATCCTCTGCCCGCCGTCCAGGCGCGGGAAAAAAATGCCCCCGCCGCGCAACCGGTAGGGTCGCGGGGCGGGGGCTGATCTTGGCCCCGGGTCCCGCCTGGCAAGCAAGGCCACGCCGGGATCCGTTCTCATTCCTCAGGACGGAATTGACGGGACAAGATGTCCCAATTATTTCCGTGAGTTTCTTGTCTAATCCGGTCCAACTACTCGATGCACGCCCCACCCAGCCAGGTAAGCGGCACTGGCGGCGAGCGCCCCCACGAACAGCATTTCCAACCCGCTGCGAATCCACGGCTGGCCCGTTACCCGCGTGCGCAAGGCGCCTACCGTAAAAAGGAGCGCTCCAGCCAGAAACGTGGAGATGCGAAACGAAAGCTGCAGCGGAATGGGAAAAAAGTAAGGCAGCATCGGCACGATCCCGGCGGTGACAAATGAAGTCCAGGTCACCCCGCCGTGACGCACCGCATGCATGGTCTCTCCCCACTCCTCGTAGCCGTCGGCCAATTCCGTGGCGCGCTCGGACTTCATCCCGAGGTAGTTGCCCACCCCCATCGCGAGGCCGTCCGCCGCCAGGTTCGCGAGCCCGAGCGCCAGCACCACTACCGGCCGGAACCCCGCGCCCTCCACCCCAGCCACCACGGCGAAGGTTGTCACGATTCCATCGTTGGCCGCATAGACAATATCCCGGATGTAGTGGCGCGCGAAACCCGCCCAGGTGCCGTCCGGACTGTGCGCCGGCACTGGCTCTCTGGCCGATAGTTCAGGCATGGTTCTCTCCGCCCACACACGCCCGGCAGGGCGAACCCTTGGCGGCCGGCGGCAGCGGCGCAAGTGATCCACCGGCTTCGGGCCGCGCGGTATGTTCCACAAGACGCTCCAACTGGGCGATCATCCGATCCATTCCCTCTCGCGCCGCAGTCAACTCGTTGCGGGCGAGCGCATCCAGCACCGGCTGGAGGGTGTGGCCGCAGCCCAGGTGCTCGCGGGTGCGGCTCGTAGCGTTGAAGACCGGGCAAGCCGTGCAGCGCTCTTCCCCAGGATGGTCATGGAGTTGAATCAACTCCTCGCTCCGCTCACAGACAGGGAACATGCTGGTCATCCGCCGCGCCAGCTCTTCCGGCGGAAGCTGGTCCAGTTCCGTGCGGAAGTGGTACCAGACATGTAAGGTCTCCCGTTCCGCTTCATTCCAGGAGCGAGACGGCCACTGCACCTCCCCGAAGAGGAAGCAGAGCGCGTCGAGTGCTTCCGCTTCCGAAGGAACGGCAATCACCTGGCGATCCAGCCCGAGTAAGGTCACCGCCTCGGCCGCTGCTCCGGTACCGGTAATGAGAACCGGGCGAACGCGTTCCGGCGCGCACGCTTCCAATAGCGCTCGGAGCGCTGCCAATCCGGTCGAGTCCACTTGTCGCAGACCCGAGAGATCCAACAGAATGGCGTGGTGCCGCATCGGGATGAGGATGCTCACCGCTTGCCGAAACTGCTCTGCAGTGGCTTGGTTGAGTATTCCCCGACACCGGACCACCGGTCCGTATTGGCCCGGAATTCGGGTGAGCTCAAGTCTGTTGGTGTCCGGTGTCCGTGTATCCATCGATCTCTCCGCCCCCCAAACAGCGTGGCCTTCTGCCCCGTGGCTTCAGGATGCCCGCTGGAGAGCAGGATGTCGCGATCGGCCGGTAGATTCTTTCAACACGAGACACCCCCACCGGAAAACTTAAGCGGCGGGCGGGGTTGGTGCGGCGAGAGGTGAGTCGATGGGCGGGACGAGTTGGCGAGAGCAGTTCGGGAAGCGGCTGGAAAGCGCCGGCAGCGCGCTGCAGCGGGTGCGAGCCGGCCAGCGGGTGTTCGTCGGCTCGGGCGCCGCGGAACCGCAGCTGCTCGTTTCGGCCTTGCAAGAGCGGAAGTCCGACTTGGCCGGCACGGAGATCGTGCACATCATGACTCTCGGCGCCGCGCCGTACGCGGGCCTGCAGGCGGGCAGCTCTTTCCGGCACAACGCGCTGTTCATCGGTGCGAACGTCCGGGCGGCCGTGTGCGCGGGCCGGGCAGATTACACGCCCGTGTTTCTCTCCGAGATCCCCCGCCTCTTCCGCTCCGGCCGCTTGCCGCTGGACGTGGCGCTGATCCAGGTGAGCCCGCCGGACGCCCATGGCTTCTGCAGTTACGGCGTGTCCGTTGATGTAGTGAAAGCAGCCGCGGAGTCTGCCGGGCTGGTGATTGCCCAGGTCAACCCGCTAATGCCCCGCACGCTGGGGGACAGCTTCATTCATGTAGACCAGATCCCGCACCTCATCGAAGGTCCGGAGCCGCTACTGGAGTCGCTGCCCGCCGCGCCCGATCCCGTGCACCGGGAGATCGGGCGTCATATCGCGAGCCTCATCGAGGACGGCTCAACGCTGCAGCTCGGGATCGGAGCCATTCCGAACGCCGTCCTCCAGTATCTGGGCGAGAAGCGGAACCTCGGCGTCCACACCGAGATGTTCTCGGATGGGGTGATCGACCTGATCGAAGCCGGCGTCATCAACGGCTCGGCGAAGCGCGTGGAGCCCGGCAAGGTGGTCTCCAGCTTCTGCATGGGAAGCCGCAGGCTCTACGATTACGTGGACGACAACCCGCGCTTCGAATTCCGCTCCGTGGAGTTCACCAATGACCCCTTCGTCATCTCCCAGAACGACCGGATGGTAGCGATCAACTCGGCGCTGGAGGTGGACCTCACCGGCCAGGTGTGCGCGGACAGCCTCGGCAGCAAGTTCTACAGCGGCATCGGCGGACAGGTGGACTTCATCCGCGGCGCGGCCCGTTCCCACGGGGGCAAGCCGATCATCGCGCTCCCTTCCACCGCGCACGGCGGCACCATCTCGCGCATTGCACCTGTGCTTCAGGAGGGCGCCGGTGTGGTCACCACGCGCGGCGACGTGCACTACGTGGTCACCGAATACGGAGTGGCCGACCTTTGGGGCCGCACCGTGCGGGAGCGGGCGCTGGCCCTCATCCGCATCGCCCATCCGGACTTCCGAGAGACCCTTCTGGCGGAAGCGAAACGCCGCCACCTGCTGGACGCGGACGCAGAGGTTCCGGAAGGCGTGTGCCTGATCTCGTAGTGGCGCCCGTGAATCAACCCCACTGCCAACGCACAGTGTCAGTAGCAAGGGGCTCGTCTCTCGTTCGATGTTTAATCCGTTCGCACGGTAGGCGTGCGCGCCCCTATGGGAGACGGCATCAAGAATCGAACGGACCCAAAGGGGCGGCGTACCGGTCCGGCGGATGGGGCTTCCCCAAAAGGCCGGGCGAGTGGCTCGTCCCGATCAAACGCCGCGGCGAGAGCTCCGCAGAATCCGCTGATAGGCCGCATTTACCTGGCGAAGATGGGCGGAGGCGTAACGCTGGGCTTCCGGATCATGCGTGTAGCGGTCGGGGTGGTAGAGGCGCACCTGGGCACGCCAGCAGCGGCGGAGGGTGAGGGGGTCGGCATCCAGGGGAGCGCCGAGGAGGCGGTACTCGGCGGCGAGGGGATGCGGGCGAGGCGTCGGGCGCCCACGACGATCGTCGAATGCCGCACCCTGCAGCATCCCTAGGCGCAACAGAATCTGCCGCCGCGTGGCACGCCAGAGGCGATATGCGAGGCTCACCCGCCGCCTCGCAGGGTAAGAGTTTCGTTGAGGCTGTCTTCCAGTTCCGCCACGCGAGCGGTGAGCTGGTTGATCTCGTCGTAGACCGGGTCGCTGGCGGCTGCCTCGTGCTCGGCATCCACGGTCTGCATTCGCGCCACCTGGCTCAGCATGTTGTCGAAGGTGCACTGCACCACCGAAAGCTGGCCGTCAATCCGATGGACCGCCGCCTCCAACCGGAGGTAGTTCTCCAGTTCCTGGCGCTTCTGCGCCAGCGCCTGCTCGAAGAGCTGCCGGGTCGCGGCATCCGTCGCTTGGTCCAGCCGTGCCTGCAACTGCGCGGCCTGCCGCTGCACGTCGTGGCTGCGGAAAGTGGAGAGGTAGCTCTGAAGCTGGTGCCGCTTCTCCGCCAGGGAGAGGCAGTGCTGGAGCAGCGAAGTCAGCTCGATGCGGGTGTGGGGCAGCACCAATCGCTCCGAGCCGTACATGCCGAGCAGGCGCTCCTGCGCCTCCACGATCGAGGAGAGCGCGGCGGACGTTTCCCGGTCGAGGACGGTGGAGAGGTGCTCCAGGCGACTGATGAGCTCCCGCCACCGCGCGCGCAGCATGTCTTCCCCGCTCGCGCGTGCGTACTGCGGGTCGAGGAGCCGCGACCAGATCCAGCCGGCGTCCAGCACCAGGGCGCCTACACCGAACGGCCAGGTTTCCGGCGCGCTCGCCAACAGCAGACCCGTTGTCGCGAGGAATAGCGAAAGCGGCGACGTCACCGCCCGCAGCACCACGCGACTAAACAGCCGGTCCCGGTTCGGAAGCTCCGGGATCGGATTTGCGGGGCGCTTCGTCAAGTTCAGGCGGTGGAGGCGATTCATAGCAGCAAGCGTCAGTCCTTGAGCCTTAGGTTAGTGGACTGTAACTGAAGCGGGACGAAGGCTGGACGGCCAAAGCGATAACGATCCAGAGTCGGGGGCCGGGATTTCTCCCACCTTTGGAGCTACCAGCACCGCAAGCCGTTCCCGTGCGGCGTTCCACCGGTTGTTTCTCAAGCCGCAAACCCGATCTAAAACGCAAGAAGGGAGCAGCGCAATCACGCCGCTCCCTTCAGGAAAACGTATCCCGCGCCCGGAGGTTACGGGGCTACACTTCCAGGTTGCGGATCGGTTGTTCTTCTTTCGCGCGCTCGCTGCTCGCGATCTCCGCTTTCAGCTTGGCCAACGGGTCTTCCGTCTGCTGCACCGGAGCCGTCATGCCCATTTGGGCCTTCATTGCGGCCAGCGCGTCATTAGCCTGCTCGGTAGCCACCACGTCTTCCAGCTTGGCCATCTTCTGCTGGAGGCCGCCCTGTGCGAGCTCCTGACGGGCGTCTGCCTTCGCCTGCAGCTCGCGGATCCGCTCCTCGGCCCGCGTGAACGCCTGGTCATGGCCGTCCAGTTGGATTCCGGAGAGCGCCCGCTCGATTTGCTCCTGGATCTTGGCCTGTTTCCAGCCGGCCACCAGGGCAAGGCGCTGCGCGGCGCGCTGACGGACGCGCGCTTCCATCTGCTTGATGCTCGCTTTCACCGCTTCCGAAGCCTGTTCGGCCTGTTGAAGCTGTGTCTGGAGCCCTTCGATGTTCTTGTCGTACGTGCTCTTCTCGATGAGCAGTTGGCGGGCCAGGTCTTCTTCGCCCGCCCGGAGCGCAGTTCGCGCCTGCGCTTCCAGACCCGCGGACTTGTTCAACTGCTCCTGCAGCACGCCCCGAAGCTGGTTCCGGGCGGCGATAGCCTGGACCGCGTTCTCCTTAGCCTTCTCCAGCTCTCGACGCATCGCGTCTTGAGCCTCGGCAAGGATCACTTCCGGATCTTCGGCCTTTTCCACCCCAATGAGCAACCATCCCTTGATCAGCCGAAAGATCCTGCCGAAGAGTCCCATTCTCCGCCTCCCCCCGCGCTTGGTGCACGTGCTTCTGTGCACGTACAGTAGTGGCAAATTATACCATGCGGCGTTGCCTACCGTAAACGCAGCCGCTACCATTAAGACAGTAACGGCCCGCCAGGCTGTTAAGTTGCGGACACGGCACAATGGGTGTTAGCGGTTAGCTTTCGGGGTAAGCTACGAACGGGAGGCGGCCGCCGTCCGAAGGTTTCCGGCGTCCGTGGCCCGGAGGGTTAAACGCGTGCAAATCAGTGGGTGGACCATTATCGCCCTCGCCGTCGTCGTGCTCTTGAACACGGTGTTCATCGGCGGCATCTGCGTGGCGCTCTTCCTGATCAACAAACGGGTGGATGAAGCGCTGGCAAAAGCGCAGCCGATTCTGGACCGGGCTACCGAAACACTCGGACGAGTTGAAGAGACCACCGTTCAGCTTCAGCACAAGGTGGATCAAGTGCTAGACAAAGCGACGGAATTGGTGGACCAGGTGAGTGAGCGCGTTGACACCACTACCGCGATCGCGGAAGAGGCAGTGACAGAGCCGCTGATAGGCGCGGCAAGCTTGATGGCCGGAATAAACCGGGGACTGCGGGCTTACGCCGAGCGGTCCCATGACAAAGGAGACGGAAGGGCATGAGCGGGTCACGAGATTTCATCATTGGTGTGCTGGTGGGCAGCGCCGTCGGCGCTTGCGCCGCCCTACTTTACGCGCCCCAGGCAGGTGCGGAGACGCGCGAGCGGATTCGGGAGAAGACCGGCGAAGTGGCCGACCGGACTTCCGAGTTGACGCAGCAGGCGAAAGAGCGGGCAGCGGAACTGGCTCGCCAGGCGCAGAGCCGCGCGAATGAGCTGACGCAGCAGGCACAGGGCCGCATCAGCGACCTCGGCTCCCAGGCCAAGACGAAGGTGGGCGATATTTCTTCCCAGGCGCAGAGCGTGCTGGACAAGGGGAAGGAAGCCATCGACCATCAGAAGGAAGCGCTCCGGACCGCGGTGGAAGCCGGCAAGCAGGCTTACGTGGAGAAGCAGAGCGAGTTGCAGCAAGAAGTGGCGGCAGACACGCAGCCGGCGGTAACGCCCACGCTGAGCTCCGCCGTTTAGCAACGGGAAACGCCGAGCGGTGGGCGCCAGCTCGTAAGAAGGTACCGAGAGGTTTCCGGCTTGCGGGCTGGCGTCTATTACTTAGCTCTCCCAGGATTCCCACACTCTCTCGACGCTGTACCGTTTTATCTAGCAAACGCTCGGGTAGAACTCGGCCAAGCGGCTACATTAACGTCGCCGGAAACGAGGGTGGGGATGAAAAAGAAACCGATCGAGACTGATACCGAGCCGCGTCGCGGCATGACGGTCCGGGAAGCGGGTCGTAAGGGCGGCGAGGTCACTTCCCAGCGTCACGGACCCCAATTCTACGAAGAGATCGGCCGCAAGGGTGGTCAACGCGTGAAAGAACTGATCGAGCAGGGGAAGCGCAACTCCCAGGAGTGACCTTCGCGTTAGCCGGCTGGATCGTTAACGGTCCTCGGATGCCCTGACCTTCGAACGGGCGAAAGTCTCCTTGTCCCTCGCGTCTCGGCGCGAGAGAATAGCGCGGAGGACTTTTGCATGCTGTTCCCTGGCTTCGCGTCCGAGGACTTTGATCTATTCGCCATTCCGGAGTTCGATGCTCGGATGGCCGAAATCCGAGCACGAGTACGCCCGAAACTGCTCGCGCTGGGAGAGGATCTCACCCCCCAGATCGCCACGGTACTCAAAGCGCCCACCTATCTACACGTGGCGCAGCACCTCCGCCGTCGCGTCAATCCCCCTGCCGAAACCTGGGCCGCGTTCGCGCGGGAAAAGCGGGGCTACAAGCGCTGGACCCACTACCGGGTAGCAATCAGCGGCGCAGGCGTCCGGGTGACGGTGTTTGTCGAAGACGACGCGGACGACAAGGCACCTCTCGGCGCAAGTTTCGAAGCCGGCGCGGAGGAACTGATCGGCAAGCTGGCGCCGGCGACCGGACTGGAGTGGTACACGCTGGGCGATCCCTATCTGTCGCAATCCGAGCTCACGCCGGAGCGGCTGCAAGAGGCCGGACGCGCCCTGCAGCGGTTGAAGACCGTCAAGTTCCAGGCCGGGATCTCGTTACGCCGGCAAGAGGTTCTCCGGAAGACGCCGGAGCAATTCGAGCGGTGGGCGATCAAGCAGGTCCGCCTGCTGAAGCCGCTCTACGTCGCCGGATTAGGGCAGTAGTCCGGATCCGAGTGGATCGGCAGCCGCAATTCCCCTGCCAACATCAATGCGAAAGCGTCATCCGGTGCAGATATCCCGGTCGCCGGACCTTCGCCAACGGCTCTTTATGAGAGATACGGGGTGGACGGCGTAGAGGTTTTCACCAGCGAAGGCAGCAATCGATAGGTAGTGTGATCCCGCGCACCTGACGAGTTGCCCCATGCCCTGGCCGCCCACCGCAAATCGAAGAGTTCCCGTGATGGGCGTGGTGCTACTTGGCACCGGGCTTCTCTTCTTGCTGCTCGGATTGGGCGCCTATCTCTGGGGTCCGCATCAGTTCCGCGACCCGAAGTACTGGTCCGCTTTCCTCGCCGGGCGCGCAACGGTGGGACTGTTCTCGGTGCTGATCCTGGGCGCGATCCTCCACGCCCGGCAGGGAGGCCCGGTGTACGTCCGCCGCATCGCGGGGCTCACCGCCATCGACGAGACGGTGGGACGCGCGACGGAGATGGGCCGGCCGATCACCTTCTCGCTGGGGCTGAGCCAGCAGCTTGATATCATCGCGCTCCAGGCGCTGGCCGTGTGCTTGCACGTGGTGCGCCTCGCCATCCGCTTCGGCACGCGCGTCATCGTCACGATGCGAAACGCCACCGTCTACGCCGTGGCGGATGAGGCGATCAGCGAAGCGTACACCGCCGCCGGCCGGCCGGAAAGCTTCAACCGCGCCGACGTGCGCTTCCTTTCGGACCGCCAGTTCGCCTATGCGTCCGCCGCAATGGGGACGATCATCCGGGAGAAAGCCGCCTCGAACTACATGTTCGGCGAGTTCTTCGCGGAGGCGCTGATCCTGGCCGAAGCCGGGAACCAGGTCGGCGCCATCCAGGTGGCTGGCACCCCCAGTACCACGCAGGTGCCTTTCTTCATCGCCTCCTGCGACTACACGATCATCGGCGAGGAGTTTTACGGCGCCACCGCCTACCTCACCCGCGAGCCGACGCTCTGTGGCAGCCTCATGGGTCAGGACCGGTGTAAGCTGGTGATCCTGGGCTGTGTGCTGATCGGGATACTGGTGGCGACCGCGGCCGCGTTGACGGGACATGCAGGCTCGGTGGCGTGGGTCAAAGGATTCGCGGGCCTCTTCACCGGAGCCAAGTGAACGGAATCCAATTTGAAATTTCCGATTGTAGATTTCAGATTTCAAATTGAACCGCGCCCATGCTGACCTTCCCGATCCTGGTATTCGCCGCCCTTAGCGTAGCCCTGGTGGCGCTGGCCCTGCTGCACCAGGCGCCCACCCGGGTGAAGCGCGCGCTCACGATGGCGACGACGTTCCTGGCCGGGCTGTTTTACGTGGTGGAGTTCTTCGTACCGCCGGACCCGGCCACTTCGGACGCGGTGGTGTTTGGCCGCAATCTCACGGAGATGGCTGCTACCGTTGGGCAGGTGACCCAGGTAGTAGCGGGCTTTACCTTCCTGCTGGGCATCTACAACCTGGTCTTCGTGCACGGCTACGTCATCCGGCGGCGCCGCGAGGGCTGGCCGAACAGCGTGGCCTTCTTCATCTCGTTCCTGGCGATGGTCGTCTTCTCGTTCTGGCGAGATTGGAAAACCTGGTTCGGCGGCGCCAACCCTCCGGCGTGGGTCCGTGACCCGCTTCCCGAGCACGCCGCCCGCCCGCACGACGTTTACACCCTGCTATTCGACGGGCTCTACCGGAATCTCGAATCGACGATGTTCTCCATCCTGGCCTTTTACATCGTGTCGGCGGCATACCGGGCGTTCCGCGTGCGGACCGGCGAAGCGGGGGTGCTGATGGTGGTGGCGATTATCCTGATGCTAGGCCAGGTGCCGCTGGGGATGGCGCTCACCAACTGGATTCCGGCGAGCGGGCAGTTTGCTTTTTTCCGGGTGGAAACGCTCAGCCAGTTCATCCTGACCGCCGTGAACGGACCCGTGCAGCGGGCCATCGGGTTCGGAATTGGGCTAGGCATGCTTGCTATGGCGCTGCGGATCTGGCTGAGCCTGGAGCGCGGCACCTACTTTGGGCAGGAGGAGTAACGTGCCGCCTAGCCGCCGCCTTCCGGACCTCGAGCAACTCCTCGGGCGCATCGACCGCCGCCTCATCTACCTGGGACTGTTCCTGATCACCCTCGCCCCGCTCGTGGGAAAGTGGTCGCTGCCGCTCTACGTCTCCCGCCCTCCGCAGTTGCTCTACCAGGCGATCGAGGCGCTGCCGCCGGACAAGCTGGTGGTAATCGCCTCCAACTGGGACGCGGGTTCTCAGGCCGAAACCCGCCCGCAGCTCATTGCGCTGGTGCGGCACCTCATCCGTCGCAACCTGTCCTTCGCGATCATCTGCACCGCCTACCCCACCTCGCCTCAACTGGCGCAGTCGGCGGTGGAGGAAGCAATCCGGCTGGAGAGTGCCCCCGACCGCTGGCCGTATGGCACGCGGTGGGTGAACCTCGGCTTCAAGCTGCCGGATGATCCGTGGCTCCGATCCTTCTCCAGCAGCATCACCGGTGCGGTGAAGGTGGATGTCCATAACACCCCCCTCGCCGAGATCCCGGTGCTGCGCGGCGTGAAACGGTTCGGGCCGGAGGGGCAGGTGAGCATGCTCATCGACATCACCGGCTCCGCCACCATCGACAAGTGGTACGAATTCCTCGGCCCCACCAAGGTCAAGATCGGACTGGCATGCACCGCGGTGATGGCGCCAGAGCAATACCCGTTCCTCGATTCCGGCCAACTGTCGGGACTGCTCACCGGTATGAAGGGTGCGGCGGAATATGAGCAACTCCTGCACGCGCCCGGCTTCGCGATGCCGGCAATGGCGGGTCAGTCATTCGCCCACCTGTACATCATCCTGCTGATCCTGATCGGCAACGTGGCGGTGCTCGCCGCCCGCACACGGGGGCGACGCCGATGAGCTCCCCCTTTACCTTCGAGGGCGCGGTCCTGTGGCTCGGCGCGCTGGCGACGCTGGCCATGTACTCCGTGCTGTACCGGGAGAACCCGGTCTACCGCATCGCGGAACACGTCTTCCTCGGGCTGGCCACCGGCTACGGCCTCTACGTGATCTGGCGCGACGTGCTCTTCCCCATCTGGTACAAACCGCTCTTCCGAGAACACCATTGGCCCTGGATTCTCGCGCTGGTAGCGGGTGGCATGTACTACACCATCTACTCCCGCCGCTTCGCCTGGATGAGCCGCCTGGTGATGACGACGATGATGGGGCTGGTGGCCGGGCTTGCGTTCCGGAAGTTCTACGGCCAGTTCGTGCCGCAGATCGGGGCGTCGTTCAAGCCGTTGGTGGTGCTGGTAAAGGGTCCAGCTGGCCTCGATTGGCCCGGAACGCTTTTCGCCTCGCTCAGCAACGTGCTGTTCCTGGTGTGCCTGATCTCCGTGCTCACCTACTTCTTCTTCACCGTCGAGCAGCGCAGCCCACTGGTGCGCCGCACGGCCCACACCGGTCGTTGGCTGATGATGATTGCCTTCGGCGCCATGTTCGGCGCTACGGTGATGGCCCGGCTGTCCCTGTTCATCGGGCGGCTGGACTTCCTGTTCCGGGAGTGGATTCCGCTGATCCGGTAGGGCAGCCCGACATGGTCTCATTCGGAGCCTTGCCAAGGGCCTCGCTCCGCGACGTCCAACAGATCACGAGTTCCGTGTACCACGCGAAGTATGAAAACGTCCTCGGCCCGGAGCAGATTGACCACGCGGTAGGAACCCGCGATTACCTCTCGCAACTCGCCGCGTTGGAACTCCGGGACCATTCAGCCGGACCGTGGGAAGGGAGCAAACCGCTCCACCGTCTCGACGATGTGATTCACTAAGCGCACTGCGTAGGTCGAAGAATCTTGCGCTATGAAAGACTCGATGAAGTGCAAGTCTGCTTGCGATGCCGGAATCCATCCCATGCAGGAACCGCCTTGTTTTCCGTTGCACTGTCGGACTAGCCAGACTGGCGGCCCGGTCCGGAGCCGGATTCTTAAATTCGCAGGAAATTGAACCGTTATCACTGCTCTCTGCATCTCTGCTTGCGCTGGTGTAGAATACTGCATAAATCGGTTAATCAAATTGCCTCAAAGGAAGCTCAAGTTGCATTGTAGAGGTCGGGCACCCTGAGATACAGAATTTAGCCGGTGTGAAATTATAAAAATCCTCTTGTAGTTTACAATCCCCACCAGGACTCTCGATGAATTTTCATCACGTTAAAGCCTTCTGCACCATCGTCTCCGAAGGGAGCTTCTCCCGGGCGGCAGAAAAGCTCCATCTTACCCAACCTACCATCAGCGCGCAGATTCAGTCCCTGGAGAAATCTCTCCGCACGCGCTTGTTCGACCGCTCCGCCCAGGGCATCTCCCTGACCCAACCGGGTCGGGTCTTCCATCCGTACGCGCTCCAACTGCTGGAACTCTCCGAGCGTGCGGAACAGACGATGGACGGGCTTCAGGGCCTGAAGCACGGAAAGCTGGATGTGGGCGCCAGCACCGTGCCGGGACACTACCTCCTCCCGCAGGCGCTGGCGCAGTTCAAAGCCGCACATCCCGGCCTGGAGGTCTCGCTCACCGTGTCGAACAGCCAGGACATTCGCAACGGCGTGCGAGAAGGTCGCTTTGAATTGGGAACGGTCGGCGAGCGCGTACGCGATGAGCGGCTGGATTACGAGGAACTCGCGCAAGACCGCCTGGTGGTGGTGATGCGCCCAGAGCATCCCCTTGCAGGCCGCGCGTCGCTTCGAGCGGCGGAGTTGGCGGGCGAGCCACTGGTGATCCGCGAGCACGGATCCGGCACCCGTTCGGCGCTGGAGCGCGGGCTGGCCACCGCGGGGCTTTCCACCGCAGACCTGTGCATCTTCCTGGAACTTTCCAGCATCGAGGCGAGCAAGCTCGCCATTCGCTCTGCGGACGCTCTGGCAGTGCTAAGTGAGTGGTCCGTCCGCGAAGAAGCCCGCCTCGGGCTCCTGCACGTGGCCGCGCTGGAGGGCGTCACCGTGGAGCGCGACCTCTTCCTGGTCAAACGCGCGCACGGCTTCCTCTCGGTCGCCAGCGAGGCGTTCCTCTCATTCTTTCGCCAATACCTCAAGGAACACGCCGCAGGGGAATGAACCGTCGAAACCGCAGATAAGAGAGATGCGACTCATTGGGCGCAGACGCTTCCGCATCTGCGAGGAAGAGACTTTCGATGATCCGTCTCCCGGCCGGTCTGTGGTTCTTAGGCGCCATCACCCTGGCGCAGTCACCCGTCCTCACGCCACCCTCGGCAATTGCCGGGGCTTCGAGTGAGGAGCTCACGGGGCTGGTCGTTTCGCTGGAGGCAGACCGGCTTTTACTGGCAGATGCCGCGGGCAAGCGCACCTCCTACCGGCTCCAGCCGCTTACGTCGTTGAGGCGGTTTGGTGAGCCGGGCGCCGCAATCGGGGAGTTCCAGCCGGGTGAGCAGGTGCGCCTGCGACTCCGTGGTGGGACGGTTGCGGAACTGTCCGACGCGATCTCCGATCAGGTGCAGCGGAAGACGCCGTTCCGGGTGGTGAGCCAGGACCGGGACCAGTACCACTTCACCGTCGAGCCGATCGATGGAGCTACCGGAGCGCCGAAGGGAGAGCGACAGACGCTGGGCTACGGCAAGCCGACTTTCCTGATGCAGCGCGAGAACCCGGAGTTCGTCTTTCGAGTGGCCGAGGGGTCGCGGTTCTGGATCAACCGCGGCGCTGCTCCGGAGAGGAGCGGGCCCGTAGCGCGGGAGGTGCTGGACGATGCCAGCCGCGAGCGCTTTGGGCGGCAGCAGCGACTGCGCACGCTCGCGCGCTTCGATGCCGCAGGCGCGCCGGCCCGGGTCATCGCCGGAGGCCCGATCCCGACAGTGCAGTTGGGTACGGATGCGGTCACCTGGGCTCAACGCTTGAAGAGCGGCGCGCGGGTCAGGGTAAGCAACCTCACGACGCCGGGAAACGCCCGCATCACCATGCTCGCGGCGGACCCGTCCGGAACGCCGCCGATTCTCCAATTGCGGGATGCGCTCGGGGGACTGGGCGTGGGGGAATACGTCCGGGTCACACCGATCCGTGAGCAGGTGAGCTTCAAGCAAGATGTGGAGCCGATCCTTCAGGTGAATTGCCTCCCCTGCCATGGCGGCCGGGGTGCGAGTGGATTTTCCATCTCCAGCCCGGAGCGACTGCGGGCGGGCGGTCCTCGTGGCAAGGGGATCGTGGCGGGCAAGAGCGGTGAGAGTCTCCTCTACCTCGCGATGAGCGGAGAGCGGAACCCGCGCATGCCCCCAGATCGTGACGCGACTCCCGAGCAGTTGGAACTGCTCAAGCGTTGGATCGACGCCGGGGCTGCCAGCGAACCATAGGGCTGCGCGAGGCATGGTCGGGTCGGCGAATGAAGATGCCTCCGGCGGGGAATAACGAGGGCGGCGCGCGCCACCAGGTCCCGCGTTGCCGTCCTTCGGAGCCCAGCCTCATGACCCGCACTCCGTCTGTGCTGTTCACCGCCTTGCTCGTGGCGGCGGGTGCACTCGTATCCGCCGGCCGGGACGCTCTGTTGCACCTGCGGCGCCCGATCGGCGGCGTGCCGTTCTCCTTCACCGCTGCGAAGACCCGGCCCGGATCATCGCAGTTTGTCGGCCGCGGGCCGGATAGCCAACTCGTGGTGTCCCCGACCGAAGCGGTATTGACTGCGCAGGGCCGTGCCCGCGAGAGGGTCCGAATTCGATTCTGCGGCGCCAATCCGAACGCCGCACTCCTCGGCGCGGAGCCGGAAGCCGCCCGCGTCAGCTACGTCCTGGGCCGCGATTCTCGACGCTGGCGCTCGGGGCTCCGGTCGTATCGCGCCGTACGGGTGGAGAACGCGTATCCTGGCATCGACCTGGTGTATTATCGGGGCGGTCGAGAGCTGGAGTACGACTTCGTCGTGCAGCCGGGTGCGGACCCCGGGCGCATCGCGCTGCAGGTCGAGGGCCAGCAGCGCGCCACGGTTACCGCCGAGGGGAGCCTGACGCTGCCAGGAGCGGAGGGCCCGATCCGGATCGGCCGACCGGTGACGTACCAGGAAGTGGACGGCGTGCGGCAGCCGGTTGCATCGCACTTCGTGTCGGTGGGAGAGCAGGTACGCGTGGCGCTGGGGCCTTATGATCGCCGCCGCCCCCTGATCATCGATCCCACCCTCTCGTTCTCGACCTTCCTCGGCGGTTCCGCGGAGGAGTACGCGCTGGCGGTCGCCACCGATTCGCAGGGTCGAACCTACCTCGCGGGCCGCACCGCATCCCTGGACTTTGCCACGGTCGACGCGGAGCAGCCGGCGTTCGGCGGCGGGCTGAGCGATGCATTCATCGCCCGTCTGAGCTCCGACGGCCGCACGCTCCAGACGATGACCTACTTTGGCGGGATGGGCGACGAGACGATCAACGACCTCGCCCTTGATGACCTGGGCAACCTCTATGTCGCGGGGAACTCCAATTCTGACGACCTTCCACTCCGCAACCCGATCCAACGGCGCTTTGGCGGCGGCACTTCCGACGCATTCGTTGCCAAGCTGAATGCCGATGCCGACCGCCTGGAATACGCGACTTACCTGGGAGGCGGTGGCCAGGACACGGGCGAAGGAATCGCGGTCGGCCCCTCACATACCGCCTATCTGACGGGCAAGACCGGGTCGCTCGACTTCCCCACCACCTCCGGCGCCTTTCAACGCCGGTTTGGCGGCGGGAGCACCGACGCTTTCGTGGCGCGGCTGGCGGAGGATGGACAATCGCTCCGGTATGCCACCTACCTGGGAGACATCGGAGAAGAGAACTTCGGCACGGCGGCTGGCCGCATTGCGGTGGATAACATCGGAAACGCCTACGTCACCGGAACCACCACGTCTCCCCGCTTTCCAACCACGCCGCGCGCGTTCCAGCGGGTGCTGCGCGGAGGGCAAGACGCCTACCTCACCAAGCTCGGCAGCAACGGGGATGAGGTCGTGTATTCGACGCTGCTGGGCGGTGGGTCCCGAGACTTCGGCGGGGACGTCGCAGTCGATGCCGGCGGGAGCGCTCTCGTCACCGGCATTACGGACTCCCTCACCTTTCCGGTGACCCGCAATGCCTTCCAGTCCCGCTTCGGCGGAGGGATATGGGATGCATTCGTCACCCGCTTCGCGCCCTCCGGCGAGGACGTGGTCTGCTCTACATATCTCGGCGGCCGCGGCGATGAGGGGGCGACGTTCGGCACCGTAACCGATTTCGGCGCGGCCGGCTTCCGCCCCAACGGCGACCTCGTGGTGGCCGGGCGAACCGATTCCTTCAACTTCCCACTGGCGGGACCCGTGCAACCGGTCCGCGGCGGTTTCGCCGATGGGTTCTTCAGCCGCCTCTCCAGCGACGGCGAGCGCCTCCTGGAATCAACGTACCTCGGCGGCGGCGCGAACGACGTGGCCACCGACCTCAGCGTCGACCCCGGCGGCGACGTGCGCGTTGCCGGATTTACCGCGTCGCGAGATTTCCCGCTGGTGAACCCGGTGCAAACGAGCTACGCCGGGGGCTTCACTGACGCGTGGGTACTGCGGCTCAACGAACCCGCACCCCCCGCACCCAAGCCCCAGTTGCGACTCTCCGCGAGCGAACTCGACTTCGGGAGCCGCCGCATCGGACAAGATCGTACCCGCTCCTTCACCGTGCGGAACGCCGGCCAATCCGGTTTGAGCGTGACCATCGGCAGCCTGACCAGCCCCTTCGAGGTCATCGAAGGTGGCGGGGCGTTCGTCCTGGGTAAAGGGAGAACCCACCGCGTTCGAGTCCGCTTCACTCCGACGACCATTGAACGTAACCGCCAGTTGCTGTCGATCGCCAGTACGGACCCTATCCGTCCCACTGTTACGGTAACCATTACAGGCCGGGGCACCGCTGCGAGGTAATGCCGGGGCTCGGGCCTTGGGCTCTGCCTACTCGCGGGGTCTTACTCATACTCCGCAAGCATTCAGGCTTTTAGCCCCCTGTCGATGCACCCGGCATTACGTGCTGGACCCGCGCTGGTCTCGATACGGACTCCCGCCGGACGCCAATCTTCAAAGATCACCCTGTAATCCGAGTTACCTTCTACCGAGAATCCCGCTGTAGAGCGGGCGTCCAGGCGCCTTGCCGTAACCGGTTCGTACCCAGGGGACCTCGGAAATGGCAACTCGGTTGTGGCGAACGATTACCGCAAGCGCTAGTCTGGCAGCCGCAGCGGCTTGCCTCACGGGGCCCGCGGTGGGTGCGCCGGATGCTTCGGAAGCACCGGAAGAAGTCTCGGCACCGCTGCAAACGTGTGAATCCGGACCGCTGGAAGTCCAGCTATTGGGCGTCCACTCCGGGCTCAGCCCCCGCGATCTGCGCAGCGCTGCCACCGGTAGAGAACTGCGCTGGACACGCCTCGATCTCCGCCTCCGTGCGGCCGGGGCCGCGACCCGTTTGTGGCTGCCGCAAGGGGCGGCGCTGCAAACTCCGCAGGGCGAGGTGTGGCGCCCCGCGCAGACGTCGGGCTTCTTCCGACCGAACGGGGAGGGCAGCTACTCATTTCCGGACCCTCCCGGCCGGCTGAAGGGACCCTGGAAACTCAGGTTAGAGCTAGCCCGGAGCGCCCGCTACCTTCCGTACGCGTTCTGGGACGTTTTTAGCCCGGACGAACTGTGGACCATCCCCCTGCTGCCGCTGCCCGATCCGGGAGGAGCGAAGCAACTGCGCACCTACGCCGCCAATACGATGCGGGAGGGCGTGCATTTCCGGCTGGTGCAGGTGGCCGGGG
>Ga0255338_1002602_pt1 | contig 25352 bp, 31 predicted proteins | sample MeOH1_35cm_T4_19_FD_203715 | JGI IMG/M metagenome (GOLD analysis project Ga0255338, IMG submission 203715) | Sandy soil microbial communities from University of British Columbia, Vancouver, Canada - MeOH1_35cm_T4_195 | ecosystem: Engineered > Artificial ecosystem > Sand microcosm > Unclassified ...
CTCGGCCGGGTTGATGATGATGATGGCCTTGCCCTTCTTGGCGCCGCCGACCTTCTCGACCGCACCGGCGGTGGTGCGGGTGAATTCGTCGATGTTCTTGCGCGTGCCGGGGCCGACCGACTTGGAAGAGACGGTGGCGACGATCTCGCCGTAGGCCACGGGCTGCACGCGCGAGACGGCCGCCACCATGGGGATGGTGGCCTGGCCGCCGCAGGTGACCATGTTGACGTTCATCTCGGCGCGACCGACGTGTTCCTTGAGGTTCACGGGCGGCACGCAGTACGGGCCGATGGCCGCGGGCGTGAGGTCGATCATCATCGCGCCCTGCTCGTTGACCTTGCGGCTGTTCTCGGCATGGACGTAGGCGCTGGTAGCGTCAAAGACGATCTGCACGCCGTCGGCCTTCATGTGCGGCACCAGGCCATCCACGCCGTCCGAGGTGGTCTTGATGCCCATCTCGCGGGCGCGCTTGAGGCCGTCTGAGTTGGGATCGATGCCGACCATCCACACCGGCTCCAGCACCGCGCTGCGCTGCAGCTTGGCCAGCAGGTCGGTGCCGATGTTGCCGGGGCCGATCAGGGCGCATTTGATTTTCTTCATGGCAGTCACTTTCAAGAGTCCCTCAGATGAAGCGCACCGAGCAGCCGCCGATGCCACCGATGGTCACGCGCAGGTTGTCGCCCGCCTGCACCGGCACCATGATCCCGAGCGAGCCGGACAGCACCACCTCGCCAGCTTCCAGCGCGATGCCGCGCTCACCCAGCGTGTTGGCCAGCCAGGCGACCGCATTGGCCGGGGCGCCCAACGCGGCCGCACCGGCGCCGGTGGCCACGATGTCGCCGTTCTTCTCCAGCACCATGCCGCAGGTGGCCAGGTCCACCTCGCGTGGGTCGACCACGCGGTCGCCGAGCACGAACACGCCGCAGGAGGCGTTGTCGGCCACGGTGTCCTGGATCTTGATCTTCCAGTCCTGGATGCGCGAATCGACGATCTCGAAGCAGGCCATCACGCCCTCGGTGGCGGCCAGCACGTCGGCGGCGGTCACGCCCGGACCCTTCAACGTTTTCTTCAGCAGGAAGGCGATCTCTCCCTCCGCCTTCGGCTGGATCAGCGTGCTGGCGGGAATCGCCTCGCCTTCGTTGTAGACCATGCCGTCGGTCAGCCAGCCGAAATCGGGCTGGTACACGCCCAGCATGTTCATCACGGCCTTGCTGGTCACGCCGATCTTCTTGCCGATGACGCGCTCGCCCGCCTGGAGGCGGCGCGCCATCAGGCGCTGCTGGATGGCGTAGGCGTCATCGAGGGTGATCTCGGCATGGCGGCTGGTCAGCGGCTCGACCGTGCGGCGCTCGTTCAGCGCCTCGTAGAGCTCGTCGCCGAGCCTTTGAATGAGTTCAGGGTTCAGGGACATCGTGATCCTCAGAGGGAAAGGGGTTCGTTGGCTTGGGCCTCGGCGAGGAAGTCGCCGACCAGCCGGTTGAAGCGCGCCGCATGCTCGATCTGCGTCCAGTGGCCGCACTGGCCGAACACGTGCAGCTGCGCGCGCGGGATCCAGCGGGCCAGCGTCAGCGAATTGGACAGCGGGATCACCTGGTCCTCGCGGCCGTGGATCACCAGCGTCTGGTGCGGCAGGCGCCGGATGTCTTCCTCGCGGCTGGCCATCGCATCGACCCAGCGCTGGCGCGGCGCCGGGAACATGGCCGAAAAGGACTCCTGGAAGCCGGGACGGACGCTGGCCTCGTAACGCAGCCGCGCGAGTTCGTCGTTCACCAAGCCACGGTCGTGGGCGAAGATGTCGAGCAGGCCGCGCATGGCCTCGAACGAGGGCTGGTAGCCCCACACCGCGTCCAGCCCCGGCGTGATCGGAAACGGCACGCCGACGCTGCCCATCAGCACGAGCCGGCGCACGCGCTGGGGGTGGCGGATCGCCAGCGCCAGCGCCAGCGCGCCACCGAACGAGTTGCCGACCAGGTCGGTGCGCTCGATCTCCAGCGCGTCGAGCAGGCCGACGGCCTGGCCGACCCAGGTGTCCATGTCGTAGCGCTGGCCCGACGCGCGCTCGGTGAAGCCGAAGCCCACCATGTCGGGCGCGAGCACGCGCGACCGCTCGGCCAGCACGGGCAGGGACAGGCGCCAGTTGGCCCAGGCCGACACGCCGGGGCCGGAGCCGTGGATCAGCAGCACCGGCGCGCCGCGGCCCACGTCGTGCAGGTTGGTGCGGATGCCGGCGGCGACGACGCTGCGGCCCAGTTCCGGGTTGCTCATGGCGCGCGCCTCACAGCTTGATGCAGACGTTCTTGAGTTCGGTGTAGAACTCCAGCGAATGCACGCCGCCCTCGCGGCCGATGCCGGACTGCTTGGAACCGCCGAAGGGCGTGCGCAGGTCGCGCAGGAACCAGCTGTTGACCCAGGACAGGCCCACCTGCATGCGCTGCGCGACGCGGTGCGCGCGCGACAGGTCGCGCGTCCAGATCGCGGTGGCCAGGCCGTACTCGTTGTCGTTGGCCTTGGCCAGCACCTCCTCCTCGGTGTCGAAGGGCGCGATGTGGCAGCAGGGGCCGAAGATCTCCTCCTTGATGACGCGCGCCGTCTCCGGCAGGCCGGTCCAGATGGTCGGCTGGATCCAGCTGCCGCCGGCCAGATCGGCGCCCAGGTCGGGCACGCCGCCGCCGGTGACCACGGTGGCGCCCTCCTCCACGGCGAGCTGGTAGTAGGACAGCACCTTGGCCTGGTGCTCCTTGCTGATCAGCGGGCCCTGGTGGGTGGCGGGGTCGTCGGGCAGGCCGATCTTCATGGCCTCGGCGCCCTGCTTCAGCGCGGCGACGAAGCGGTCGAAGATCGGGCGCTCCACGTAGACGCGCTCGGTGCCCAGGCAGACCTGGCCGCAGTTGACGAAGGCCGAGCGCAAGGTGCCCTCGATGGCGGCGTCGAAATCGCAGTCGGCGAAGACGATGGCGGCGTTCTTGCCGCCCATCTCCAGGCTGACGGGGCGCGCGCCCTTGGCGGCGGCCTTCATGATGACCTCGCCGGTGCGCGTCTCGCCGGTGAAGGTGATGGCATTCACGCCCGGATGCGTGGTGACGAACTCGCCGGCCGAATCGGGCCCGAAGCCGTGCACCACGTTGTAGACGCCCTTGGGGATGCCGGCCTCGTTCATCACCTCGCCGAGCAGCGCGGCCGTCTGCGGCGTCTCCTCGGACGGCTTGACGACGACGGTGTTGCCGCAGGCCAGCGCCGGGCCGACCTTCCAGGTCATGAGCAGCAGCGGCAGGTTCCACGGGCAAATCACGCCGACCACGCCGACCGGCGAGCGGTAGCCGTAGTTGATGGCGCCACGGCCATCCGGCGTGGCCATCTCGAAGAACTCGGTGGGCACGTTCTTCACCACGTCGGCGAAGATCTTGAAGTTGGCCGCACCGCGCGGGATGTCGATGTGGCTGGCCAGGCTGCGCGGCTTGCCGGTGTCGGCGCACTCGGCCGCCAGGAACTCGTCGAAGCGGCGGTTGATGCCATCGGCCACGGCGTACAGGCGTTCCACGCGCTCGGCCACCGTCATGCGGCCCCAGGGGCCGGTGAGCGCGGCGCGCGCGGCGGCGACGGCGGCATCGACCTCGGCGCGGCCGGCCTCGTGCACCTGGGCGATCACCTCGCCATGGATCGGCGAGCGCTTGTCAAAACGGCGCTCGGTGGCGTGGAATTCGCCGTTGATGAAATTGAGGATTTGTTTCATGGTGACTTTCTTGTCCAGCAAGCACTGACATGCCGCAACGATAGGGATGGAGAGCGATACGGTCCAATACTGAATTTTCTAAACTTGATACCTTTCAGGTATTGAAAAAAACGGAGAAACCGGTGGACTTGCGGCAGATGAAATACTTTCTTGCGCTCGCCCAGGAGCTTCATTTCGGGCGGGCGGCGGCCCGGCTGCACATGGCCCAGCCGCCCCTGACGCGCCAGATTCGCGGCATCGAGGACGAACTGGGCACCGCGCTGTTCCTGCGCACGCCGAAGGGGGTGGAGCTGACCGCCGCCGGACAGGCGCTGCTGGACGAGGTGCCCAACATCCTGTCGCTGACAGCGCGTGCGCGCGAACGCACCCAGCGGGCCGGCCAGGGATTGATCGGCCAGCTCGACGTGGGCATCTTTGGCTCGGGTGTGCTGGATGTCATTCCGCGGCTGCTGGCCACCTTCCACCGGGCTCGACCGGAGGTCCGCATCGAGCTGCACAACCTGACGAAGGGCGAACAGCTGCAGGCGCTGCGGGAGCGCCGCATCACCATCGGCTTCAACCGGCTGGTTCCCGCCGAGGCGGGCCTGGCGGTTCAGACCGTGCTGCAGGAAAAGCTGGTCGTCGGCATGCCGGAGACCCACCGCCTGTGCGCGCTGGAAGAGATCACGCTGCGCGATCTGGACGGCGAACCGATGATCCTCTACCCCAACGCCCCCCTGCCCGGACTGGCGCAGGAAGTGAGCGGCGCCTTTCACCGGGAAGGAGTCCGCCTGAACGTGGTGCAGTCGGTGGAGGATGTGCTGACCTGCGTCGCACTGGTCGCGGGAGGCTTTGGCGCCTGCATCACCACCAGTTCGGCCACCAGCCTGCGCTTGCCGGGCGTGGTGTACCGGCCGCTGCGCTCGCACCACTTGCGCGACATCGAGCTCAGCTGTCTCTACCGCAACGACGACCTGTCGCCCGTGCTCGCGGCCTTCCTGGACGTGGTGCGCGCGTTTGCCGCCCAGCAGGCGACCGCGCCAGGCGTGGACGCGCATGGGTGAGCCCTGGCGGGCCCTGGACGGAACACCGGACATCGGGCCGCCCTCACGCCGTCAATGGCCCGATCCCCTGCGCACGCAGGCCGCCGCCATCGACGCCGGCGACGTTGACGCGCACGCCGAGCGGTACCAGCTCCGCCATCAGGTCACCACGCTCAGGAAGCGCTCGTTGAGCTTGCGGTCGTGGTAGAAGACGCCGGCGCCGACCTCGTCCCAGGTCCAGGTGGTCGGATGCATGTCCGGGTAGAAGTCGTAGCCGCCGCAGAAGGTTTCCAGGCGGTTGCCGGACGGATCGAAGAAATAGATGGTGGTGCCGCGCGTCACGCCATGCCGGGTCGGCCCGATGTCGATCGAGACGCGGTTCATCGACATGATGTCGGCGGCGCGCAGCACCTGCTCCCAGGTCTGCAGCTGGAACGAGACATGGTGCAGCTTGTCGTCCTCGCCGTGGCGCACCATGGCGATGTCGTGCGCCTTGGCCGAGCAGGTCAGCCAGGTGGCGAGGTCGGTGGTGCCGTCCTCCAGCTTGACCCGCTCGACCAGAGTGAAGCCCAGCACTTCCTCGAACAGCTTGCGGCTGCCATCGATGTCGCCGCCGTAGATCAGCGCGTGGTCCATGCGCACCGGGTTGATGCCTTTGGTGTCGGGCAGCCAGGCTTCCGGATTCACGTAGCCCAGGCCGTTGCCAACATCGGTTTTCTCGGCGTACAGCTCGATGGTGTGGCCGGTGGGCAGCTTGAAGCGCACGCGCTCGCCGGTCTCCAGCATCTCGCCGGCGGGCACACGCTCGGTGGTCACGCCGTATTCGCGCAGGCGGCCGTCCAGCGTGGCCAGCGTGCCCTTGTTCGCCACCTTGAAGGCGAAACAGTCCAGGCCGGCCTTGTCGGCCTTGCGGATCACAAAGCTGTTGTGGTCTCGCTCGTCGTGGGTCTTGAAGTAGACCCGGCCGGACGGGTCGCGTCCGGTCTCCTTCAGGCCCATCACGTCGGTGTAGAACTTCACCGATTCATCGAGGTCCAGCACGCGCAGCACCGCGTGTCCCGGACGCAGAACGCCTGTCATTGCCATGGTTTCGTCTCCAGTGTGGTCAGGTTGAGGGGGAGCGGGAAACGTGCGCGTGATCAACCGTTCGGCACACGTTTTTCTTCATTGATCCAATGACCTGCAGCTGCATGTCGCTGGCCGGCCGCACGCGGCAGGACAGCACGCGGCCGCAGGCTTCCTCTGCTTCGCTCACGTGCTCTCGGCTCATGACGCGCGCCTGGTAGCTGCCGCTGACGACGGCCACCTTGCACACGCCGCAGCCGCCGTTGCGGCAGCCGACCGGGATGCCGCGGCGGCCCAGCGCCTCCATGCCTTCGAGCAGCGAGCGGTGGTCGGCGCAGCGGTACGACTCGCCGGTCTCGGCGATCGTGATGGTGTAGTGCGGCACGGCTCAGATCCTCCGGAACAGCGGGCTGCGCACCTGCTGCGCATCGGCCGCCGAGATGAATTTCTCGGTGAAGATGTCGCGTTCGAACAGGCGGCCCCGCATCAGGGTGGAGATGCAGGCGTCGATCATCTGCGGCGGCCCGCACAGGTAGGCCTGGTGGCCGCGGAAGTCGTTGGCGAAATGCGCCTTCGCCGCCTCGTGCACGAGGCCGCGCGCGCCGTCCCAGCCACTGTCCTGCGGCTCGCCCGAGAGCACCGGGACATAGCTGAAGTTGGGATGCCGGTCCGCCAGCGCCTCGAACTCGACGTGGTGGTAGAGCTCGTCCTGGCTGCGGGCGCCGTTGACCAGCGTGATCGGCTGCGTGCAGCCCTCGGCCAGCAGGTCCAGGATCATCGAGCGCGGGCTCGACAGACCGGAACCGCCGGCCAGGAACAGCAACGGCGTGCCGGCCGACTTGCGCACGAAGTAGCGGCCATAGGGCCCGGCCAGCTGCACGCGGTCGCCCGCCTGCAGCTGCTGGTGCACCCAGGCCGTGCCCTTGCCGCCCGGAACCTGGCGCACGTTCAGCTCGATCTCGCGGCCGTCGCCGGGCGCGCTGGCGATGGAGAACGCGCGCGGCGCGCTCTCGCCCGGGATGCGCAGGTTGACGTACTGGCCCGCCTGGAAATCGAGCGGCTGGTCGAGCCGGATCCACACGCCCTTGATGGTGGGCGTGAGGCGCTCGATGCGGGTCACCGTGCCGGCATGGTCGCGCACCGGCAGGTTGCGCGCGTCCGGCTCCTCGTCGATCTCGGCCTCGATGGTGACATCCGACTGCAGCGTGGCGCAGCAGGCCAGGCACTTGCCCTCCTCGCGCTCGTAGTCCATCAGCGCGAAGGTGCTGGCTTCGCCGTGCTCCACCTCGCCGTCCGTCACCTCGACCTTGCAGGTGGCGCACAGGCCGTGGCAGCAGGCATGCGGCAGGTAAATGCCGGCGCGCAGCGCGGCGTCGAGGATGGTCTGGCCCTCCTCGACGTCCAGCACCTGCCCTAGCGGCGCGATCGTCAACTGGTAGGACATGGCCACGCCGCCCTCAGACGCCTGCGCCGCCGATGCCATTCAGGCCCGGCGTGCGAAAGCGGATCAGATCCTTGTGGCCCAGGCCGTTCTCGGCCAGGGTCCTGGCCGGATCGGGCTGCCACGGCTGGCCCGACTTGAACCACTGGGCCTGGCTCCAGTCGATCCTCGCGAAGTCGGGATGGGCGCTGTACACGCCAGCCAGCGCCTGGGTGCACAGGTCACCGAACTTCATGGTCGGCGGCAGCGGCAGGCAGAAGGGCGCGCAGAACATGCGGTGGTCTTCCCAGCCGATGTAGAGCAGCGGCGCGGGGAACTTGTCGACGGTGTCCTTGGGCGCAAATTCATAGGTGCGCAGGGCGGCAACGCTCATGGTGTGTCTCCTTTTTTCGTGTGGACCGGCGCGTCAGTTGCGCGTCGCGAGATCGCGCCAGGCCTGGAAGTTCTTCTGGTCGGGCGAGCCCTCGAAGTCGAGGTTGTCGCGGCCCATTTCCATGCGGTACCACTTGAGCACCTCGGCCAGCGGGTTGAAGTCGGGCTGGCTCGGGTCCGCCTCGGGCGTGAAGCAGTTGCCCTGGTAGATCTGGTGCACCGGCAGCCAGCTCTGCACGTACTTCTCGGGCTCGTGGTCGAAGATCGACTGACAGCCGTCGGAGCAGAAGTGGTATTTCATGCCGTGGTAGCTGCTCTCGCGGTAGGCGATCTTGGACGGGTCGCCCGGCTCGGTGAAGAACATCGGGATCTGGCAGGTCTGGCACAGCATCGGCAGCGTGCCGTTGTAGAAGCGCCGGCCTTCCTTGGCTTCCTTGGCGTAGTGCTCCCACATCGGGCGGTAGTACTTGTCGAAGCTGTCCGGGTACTTGGCGGACAGCCAGGCCATGTCCTCCTCGGACGGCACCCAGGTGTGGAACGGGGCCGCGGCGCCGTAGTTGTAGAAGGTGTTCCAGGCCTGGTGCGACAGGTGGTCCTTGTCGGCGCAGGCCTGCGTCCAGCCGGCGGGCACCCTGATGCCGTAGCGCGCCAGGTCGGCGAACAGCGCGCCGCCGTTCTGCTCGGCGTAGACCTCCCAGGCTTCCTTCCAGCTCATCACGCGCTTGGGCAGCATGTAGTCCATCATCATCGCCACCAGCGTCAGCACGCGGTAGCCGCGCCAGAACCACTTGTCGATCCAGCGCTGCACGATGGGCAGGTTGTCCGGGTCCTGCTCCAGGATGAACTTGATGATCTCCAGGCCCAGCGTCATGTGGCGCGACTCGTCGCTCTGCGCCGAGAAACCGAAGGCCATGGCGCCCATGTCGCCGTTGTAGGCCGCGCCCGAGATGAAGGGCACGAACAGCAGGTTGGTCAGCACGTACTCGAAGGCGAAGCCGATCGCGATCATGTACTCGAACGGACCGGCGGTGACGGCGTCGTCGAAAAAGGACTTGGGCACCGACAGGTACCAGACGCGGTCATGCTGGTGGCGCCAGTTCTGGAAGCCGTTGTAGAACTTGTTGTAGTTCGACAGCGAGTGGATCTGCGTCTGCGCGTGCCGGATCTCGTCGAGCGACTGCATCAGGCAGGCCACGCGCGGGCCGGCGCCGGGGAACTGGCGGCCGACATGGGCGAAGCCGCGGTGCGCCATGTACTCCAGCGGCGAGACGCCGGTGAGGAACAGCTTGAGCGTGTTGATGTAGCGCGCGTCGGTCAGCGACAGGTGGCCGTTGTTCTGGTTGAACGCGTCGATGATCGCGTAGAGCTTGCGCTCCTTCTCGGCCTGGTACTTCCAGTAGGCGTCCATGGTCAGGCGGAACGGATCCTCGAACTTGCTCCAGTCATGGATCTTGATGCCCTCGTACTCGAGGTACGGATAGACGTCCTGCACGGCCTGGTAGGTGGGCGTCCACTCCAGGTCGCGCGTCATCAGGTTGTAGCGTTGCTTCAGGCCCAGCTTCTTGTTGGCTTTCATGTCCATGGGTGTCTCCTCAGTGGTTCCAGCTCAGGCTGAACTCGTCGTCGGTCTCGTCGATGTGGCCGGTGAGCGTGATCAGGTTGATGTGCAGTTCCTGCAGGTCGAACGAGCGTCCGAGCTGCTCCTCGACGGTGGCGCGCTTGATGACCAGGCGGTGGGGCACGTCCACCTTCACCATGGCCGGCTGCTCGTTGACGACGGCGGCCGGGTTGTCCGCGACGATGGCCTCAACGATGGCGCGGCTGTCCTCGTTCTTCTGGAAGGCGATGAATACGTTCGACATGGCGAATTTCCTCCCCAGGCTCAGGCGCTGACGCCGGCCTTGGCCAGGCGGGCGTCCAGTTGCGACACGACGTGGTCCATCGCGGCCCCACCCTGGTTGCCCAGCGCCATCTGGGCCAGCGGCTGCAGCGCCTCCACGGCACGGCCACGCCAGTGCGCGCTCCAGGCAGCCAGTTGCGCCTGGTTCGCGGGGTTTTCCTGGGCGGCCACGCGCAGGCAGGCATCGACCCACTTGCTGGCGTCCTGGAACCACTCGCTCTGGAAGCGCGTCAGCATGGCGACCACCGGGCCGGCCTTCGCGGTCAACGACCTCTCCACCTCGCCATAGGCCAGCGGGAACAGCAGGCCGTCGAGCACGACGTTCTGCGCGACATACAGCTCGAACCAGTCCTTGAGGACGAAGGTGTCTTCCACGTAGCGACGCAGACCCTGCCAGACCGGCGCGTTGAGCCAGGCGTGCTTGGCCGCCTCCAGGTCGCCCGGCTGGCCGAGCGCCAGGCCCAGGCGCGTCAGGTACTGCGCGATGCCGAGCTGATCCATGCCCTGGTACAGGCAGGGCTGGGTGATCGCGGTGCCGAAGCCATAGGCGCACATCGAGGCGCCATTCATGTTGGCGCCCCAGGCCACGTGGCGCAGCGGCAGGTAAAAGTCGAGCGCGATGCGGCGCGCGCTGTCGTCGTAGCTGTCGGCCAGGCCGCGCGTCTCGACGAAATCGAAATCGGCCTCGGCCGTTTCCTGCAGGCGCGCCCGCGCCTGGGTGTAGCTGCCGTAGTAGTACTGGCGCGGATCCTTCAGCGCGTACCAGTCGCGCATGGTGATCGCCGTGCGCGAGGCGTCGAAGATCTCGTGTTCCGGATCCCAGGTCGGACGGTAGTGCGGGTTGGCCCCGGCCTGCACGTCCATGGTCGCCTCGATGTAGCGCGAGGCCGCCTTGTCGCCGCCGATGCGCGCGGCGATGTGGTCAAAGGTCTGCCGCAGCGGGGTGACGCTGACGGTGCGAAGGTCGATCTGCATGGTGGTGTTGTCTCCTGGGTTGGGTGGTTTTCTCGGGCACTCACGACGCGTGGCGGACCTGCCTGTCGCGCGCCGCGCGCAGGCTCCAGTCCCACTCGTTCTCTTCACTGCCGCCCGGCGCCGGCGGCAGGGGGCCGTGCGTCGGGGTCACGTGCTGCTGGGCGCAGAAGGTCTCGAACTGCACGCGTGGCATCACCATCTCGACGAACAGCTGCGGCTCGCCGACCGCGAACTCGAACTCCACCAGGCCGTCGGCGCGCGCATCAATGACCCGCACGAAGCGGGCAGCGGGATCGAAGGCGGAGGTTGCAGGCATGTTCGGTACGGTCTCGACAAGGTGCACCGTCCAACGCAGGGAGCGTGCCATCGGCCAGGATGACACCCATCAATCTCGATAATTCAGGGAAAACCCTCAAAAAAGAGGCAACGGAAACGCAGCTCGGCACATCGCAATCAGGATCTACCCCTAACCCCATCTCACGGCGCGACGGAGCAAAGTGATCGATTGATCGATTGATCTGGATCAGAATTGACGATTTGATGAAAGTCCGATGAACCCGGGTCGGGTTTCACCGCTGCCGCATTCGCCATCAATCTCGATAATCAGGCGCCATGCCCATGACGCCAGCACCCACCCCCACACTGCCGCGCGATACCGATCTGCGCCGCCTGGTCCAGTTCTCCAGCGCGGACGGCCGCATCTGGCTGGCCGGCCAGCGCATGCTGCTGGTTCACACGGCCGCCCTGAGCGCGCTGCGACGCGAACTGATGAACAGCATCGGCCACGCGCAGACCCGGCGCCTGCTGCTGCGCGCGGGCTACGCCTCGGGCCAGCGCGACGCGGCGCTGGCGCGCCAGATGCGCGCCGACGCCAGCCTGCTCGACATGTTCGCGGTCGGCCCGCAGCTGCACATGCTGGAAGGCGCGGTGCAGGTCACGCCCGAGCACCTGGAGCTGGAGCCGGCGCGCGGGCACTTCCACGGCATCTTCCGCTGGGATCACTCCTGGGAGGTGGAGACGCATGTGCGCGACTTCGGCCCGCAGGAGGCGCCGGTGTGCTGGATGCTGCTGGGCTACGCCTCCGGCTACACCAGCGCCTTCATGGGCCGGCCGGTGCTGTACAAGGAAGTGGCCTGCGAGGCCTGCGGCCACGACCACTGCCGCATCGAGGGGCGGCCGCTGGAAGCCTGGCCCGACGGCGAGCAGCTGGCCCGCGACTACGACCCCGAGTCGATGCTGGTGCGCTTGCAGGACCTGCACACGCAGGTGGAGACGCTGCGCTCCAGCCTGCAGCCGGCCGACGACATGGGGCCGCTGATCGGCCGGGCACGCAGTTTCACCACGGCGGTCGAGCTGCTGCGCAAGGCCGCCGCCACGCAGGTCTCCGTGCTGCTGACCGGCGAGACCGGCGTCGGCAAGGAGCGCTTCGCCCGCGGCCTGCATGCCATGAGCGCGCGCGCCAGCAAGCCCTTTGTCGCGGTCAACTGCGCCGCCCTGCCCGGCGACCTGATCGAATCGGAGCTGTTCGGCGCCGAGAAAGGCGCCTACACCGGCGCGGGCAGCGCCCGCCCGGGGCGCTTCGAGCGCGCCGACGGCGGCACGCTGTTCCTCGATGAATTGGGGGAGCTGCCGCTGCCCGCGCAGGCCAAGCTGCTGCGCGTGCTGCAGGACGGCATGGTCGAGCGCCTGGGCGGCACGCAGGCACGCCGCGTCGATGTGCGCGTGGTCGCCGCCACCCACGTGGACCTGGCAGCGGCGGTGGCCGCCGGGCGCTTCCGGCAGGATCTGTTCTACCGCCTGAACGTGTACCCGATCCGCATCCCGCCATTGCGCGAACGCGCCGACGACATCGAGCCGCTGGCCCAGCACCTGCTCAAGCGCTTCACCACCCTGCACGACAAGCCGGTCGCCGGCTTCAGCGACCGCGCCCTGGAAGCGATGCGCCACCACGCCTGGCCGGGCAACGTGCGCGAACTGGAGAACCTGATCGAACGCGGCGTGATCCTCGCGGGGCATGGCGAGGCCATCGACACGACGCAGCTGTTCCCGTCGGCCCCCGACACCGGGTCGCTGACGCTCAACCCCTCCGGCCAGCTGGAACCCTGCCCCTCCAGCGCCTGTGCGGCGCTGGCGCGCACCGCGCTGGAGCAACCGCTGAACCTGGAGCAGCTGGAAGCCTCGCTGATCCGGGAAGCCGTAGCCCGCAGCGGCGGCAACCTGGCGGCCGCCGCCCGGCTGCTGGGCCTGACCCGGCCACAATTGAGCTACCGGTTGGCGCGCATCACCGAACAGGCGCAACGCTGACCGGCGCAAGGATCTCTGCACCATGGCCAAACGCCCCTTCGCCACCGTGCTGGCGGACACCCCGCCGGCACCCGGCACCCCGGACGACGACGCGCTCCAGGACGGCTCGCGCACCTTGATCGAGCGGGCCTACAGCCAGCTGCGGGACGACATCGTCGCAGGGCACCTGCCCCCCGGCGAGAAGCTGCGCGTGGAACACCTGAAGCAGCACTACGGCGTGGGCGCCGGCACGCTGCGCGAGGCCATCACCCGGCTGGTCAGCGACGCCCTGGTCGTCACCGAGGGGCAGCGCGGCTTTCGCGTGGCGCCGATCGCGATCGAGGACCTGGAGGATCTGACCCGGCTGCGCGTGCACATCGAGATCGACGCGCTTCGCCAGTCGATCCGCGCCAGCAATGCCGCTTGGCGTGCCCGCCTGCGGGAGACCTATGACCGGCTCTCCGCGATCGAGCAGCCGATCCAGCCCCAGCACCTGCGCCGCTGGGAGGCGCTCAATACCCAGTTCCACGAGGACCTGGTCCAGGGCCACGCCTCGCCGTGGACACTCAAGCTCCTGAAGGTCCTGGCGCGCCATGGCGAGCGCTACCGCCGCTATTCGATGGCCTTGCCCGACAGTGGCCGCAATGTGCACGCGGAGCACCGCGAGATTTTCGAATCCGCCATGGCGGGCAAGGAACTGCGCGCCGCGCTGGCGCTGGAGGCCCACATCAGCGCCACGCTCGAGCTGATCAAGGCCGCGCTGCGCAGTGGCGTCGATGTCTTTCAGCCGCCAAACACCCCGCCGCCGTGACCCGGGAGCGCAAGCCACCGGCATCGCGCGGGCGGCGCGACCTCACTCCCCCATCAGGGTGGCCGGCTCGTCGGCCTCCAGCACGCGCCGGGCCCACTCGCGCAGCTTGACGGTATCGGCGCGCAGGATCTCCTGCTTCACGGCCAGGATCTGCGAGGGATGCATGGAAAAGCTGCGCAGCCCGAGGCCGAGCAGCAGCCGGGTCATGCTGGTGTCGCCGGCCATCTCGCCGCAGACGCTGACCCCCTTGCCCTGGGCCAGGCACTCGGTGATGGTGTCGGCCACCAGGCGCAGCACGGCCGGGTGCAGCGGGTCGTACAGGTGCGCCACCGACTCGTCGGCGCGGTCGATCGCCAGCGTGTACTGGATCAGGTCGTTGGTGCCGATTGACAGGAAGTCGAAATACCGCAGGAACAGCTTGAGCGTGAGCGCGGCGGCCGGAATCTCGATCATCGCGCCGAGCCTGAGCGGCCCGTGCGGAATGCGGTCGTTGTCCAGTTCGGCGCGCGCCTGGTCCAGCAAGGCCAGCGTCTGGCGGATCTCGCTGCCGTGCGCGAGCATCGGGATCAGCAAGTGCACCGGACCATGCGCGGCGGCCCGCAGGATGGCGCGCAGCTGGGTCAGGAACATCGCCGGATCGGCCAGACTCCAGCGGATGGCGCGCAGGCCCAGCGCCGGGTTCAGGTGGGCGTCGTCGTGCCGGCTGTCGTCCAGCGGCTTGTCGGCCCCCACGTCCACGGTGCGGATGGTCACCGGCAGGCCCTGCATGCCCTCCACGGCGCGCCGGTAGGCCTGGTACTGCTCCTCCTCGCCGGGCAGGCGGCCCTGCCGTCCCATGAACAGGAACTCGCTGCGGAACAGGCCGACCCCGGCCGCGCCCAGCCTGACGGCGGCGGGTGTGTCCTCTGGCAGCTCGATGTTCGCCAGCAGCTCCACCTTCTGCCCGTCCAGCGTGATGGCCGGCGTGTGGCGCAGGCGGGACAGGCGTTCGCGGTCGAGCTCGCCCTGGCGTTGCTTGAAACCGTACTCGGCCAGGATGATCGGCGAGGGATCGACGATCACCACGCCGGCATCGCCGTCAATGATGACCCAGTCGTCCTGGCGCACCAGCTGGCTCGCGCTGCGCGCCCCGACCACGGCCGGAATGTCCAGGCTGCGCGCCACGATCGCCGTGTGCGAGGTCTTGCCGCCCACGTCGGTCACGAAGCCGGCGAACACGCTCTGCTTGAACTGCAGCATGTCGGCCGGCGAGAGGTCGTGCGCCACCAGCACCAGCGGCACGTCCTGCGTGTCGTCCAGCAGCAGATCCTGCTGGCGCTTGCGACTGGGGGCCGGCGGCGCCACCGGCGAGGCGTGGCCGTTCATGTGGCGCAGCACTCGCTCGACCACCTGCTCCAGGTCGGCCTTGCGCTCGCGCAGGTACTCGTCGTCCATCTCGTCGAACTGGCGCGCGATCACCTCCAGCTGGGTGGTCAGCGCCCATTCGGCGTTGTAGAGGCGCTCCTTGATCCAGTGCTTGATGCCGCTGATCAGCACATCGTCCTGCAACAGCATCAGGTGCACGTCGAGCAGCGCCGGCAGCTCGGGCGGTGCGTCCTTGGGCATGTCCTGCTGCAGGCGTTGCAATTCGTCCACCACGGCGTTGCGGCCGCGGCGCACGCGGTCGATTTCCGCCTCCACCCGCTCCGGCTGGATGAAATAGTGGGCCACGTCCACGCGACTGGACGCCGCCAGCACGGCCCGCCCGATGGCAATGCCCCGGGCCACCGGCAATCCATGGACGCTGAAGGTCATGCCTATTCGCCCTCGCCGAACTTGTCGGCCATCAGCGCCAGCAGCGCCTCCATGGCTTCCTGCTCGCGCTCGCCGCTGGTTTCCACCGTGACCGGCGTGCCCTGCCCGGCAGCCAGCATCATCACGCCCATGATGCTCTTGGCGTTCACGCGGCGCTCGCCTCTGGACAGCCAGACCTCGCACGGGAAGCTGCCCGCGAGCTTGGTGAACTTGGCCGAGGCCCGGGCGTGCAGGCCCAGTTTATTGCTGATGGTCGTATCGGTCTTGATCATGATGTCTTCTTGGCTGATTCTGCGGCGCGGTGACGGCCACCTGCATGATGCCCTGCGCCCCCCCGGCCTGCGCGCGCGCCAGCAATGCCTCCAGCGTCTCGTGCCGGTAGCTCACGCTGCGCAGCAACATGGGCAGGTTCACGCCGGCCAGCAGCCGCGTGTCGATGCCATCGACCAGCTTCTGCGCCACGTTGCAGGGGGTGGCGCCGAACACATCGGTCAGCACCAGCACCTGTGCCGTGTCCAGGGCATCGAGCGCGATGCGCGCGGCGGCCAGCGTTTCCTCCGGCGGGACGTTCGGCTGCACGTCCAGCGCGACCACGGCCTCCCCGCAGTCCGGAAAGACATGCAGCGCGCACTCGCGCAAGGCGTGGGCCAGCGGTGCGTGCGCAATGATGAGGATGCCGTTCATGGCCGCTGATTATCGGCCTTCGCCAGCAGGAAATGAGCGTAGGCGGCCAGACAGCCCGCCAGGAACAGCGCTACGGCGGCCTGGAATGCCGCCGCGTCGCTCAGCCCCAGCTGCCGACCCAGGTCCACCGCCAGGCCGATGCCCCACTGCATGACGAACACGCCGCCGAAGATCACCAGGTTGTAGGCCGACAGCGCCCGTCCCGCCAGCGCGGGCGCAAACGCCATGGCCACCGCCGGCTGGGCCAGCGAGACGACGCTGCAGCTCACGCAGTACAGCGCCAACACCACCCCGCTGGCGATGGACAGGCGCGGGCCGAGCAGGACCACGGCGCCCAGCAGCACGAAGCTCAGCGGCAGGCCGCGGGCGACCAGCCACTCGGCGGTCACGCCGCGCCGGGCCAGGCGCGGCATGGCCAGGCCCCAGGCCCAGAACGTGAGCAGCATCGCCAGGTTGATCGTGAACAGGCCAGCCGCCGCCTGCGCCGGTGTCAGGCCCGCCACCTGCACCAGCCAAGGGCCCGCCCACAGGGTCTGGATCGCCACCATGCCGCCGTAGTTGACGAAGCCGATGGATGCCATGCGCCGGAAATACGGATGCCGCCAGACCACGCCATAGCCGCCGTCATCCCCCGGCTGCGCCGCAGCCGCCGCGCCCTGCCAGCGCGGCACGCACCAGGCAATCAGCACCATGGCCAGCAGCAGCAGGCCGGCCAGGCCCCAGAACAGCGGGCGCCAGCCGAGCCGGGGCAGCAACCACTGCACCGGCAGCGTGGAGGCCAGCATGCCGAAGGAGCCCGTCATCAGCATCCAGGAATTGGCGCGCAACTGGGTGTGGGCGTCGAACCAGCGTCGGTAACCGGTGAGCGGCGCCATCAGGCAGGCGCTGACGCCGACGCCGCACAACACGCGGGCCACCAGCAGACCGGTGAAGCTGGTGGCGGCGGAAAAGGCCAGGCAGCCCAGCACCGCCACCGACAAGAAGGCCAGCACCACCTTCTTCGGCCCATGCCGGTCCAGCCAGCGGCCCAGCGGCAGTTGGGTCACGGCGAAACCGAGGAAGTAGCCGCCCGCCAGCAGGCCCAGGTCGCGCGCCTGCAGCGCGAACTCCTGCGTCAGTGCCGGCGACAGGGTAGCCGTGACGGCACGCAACAGCGCGGAGAAGAAGTAGGCAAAGGCGAAGACCAGGAACACCACCACCGTGGCGCGGCGCGCGAGCACGCTCATGGCCGGCCACTCTGCCGGGCCAGGGACAACAGATACATGCGCCGATCATAGAGCCCGGAAAAACTTCGCGACAATGCGGCCATGAACGCACTCCAAGGCATCCGCATCCTCGACCTGTCCCGCGTGCTGGCCGGTCCCTGGTGCACCCAGAACCTCGCCGACCTGGGCGCCGACGTGATCAAGATCGAGCGTCCGGGCTGCGGCGACGACACGCGGGGCTGGGGCCCGCCCTTCCTGAAGGACGCCGATGGCCACGACACGGCCGAGGCCGCCTACTACCTGGGCGCCAACCGAAACAAGCGATCGCTCACTTGCGACATCGCCCAGCCGGCCGGCCAGGCGCTGATCCGCGAGCTGGTGCAGCACTGCGACGTGTTCATCGAGAACTTCAAGGTCGGCGACATGGCGCGCTACGGGCTCGACCACGCCAGCCTGCAGGCGATCAACCCGCGCCTGGTCTATTGCAGCGTGACCGGCTTCGGTCAGACCGGCCCGTACCGCGAGCGCGCCGGCTACGACTATGCGGTGCAGGGCATGGGCGGGCTGATGAGCATCACCGGCGAGCGCGACGACCTGGGCGGCGGGCCGCAGAAGGTCGGCGTGGCGGTGGCCGACCTGTTCACCGGCATGTACGCCACTGTGGCCATCCTGGCCGCGCTGCGCCACGCCGAGCGCACCGGCGAGGGCCAGCACATCGACATAGCGCTGCTCGACACCCAGGTGGCGATGCTGGCCAACCTGGGTGCCAACTACCTGGTCAGCGGCAAGGTGCCGCAGCGCGCCGGCAACGCCCACCAGAACATCGTGCCCTACCAGGTGTTCGAGGTCGCGCCGGCCGCCGATGGCGGCAAGGACCACCTGATCCTGGCCGTCGGCAACGACAGCCAGTACGCCAAGTTCTGCGCCGTGGCGGGCCGGCCCGAGCTGGCCAGCGACCCGCGCTATGCGAAGAACGCCGACCGGGTGCGGCACCGCGCCGAGCTGGTCCCGATCCTGGCCGAGGTGATGAAGACGCGCACCAAGGCCGACTGGCTGGCCGCGCTGGAGGCCGCCAAGGTGCCGTGCGGCGCGATCAACAACCTGGCCGAGGTCTTCGCCGACCCGCAGGTGCGGGCACGCGAGATGGTCACCACTTGGCCGCATCCGGTCCAGCCCGACCTGAAGCTGGTGGCCAGCCCGATGAAGCTCAGCGCGACGCCGGTCCGCGCCGACCTGCCGCCGCCGCTGCTGGGCCAGCACACGGCCGAGGTGCTGCGCGAGGTGCTCGGCTGGGATGACGCGCAACTGGCCGAGCTGCAGCGTCAGGGGGTGGTCTGATGGCCAACTTCCTGCTCGTGCACGGCGCCTGGCAGGGCGCCTGGTGCTGGCGTCGCGTCAGCGAGGCGCTGGTGCGTGCCGGCCACCGCGTCCATGCGGTGACGCTGACCGGCACCGGCGAGCGCGCCCACCTGTTGCGCCCGGACATCACGCTGGAAACCCATATCCAGGATGTGCTCGGCGCGCTGGACGCCGAGGAACTCGACGACGCCGTGCTGGCGGTGCACTCCTACGCTGGCATGCTCGGCACCGCCGTGGCCGACCGCCACCCAGGTCGGCTGCACCATCTGGTCTATGTCGATGCGGTGGTGCCCAAGCCCGGCGAGAGCTGGAGCAGCACCCACGCCAGCGCCACGCGCACGGCGCGGCTGGCCGCCGCGCGCCAGTCGGCCAACAACAGTTTCCCGGCGCCGGACCCGGCGGTGTTCGGTCTGAGTGCCGCCGACCATGCCTGGGCAGCCCGCCGCCAGACACCACATCCGGCCGGCACCTACGAGGCGCCCCTCGATTTCAACCCGGCGCGCGTGGCGCAGGTGCCCCGGACCTTCGTCAACTGCACCGAACCGCCGCTGGGCACCATCGATGTGATCCGCAGCCGCGTGACCGATCCGAAGTTCTGGGGCGGCACCTGGCTGCCGGGTTCGCGCGTGGTCACCCTGGCCACCGGGCACGCCCCGATGATCAGCGCGCCCGAGGCACTGACCGAGATCCTGCTGGCCTGCGCCGCGTAGCCGACTTCAGCGCAGCGCCCCGAACACCTTCTGCAGCAAGGCGCTGCCGGTGCCGACCGGGTCCTGCCGGATCTTGCGCTCTTCCTCGCCGACCATGAGGTAGAGGCCGTCCAGCGTCTTGCCGGTGACGTACTGCTCGATGCTGGCATCCTCCCTTTTCAGCAGACCGAAGTCCGCCGCCTTGCCGGCCAGGCGGTTGTATTTCTCCGCCACGCCGACCTTCGCCGTCGCCTGGGTCACCACCGGCAGGAACTTGACTTGCAGCGGCGCGCGCGTCTTCTCGGCAAAGAACTGGGTCACCGAGGTCTCGCCTCCCGTCAGGATCTGCTTCGCGTCGCTCACGCTCATGCCCTTCACCGCGTTCACCAGCAGGTCCCTGGCCAGCGGCACGGCGGCCTCGGCGGCCCGGTTCATCGCCAGCACCAGCTCATCCAGGCGCTGGCCCTGACCCAGTCCGCGCAGCAGGCCCGCCGCGTCGTTCAGAAAACCGGGCAAGGGAATGCGAACTTTCTCGTTGCCGAGGAATCCATCGGGGCGACCCAGCAACTGCACCGCCGCGAGGGCGCCCTGGTTCAGGGCGGTTTTCAAGCCTTGCGACGCTTCGGCCTGAGTCAGGTCCCCCACGGACAGCGCCTGCGCCGGTACGTGAGTACTTACGAGCCATGCCCCCAGCAAGGGGATGCAGGCAGAATTAAACTGGCGACGGTCCATCGATCAGCCCTTGTCAACGATGTCTATGAAACGAATCCTCTATGGTGCCGCACTCGCGGCGGTTCTGGCGGTGGCGGCCGGTGTTTTCCTGTCCTCGGGCGCACAAAGCGCACCGGATTCCACCTTCGTGCTGCTCGACGGCTCGAAGCAGACCACGGCCGACCTGAAAGGCAAGGTGACGCTCGTCAACTTCTGGGCCACCAGCTGCGTAACCTGCGTCGCCGAAATGCCCAAGGTCATCGCCACGCACGAGAAATACAAGGGCCGCGGCTTTGAAACCCTGGCGGTGGCGATGAGCTACGACCCGCCCAGCTACGTGGTGAACTTCGCCGACACACGCAAGCTGCCGTTCAAGGTGGCCATCGACAACACTGGCGCCGTGGCGCAGGCCTGGGGCGACGTGAAGCTGACGCCCACCACCTACATCGTCAACAAGCGCGGCGAGATCGTGAAGCGCTATGTCGGTGAACCCGATTTCGCCGAACTCCACCAGTTGATCGAGAAGCTGCTGGCCGAGGCCTGACGCGGCCCCCCGCGCCTGAAGGCAAAAGGCCGGCACCATCACGGTGCCGGCCTTTTGCTTTGACAGGGCCGCGCGGACGGCCTCGGGTCATTCCTTGCGGAAGCTGTCGTGGCAGGACTTGCAGGTATTGGCTGCCGGACCGAACGCCGCCTTCATCTGATCGAGGTTGCCGGTCTTCGCGGCCACCGCCAGCTTGGCGAGTTCCGCCTGCATCTTGTCGGCATCCTGCTTGAACTTGGCCTCCTCCTTCCAGATCTCCGGCTTCGCGCGTGTCTCGCCCTTGTCGGTGCCGGCGCCAAAGGCGGCCCAGGGCAGCTTGCTCATCGACTCGACAATCGCGGCATTTTCCGCGGCGGCCTTGGCGTCGAACGGAACGCGACCGTTGGCCATGGCGCCAATCCGGCTGAAATGGCTGCCCAGCACCGTGAAGGCGCCCTTGCGGTATTTCACGGCATCTTCCGGCTTCGCGAACTGGGCCGCGGCGGGACCGGCCAGGGTGACAGTGGCGGCTGCCAGGAGCAGCGAAACGATGGTCTTCATCAGGTATTTTCCTCTTGGTGGTTGATGGAATGCAGTGTGAGACACCTCTCGCCAGCAAGTTCCAGCGGAACCAATGGCATGTGGCGCACACCAAGCCTGATCATTCTGCCCGTCCACTATTTCACAAAGGTTTATTCATGCGCGCTGTCCGCATCTGGGATCTTCCCACCCGCCTGTTCCACTGGCTGCTGGCCGCCAGCGTCGTGGGGCTGATCGCCACCGGCCAGGTCGGCGGCAATGCCATGGTCTGGCATTTCCGGCTCGGCCACGTGGTGCTCGCCCTGCTTGCCTTCCGGCTGGTCTGGGGCCTCGTCGGTGGTCGCTGGTCGCGCTTCAGCTCGTTCCTCTATCCGCCGCGGGTGACGCTGGCCTACCTGCGAGGCGACGGGGCGGTCGCCACGCGGCCGGGCCACAGCCCGCTCGGCGCCCTTTCGGTCTTCGCGCTGCTGGCGTTACTGACCTTGCAGGTGGCCAGCGGACTGCTCAGCGACGACGAGATCGCCTTTGCCGGCCCGCTGACCTCCCTGGTGTCGGGCGCCACGGTCAGCCAGGCCACCCGTTTCCACAAGGACATTGGCCAATTGGTGCTGATCGCCCTGGTCGCGCTGCACGTGGCGGCCATCCTGTTCTACCTGTGGCGGCGCAAGGACAACCTGGTCAAGCCGATGCTGCTCGGCGACAAACCACTGGCACAGCCGGTGCCGGCCTCGCGCGACGACGTGTTGAGCCGCCTGCTGGCCGTTGTGGTGTTCGCGGCCTGCAGCGGCCTGGCGGCCTGGGTGAGCCTGCTCGGAGCCTGACGCTCGGGCAATGGCAACGCTTGCCCGGCCCCAGCGCGCAACGGCTGGCGCCGGGCGCGGCCGATTGGCGCTAAACTTTGCGCGCTCATATTTTCCCGCCACGCCCCATTGGATACGCCACCCGTCAAGTTGATCACCCCCGGCAGCCTCGCCGAGTTGCAAGCCACGCGCGAAATCTTCGAGGAATACGCGCGTTCGCTGGAGGTGGACCTGTGCTTCCAGGACTTCGACCAGGAGCTGGCCACCTTGCCCGGCGAATACGCCGAGCCGCGTGGCGCCCTGCTGCTCGCCTTGGTGGGTGATGAAGTGGCCGGCTGCTGCGCGCTGCGCCCGCTGGACAATGTGGACTACCCGAACGCCAGCGAAATGAAGCGGCTTTACGTGCGCAAGGCCTTCCGCGGCTTCGGCCTGGGCCGGCAGCTGGCCGAAGCCACGCTGGATACGGCGCGCCGGGCCGGCTACAGCTGCGTGCTGCTGGACACGCTGGATGACATGGAGGCGGCGCGCGCGCTCTACGACGAACTGGGCTTCGCGAGCGTGCCGCCCTACTACCACAACCCGATCGCCGGCGCCCATTACCTGAAGGCCGACATCAGCTAGTGGCCCTCGGGGCCAGGGCCAGCGCCTCCCAGGCCCTGGCCCCGCCCCGAGGCGGCGGGGCGAGCCCTCGACGTCAGCCCTTGGCCTGCGCCAGCAGGGTCGCCGCGTCGCTGACCTCGAACTTGCCGGGACCCTCGATGTTGAGCGAGACCACCTTGCCATCCTTGACCAGCATGGAATAACGGTTGCTGCGCAGCCCCATGCCCTTGCCGGTCAGGTCCAGCGTGAGCCCGGTCGCCTTGGCAAAGGCGGCATCGCCGTCGGCCAGCATACGCACCTTGTCACCGGTCTTCTGGTCGCGCGCCCAGGCGCCCATGACGAAGGCGTCATTCACGCTGACGCACCAGATTTCATCCACGCCGGCGGCCTTGAGCGCGTCGTGTTGCTCGACGTAGCCCGGCACGTGCTTGGCCGAGCAGGTCGGGGTGTAGGCGCCGGGCAGGGCGAACAGGGCAATGGTCTTGCCGGCACTGGCCTTGGCCACGTCCACCGGATTCGGGCCGATGCTGCAGCCCTCGCCTTCCACCTCCGAGTATTCCATCAGGGTGGTGGCGGGCAGGGTGTCTCCAACTTTGATCATGCGTGGCTCCTCGACAGCTAGGGGGTTGACGCGACAGCCGCGATGGCCGCCGCAAAAAGAAAAACGGCCCACGCATTGTGGGCCGTTTCTCAGAGGCTTGCTGTGAGAGGCGGGTTGGCCTTAGACAGCAGCCGCCTTTTCCACCAGACGGGTTGCCACCCAGTTCTTGGTCTTGGAAATCGGACGGCTTTCCGTGATCTCGATCACGTCGCCCAGGTGAAAGTCACCATTTTCGTCGTGCGCGTGGTACTTGCTCGACTTGGCCACGATCTTGCCGTAGAGCGCGTGCTTGACGCGACGCTCGACCAGCACGGTCACGGTTTTGGCGCGCTTGTCGCTGACCACCTTGCCAATCAAGGTGCGCTTGAGGGATGTTTTAGCTTCCGTCATGGTCACTCCTTACTTGGCAGCTTGCTTTTCAGCAAGAACGGTCTTCGCACGAGCGATGCTGCGGCGGGTCTCGCGCAGCTGGTTCGTGTTGTTGAGTTGTTGCGTCGCCTTTTGCATGCGCAGACCGAAGTGGGCCTTCTGCAGGTCCTTGACTTCGGCTTCCAGGCCGGCAACGTCTTTTTGGCGCAGTTCAGCAGCTTTCATTTCTTCATTCTCCTGAATTACTGGCCAACCATGCGGGCCACGAACGTGGTGCGCAGGGGCAGCTTGGCAGCTGCCAGACGGAAGGCTTCGCGGGCGAGCTCTTCGGGCACGCCGACAATCTCGAACACGATCTTGCCCGGCTGGATCTCGGCCACGTAGTACTCGGGGTTGCCCTTACCGTTACCCATACGCACTTCTGCGGGCTTGGTGGAAATCGGCTTGTCCGGGAACACGCGGATCCAGATGCGGCCACCACGCTTGACGTGACGGGAGATCGCACGACGTGCGGCCTCGATCTGGCGTGCCGTCAGACGGCCACGATCGGTGCACTTCAGACCGAAATCACCGAACGCCACCGAGCTGCCTCGGGTAGCGATGCCAGTGTTGCGGCCCTTTTGCTCCTTACGGAACTTTCTGCGAGCAGGTTGCAGCATGTTTACTCTCCTTTAGCACCGTCAGCTGCTGCAGCTGGCGCGGCGACTTGGCGGACGCGCTTAACGGCGGTTTTATCGGCACCAGCGGCGCCTGCGGGCTTGTCGCTGCCATCGGCGGGCGCGGCGTTCGCGCCCATCGGACGGCGGGGACCGCCACGGCCGGCGCGGTCACCCGGACGACCATCACGACGCGGACCACGCGGACGGCGCTCCTCGCCCTCGGGGCGCGGCGTGCTGTCCAGCGAAGGCACGTCGGTGCGGCCCAGGGTATCGCCCTTGTAGACCCACACCTTGACGCCGATGACGCCGTAGGTGGTCTTGGCTTCGGAGAAGCCATAGTCGATGTCGGCGCGCAGCGTGTGGAGTGGCACACGGCCTTCGCGATACCACTCGCAACGGGCGATTTCGATGCCGTTCAGACGACCGGACGACATGATCTTGATGCCCTGGGCACCCAGACGCATGGCGTTCTGCATCGCACGCTTCATCGCGCGGCGGAACATGATGCGCTTTTCGAGCTGCTGGGTGATGCTGTCGGCGATCAGCTGAGCATCGGTCTCGGGCTTGCGCACTTCCTCGATGTTCACGGCGACAGGCACGCCCAGACGGGTCGAGAGTTCCTTCTTCAGGTTCTCGATGTCCTCGCCCTTCTTGCCGATCACCACGCCCGGACGTGCCGAGAAGATGGTGATGCGGGCGCTCTTGGCCGGGCGCTCGATCAGGACGCGCGACACCGCGGCGTTCTTCAGCTTGGCCTTCAGGTACTCGCGCACCTTGATGTCTTCGGCCAGCATGCCGGCGAAGTCACGGTTGTTGGCGTACCAGCGGCTGGCCCAGTTACGGCTGACCGCCAGGCGGAAGCCGGTAGGATGGATTTTTTGTCCCATATGTTTCCCTAGGCCTTTCAGTTGCCAACCGTCACGTACACATGGCACGTGGGCTTGCTGATACGGTTACCGCGGCCCTTGGCACGGGCGGTAAAGCGCTTGAGCGTGGTGCCCTGCTCGACGTAGATGGTCTTGACCTTCAGTTCGTCGATGTCGGCACCGTCGTTGTGCTCAGCGTTGGCGATGGCGGACTCCAGAACCTTCTTCACGATCACGGCAGCTTTTTTCTGCGTGAAGTTCAGGATGTTCAGGGCTTGATCCACTTTCTTGCCACGAATCAGATCGGCGACCAGACGGCCCTTGTCGACCGACAGACGGACGCCACGGAGGAC
>Ga0255338_1002603_pt1 | contig 25346 bp, 27 predicted proteins | sample MeOH1_35cm_T4_19_FD_203715 | JGI IMG/M metagenome (GOLD analysis project Ga0255338, IMG submission 203715) | Sandy soil microbial communities from University of British Columbia, Vancouver, Canada - MeOH1_35cm_T4_195 | ecosystem: Engineered > Artificial ecosystem > Sand microcosm > Unclassified ...
CTTCTGCTTGCACTCTGGAAGCAATCGACCTGCGTGAGTCTGCCCTTAACTGGCTTGTAAATAACAACCCAATACGTAAGGCTGCAGGTGTACAGGCGTTGAATGCGGCATGGCTGGCGAGACAGGTTGGGCTCAATTCAACTGTGCTCTTGATTGAATCCGCTGGGGTTCCGGGGCATCCTGAAAAGCCGCTGCTGGTGTCACCGCGAGAAGTTGAAAAAAGGTCGATGCGCACGCCGGAAGGCAGAGCTGCGCTGATCCATGCGCTGGCACATATAGAGTTCAATGCGATCAATTTGGCACTGGATGCTGTCTGGCGATTTGCAGATATGCCGCAGCAGTACTATGCAGACTGGCTCAAAGTAGCTGCTGAAGAAGCCTATCACTTTGGGTTGCTGAATGGCTATTTGCTGAACATGGGCTACCAGTATGGTGACTTTAATGCCCATAACAGCCTGTGGGAGATGGCAGAACGCACCAAAGCAGATGTGCTGGCAAGAATGGCATTGGTGCCCAGAACGATGGAGGCACGCGGACTGGATGCAAGCCCGGCACTGCGCAATAAATTCGCGCAGATCGGTGACGCCGATGCTACCGAAATTCTGGATATCATTCTGCGTGATGAAATAGGCCATGTCGCTATTGGAAACCACTGGTTTAACTGGCTGTGTGAACAGCGCGGTCTGGAGCCGATTTTGTGTTACGAAAATTTAGCCAAACAGTACAGCGCTCCAGCCATGCGTAAACCTCTAAATATAGAAGCAAGGCGCATGGCGGGATTTACTGAAGAAGAGCTTGCCCGGTTATAAAAAGACTTTTTAGCTTGTGAAGAGATTGATCACGCCATCAAGGCCAACGTGATTGATGGCGTAGCTGGCCTGAGCCTGTACCACCGGTTTTGCATGGTAAGCTACACCAACGCCCGCAACCGCCATCATTTTCAGGTCATTGGCACCATCGCCAATCGCAATGGTTTGTGCTGTAGCCAGTCCTAGCTGATCTCGCAGTTTAATTAACTCGTTTGCCTTGACTTGCGCATCAACAATATCGCCAAGCACGCGGCCAGTAAGCTTGCCGTCGATAATCTCAAGCGTATTAGATACGGCATAATCCAGCCCCAGCATGGCTTTAACACGCTCTGCAAAAAATGTGAACCCGCCTGAAACCAGCAAGGTTGTGATGTTGTTGTTTTTACAGGTTTCTATCCATTCTTTTGCGCCCGGGTTGAGCTTCAGCCGTTCATTGAGTACGCGCATCAGGTCTTCTTCCGATAAGCCTTTAAGCAAAGCGACGCGTTCACGCAGGCTTTGCGCAAAGTCGAGCTCGCCCTGCATCGCGCGTTCGGTAATTGCGGCCACTTGTGGCTTGATTCCAACCATATCTGCAATTTCATCAATACATTCAATGCTGATCAAAGTGGAATCCATGTCCATCACACACAAACCAAAATTCTGCAACAGCTCTTTGTCCTGAACATACGCGCAGTCTATGTGCTGCTCGGCACAGAATTGCTGAATCTCGGGCAATACCGTTGGCTGGTTAGCCAAATAGTAAGCATACTGTGCAATTTGCACAAACTGAACGCTGGTACCGCATAGTCGGTGAATATGGGTTAAATGTGAAAGGGTGATGGCAGAGCCTTGAACGACTAAACGCATAATTGAGAATTTTTTGTAATAAAGTGCCATTATACCTTGAGCTTAAACATTACTTTACTGGCACAAATGTCTGAATTGCGAGAAAATGTGAATAATTAATAATCAGAGCTATTTTTTATGAATCTGCATGAGTATCAGGCCAAAACGCTATTACAGAAATACGGCATTCCCGTTCCGCGCGGGCAGGTAGTCGCTGCTGCCAATGAAGTGGCTGCAGCAACCAGTGAAATCAACAGTAATGCATGGGTAGTTAAAGCCCAGGTGCATGCCGGCGGTCGCGGCAAGGCAGGTGGTGTTAAGGTGGTGAAATCAGCCACTGAAGCACAGAATGTAGCGACTGAGTTGCTGGGTAAAACGCTGGTGACTTACCAAAATGCGCCCGATGGACAGCCTGTGAATCAGGTACTGATTGAAGAAACACTGCCTATAGCACGTGAGCTTTACCTGTCTATGCTGGTAGACAGAACGCTGGAGCGCGTTGTGGTGGTGGCCTCTGTTGCTGGCGGTATGGATATTGAAGAAATTGCTCACACCAGCCCGGAAAAAATCCTGCAGGAAGTATGTGACCCGCTAAATGGCTTAGTCGATTTTCAGGCACGTAATTTGGCTTTTAAATTGGATTTGAGCGGAGAGCAGATCGGTGCGTTCACCAAGCTGCTTAAAGGCCTTTATCGTCTGTTTAAAGAAAACGACTTGGCATTGCTGGAAATCAATCCATTAGTCGTGACCGCAGATGGCAAGCTGTTCGCTTTAGATTGCAAAATGAGTGTAGATGACAATGCGCTTTATCGTCAGAAAGCCCTGGCTGAACAACGCGATTGGAGTCAGGAAGACAGCAAAGAAGCAACCGCGCACCATGCCGGCCTGAATTATATTGCGCTGAACGGGAACATTGGCTGTATGGTGAATGGCGCTGGCCTTGCCATGGCAACTATGGATTTAATCAAATTGCATGGCGGTATGCCGGCGAACTTCCTCGATGTAGGCGGCGGCGCTACCGCTGAAACAGTTGCCAAGGCGTTCAAGATTATTCTGGCAGACAGCAATGTTAAAGCTATTCTGGTTAACATATTTGGCGGCATTATGCGCTGCGACATTATTGCAGAGGGCATTATCACAGCCGTGAAAGAAGTCGGTATGCAAATACCGGTCATTGTGCGTTTAGAAGGTACTAATGTGGATTTAGGTAAAACAATGCTGCAAACAAGCGGGCTCAATATTATTTCAGCCGAAGGTTTAACTGATGCTGCACAGCAGGCAGTCAAGGCGGTGGCGGCATGAGTATTCTAGTCAATAAAAACACCAAGGTTTTATGTCAGGGGTTTACCGGCAAACAGGGCACTTTTCACTCAGAACAGGCGCTGGCTTACGGTACAAAAATGGTGGGCGGCGTGACGCCAGGCAAGGGCGGCCAGCTGCATCTTGGTTTGCCGGTGTTTAATACCATGCGTGATGCAGTTAATACCACCGGTGCCAATGCAAGCGTGATTTATGTGCCGCCTGCATTTGCTGCAGATTCAATTCTTGAGGCAAGCGATGCCGGTATTGAACTGATTATCTGCATTACAGAAGGCATTCCGGTGCTTGATATGCTGAATGTGAAAGCCGCGCTGCGCGCGAATGGTACTCGGTTGATCGGTCCGAATTGCCCGGGCGTGATTACACCGGATGAGTGCAAGATCGGTATTATGCCGGGTAGTATTCATCAACGTGGTAAAGTGGGTGTGGTTTCACGGTCTGGTACATTGACGTATGAGGCCGTGCATCAGACTACCGCTTTGAATCTGGGTCAGAGTACCTGTGTCGGTATTGGTGGCGATCCGATTAAAGGCTTGAATTTTATCGAATGCCTGCAGATGTTTGAGGCAGACCCGGAAACCGAAGCGATTATCATGGTGGGCGAAATTGGCGGCTCGGATGAAGAAGCTGCAGCTGAGTTCATCAAAAGCAATGTAAGCAAGCCGGTAGCTGCATATATAGCAGGGCAGACTGCGCCAGCAGGTAAGCGCATGGGCCATGCCGGTGCGATTATTTCCGGTGGCAGTGGTAAGGCTGTAGATAAGATTCGTGCTTTAGAAAATGCAGGCGCAGTTGTGGCGAGTTCACCGGCTGGTTTGGGTGAAGCTGTGCTGGCTGCAATCAACAACAAAAAGTAATGATTAAGGACTAATTCTTTAGTGAATCGCATGCATATACTAGTTAAAGGTTTTACTGCTGTATTAATGGCTGGATTTATTGCCGCTACGCCACCGCTATTCGCTGCCGAGGATGTTCCCTACCTGCTGACAGTCGCCTCGAAAGGGGATCTGGATACTGTAAACGCGATGCTTGCCAGCGGCGTAAACCCGAATGTTGCTGATGCAGATGGTCTGACAGCGCTGATGTATGCAGCACGTAAAGATCAGGCCGATGTGGTATCTGCCCTGATTAATAAGGGTGCCGACATTAATGCAAAAGACAAGGGCGGCTGGACGGCTTTAATGCATGCCACCAAGAAAAATAATCTTGCTACTGCAAAAGTGCTACTGGATAAAGGTGCAGACTTTAAAGTAAGAGACAGTGCCGGCTGGAGTGCTTTTGGTTTGGCTGCCATCTCGGGCTATTCATCTATGGTAGAGCTGTTGATTCAGCACGGCGTTGATGCCAATACAAAAAGTGATGACGGTAAATCTGTATTAATGCACGCCGCCAAGAGTGGTGATATTGCTACTGTAGATGTATTGCTTGCCAATAAAGCGGATTTGTCCGCTCGCGACAAGTTGGGTGTTACCGCGCTCATGATTGCCGCACGCGGTGGCCATGCAGAAGTTGTAGATGCCTTGATTAAGCGTGGCGCAAAAGTGGATCAGCAAGACTTATCCAAATGGACTGCATTAACCTGGGCTATCAAAAAGAATCAGTTTGAAGTGGCTCAGGTATTGGTGACGGCTGGTGCCAATGTGAATAACCTTGACTCTGAGGGCACGCCATTGCTGCATATGGCGGTGGATAATGGCAATGCTGATATGGTGAAATTGCTGCTGGAAAATAAAGCCAAAGTCAAAGCCAAAGATCAGTATGGCTTAACTGCCTTAGTCTATGCGCTTAAGAATCAGGATACCGCAACCATCAAGTTGATTAAAGATGCAGGTGGTAGTTATTAAGCCCGCTTTGAGTTTCTTGTTGAGTAGACTGGCAATCGATCAATGAAAATTGCAATTGCTCAAATAAACTGCATCGTCGGGGACATTGCCGGCAATGTAGAAAAAATTATTCAGCAGGCAGCGCAGGCGAAGTCGCAGGGCGCGACTTTAGTGCTGACGCCTGAGCTTTCTCTATGTGGTTACCCTCCTGAAGATTTATTATTGCGAGCGGACTTTCTTGATGCTTGTGCACAAGCTTTGAATGCCCTTGCAGAAAAGCTTACAGGTATCAGTGTGATTGTGGGGCACCCGCATCAGGTAGATGGTGCTTGCTTTAATGCGGCCTCAGTATTGCAGGATGGCAAAGTATTCGCAACCTATCACAAGCACATACTGCCGAATTATGCAGTGTTTGATGAAAAGCGCTATTTCAGTGCTGGCAATGATGCGCTGGTGTTTAAGCATCAAGGGATTAATGTCGGCGTGCTGATCTGTGCGGATGTGTGGGAGCCTGCTCCTGCTCTTGCCAGTAAGGCGGCTGGAGCAGAATTGCTACTGGCTTTGAATGCTTCGCCTTTTCATATGGAAAAGCAATCTGCACGCATAGAAAAGCTTAGCCAGCGTGTAGCCGACACCCAGTTACCGATTATTTATGCCAACATGGTGGGCGGGCAGGATGAACTGGTGTTTGATGGCGCATCGCTAGTCATGAATGCCTATGGAGAGATTACCCATGAATTGCCTGCCTTTGAATCGGCTCTGAGTATTGTCGATTTTGAGCATGCATCGCCGCTTGCCGGCACGATTGCACCAACTTTAACGGTAGAGGCTTCTGTCTATAATGCATTAAAGCTGGGGCTGGCTGATTACGTCAATAAAAACGGCTTTCCCGGCGTGGTGCTAGGCATGTCAGGCGGCGTTGATTCTGCTTTAACGCTGGCAATTGCTGTAGACGCATTAGGCGCAGATAAAGTACACGCGATCATGATGCCTTCTGAATTCACGGCTGATATCAGTGTTAATGACGCACGTGAAATGGTCGCTATAGTGGGTGTGCAATATAGCGAAATTGCCATTAAAGCATTATTTGATAAATATCTGGAGGCATTATCCCCACAGTTCGGTGACATGCCATTCGATGCTACTGAAGAAAATATTCAGGCACGTATCCGCGGTATGCTGCTGATGGCTGTTTCAAACAAGTTTGGCAGCATTGTTGTCACAACTGGCAATAAAAGTGAAACAGCTGTGGGATACTGTACCTTGTATGGCGATATGGCAGGCGGTTTTGCTTTGCTTAAAGACGTACCGAAAACTTTGGTATATAAGCTGTGTCATTACAGAAATAGTGTGTCAAAAGTTATTCCGCAACGTATTATTACGCGGCCACCTTCAGCAGAGCTGCGCGCGAATCAGGTCGATCAGGATAGCTTGCCGCCGTACGATATATTAGACGGTATTATTGAAGCTTATGTTGAAGATGATTTAGGCCGTGAAGAAATTATTGAGCAGGGTTACTCAGCTAAAGATGTGAACAGGGTGATTGCCATGATAGACCGAAATGAATACAAACGCCGTCAGGCACCAGTTGGCGTGCGCATCACGCATAGGGGTTTTGGCAAAGACAGGCGTTACCCGATCACGGCCAAGCTTTCCAATTTTTGGTGAGCCAAATTAAATGTACTATCAGTAAATGCATCATAAGTAGTTCTAGTAAAACTTTTAAGCTTTTCACTACAAAGCACAATTGAATAATTAAAATTTAGATGTTCCGGGAGTAGATAATATGAAAAAAATCGAAGCTATTATTAAGCCATTTAAACTGGATGATGTGCGTGAGGCATTATCAGATATCGGTGTGAATGGATTGACTGTGACAGAAGTTAAAGGATTTGGACGTCAGAAAGGCCATACCGAGCTTTATCGAGGTGCCGAGTATGTGGTTGATTTTTTGCCTAAAATCAAACTTGAACTAGTGGTCGCCGATGCCATCGTAGAAACAGCTGTAGATGCGATCATCAAGGCGGCACATACCGGTAAAATTGGCGATGGCAAGATTTTTGTAAGCTCGGTTGAGCAGGTAATCCGTATCAGGACTGGTGAAACCGGCGAGTCCGCCGTCTAAATTTTGGCACTAAGTCACAATTAACTGCGTCAGCTTCGCCTTGCCGTACTAGACGTACTGTCTGCGGCTTGCTTTCTTGTTCCTTGTAACTTACTGCCAAAATTTCTATGCCAGTGATTCTAAAAACCATCATCTTGCTTACTATATCAAATGTTTTTATGACATTTGCCTGGTATGCCCATCTCAAAAACCTGAATAACAAACCTTGGATGATTGCTGCATTGGCAAGCTGGGGTATTGCGCTTTTTGAGTATATGTTTCAGGTACCTGCGAATCGTATTGGTTTTACGGTGATGTCGGTGGCTCAGCTTAAGATTCTGCAGGAAGTCATCACCCTGTCAGTGTTTGTTCCATTTGCTGTGTTTTATATGCAGCAGCCCTTGAAGCTGGATTTCTTATGGGCTGGGCTATGTTTGATGGGTGCCGTCTACTTTATGTTCAGGGCCTGACTTGGCCCTGAATTAATAACCTAGCGCTCTAGCACCCTGATAAAACACAAAGCTCACCACCCACGCCAAACCGAGCGACCACACGATCGATAGCCACATAAAGCCATAGCTTTTGGATTCATTTCTGATGGTGGCAATTGTCGACAGGCAAGGCGTATAAATCAGCGTGAACAGCATAAAACTCATGGCTTGCACCCAGTCAATCTGCGTTGCCATCTGCACCATCAGTGCATCACCCTGCATGCCGTAAATGACAGCCAATGCGCCCACTACAATTTCTTTAGCAACAAAACCGAAAATCAATGCGATGGCCAGCTCATGGTTGATGCCGATAGGGTCAAGTATCGGACTGAAAAATACGCCGATCTGGCCTGCATAAGTACCGATGCTCGCAGGCGCTACATTGCTAGGGAAATTGGTTAATAACCAGACTAGTATTACACCCAGGATAATAAATTTGCTGGCACGGTTTAAGAAGTGCTTTACTTCCTGCCAGCCCCGCAGAACGATTTGACGTGCTGTAGGGAAGCGGTACGGCGGAAGTTCCAGAATAAATGGCTCGGCATTTTTATATTGGTTCTGGAACAATATTGCAGTTAAAAACATGGTCAGAAAGCTCATCAAGTAGAGCGAAAACAGTACCAGCGGCGCATGTTTGGCACTGAATAATGCGGCTATCATAAAGATAAATACCTGCAGGCGTGCAGAGCAGAGCGACAAGGGAATCACCAGCATCGTCAGCAGTCGCATCGGGCGTGAACGCATGATGCGTGTGCCCATAATGGCCGGTACATTACAACCAAATCCCATCAGCATCATCACAAAGCCACGGCCGTCCAGCCCCATTTTTGCCATCAGCGCATCCATCAGGAATGCTGCACGTGACAGGTAGCCGCTATCTTCTACCATCGACATGACCAGGAAAAATAATATGATAATCGGGACAAAAGCAGCTACGGTGGCTATGCCGTTATATACACCATCCAGCAGCAGGCCTTTTAGCCATGTCGGGCTACTGCTTAATAACGGCTCAAGTAAGTTGCTGCGTATGAGATCCAGAACCCATGCCAGCCCCTCTTGTAGCGGTCCGCCGACCGTGAAAATAAATTGGAACAGCAGAAACATAGCCACAAAAAACAAAGGCAGGCCCAGCCATTTGTGTAGCAATATTCTGTCTATTTTATCTGTGGTGTCGTCGCCCAAGGTGGTCGGGATTTGTACATGCTTTTGTATCAAATCTTCCATCTCGTGCTCAATCTGGCTATCTTCCTGGAGTAGCAGATTGATACTTTTCGGGTTGGTTGTGACTTTTTGCTCGTTTACAATATGAGCGGCCACTTCCAGTGCTTTAGGCAAACCTTCACCGTATTTAGCACTGATTTGAATCACAGGCAGTGCTAACTCAGCTGCCAGATTCTCTGTATTGATAGTGATGCCAGCACGCCTTGCCTCATCAGCCATGTTCAAAACGAGCACGATAGGCGCACCTAATTTTTTCAGTTGCAGCAGCAATGAAAGCTGGCGTTCAATTTGGGTGCTGTTCAGCAGTACGATCAGCAAGTCGACAGGATTGTTGGTTAAAAAATGCCTGACCACCTGTTCGTCTTCAGAAAAGCCATGCAGGTCATAAATACCAGGCAGGTCAATCAGTTCTGCAATATGTCCACCCAGCAGAATTTTGGCACTCATGAGGTCGACGGTAATGCCGGGCCAATTACCTACACGTGCGGATGCGCCGCTAATGCGATTGAACAGGGTGGATTTGCCGGTATTGGGCATCCCTAATAGAGCAATGCGCTTCATATAGGCTGACTTTTAGATGGTGTGAATTTGAATGCGGGACGCTTCGTTGCAACGCAGGATAACGTCCGTAGTGCCAAGCCTGACTTGAAGTGGGCCATTAAAGCTGGCGCGTCGCATAATGCTTAATGTTTTGCCTACGCGAAACCCTAATGCCGATAACCTGTGAAATAGCGACTCATCAGCTTCAATTGCTGAAATAACAGCTTGCTGACCAGTTTCTAATTGAGATAAAGGTTGCATATTTTTAAGCGAATACCTATTTTATAAATGATAACTATTCTTATTATCGCATAATTTTTTGATTGTGTATGTGTCGCTAATAGACTATTTATAAATAAAAGAGGCCCTTAAGCAGGGCCTCTTTTACTGGTAATCTCAGGATAAGATGAGATTATTTAGCGATGTCGATTTTTGCTTTACTACGCAAGTCAGACATAAGTTTTTCCAGGTTGCGTTGCTGCAGATTTTTCTGTAAACCGTCTTTAAGTTTTTCGTATGGTAGCGGTTGTGCCGGGCGTGTATCAACCAGCTTAATGACATGCCAGCCAAATTGCGTTTGCACCGGGTTCGCAGAAACGGTATTTTTTTGCATGTTAGCTGCAACGTCGCTGAAAGGTTTTACCATAGAGGCAGGAGAGAACCAGCCTAAGTCGCCACCCTTATCTTTAGAGCCCGGGTCGATTGATTTTTCTTTAGCCAGTTTTGTAAAGTCGCCACCCTTGTTTAATTGCGCAATGATGTCTTTAGCTTCGGCTTCGGTTTTTACTAAAATATGGCGTGCGCTATATTCTTTGTCACCATAGGCTTTTTTGTATAGCTCGTATGCTGCTTTAGTGTCCGCATCTGAAATCGGGTGTTTTTTCACATAGTCTTGCAGGAACATGCTGGTAAGCAGCTTGCGGCGACCTAATTCTTCACGCGCTAAATAGTCCGGCTGCTTATCAAGGCCAAGCTTTTGAGCTTCCTGATAAACCAGTTCTGAACTGACTAGTTCATTGATAATTGCATTTTTGGTGTTGTCATCAATTTTTTGGCCAGTCGCCGTGATGTCTTTGGTAATGACATCGTAAGTAGATTGTTTGATTTGCTTGCCGTTGACAGTTGCTACAGCATCAGCAGCAAAGGCTGATGGAGCAAATGACAGGACTGCAAGTGTGATTAATGTCTTTGTGAATTTCATATGAAAATCCCTAAAATATTGAATTTAAGATAAAAACGAATAACAGTTTATATTTCATCTGTTGCCGTGGCGTGAATACTTAATGCATGTATTTTATGTGGCATCAGATCGCTAAGGGTTTGATAAATAAGACGATGGCGCATTATCAGTGATTTCCCGCAAAAATGCGAGCTTGTTATGTGGAGTGTAAAGTGGCCCCCACCACCGCTGCCTTGGTGGCCTGCATGCAGGGCACTGTCATCGATAATTTTCAATGCAGTTGGTTCTAATGCCTCTAAGCGGCTGGCTATATCTTCAGTCAGCGCCATTATGGTAAGGTTTTCCTGAAAGGTTTGACGGTTACCTTCTGGTACACGCCATTAATTTTGAATGGATCATTGTTTGCCCATTCTTTTGCTTCATCCAGCGTATTAAATTCTGCAACAATCAAACTGCCGCTATAGCCATTAGTGCCTGGGTCGTTGCTATCGATTGCCGGAAATGGGCCAGCTAGCAGCAGGCGCCCGGCATCCTGTAGCGACTTTAATCGATTCAAATGCTCTGGTCGCGCTTGCAGCCGTTTTTCGAGGCTGTCAGGCGCATCTTCAGCCATAATTGCATACCACATTATTCTGAGTCTCCATTGGATTCTTCTGTAGGCAGGTATTTGCTGACAAATATTGTTTGAAGTACGATAAACAGAAACATAATGCCAGTAATGCCGAAGAGTTTGAAATCTACCCAGATATCCTGAGAGTAATTATAGGCAACGTATAGGTTTAAAAAGCCTAAAGCTAAAAACAGCAATGCCCATGCAATATTTAATTTAGACCAGACCGGGTCTGGCAGGCTGATTTGTTTTTCCATCAGGCCGCGTATCGGATTTTTGTTAAAAAATAGCTGAGCACCTAACATGCCGACTGTAAACAGCCAGTACAGAATAGTCGGTTTCCACTGTATGAATTGTGGGTCTTTCAGCAGCAAAGTAGCTCCGCCGAATACGGTAATAATCACACCGCTCATCATCAGCATTTTATCTACCACGCCGTGACGGAGTTTTACGTAAATAATCTGCGCGATAGTGGCTACCATGGCGACGGCTGTGGCTGCGAAAATGCCGAAAAACTTGAAGGCGATGAAAAATAAAATAACGGGAAATAAATCAAACAAAAACTTCATATAGGCTCTTGAACAGGTAACTTTTTAGTGAAAATACCAAAAACAAATTTAAAACAAAGCTTTAGGCGAGTGCGCTATTTTGCTATGATTAGTTATGCGCCGCAAGGCGTAAATTGTAACAATTTAAATAGCGCCCCTAGGGTGCAATTGCAAAGGTTTAAACCGTATTTTGACCTCTTTATGTATTTCCCCGGGTGTAATGCAGACATATCGCGCTGACTACAAATGCATTCATGATTGATCTCCATTCACACTCTAATATTTCAGATGGACTGCTTACCCCGTCAGAACTGGTGGAGCATGCAGTGAATAACGGTGTGCGTGTGCTTGCGTTGACAGACCATGACGATCTAGGCGGTTTAGCTGAAGCACGTCAGGCAGCTGTAAAGCACGGAATCAAATTGATCAATGGTGTGGAAATCTCTGTTACCTGGAAAAAACGCACCCTGCACATAGTGGGGCTTAATGTCGATCCTGATAATACGGCATTGCAAGCTGGCCTGGCAGCAGTGCGTTCAGGTCGTCTTGAGCGCGCCAGGCAAATGGGACTCAGTTTGGAAAAGTCAGGTATCCATGGCGGCTTTGAAGCAGCGTCTTCTTATGCGCAACAGAGTATTTTAACGCGTATGCATTTTGCGCGGTTTCTGGTAGAACGCGGCTATGCTAAAGACCCAAAAGCTGTATTCAAGAAATATCTTATCAAAGGCAAGCCTGGCTACGTAGACCATGAGTGGATGAGCCTGGAGTCAGCGCTTGATTTAATTATCAATAGCGGCGGCGTTGCAGTGCTGGCACATCCCGGACGCTACGAAATAAAACGTACCAATATGCTGTTATTGCTGGAAGAATTCAGGGCTTTGGGCGGTGTCGCGATTGAAGTGGTAACGGGTAGCCATACGGCTGCACAATATGTGGAATATGCTAAGTATGCGCAGTTGTTTGGATTAAAAGCTTCTCAGGGGTCTGATTATCATGGCAAGGGTATCAGTTTCATGGGCATGGGACGTCTGCCGGAATTGCCGAGTAACTGTACTCCGGTCTGGCAGGATTGGCCTGAGATTGATGCATTGCTTGCTGCTTAACGCATAAAAATAAATTAAAAATCATGTCACAGTTTTTCAACATTAATCTCGACAACCCGCAGCCACGCCTGATAGCACAAACGGCAGATATTTTGCGCAAGGGCGGGGTGATTGTCTATCCGACTGATTCCGGTTATGCACTAGGCTGCATGCTCGGCAATGCGGATGCGCAGGCGCGCATTCGCCAGATTCGCGGTGTAGATGATCAGCATTTGTTTGCAATGATGTGCCGTAACCTCAGTGAACTTGGTAATTATGCAAAAGTCAGTAATGGACAGTTTCGACTGCTTAAGGCAAATACGCCCGGTGCTTACACTTTTATTCTGAATGCGACACGTGAAGTACCGCGTAAACTGCAGCATCCGAAACGCAGCACCATTGGCATTCGCGTTCCGCAGCATACGGTAGTGCAGGCAATACTAGAGGCGATTGATGCGCCGCTGCTGACAATGTCGCTGCATTTCCCGGATGTTGATATTGCAACCATGGAACCTTGGGAGATCCGTGAGCGTCTTGAACGTCAGGTGGATCTGGTGATTGAAGTGGAACATTGTCTCGAGAGTGCTACCACCGTGATTAATTTAACAGAAGATATTCCGGTTCTGGTACGTGAAGGCTTGGGCGATATCACGCCGTTTGGACTTTAAACTGTGATGATTGATTCAGTATTAAAGTGAGTTTTTAATTTTAAATTAAGAGAATTTGATGGATTTAACCGTTATACAAAAAATAGTCATCTATGCCTTGCCGGTAATTTTTGCAATTACTGTGCATGAGGCTGCTCATGGCTACGCAGCAAAGCACTTTGGTGACATGACCGCATTTAATGCCGGCCGCATTACCTTGAACCCGCTTAAGCACATAGATTTGTTCGGTACCATTATATTGCCAGCCTTAACGGTCATGCTGGGCGGCATTCTGTTCGGCTGGGCCAAGCCGGTGCCGGTGGATTTCCGCCGCTTGCGTAATCCTAAAAAAGATATGTTATGGGTCGCAGCGGCAGGGCCAGCCTCCAACTTTGTGATGGCAGTTTTCTGGGCGCTGGTCATGAAATTCTCTGTAAATGCGCCAGAGGCTTTTGTGCTGCCAATGGCATTAATGGCTAAAGCTGGAGTCACGATTAATATTGTGTTGATGGTGCTGAATCTGCTGCCATTGCCACCACTCGATGGTGGCCGCATCGCAGTAAGCCTGCTGCCGATAAAATTGGCACGGCCGTTCGCCCAGATTGAGCGTTATGGATTTATCATTTTGATTATCCTGCTATTCAGTGGTGTTTTAGGCAAGATTCTGGAGCCGCTTATTAATCTGGTCTATGCGCTGATCTCCACTATTTTTTAGTGCTGTGAGCTTTGTAAGTTACTGCAATTAAAGCATTTACGTGGTTTTGAACACGATACTTAGTATAATAACAACATATTTAATTTAAGGTTTTTCTTCAACATGGCAATAGAACGCGTTTTATCGGGCATGCGCCCAACAGGCAACCTGCATTTAGGACATTACAATGGCGTACTAAAAAACTGGTTACGTTTGCAGCATGAGCATGAATGTCTGTTTTTTGTTGCTGACTGGCATGCATTAACGACTCATTACGACACGCCCGAAGTCATTGAAGAAAGCGTTTGGGAAATGGTCATTGACTGGCTGGCAGCTGGGGTTGACCCGGCAAGCTCTACCATTTTCATTCAATCACGTGTGCCCGAACATGCTGAACTGCATACGCTGCTTTCCATGATCACACCATTGAGCTGGCTGGAGCGAGTGCCTACTTACAAAGATCAGCAGGAAAAGTTGTCGAGCAAAGACTTATCAACCTATGGTTTCCTCGGTTATCCGCTACTGCAAAGTGCCGATATCCTGATGTACAAGGCAACACAAGTGCCTGTAGGTGAAGACCAGATCCCGCATATTGAATTTACGCGTGAAATTGCACGTCGTTTTAACCATATCTACGGTAAAGAAAAAGGCTTTGAAGAAAAAGCTGAAGCTGCGATTAAAAAACTGGGCAGCAAGCGTGGCGCGCTGTATGAAGAAATGCGCAAAGCTTATCAGGAAAGCGGCGATGAAGAAGCGCTGGAAACCGCGCGCGCCATGATTGAAGAGCAGCAGGGCATGAGTATGGGTGATAAAGAACGCCTGCTCGGTTACCTGGAAGGCGGCGGAAAAATTATTCTGGTTGAGCCCGATTACAAACTGACCCCAGCCTCGAAAATGCCGGGCCTGGATGGCCAGAAGATGTCCAAGTCATATAACAACACCATTTCGTTGCGTGAAGATGTAGACTCTATTGCCAAAAAGATCAAAACCATGCCGACTGATCCGGCACGTGTACGCCGTACTGATCCGGGTGATCCGGCTAAATGTCCTGTTTGGCAATTGCATGAAATTTATTCTGACGAGTCTACGCAAAGTTGGGTGCAAGCTGGCTGTAAAGGCGCAAGCATCGGTTGTATCGAATGCAAGGGCCCTGTGATTGAAGGCGTGCTGGCTGAATTGAAACCAATTCAGGAACGTGCAGCACAATATGCAGAAGACCCTGCACTGGTTAAAAATATTGTGGCTGAAGGCTGCGAAAAAGCACGTAAATTAGCGCGTGAGACTATGCGCGAAGTGCGTGATGCAATGGGCTTGAATTACAGCTAGTGTAGACTGTGATAGAAACTCCGCTGAATGCAAAAATAAAGGGCGAGGAGTTTACTGAACTTCCTAAAGATCTGTACATCCCGCCCGATGCATTAGAGGTTTATCTAGAGGCATTTGAGGGCCCGCTCGATCTGCTGCTGTATCTGATACGCAAGCATAATCTGGATATTCTGGATATTCCAATGGCGGATTTAACGCGCCAATACATGCAGTATGTAGATAGGATGCGCGCTATTAAATTAGAGCTGGCTGGCGATTATCTGCTGATGTCAGCGATGCTGATTGAGATTAAGTCACGCATGCTGCTGCCGAAGCCGGTTGAACTGGAAGAGGAAAATGACCCCCGCGCTGAACTGGTAAGGCGTCTGATGGAGTATGAGGCCATCAAGCTGGCAGCACAGCGGCTGGATGAAATGCCCAAGGTAGGCGATGGACTCTATGTTGCAAGTGCTTACTATCAGCACATCAGTCAGGTCAGGCCGCCGGAAGTCAGCCTGGATGACTTGGCAGAAGCCTGGCGTAATGTGCTGAAGCGCGCCAGTCATTACAAACATCATAAAGTGGGGCGTTCAGAGCTATCTGTACGTGAACACATGAGTATGATTCTTCGCCGTTTAAAAGACGACAGTCTGCTAGAATTTACACAATTATTCGATGTGCAAAATGATGGCATTCCCAAACTGGTGGTGTGCTTTTTAGCTGTATTGGAGTTATGCCGCGAAGGTTTGCTGCGCATTACGCAGCAACAGGCGTTTTCGCCGATTTACGTGCAGATTTCTTAATATATTGATTCCTGAATATTAAATTACAGCAATGAGTGAAATCAGTAATATTACCGAACTGAAAAACATGCTTGAGGTTGCCTTGCTGACTTCGCATGAGCCATTGTCTCTTGACGATATGTTGCGCCTGTTCACTGAAAAAATGGAACGTGCGACTTTGCGTATGCTGCTGGACGAACTGAAGCAGGATTGGGATGGCCGTACAATGGAGTTGGTGCAGGTCGCATCCGGCTACCGTTTTCAGGCGCGTGATGAATATGCTGTGTTTCTGGCACGGCTGAACCCGGAGCGGCAGGCCAAGTATTCACGTGCCGTGATGGAAACACTGGCGATCATTGCTTACCGTCAGCCTGTTACCCGCGGTGATATTGAAGAAATTCGTGGTGTAGCAGTAAACCCGAATGTTATTCGCCAGTTGCAGGAACGTGACTGGATTGATGTAATCGGGCAACGTGAAGTGCCTGGGCGGCCATCACTTTACGGTACAACTAAACATTTTCTGGATGACCTGAATATCCGGTCACTATCAGAGCTGCCGCCGATGGTAGATTTTGTGCAGCAGGAAATCTCGATTTAGTACTTTGTAAGCGAGTGTTATAAATAGCGCTCATATACATTAATTGCTGTAAAATCCGTTTTCAATCATTAAAGTAAGTTCAACATGGCACGTCCCTTCAAGCAGCAACGAGACCCTCAGCGCACGGTGCGCAGGCCGACCACTAATTTTACTAAAATAGAAGCCGACCCTAATGCACCTCCAGAGCCAACGCAAAGGCTGCATAAGCTATTGGCGCTGGCAGGCTTGGGCTCGCGCCGAGATATGGAAGAGCTGATTGCGACTGGGCGCGTCACGGTGAATGGTCAAGTGGCTACCGTAGGCCAAGGCGTAACCGAACATGATGTGGTGCGTGTCGACAGCCGTCCATTGCGCCTGTCATTTGAAGCTGAATTACCGCAGGTGCTGATTTACCATAAACCTGAAGGTGAAATTGTGAGTCAGGATGACCCAGAAGGCCGTGCCAGCGTATTTGATAAGTTACCAAAAATCAAGCATGGCAAATGGATTGCTATCGGTCGTCTGGACATGAATACCGGCGGCTTGTTGATATTTACGACATCAGGCGAGTTGGCGAATCGATTTATGCATCCGCGCTATGAAGTTGAGCGTGAATATGCTGTGCGTATTTTTGGTGAGTTGACTGAAGGCCAGATGACGCAATTAAAAGAAGGTATCGAGCTGGATGATGGCCCTGCTAACTTCGATAGCATTACGCCACAGGGTGGCGAAGGTGCCAATCACTGGTATCAGGTTATCTTGCGTGAAGGCCGTAATCGTGAAGTGCGTCGTTTGTTTGAGGCATTCCAGATGCCGGTAAGCCGATTGATGCGTGTACGTTTTGGCCCGGTGAATCTGCCGCCACGTGTCAAGCGCGGGCAAATGCTCAAGCTGGAACAAAAAGAAGTTGTAGGCTTGCTGGAGTGGGCTGGTCTGCCAGTACCTAGTGCACCGTTAAGGCAGCTGACGCAGCGTGAAAAACTCAAAGCGACCACTGTATTTACACCTAAAGTACGCAAGCAGCGCATGAGTGCATTGGATAGACCGGCACCAACTGCTGATGATGGTGGCCAGGCAAGGCCACATCGCGGTAAAACAGATGCAGCGCGTAATCCTGCTGCTAAAAAACCTGTGCCTAGAAAGTCAGCGAACCGACGTGTGCGTCAGACCAGTGATTTGAATGCACCGCAGATGCAGAAGAAGAGTGATAGGAATAGAGGTAGGGGTTAATAGTCGGTCTCGCCCGACTGGCGAGTTACTTTTTTTTGCTTGTCCATACCCGTAAAGGGCATGTCCGCCAAGTGCCCGCTGTTTCACAGCGACCTTGGCGCCAAAGAAAGTAACCAAAGTAAGTGACCCCCCTATCGCTCACAGTTTGTTTGCCACTTTAGTAGCTTAGCCAATTGGGGAAGCCCTTTACGGGCTTGATTTCCTGTGCTGCTCGGCGCGGTAGCAGGTGGTGAAAAGCACGCTATTGTTATGCTTTCCCCAACCGCCACAATGATGTGACTTCCGCTTTTCTTGCAGCATGCAGCGGGTCGCTTGCATCTAGTGTTTTTTGATGTGCTGCTTTAATGTCGATTTTATCAATGACTTTTAAACCTGCAGCATCAATCCAGCCTTGTAGTTCTTCGCGTGTTCTTAATCCCAAGTGTTCCGCAAAATCTGACAACACCAGCCAGCCTTCTCCGGCATCACTCAGATGTGCTTTGAGGCCATTTAAGAAACCTTTGAGCATTTTGCTGCTGTCATCATAAACTGCAGATTCCAGCACTGAACTTGGGCGCGCAGGTAGCCATGGCGGGTTGCAAACGATCAAGTCTGCTTTGCCATATGCTTCACCCGGGTATAAATCTGCATCAATAATCGTTACCGTGTTTTTCATATCAAGCTGGTTGATATTTTTTTGCGCACAATCCAAGGCGCGCTGTGAGTTATCGGTAGCGATGACTTGTTTAATGCCGCGGTGCGCAAGGATCGCAGCCAATACGCCGGTACCTGTACCAATGTCAAAGGCAAGGTTGCATGGCACCGGTAATGGTGCGGTATCCACCAGATTCAGGTATTCACCGCGAATCGGAGAGAACACGCCGTAACTTGGGTGGATCTTGTTGTTAAGGGCTGCAATTTGGACACCATTTTTACTCCATTCGTAGGCGCCAATCAAACCTAGTAATTCACGCAATGATACGACAAATGGTTGCGTACTTTTACCATAAGCATGTTCGCAGGCTGCTTTTACATCCGGTGCACGGCGCAAGTTGATGTGGTAGCCGATGCTGACTTCAATCAATAGCATGCCGAGAATGCGCGCTTTTTGTGATTGCGCCTGGCGATGGAGATGGAATGCTTCTGTCATGCTGGCAGGTGCTTTTTTAGGTTTTTTGCCTGGCCGGTCAATACGGCGGCTAATTGCCTGCATGAGTAGCTTGGCGTTTTGAAAGTCGCCGCGCCAGAGCAGCGCTGTTCCTTCACAGAATAGCTTATGCGCTGCAGCGGCCTTGATTGTGTCATCAGCAGTTTGCACGAGCTTAGGCGCTGGCGTGTCGTTTTCTGAGTGCCACAGAGCGGATTTGTTTTTGCCGGCTTCTAGCCAGTCAATATTGGTGGTGTTTTTCAAAGTGTGGTATGCAGTCGTTTAATTAGATGAGAGTGGTGGGCAAATAAATTCACAATGTGGGCCGCTACGCCCGACAAAGCTGCCATCAGGACATTGTTTGGCTTCTTCCGTACATGCAACTTTGAGTTGTGTCACCTCATCTGGAGCAGAAGTCTGTGTACAGGCTGTGACAGTTGCAGTTAATAGTGTTAGTGTAAACACAGCTTTATACATGAAGCCTCCTAGAGGAGTTGCTCTTTCGTGAGTAAGAACACAAATTCGTCACCGGATGAGACTTCCAGCCAAGTAAATGGCAGGTCAGGGTAGGCTTCAAGCAGTGCATCGCGGTTATGGCCAATTTCCACCACTAATACACCATTATCCGTCAAGTAATGAGCTGCTTCACGCAGGATGGTGTGTGTATGATCCAGACCAGCGGTGCCGCTGCCAAGCGCCAGTTGTGGCTCATTGCGGTATTCTGCAGGCAGTTCTGCCATAGATGGTGCATCTACGTAGGGTGGGTTGCTGATAATTAAATCGTATTGCTTAGGCTTTCCGTTAGCATCTTGCAACGCGCTGAACATGTCAGACTGAATTGCGGTGATACGATCCTGCATACCATAGTTGGCTATATTGATATTGCATACATCAATAGCGTCTGCTGATATATCAATGACATCTACTGCTGCCTCAGGGTAAGCATCGGCTAATAGAACACCCAGGCAACCACTGCCGGTGCAGATGTCAGCAGCATTGTTGACCAGTTCAGGAAACTCTATCCATGGCTGCAAGCCATCGCCTACCAAAAGCTCGGCAATGAAGGAGCGCGGAATCAATACGCGTTCATCCACATAAAATTTGTAACCTTGTAACCATGCCTCTTTCAGCAGGTAAGCGGTAGGGGTATGTTTGCTGATGCGCTCATCGATAAAGTCTGCAAGTTTTACGCGTTCTGGGCTGGTCAGTTTTGCGTCAAGAAAGTTGTTCAATGTGTCATGCGGTAAGTGCAAGGCGCTCATGATGAGCCATACTGCTTCATCGTAGGCATTGTCGGTACCGTGGCCGTAAAAAATATCAGAGTTTTCAAATCGGCTCACTGCATAGCGCAGCCAATCGCGGATAGTCAGTAGTTCGGTAGTTGTTTGTTGAATTGTCATAATTTAGCCATAGAGTGCATAGAGAACATAGTATTGGGCACAGTTTCTTGTGCACACTGTATTCTTTGTGACTTATTTTAAAAGCTTTTCCATTGTTAGCTTGTAGGTTTCTTTTAGCGGCTCAATATCTGCCACGCCTACACATTCATTTAATTTGTGTATGGTTGCATTCAAGGGGCCAAACTCAATCACCTGTTTGCATATATCCGCAATAAAGCGGCCATCAGAAGTGCCGCCTGTGGTTGACAGTTCCGGTGTCACACCGTATGCCTGCTCGATTGCGCCAGCAATTGCATCAACCAGATTACCGCGCGGCGTAATGTATGGCGGTGAGTATTCCCACTCAAGAGTGTAATCCAGTTGGTTCTTGTCTAAGATGGCATGAACACGGCTTTTCAGATTAGCCTCTGTGCTGCCTGCACCGTTGAGTTCCGGACAGAATCTGAAGTTGAATAGAATCTCGACTTCACCCGGCACTACATTAGTGGCACCAGTGCCGCCGTTCATGTTTGATATCTGCCATGAAGTTGGCGGGAAGTATTCATTACCGTTATCCCAAACCGTTTCCACCATATCTTTAATGGCAGGGGCAGCCATGTGTATCGGGTTCTTCACCAAATGCGGATAAGCGATATGGCCTTGCACGCCTTTTACTGTCAGCTTGCCAGAGAGCGAGCCACGGCGGCCATTTTTGATCATGTCACCAACGACTTTATTGCTGGTAGGTTCGCCGACGATGCAGTAATCAAAGTGTTCGCCGCGTGCTTTTAGCGCATCAACTACTTTTACCGTACCATCTACAGCTACGCCTTCTTCATCAGATGTAATGAGCAGGCCGATTGAGCCTGCGTGATCAGGGTTGTCTGCGACAAATTCCTCGATACTGGTGACAAATGCTGCCAGCGAAGTTTTCATATCTGCTGCGCCACGTGCGTAGAGCATGCCATCTTTGATAGTCGGTTCAAATGGCGGTGTATGCCATTTGTCTAAAGGGCCTGTTGGTACAACGTCAGTATGGCCGGCAAATACCAGTAATGGCCCGGTGTTGCCGCGACGTGCATAAAGGTTGTCAACGTTGCCAAAACGCATGCGCTCGATTTTGAAGCCTAACGGCTCCAATCGTGAAATCATCAACTCCTGGCAGCCCGCATCTTCCGGTGTGTTTGACTGGCGCTTGAGAAGATCAATCGCTAATTCTAAAGTCTTGCTCATAATAGACAGGTTTCTTTGTATGCGTTTTCATCAAAGCCTAAGGCTAATACTTTGCCATCTTTGACTAAAATCGGACGTTTGATAACAGAGGTTTTAGCCTGCATCAGCGTGATAGCTGATGCATTGCCAGTAATGCTGGATTTTGTTGCATCATCCAGACCGCGCCAGGTAAGGCCAGCACGGTTGATGAGTTTTTCCCACGGGTATTGCGTCAGCCAGTTATTGATAGTGGCTTCGTCGATACCCTGTTTTTTGAAGTCGTGAAACTCGTAAGCGATATTGTGGGCATCCAGCCAATCGCGGGCTTTCTTAACCGTGTTGCAGTTGGGGATGCCGTATAATTTCATATGCTGACTTTATGAACCGTAGCGAGCGCAGACAAGACACGAAGGTGAGCGAGCAACGACGAGACAGTACAAATAGTACGGCGAGGAGTCGCACAGCGAAACCGACAAAGTATTGTCAAGCGCAGTAGGTTCATTTAGATGCCGCGTAACAATTCGTTGATGCCTACTTTACCCAGTGTTTTAGCATCCACTTTTTTCACGATCACAGCGCAGTAAAGGCTGTAGCTGCCGTCTTTTGATGGCAGGTTACCTGCAACCACTACTGAACCCGCTGGAACACGGCCATAGAACACTTCGCCGGTTTCACGGTCGTAGATTTTTGTTGATTGGCCGATATATACGCCCATTGAAATCACGCAGTTGTCTTCAACTACAACGCCTTCAACCACTTCTGAACGCGCACCGATGAAGCAGTTATCACCGATGATAGTTGGGCCTGCCTGTACTGGCTCCAGTACGCCGCCGATACCAACGCCGCCGCTCAGGTGTACGTTTTTACCGATTTGTGCGCATGAACCTACAGTTGCCCATGTATCAACCATGGTGCCTTCGCCAACGTTTGCGCCGATGTTAACGTATGAAGGCATCAATACTGCGTTTTTACCGATGAATGAACCACGACGCACGATGGCGTTTGGTACCACGCGGAAACCGCCTGCTTTAAAGTCTTCTGCAGTGTAATCAGCAAATTTTGGCGGTACCTTATCAAAGTATTTAGTCACACCATCATCCATCAGTACGTTGTCATCAAGGCGGAATGACAGTAATACGGCTTTTTTCAGCCATTGGTGCGTTTCCCATTGCTGGGTGTCGCCAATGCGGCTGGCAACGCGCAATTTCCCGCTGTCTAAATCTGCAATCACTGATGCTACCGTTGATTTGATATCAGCAGATGCATTAGCAGGGTTGATGTTGGCGCGGTCTTCAAACGCGGTTTCGATGATGCTCTGACGTGGATCCATATGAAAGTCTCTATTTAAGTTAAGTTGGTTAAATTTAATAATCCGTCATTTTAACTCAAACAGCGCCATAGCCAAAAAATAAAGCGCATGGCAATGATGCCATGCGCTTGGGTAAATTCCAGTTCTAAATTAAGACTGTTTATCTGCCAGCTTTTGCTGCTTCGTACAGCGGCCTGACTTTTGGCGCCAATGCACGTAATTCCGCAATGCGGTTTTCACTGGCAGGGTGGGTGCTCAAGAACTCAGGTTGTTTGGCGCCGCCTTGTGCTGCCATCTTCTGCCAGAGCGTAATTGCTGCATCAGGGTTGTAGCCGGCGCGAGCTGCGAGCTCCAGTCCAATTTTATCGGACTCCCGTTCTTGCTCACGGCCGTTTGGCAATGCAAAAAACAGCTGAGAGCCCAAACCGGCTGCCTGCGCTGACGCATTGCCTACTGTAGCGCTGGTGCCTTTTGTAACTACTGCCGCTACCGCCTGTAAACCAAATTGCTGAACAAATGCCTGTGACATGCGTTCACGACCGTGTTCACGCAGGGCGTGGGCGATTTCGTGACCAATGACTGCTGCTAGCTCATCATCTGTTGCCTTGAGTTTATTGATCAATCCGGAATAGACCATGATTTTGCCGCCGGGCATACAGTAGGCGTTAAGTTGATCATTTTTCTCTACGTTAACTTCCCATTGCCATTTTGTGGCATCAGCTCTAAAAACGCCGACTTGGCTGATGAGACGGTTGGAGATTTTACGCACGCGATCAAGTTCAGCTTTGTCAGCGTTCAGTGTTTGTTTACTTTTGGCAGTGGTGAGTGTTTCCGCATAGGCCTGGCTTGACATGTCAGTTATGTAAGAGGCAGGTAGCAGCAGGAATTGCGAGCGTTTAACACCTGCAACACTGTCGCTGGTGGTCGTTGCGCAGCCGCTCATCTGTGTTGCAAGAACGGCAGCCATAATTAGTGTGATCTTTTTAAAAGAGAATATTGTTTTCATTTTTGTACTCCATAACTAGTGAATGGAAACCTAACGTTTTACTATCAAGATCGGTTGATATGAATAATAAAAAATTTCTGTCAGATCACATGTGAAAAACATTTGCAGTACTTAGAATGACACTTGCGCACCAAGCTCTACCACACGATTTGGCGGTAATTTGAACTGATTGGTAATGGTTTCTGCACTCCTGAATAAGCCGATAAAGATTTTCTTGCGCCAGAACGCCATGTTTGGTTTTCTATTTGCGATCAGACTCTCTTTGCCGATGAAGTAAGAGTTGCTCATTTCTTCCAGATCCAGCCCTTTTTCAGCACATAGCATGAGGTCTCTTGGTAAATCCGGCTCATCCTTGAATCCGTAGTTTACAGAAACTTTATAAAATTCATGTCCTAGTGCTACGACATTGATGTGGTCCTCAGCCGGGGCATGCGGGATATCCAGAAACTTGACGGTTAACAGCACTACTTTTTCATGCAGTACTTTGTTATGTTTAAGATTATGCAGCATCGCATGTGGCACGCCATCCGGGTTGGGGGTCATGAATATGGCATTGCCCGCAACTCGGGTAGGCGGGTGCGCCCCGATTGCTTCAATAAATGGCTCAAGTGCCATCGCTTCATTTTTGAGATGCATGTAAAGTATGGTGCGACCGGTTTTCCAGGTGAGCATCATTGTAAAAATAAAAATGCCGATTACCAAAGGCACCCAGCCGCCATCGGGGATTTTAAGGATATTGGCGGTGAAAAAAGCTAAATCGATCGTTAAGAATAACAATACCAAGCTGATGGTGCGCGCCTTGCTCCAGCCCCATAAATAGTGAAACACAATGCCTGCCAGCAGGGTAGTAATCACCATGTCACCTGTGACTGCGATACCATAAGCCGCCGCAAGGTTGCCGGAAGACTGGAAGCCAATTACCAGCGTCATGACTGCCAGCATCAAGCCCCAGTTAACGCGCGGCATATAGACCTGGCCCTGATGGCTTTCAGAAGTGTGTTCAACATGCATGCGCGGCAAATAACCTAGTTGCAGCGCCTGGCGTGATACAGAAAATGCGCCGGTAATCACGGCTTGCGATGCAATTACAGCAGCTAATGTCGCCAGTATGATCATTGGAAACAGCATCCACTCAGGAGCGAGCAGGTAAAAAGGATTTTTTACGTATTCCGGGTGTTGTAACACCAAAGCACCCTGGCCAAAGTAGTTGAGGATTAAAGCCGGTAATACAAAACCAAACCAGGCAAGGCGAATAGGTACTTTACCAAAGTGCCCCATGTCTGCGTATAAAGCTTCCGCACCAGTGACTGCGAGCACTACTGCGCCCAACGCCACAAATGCAACCCACGGGCTGACCTGAAAGAAGCCAATCGCGTAAATCGGATTAAGCGCATTAAGAATGACTGGGTAATTGAAAATTTCCAGCGCACCTAATACACCCAAAGTACCAAACCATAGCAGCATGATAGGGCCGAACAATGCGCCTACGGTTGCGGTGCCTTTACTTTGCGCCCAGAACAGTA
>Ga0255338_1002604_pt1 | contig 25285 bp, 26 predicted proteins | sample MeOH1_35cm_T4_19_FD_203715 | JGI IMG/M metagenome (GOLD analysis project Ga0255338, IMG submission 203715) | Sandy soil microbial communities from University of British Columbia, Vancouver, Canada - MeOH1_35cm_T4_195 | ecosystem: Engineered > Artificial ecosystem > Sand microcosm > Unclassified ...
TCGAGCAGGCCCTCCCCGAGACGAGCGCCTGGACGCTGGCCGCCCGCACCGTCCCGACGACGCTGGTCGTGGAGGCGCAGGGGCAAAGGCACGAACTGCGGCCCGGCGCGGCGATCCGCATCGGGGACGCCACCCTGCGCTACGAACGCCTGACCGGCTGGATGGGCTACCGCATCTTCTACGACCCGACCCTGCTGCCGCTGCTGGCGATCGCGCTGGCGGGCATCGCCGGCCTGGCCTGGCATCTCTGGGGCCGCTCGGCCCGGCTGCTGCCGCTGCCCGGGGAGGCTGCCGCGTGAACGCCCCGCAGCCCTTCGAGTACGCCTGGTTCTGCGCCGGCGCGCTGCTGTTCGGCCTGGCCGCCCTGCTGGCGTGGCGGCGCAGCCTGGTGCCGGCGGCGGGCGCCCCGGCCGGCCTGGTGCTGCGGCCGCCGCTGCTGGTGGACCTGGCGCTGGCCGCGCTCGCGGCCGGCATCGCGCTGCGCTGGCTGCGCCTGGGCCACGGCCCGTTCCTCAACATGTTCGAGATCCTGGCCAGCAGCCTGGTGAGCCTGGGCCTGGCCTGGCGCGTCGCGCACTGGCGCCTGCCCCTGGTGCGCGACGGCGCCCCGGTGGCGCTGGGCCTGCTGGCCGTGATGGCCGCCTGGCTGCTCACGGTCAACCCCGCCGACACCCACCTGCCGGCCACCTACGAGATGGGCATCATGTGGTTCCACATCCTGCTCGGGAAGATCTTCCTCGGCTGCGCGCTGGTCGCCACCGCGCTGGCGGGCGTGATCCTGGCCCGCGGCGCGGCCTGGGGCCGCACGCGCTTCGAGCGCATGCCGGGCAACGCGACGCTCGACGCCCTGGCCTGGCGGCTGATGCTCGCGGCCCTCGTGTTCGAGAGCCTGATGCTGGTGGCCGGCGCCATCTGGGCCCAGGACGCCTGGGGCCGCTTCTGGGCCTGGGACCCGCTGGAGACCTGGGCCTTCGTCACCTGGCTGGCGCTGTCCGCCGCCGTGCACGCGCGCCTCACCTGGCGGCTCGGCCCCCGCGCCGGCGCCCTGATGATCGTGGCCGTCTTCGTGCTGGCCTTCCTCACTTTCTTCGGGGTGCCCTTCGTCACCCTGGCACCGCACAAGGGAGCGGTATGAACAAGCCGAACCTGACCCTCATCGCGACGCTCCTGATCCTGGCGCTGGCCCTGCTCGCGGGCCTGGTGAAGTGGGCCGGCGAGCCCGCCACCGTGGGCCGGCTGGAGCACCAGCGGCAGATGCAGCAGCGCGAGATCCAGCAACGCTTCGAGCAGGCGGTGGTGATGCTCCACGCCAGGCAGTACGACCACGCGGTCACCGCCCTGCACCGCGTGCTGGCGATCGCTCCGCGGATGCCGGAGGCACACGTCAACATGGGCTACGCGCTGCTGGGCCTGGAGCAGCCCGACGCCGCCCGCGGCTTCTTCAACGCCGCCATCGAGCTCAATCCGCGCCAGGCGAACGCCTACTACGGCCTCGCGCTCACGGAAGAGGCCAGGCAGGACTACGAAGGCGCGCTCGGCGCGATGCGCACCTTCCTGCACTTCGCCCCGGCCGACGACCCCTTCCGCACCAAGGCCCGCTCGGCGCTCTGGGAATGGGAAGGCAAGCTGGGCCGGCACGCCAAGCCCTAGGCTGGCAGGCTCCCAGCGCTGTCCCACGCCGTCCCCGGCCATCCGAGGTCCCAGCCTTTCGCCTTCCACGCGCCGCCTTCCCTTCCTGTTTCCGGGAACCGCAGGCGCGCGCCTCCTGCGCCCGGGAAGCTTTCGGCCCTTTCCGCGGCCGCGCAGGCGGATCCGGGCTGGCACGCTCCGTGCACCCCGGGCCCACGAGGAGCCCCGCCTTGACCGCCCTGCCGTCCGTGTCCGCCGCCTGCCCCAGCCGCACCCTGCGTGGCCTCGTGCGCGGCCTGGGCCTGGCCGCAGCCCTGCTCGTCGCCGCGGCGGCGACGATCGGCTGGCGCTCGGCGGAACCTTTGGCCGATTACACGATCGTTTACGTGCATGTTCCGGCAGCCTGGCTGTCGCTGCTGCTCTACGGCGTGGCCGTGGCGGTCGCGGCGGCCACCCTGCACGGCCCGGAGCGGCTGCCGCCGGGCAGCCTGGCGGCGATCGCGCCGGTGGGCGCCGTGGCATCCTTCGCGGCCCTGTGGACGGGGCTGACCAGCCAGCAAGCCCATGGAAGCTGGTGGGCACTTGATGCACGTCTGGTGACCGAGCTGGTGCTTTTGCTACTCTTCGCGGGGCTGATGGCGCTGCGCAGGGGTCTGGACGAGCCGGACCGGGCGCAGCGCGCAGGGGCCGTGCTGGTCGTGACCGGCGCCCTGAACCTTCCCATCATCTATCTTTCGGTGGATTGGTGGCACAGCCTGCACGAGCGCGCCGCCGCAAGCGTCGGCCGCTCGTTCCTCGTCACCGGGGTGATGGCCCTGATGACGCTGGCGTCCTGCCTCGTTGCGGGCGCCGTGGTGCTCGCGCGCCTGGAGGCCTTCACGCGAGAGCGTGATCGCGATCCGGGCGGGCGGGATTTCGGATCGGCACGTGCGGAGGGCGGCAGCGCCCGCAAGCCTGCCAAGGAGTAATGATGATTGGTGAAATCGGCCACTTCTGCCTGATCGTCGCGCTGATGCTGGCGCTGGCGCAGGGCATCCTGCCCCTCATGGGTGCTGCCAAGGGCCGGGCCGCCTGGATGGCGGTGGCGCAACCGGCGGCCCAGGGCCAGTTCCTGTTCGTGGCCATCGCGTTTGCGCTGCTGACGACCGCCTTCGTCAACAACGACTTCAGCATCCTGGTGGTGGCGCAGCACTCCAACACGCAGCTGCCCACGCCCTACCGCATCGCCGCGGTGTGGGGCGGCCACGAGGGCTCGATGCTGCTGTGGGTGCTGATGCTGGGGCTGTGGGGCCTGGCGGTGTCCGTCTTCAGCAACCGGCTGCCTTCGATCTTCGTCGCCCGCGTGCTCGGCGTGATGGGCCTGATCGCCGCCGGCTTCCTCGGCTTCCTGCTGTTCACGTCCAACCCGTTCGAGCGGCTGCTGCCGGCCGCCGCCGAAGGGCGGGACCTCAACCCGCTGCTGCAGGACCCCGGCATGGTGATCCACCCGCCGATGCTGTACATGGGCTACGTGGGCTTCTCGGTGGCCTTCGCCTTCGCGATTTCCGCCCTGCTCTCGGGCCGGCTGGACGCCACCTGGGCCCGCTGGTCGCGCCCCTGGACCACCGTCGCCTGGATGTTCCTCACCCTGGGCATCGCGATCGGCAGCTGGTGGGCCTACTACGAGCTGGGCTGGGGCGGCTGGTGGTTCTGGGACCCGGTGGAAAACGCCTCCTTCCTGCCCTGGCTGGTGGGCACGGCGCTGATCCACTCGCTGGCTGTCACCGAAAAGCGCGGCGTGTTCCGTTCCTGGACGGTGCTGCTGGCGATCTTCGCCTTCTCCTTCAGCCTGCTGGGCACCTTCCTGGTCCGCTCCGGCGTGCTGACCTCGGTGCACGCCTTCGCCACCGACCCCAAGCGCGGCATCTACATCCTGGGCTTCCTGGTGCTGGTGGTGGGCGGCTCGCTGTCGCTGTTCGCGGCGCGCGCGCCCAAGGTGGGCCTGGGCGGCGGCTTCACCACCGTCTCGCGCGAATCCATGCTGCTGGTGAACAACGTGCTGCTCGCGGTGGCCGCCGCCAGCGTGATGCTGGGCACGCTGTACCCGCTGCTGCTCGACTCGCTCAACCTCGGCAAGATCTCGGTCGGCCCGCCCTACTTCGAGGCCGTGTTCGTGCCGCTGATGGCCCCCGCCGTCTTCCTGATGGGGATCGGCCCGCTGGCGCGCTGGCGCGAGGCCTCGCTGCCGGACCTGGCCAGGCGCCTGGCCGGCGCCGCCGCCGCCGCCGTGGTGGCCGCGGGCGTCGCGCTCGCCGCCGGCGGCTCGCTGCTGGCCTCCTTCGGCATCCTGCTGGCCGCCTGGGTTCTCGGCACCACCGTCGTCTCGCTGCTGGAGCGCACCCGCAACGCCGGCGGCAACCTGCTGCAGCGCCTGGCCCGCGCGCCGCGCCTGCTGCCGCGCGCCGAGTGGGGCATGCTCGTCGCCCACCTGGGCGTGGGCGTGTTCATCTTCGGCGTCACCATGGTCAAGGCCTGGGAAGTCGAGAAGGACGTGAAGATGTCCCCCGGCACCAGCGCCGACCTGGGCGGTTACACGTTCAAGATGGAAAGCATGGGCGAGTACAACGGCCCGAACTACATCGCGCTGAAGGCCGTGATCAAGGTCAGCAAGGGCGAGCGCGCGGTCAAGACCATGTACCCCGAGAAGCGCCTCTACACCGCCTCGCAGATGCCGATGACCGAAGCGGCGATCGACACCGGCCTCGCGGGCGACCTCTACGTCTCCATCGGCGAGGCGATCGAGGACAACGCCTTCGCCGTGCGCCTGCAGGTCAAGCCCTTCGTCGACTGGATCTGGGGCGGCGCCTTCATCATGGCCCTGGGCGGCCTGCTGGCCGCCACCGACCGCCGCTACCGGCTGGCCAGGGAAGAGAAGAAGCGCGCGACCGCGCTCGCGGGAGCCCGCGCATGAAGCCCATGCACCTGCTGCGCCTGCTGGTCCTGCTGCTCGCCGTCGGCTGCGCGATGCTCGCCGCGCGCGCCGCCGACGCGCCCGACGTCGCCCAGGACCCCGCGCTGGAGAAGCGCGTCAACGAGATCGGCCTGGAACTGCGCTGCCTGGTCTGCCAGAACCAGACCATCGCCGACTCGCATGCCGGCCTCGCGATCGACCTGAAGAACCAGATCCGCGAACAGCTCCAGGCCGGCAAGACCGACCGCCAGATCCTCGACTTCATGGTGGAGCGCTACGGCGACTTCGTCCTCTACAAGCCGCCGGTGAAGGCGACCACGATCCTGCTGTGGGTCGGCCCGTTCGCGTTGATGGCCATCGGCCTCGGCGTCGCCGCGCTGATCGTGCGGCGCCGCGGCCAGGCCGTGGCCGACGCGCCCCAGCTCACCGAAGACCAGCGCCGCAAGGCCGCCCGACTGCTCGCCGACGAGCCGGAGACCCGTTCATGACCATCGCTTTCTGGGCCAGCGTCGCCCTGCTGCTTGCCGGCGCGCTGCTGTTCGTGCTGCCGCCGCTGCTGCGGCCCGCCACCACCCGCGCGGGCCTCTCGCCCATGGCCGCCTACCGCGACCAGCGCGCCCAGGCCGACGCCGAATTCGCGCAGGGCACCCTCACCAAGGAGCAGCACGAGCTGGCGCTGGCGGAGTTGCAGACCCGCGTGATCGAGGAAGTGGGCGAGGTCGGCGCCGACAAGCCGGTGCAGGAGAAGGCGCAGTCCAGGGCCTTCGTGGCCACCGTGGCGGCGCTGATCCCGATCGGCGCGCTGGCGATGTACGCGGTGCTGGGCAGCCCCGGCGCGCTGCGGCCCGAGTCCGAGCAGGCCGCCGCCGGCGGCGACGCGCCGCACGCCATGTCGCAGGAGCAGATGGAATCCATGGTCCAGGCCCTGGCCGACAAGCTGAAGGAGAACCCCAACGACGCCACCGGCTGGACCATGCTGGCGCGCTCCTACGTCGTGTTCCAGCGCCTGCCCGAAGCGGCGCAGGCCTACGACAGGGCCTACCAGCTCAATCGGCAGGATCCCAACCTGATGGCCGACTACGCCGACGTGCTGGCGATGGTCAACGGCCGCAGCCTCGACGGCCGGCCCGAGCAGCTGGTGAAGGAGGCGCTCAAGCTCGATCCGAAGCACCAGAAGTCGCTCTCGCTGGCCGGCACCGCCGCCTTCAACCGCGGCGACTTCCTGGCCGCCGCCGACTGGTGGAAGAAGCTGCTGGCCACCGTGCCCCCGGGCTCGCAGCCGGCTGCCACGGTGCAGGCCAACATCGACCAGGCGCTGGCCGAAGCCGGCCGCTCCGGCCAGCCGGTGCCGGGCCATGCCGCGGTCGCCGCTGCGCCGGCCGACAAGCCGGCCGGACCGGCCGCCGCTGCGGGCTCGGGCCAGGAGGCGGTGGAAGGCAGCGTCAGCATCGCCGATGCGGTGAAGGCCAGCGTGCCCGCCGGCGCCACCCTGTACGTCTACGCCCGCCCCGCCGACGGCAGCCGCATGCCGCTGGCGATCCTGCGCGCGCCGGCCGACAAGTTCCCGCTGCAGTTCAAGCTCGACGACTCGATGGCGATGTCGCCCGAGGCCCGCATCTCGCTGCGCGAGAAGGTGCAACTGGTGGCGCGCATCTCGAAGAGCGGCAACGCGATGGCGCAGCCCGGCGACCTGACCGGCACCATCGGCCCGGTGAAGGTCGGCGCCAAGGATGCCAGGCTCGTCATCAACGAGGTCGTGAAGTGAAACGGCGGGCCGCGATCGCATCCGCGTTCGCTGCCTGCCTCAGCGGCTGTGGCCGCTCCCCCGTCGCCGCCGACCGGCCCCGCTGGCCGGAACTCGCCGTGACGGAGCTGAGTGGCCAGCGCGCCACCCTGCCTGCCACCAGCGCGCAGGCCCGCATCGTGAATCTCTGGGCGCTGTGGTGCGCCCCCTGCCGCGCCGAACTGCCGGCGCTGGAGCGGCTGGGCCTGGCGCTGGCCGCGCGCGGCGTGCAGGTCGCCGCCATCGCGCTGGCCGACGACGTTTTCGCCGTGCGCGAGTACCTGGGCGAGCGGGCGTCGCGCCTGAGCGGCGCGGTGCTCGGAACGCGCGAGCCGGCCGTGCAGCAGCTCGGGCTCGACGCCCTGCCCCAGACCTTCGTCGTCGCGCGCGACGGCGGCGTGCTGGCCTGCTGGATCGGCGCGCGCGACTGGGACGCCCCGCACGTGCGCGCCGAGCTCGATCGCGTGCTGAAGAAAGCCTGAGGCGATGCCCAGCGCCGCCCCGCTCCCGGAACTCGCCGGGGCCCTGCCGACCACGCCCCCGCCGCAACGCCCGCGGCGCATGTCGCTGCGCGCCACCGGCATGCTGGCGATCCTGGCGCTGATCGCCCTGGCCACCGTGATGGTCGCCTCCGCCTTCCTGTTCCGCGGCGCCGTGCAGTCGCACCTGGAGGCGCTGGAGGCTTCGCACGGGCGCTACGAGCGCCTGCTGGAGGAGCGCCAGGAGCTGCTGCGCGCCGGCGCCGACCTGCAGGCCGCGGACCTGCGCCTGCGCCGCGCCTTCGAGGAGCGGGTGCAGCTGCTGAAGGCGACCCGGCATTTCATCGACGGCAGCACGGTGACCATCGCCACGCTGGCCTGGATCGGCATCACCTCGATCGGCGCGCTGGCGCTGCTGTTCTTCGCCCGGCTGGCAGGCGACATCACCACCGTGCGCGCCCGCGCCCTGGCCATCCTCACCGGCGACCGCAGCCGCGGCAAGGCGCTGGCCCGGCGCGACGAGCTGCGCGAACTCGGCGACGCAGTCGACAGCCTGGCGGCGGCGCTGGCCAAGCGCGAGCAGGACCTGGCGGTGGAGCGCCGCCACGTGATGCACCAGGAGAAGCTGGCCACCATCGGCTCCATGGCCGCCGGCGTGATCCGCGAGATCGGCAACCCGATCGCCGCCATCGACGGCCATGCGCGCGCGCTGCTGGAAGCGCAGGCCGCCGGAGCGCCGCTGGAGCCGGGCAACGTCCAGACCATCCTGCAGGAGACGGCGCGGCTGATCGCGATCACGCGCGAGATCAACGGGCTGGCCGCCGCGCCGGCTGCGCAGTGGCAGCTCGCCAGCCTCAACGAGGTCGTCACGCAAGGGCTCGCGCTGCTGCGCTACGAGCCGCGCCTGGCGGACGTGCAGGTCCACACCGAGCTCGATCCCATGCTGCCGGCCGTGAACTGCCGTGCCGACCGGCTGGTGCAGCTGCTGACCAACCTCGTGATCAACGCCGCCGACGCCACCGCCGGCCTGCCGGCCCACACGGCGCGGCTGGCGATCGCCACGCGCGAAGCCGCCGGCGGCATCGAGCTGCGGGTGGAGGACAACGGCTGCGGCTTCAGCAACGAGGTGCTGCAGCGCGCCTTCGACCCGCTGTTCACCACCAAGCCGGCCGGCAAGGGCACCGGCCTGGGCCTGCCGCTGTGCCGCGCGATCGCCGAGGAACACGGCGGGCGGATCACGCTCGAGCCGCTGCCCCGCGGCGGGGCGCGGGCAACGCTCTGGCTGCCACTCGACCAAGGGGAGAAATCGCTAGACTAGCCGGCATGAGATCCTCGCTGCAGATCCTGGTCATCGACGACGAACCCGCGATCCGCCAGATCCTCGCCGCGAGCCTCACCCGCGCCGGCCACACCGTCGAGACGGCGGGCAGCGGCCGCGAAGGCCTCATGCGGCTGGCCAAGGGCGACGTCGAGGTGGCCCTGTGCGACATCAACATGCCGGACCTGACCGGCATCGAGGTGGTGCGCGAGGCTGTCAAGGGCGGCCTCGACACCACCTTCATCATGATGACCGCCTTCTCCTCGGTGGACACCGCCGTGGAGGCGATGAAGGCCGGCGCCACCGACTACATGATCAAGCCGCTGCGCTCGGAGGAGCTGCTGCAGCGGCTGGCGCAGATCGCCGACCTGCGCGGCCTGCGCGGCGAGAACGAGGCGCTGCGCAAGCTGGTGGTGGGCCGCAGCGACGACCGCTGCCCCTCCGTCTCGCCGTCGATGAAGCAGCTCGATCGGCTGATCGCCAAGGTGGCGCCGACCGACAGCACGGTGCTGATCACCGGCGAAAGCGGCACCGGCAAGGGCGTGACGGCGCGCTCGATCCACCAGCAGAGCCAGCGCACCGGCGCGCCCTTCATTCCCGTGAACTGCGGCGCGATCCCCGAGAACCTGCTGGAAAGCGAGTTCTTCGGCCACGTGCGCGGCGCCTTCACCGGCGCCGACCGGGCGCGCAAGGGCCTGTTCCTGGAAGCCGACCGCGGCACCATCTTCCTCGACGAGATCGGCGAGCTGCCGCTGGAGCTGCAGGTGAAGCTGCTGCACGTGCTGGAGGCGCGCGAGATCCGGCCGCTGGGCAGCGAGCAGGTGCGCAAGATCAACGTGCGCATCGTCGCGGCCACCAACCGCGAGCTCAAGCAGATGGTGGCCGAAGGGCGCTTCCGCGAGGACCTGTACTTCCGCATCAGCGGCTTCCACATCACCGTGCCGCCGCTGCGCGAGCGGCGCGAGGACATCCCGGCGCTCATCCGCTACCTGCTGGCGCGCGGCGGCGAGCGCTTCGGCGTCGGCGGCAAGCTCACGCTGGAGCCGGAAGCCGAGGAGATCCTGGTGGGCTACGACTGGCCGGGCAACGTGCGCGAGCTGGAGAACGTGCTGCAGCGCGCCACCATCCTGGCCGAGGACGGCCGCATCACCGTGGCCGACCTGCCGCCCCACATCACTCCGGTGACGCCGGCCGGCGCCACCGCCCCGGCCGCCACCGGCCGCGGCTCGCTGCGCGACCAGGTGCGCGACTTCGAGCACGGCCTGATCGTGCGCGCCATCGACGACTGCGCCGGCGACCGCCGCGCCGCCGCCCAGCGCCTGGGCATCGGCCTGTCCAGCCTCTACCGCAAGCTGGAAGAGCACGACCAGGCCCGGCCGGCGTCGGCGGCGACCGAGTAGAAAACCGGGACCCGACAGCCGGACGCAGAGGACGCGAAAGATACGCAGAGGACGCAAAAGAGGCAAAGAAAACTTTGGAAGGTTTTCTTTTGCGCCCTCTGCGTACCCTTTGCGTCCTCTGCGTCCGGAAGTTGATCTTCCCCCGCCCCCCGAGCTGGTCTGGAAGTTGCTGCAAGCGGTGGCATGAACGCCACCACCACCCGCCTCCTCACCCGGTGCACCCTGTGGATGGGTGCGCTGTTCGCCGCCACGAGCCTTTACGCCGGCCCGGCCGAGGACTTCGCCCAGGCCGATGCGGCACTGGCCAGCGGCGACCTGCCCACCGGCATGTCGCTGATGCGCAAGGCCGCCAACCAGAACCATGCCAAGGCGCAGGCGCGCCTGGGTGACCTGCTGCGCTCCGCCGCCGCCGAGGCGGAAGCCGTCGCCATGTACAGGAAATCGGCCGAGCAGGGCGAAGCGGCCGGCGAATTCGGCCTCGGCCGCGCCTACGCCGATGGTGCCGGCGTCGCCAAGGACACCGCCCAGGCGCTGGACTGGTACCGCAAGGCCGAAAAGAAGAACTACGCGCCCGCCCTCGATGCCCTGGCGCGCGCCTACCGCACCGGCACCCTGGGCCTGCCCAGGGACCCGGAACAGGCCCGGGCCTACGACGAGCGCGTGCGCGCCCTCACCGCCCAGGCCAACGCCCAGGGAGCGGCGCGGTGATCTCGATTCTGGCGCTGCGCCGCCTGCCATTCCCGCGAACGGGAATGGCCGCGGTCGCCGCCGCGCTCGCGCTGCTGGCGGCCGCGCCGGCCGGCGCCGCCGACATCCACAAGGGCGGCAGCCTCTACGCCACGCACTGCGCGATGTGCCATGGCGCCAACGGCAACCCGGTGCTGCCGGGAACGCCGAATTTCCGCCGGATGGAGACCCTGATGCGGCCGGACCTGCAGATACTCCCGGCGATCAAGAACGGCAAGGGCAGCATGCCCGGCTTTTTCGGCATCCTCCGGGACCAGGAGGTCCTGGACGTGATCGCGTACCTGAGGACCTTGAGCTGATGACAAGAAGCATTTCCCGGCGCGCCGCGCTGTCGCTGGCACTCCTGGCCGGCAGCGCCGCCTTCGCGCAGCAACCCGGCGCCAGGCCCGCGGCCGGCGCCTGGCGCGTGCTCGATTCCTTCGAGGTGGGCCAGGGCGTGTACGTGCGCGCGCTCAAGCTGGAGGAAAAGCGCAACGTGATGTGGGTCGGCACCTCCTCCGGCGTGCACGAGGTGGACCTGAAGACGCTCAAGCCGGTCAACACCTTCACCCGCAAGGAAGGCCTGGCCAACGAGTACGTGTTCTCGGTCGGCGTCGACCACCAGGGCAACAAGTGGTTCGGCACCAATGCCGGCGGCGTCTCGCGCTACAAGGACGGCCAGTGGAAGACCTTCTTCCCGATGCACGGCCTGGCCGACTACTGGGTCTACTGCTTCGCCAGCCAGAAGGACGGCACGCTGTGGATCGGCACCTGGGCCGGCACCAGCAAGGTCGATCCGAAGAGCGGCAAGTTCACCACCTACGTGCGCGAACTGATCAACGAATGGGTCTACGGGCTCGGCGTCGACGCCAAGGACCGCGTCTGGTTCGGCACCGAAGGCGGCGTCTCGATGTTCGACGGCAAGAGCTGGAAAAGCTGGACCCACAAGGACGGCCTGGGCGCGCCCAACACCGACCAGCTGCCCTTCTCCACCAACACCGGCCTCGGCACGCGCTCGCGCCACGACCTCGCGACCCTGAACGAGGGCCGCCCCACCTACAACCCGAACTACACCTTCGCGATCCACGTCGATCCGCAGGACAACGTCTGGGCCGGCACCTGGGGCGGCGGCGTCGCGAAGTTCGACGGGAAGAAGTGGACCAACCTGAACTCGAAGGACGGCCTGGCCGGCAACATCGTCTACTCGATCGCGCAGACCGGCGACGGCGCGATGTGGTTCGGCACCAACCGCGGCGTCTCGCGCTGGGACGGCAAGGCCTGGCAGAACTTCGGCCGCAACGAGGGCCTGCTGGAAGAGAACGTCTACGCGCTCGCCGTGACGCCGGCCGGCGAAGTCTGGGCCGGCACCCGCAAGGGCGTTGCCCGCATCGGCCGCCAGGCCCCGGCCAAGTAAGAAACACAGGAGATCTCATGCAGTTCGGTCACAAGACGATCGCCGTGCTGGTCATCGCCGTCGGCGGCGTGATCGCCGGCGCCTACACGCTCGGCCGCAATGCCGGCACGCCCGGCGCCGCGCAGACGGCGGCCGCCGGCGCCAAGGCCATGGGCGGCGCGCCCGAGGCCGCGCCCACCGGCAACATCCAGGCGCCCGCGGGCCATCCCCCGGTCGCCGAAGGCGGCGCCCCTCCCACCGAAGGCAAGGTCAAGATCGATCCGGCCGCGAAGTTCGTGCACTTCCGCGTCGGCAACCGCAACGTGAAGGACATCCTGACCGAGGACAACGTGGTCTGGGTCGGCACCTCCGGCGGCGTGATCCGCTACGACACCAAGACCGACGAGTACAAGCTGTTCGACACCCGCGCGGGCCTGCTGTCCAACGGCGTGTTCCACTTGAGCCGCCTGGACGGCAAGCTGGCCGTCGGCACCTACGGCGGCGGCCTGTCGCTGCTGGACGAGAAGACCGGCAAGTGGGAGACCTTCAACATCCCCGACGGCCTGGGCGACGCCTTCGTCTACGACGTGCTGAAGGCGAAGAACGGCGACGTCTGGATCGCCACCTGGTCGGGCGTGAACCGCATCAGGGGCGGCAACCTGAAGGACCGCTCCAAGTGGGAGCTGCACACCGTCGCCTCCACCAAGGGCGGCCTGCCGAACGACTGGGTGTACGGCCTGGCCGAAGGCAAGGACGGCATCGTCTGGCTGGCCACCGAAGGCGGCCTCGCGCGCTGGGTCGAGGGCAAGTGGGACAACTGGAACCACGCCAAGGGCCAGGGCGCGCCGTATGAAACGGTGAAGGACGACCTCGCGTTCAAGAACGACCCGTCCAAGGTCTCCAGCCACCACGCGCGGCAGAAGCAGGAGATGGGGCTGTCGGGCATCGACACGGCCTACAACCCGAACTACATCGTCTCGCTGGTGGCCGGCAAGGACGGCACGGTGTGGGCCGGCACCTGGGGCGGCGGGCTGGCGCACTTCGACGGCAAGCAGTTCCGCAACTACACGGTCAAGGACGGCCTGCCGGGCAACCATGTGTTCATGCTGCACCAGGCCAAGGACGGCGATCTCTACATCGGCACCAACGCCGGTGTGACGAAGTTCAAGGACGGCAAGTTCAGTGCCCCGCTGACCACCGCCGATGGCCTGTTCTCCAACGCCGTGTTCTCCATGGACACCGCCGCGGACGGCAGCCTGTGGGTGGGCAGCTTCGGCGGCGTGGCCCACATCGGCAAGAAATAGACGACGAGGAGCGGAAGTCGGCGCGGCCTCGCAGGCTGCGATTCAGAGTGGGAACGCCCGGCCTCGGCCGGGCGTTTTCCATGGCGCTCAGCCCGTGACGCTCGCGAAGCGCTCCGGCGTCCATCCGGCCCCCAGCAGCAGCATGCGCGTGTCCAGGTCCTCGAAGGCGCTGCCTTCGACCTGCGCGTCCAGCATGCGCAGCTGCCCGCCGCGCGTGTCGACGTACGCGAGGGGATGCGAACGCGCGAGCGACATCCACAGCGCGTGCGCGCCCGGCGACTGCCGCGGGCCGCTGAGCAGGCACAGGCCCGCCTGCAGCGCCCAGCGGTACACGGCACTCGCCACGCCGCGCCCGCGATAGGCCGCGGCGTAGCGCGAATGCGGGCTGCGCACATAGCGCGCCACCCGCCGGTCCAGCTCGGATGCGCGGTTGAACACCGTGCAGCCGGCCAGCACCGCGCGCGCCGGGTCTTCCACGTACAGGTGGAACTCGCCGTCGGTTTCGCGGCAGCGAAACACCAGCCCCGGCAGGCTGGCCGCGAGCGCCGGCATGCCGTGCAACGCGTCGCCGGGACGGCCCATGCGCGCATGCAGCGCGGCCAGTTCGCCTTCCAGGTCGCGGTGCTCCAGGGCGACGTCAATGCGCATGGTGCAGCTCGCTCCAGCAACCGCTCACCAGGCCGGCGGGGCGGCACTGCGCGCTCACCCGCGCGCTGGTGGGCCACTCGGCGCGCTGCACGCACAGCCCCGCGAACACGCCGTAGCCCTCGCCCGCGCGGATCGCGCCGCCGGCCTCCAGCCCTTCGCCGGCGCGGATCGCACCGGCGGCCACGATGTCGGCGCGCGACCGGATGCCCCAGCCGGCGTCGAGGTGCAGGCCGCAGGCTATACCCGCATCGCCGATCAGGCCCTGCGCCACGCGCAGCGAGCCCGCGGTCTGCACGCGGCCGCGCACGCTCAGCGCTTCGGCCGTGCAGTCGCCTTCCACCAGCAGGTCGCCCTTCACCAGGGCAGGCCCCGCCAGCGCGAGAGGGCCGGCGCAGCGCAGGTCGCCTGCGGCCTTCAGTTCGCCGGCCTGCACGCGGCCGCCCACGGTGAGATGCCAGCCCGAAACGAGCGAACCCTCGCAGCGCAATTCGCCGCCGCAGTTCACTCCGCCCTCGGCCCTGAGGTCGTCGCCGGCGATCACCTCGGCGCCGGCGCGGATCGTGCCGCCGCAGCGGATCGCGCCGCCGGCGCGCAGCAGCGAGCCCGCCTCGATGCTGCCGCGCACCTCGATGGTCCCGGCGTAGACGATGGCGTCGCACTCGAGGCGATCGAGCTGCAGCACGGTGTGCGTGGGGCCCAGCTTGTCGAGCAGCCAGCACGCATCCGCCACGCGGCCGTCGCGCACGAGGTCGTCGAGCACCTGCTGGTAGTCGCTTCCATCCTTGTGGTGGCGCAGGTACCACCGGAAGCCTTCGGCGCACGGGTTCTTGGCCCGCACGAAGCTTTTCGTGAAATCCATGGCGCGGCGCGCGCCCTGCGCACAGGGCGCGCGATCCTCGGTCTCTGGTGAACGGGGTTGGCTAGGCTGCGCGCACGACCGCGAGCACCTTCGCCTGGCACTGCGCGCCCGAAGGCGAATGCCAGCTCGCGAGCGCGCCGACCCGGGTGCCGATCAGCGCCATGCCCACCGGCGACAGCACGGAGATGTAGCCGTCGCGCGGCTCGGTCTGGCCGGGATAGCACAGGACGAAGCAGTGGCGGCGCTGCGAAGCGAGGTCCTCCACCTGCACCTGCGCGTACATCGTCACGATGTCTTCAGGCATGTCCGACGCCTCCACCACTTCGGCTTCGCCGAGCAGGTCGGCGAGCGGCGATACGCCCATGGCCCCGGGCAGCTGGATGAGACGGCCGTAATCGAGTTCGGTGAGCTTGCGCTCGCCGAGGGTCACTGCATTCATGGATGCACTCCATCGACAGGAGCCCGCTGGGGGGCTCGGTTGGCGCGGAGTTGGCCCGGCGGTCGGTTTGCGCGGAAGGAGGGTGTGTGACCGACGGGCTCAGGAATGTGCTGGCGTTCGCTGCAGCCCGAGCCTTGGCGTGGCCCATGCATGCACGCACGCGCGCGCCGCCGCACAGGGCGGGCAGGCGCGAAGGGAACGCGTACGGAGGCAGGCCAGGATCGTCACGGGCCGCAGTATAGGTGGCTTGCCAGCGGCCTGGCGACGCGACGCGCCTATTCTGGCAAGGATTGCTGGGACATAGCCGCCGCAGCGCGGGGCCCGGCCTATACTGGCCCGGACATGCACCACCGCGCCATTCCGAACCGCCCGCACCTGCTCGCGCTGCAACAAGCACGCGTGGTGCCGGTGCGCGCGCGCACCGCGGGTTACCGACGCACACCCGCAGATTCCTGAGCCCGGCGGTCCGCCTCTTCCTCCTTCTTCAGCGCTGACCATCGACCGCCGGGCCTCTTGCCGGCGCGTCGCGCGAGCCGCCTTGCGCTGCGCTCGCATCCGATGGGAGTGCTTCGATGCATACGACACCTTGCGGTGGGCGGGAGCTCGCCGGTAGCGATTTCTTCGTCGACTTCGGCACCGGTCCCGCCTGGGGCCGGCTGCCGCTGCGCCAGGAGTGGCGGATTCCTCCGGCGGTGGCGCCGGCGCCCCAGCGGGCGCTGCGCGGCGAAGGAGGCCAGCCGCCCCGCTTCGCGATCGTGCGCCGCGGGCGCGAAGGCGAGATCTGGGCCTTGAACGAACGCGCGCTGGGCGAAGGACGGCACGTGATGAGGCTCGCCCATCGCGGCGAGGTCGCCTTCAAGGCGCCGCGCGTGCACACCTACCTGCACCCGCAGCGCCGCGTGGCGATGGAGCCGACGATGTTCGTGAAGGTGAACGCGCGCCGCGAGCACATGGACGCGGTGCTGCAGGAGCTGCGCCGGCGCGGCGCCCGCATGCGGGAGGTGGAGCTGCAGGGAAGGCGCGTGATCGTGCGGGCCGAAGCGCGGCTCGCGGCCCTGCTCGGATTCGAGGAGGCGATCGACAGCCTCAGCGCGCGTTCGGCCCAGGCCCACACCTGGCTGGTGCGCTATGACGCCGCGCCGCAAGCGCCGGCGCCGACAAAGAACAAGGAGTGAAAGATTGGAAGGATTGCACCTGACGGCGGACCTGCACGAGTGCCGCTGCACGAGCGCGCTCATGACGAGCGCGGCGGCGCTGGCGGACCTGTGCCGCGGCCGCACGCTGAAATCGGGCCTCACCGTGGTGGGGGAGCACTGGCACAAGTTTCCGCCCCACCTCGGCGAGCCCGGCGGCGTGACCGGCATGCTGCTGCTGGCGGAATCGCACCTGGCCGTGCACACCTGGCCGGAGCGCGACGCCGTCACGCTGGACCTGTACGTCTGCAACTTCACGGAGGACAACTCGCAGCGGGCCCGGGCGCTGATGTCGACGCTGGTCGATGCCTTCCTGCCGGGGCGCGTGCAGAGCCAGCAGCTGCAGCGCGGTGACCGCGAGCAGGTGCCCTACGAGGGCGAGCTGCTGCTGGAGGCGCTCAACGCGCGCAGCTACTACGGCTTCCGCTTCGAGCGCCGGCTCCTCTCGCGGCGCACGGGCTTCCAGCAGCTGGACCTGCTGGAGTCGAGCGAGCTCGGGCGCACGCTGCTGCTCGATGGCCGCTTCATGACCTCGGAGGCCGACGAGTTCTTCTACCACGAGGCGCTGGTGCATCCGGCCGCGCTCGCCCACCCGGCCCCGCGCAAGGTGCTGATCCTGGGCGGCGGCGACGGCGGCGCGGCGGAGGAAGTGCTCAAGCATCCGAGCGTGCAACAGGTCACGCTGGTGGAGCTCGACCCCGACGTGCTGCAGGTCGCGCGCGAGCACCTCGGGCGCATCCACCGCGGCGCGCTCGACGATCCGCGCGTGCAGGTGCTGTGCCAGGACGGCGCGGCCTTCGTGCGCGCCACGCGCGAGCGCTACGACCTGGTGCTGCTGGACCTCACCGATCCGGAGACGGCGGCGGGGCCGCTGTACACGCGCGACTTCCTGCAGCAGCTGCGCGGCGTCCTGGCCCTGGGCGGGATGGTGGTGCTGCACCTCGGCGCGCCCTTCCACGAAGGCGAGCAGGTGCGCGGCCTGGCGGCGCTGCTGCGCGCCACCTTCCGCTGCGTGAACCCGTTCGGCCTGCACGTGCCGCTGTATGGCGCGTACTGGGCGTTCGCGGTCGCCTCGGATGCGATCGAGCCGGCCTCGCAGGAGCCTCCGGAGTTGCGCAGCCGGCTGGCCGCGCGCGGCATCGCCGACCTGCAGTACTACAACCCCGAGGTGCATCGCGGCCTGTTCGCGCTGCCGAACTTCTATGCGAAGCTGGTCGAGGGCGCCGGGACGCCGGCTGCGGCGGAAGCTTGAGGCCCGGCGCGTTCAGGCCTCTGCGCCCACGAAACGCGGGCGCAATGCCCCTCGATCCCCTGCCAGAATGGGGCGCCGCGCGGCGCATCGCACCTATACTCTTCGCATGACCCGCCACGCCCGTCGCTTGCAGCGCACACCAGCAGATTCCTAGGCCCGGCGGTCGCACCTTCTCCTTCCTTCAGCGCCATCCATCGACCGCCGGGCCCAGCCCCGGCGCGCTTGCGGGCGGCGTTGCCACGGCGACAGCCCGCACCCCACTGGAGTGCGTTCCATGCGTGCCTCGAATGGCGGCGAGCGTAAGCTCGGCGAACTCGATTTCATCCGGCTCAGGAAGTACACCGCAGCGGGCGCGTTCCCCCAGCTGGCCGAGGTCCTGAACGAAGCGGAGGTGGTGCCCGCCCACGCGATCCCGCGCGACGTGGTCACCATGTATTCGCGCTTCATCATCCGCGACCTGAAGCTGCTGCGGCGCCAGATCCTGGTGGTGTGCTATCCGCCCGATGCCCAGCCGTCCGCCGGCTTCGTCTCCGTGCTGTCGCCCGCGGGCCTGGGCCTGATCGGGCTGCCCGTCGGCGCCATCGCCAGGTGGACCGGCCCCTCCGCGCAGGAGACGGTGGCGCAGATCGAGGGAGTGATGTTCCAGCCGGAGGCCACCGGCGACTACGTCACGTAGTCGCCCGCGCCTCACGAGCCCTCCCGCCGCCGCCGGCAGCGTCCGGCACGGCTTCTCCTGGAACGGAACATGAGCCCCAGATCCATTCTCGTCGTCACCGACTTCTCCGCCTCGGAAGGCATCGCGCTGCAGCGTGCGTGGCAGCTGGCCGACGCGCACCGCGCGGCCATCAAGCTGATGTACCTGCCCGCGCGCGGCCAGCCCGTGGCGCGCGCGGCGGCTTCGCGCCTGGCCAACACCGCACGCCAGCTCGAGGAAAGCCTCGAGCTGCGGGTGAAGACCGTGCCCGTGAAGGCGCACCGGCTGCAGGACATCGCCGCCGAAGCGCGCGGCATGGACCTCGTGGTGCTGCCGCACCGGCACGAGCGCACGACCGCCGCCTTCTTCCGCGGCCAGCCGGTGCTGCGGCTGCTGCGCAGCGCCAACTGCCCCGTGCTCGTCGCCCGGGCGGCGCGCGGGGCGCACTACCGGCGCATCCTGGTCACGGTCGATTTCACGCCGCTGTCGCAGTCGCTGGTCAAGCTGGCCACCAGCCTCGACGCCCACGCCGAAGTGGAGATCTTCCATGCCATCGGCACGCTGGACGAATCGAAGCTGCGCTCGGCCGACGCCACCGAGCACGCCGTGCGCAGCTGGCGCGAGGAGTCGCTGCGCCATGCGCGCGAGCGCATCGTGGCGCTGAGCGATTCCTTCGACGTGCGCCGCAACCGCGTCGCCACCGTGATCGGCCGCGGCGATCCCGGGCGGCAGGCCGTGATCCAGCAGGAGCACTCGGAAGCCGACCTGGTGGTGGTGGGCAAGCAGACCGGCTCCGCCTGGGAGGACTTCCTCTGCGGCAGCGTCGCCCACCGCATCCTGAGCTGGGGCACGAGCGACGTTCTCGTGGTGCCGCAGGCCTGGGCCGAGGCCAGCGCGCCGCAGGCGGTGCGGCGCATGCGCAAGGCCGGCCGCAAGGCGGCGCTGGAGCTGCGGCCGGCGCAACGGAGCTTGTCATGAGCGTCGAGACACCGGCGATGGCCGCCGTGATGTTCGTGCGCATCGACGCGCCGCGGCGGCACCAGCAGGAGCTGCTCGCGCTGCTGGATGCACGCGGCGCGGATCTGAAGCAAGTCGAGCGGCAGCGCGATCGCGTGATCGTGCGCGCCGAGATCGCGCCCGCGCGGGCGCAGGGTGTCGCCGCGGAAGTGGCCCGCGTGGCCGGCGACGCGGCGCAGGTCCTCAGCTGGCCGCTGCGCCGGCCGCGAGCCGGGACTCATCGGTCGGCGTGAAAGGCATCAGTGCCGGAAGGCACTTTCGCCTCCGCGTCACGCAGCGGCCCCCTGCGTCGTCAAACGGGTGACGGTGAACGGTTTCCGGCCGCCGCCGCCACCCACTGACTACAAGGAGATCCGCATGAAAACGATCGTCATGACTTTCGCACTCGCACTGGCCGCCACCGGCGCCTTCGCCGAAACGCCCGCCGTCGCCGGCGAGCACGCCCTGGCCACCACCTCTCAATTCACCCGGGCCGAGGTGCGGCAGCAGGTGATCGCCGCGCGTGCCGACGGCACCCTGCTGCGCGCCGGCGAGCTCGGCCAGCAGCCGCAGGCCTTCGTTTCCCACACGACGCGGGCCCAGGTGCGCGCGGACCTGCTGAAGGGCCCGCGGCATCCCGCCAACACCATCTACCGGCCTGCGTGAACGTCCGCGCTCTCCGCTGGCTGCAGCACCGGCAAGCGCGCCGGCCGCTGCTGCCGGCGGCAGCCGTCGATCACGATGCGCAGCAGCCAGGTCGAAAGGGGGAACTCGCCGCGCATCGCGGGCAGCGCCGCGAACGCGTGCAGCCACGCATCCACCACGGCCTGCTCCGCCTGCGCTTCGTCCGTGAGGAGGCTGCGCGCCGCCCGGTACAGCAGGCGGTTGTAGCGCCGCATCGCGAGTCGATACGCCTCGCGGCCGCCCTGCCGCAGCAGCGCGAGCAGCTCCGCGTCGCCGATGTCCCGGCTGGCGTCGTGCATGATGGCTCCTGGTCGGCGCGCCGCGACATGCGGCGCTGCAAGCCACTGTAGGAGCCGCGCCGGCAGCGGGCAAGGCGGCAGGTGCTGCACGAGCGGGCAGCGAAATCCGTGCCACACAGCAGCGGCTGCGCTTGTCCCACGCGGCTCACTCGAGCAGGCGCGGCACTCCTGCCTCGGCGTCGCCGTCCTGTCGCGGCGACTGCGACAGCTTGTCGCGCATGGGCAGGCGCACGCGGAACACCGCGCCGCCGCCCGGAGCGTTCTCCACCTCGATCGTGCCGCCGTGGCGTTCCACCAGGTTCAGGCTGATCCAGAGCCCGAGGCCGTTGCCCTCGCGGCGGGTGGTGAACTGCGGCAGGAACAGCTGCTCGCGGATTTCCGGCGGCACGCCGGCGCCCGTGTCCTGCACTTCCGCCAGCGCGCCGGCGTGCTCGCCCTCGTCGCCCCAGTCGCGCGTGCGCAGCGTGAGCGTTCCGCCCCCGGGCATGGCCTGCACCGCGTTGACGATCAGGTTCACCAGCAGCTGCTGCAGTTCCTGCCGGTTGAACTCCACCGGGCGGCTCGCGCGATAGTCGCGCACGACGCGGATGCCCGCGCCGAGTGCCGGGGCGGACAGCGCCACGCTCTCGTCCAGCGCGGCGCCGAGCTCCAGCGCCTCGACCGCCACCGCGTACTCGGACGGCCGCGCCGAGTGCAGCAGCTGCGAGACCATGGCGCGCATGCGCTCGACCTGCTGGTCCAGCAGCTTCAGCTCCGGCGCGACCAGCTCCGTCTTGTCCGCGAGCAGTTCGCGCACGAGGTCGAGATTGCCCTGCATCACGGCGATCGGGTTGTTGATCTCGTGCGCGAGTGCGGCGGTCACCTGGCCGATCGCTGCCAGCTTCTCCGACTGCACCAGCTGCCGCTGCGCCTGCTGCAGCGAGCGGTTCGCCTTCGCCAGTTCGCGCGTGCGCTCGGCCACGCGGGCCAGCGAGAACAGCACGGTGAGCAAGGTGCCGGCCGCGAAGATCAGGCTCGTGAGGCCCAAAATGCCCCACTTGGCGAGCCGGAAAGGCTCCTCCAGGTAGCCCACGTACAGCATGCCCACGCGGCGGCCGGTTTCGTCCATCAGCGCTTCGTAGCCGGACACGTACCACGCGTTCACGACATACGCGCGATCCAGCCAGGTGCGCCCCTGCTCCAGCACGGCCTGCCGCACCTGCGGGGAAGCGCGCGTGCCGAGCGCCCGCTGGTCGGGGAACAGCCGCACGTTGGTGCTCACCCGCTCGTCGCCGAGGAACAGGGTGCTGGTGCCGTGGCTTCCGAGCGGCAGCGCGCCTTCCGGGTAGACGATGCTGTTGATGCGGTCCACCAGGTCCAGGTTCTGGTTCAGGAGGATCCCGCCCACCAGCGATGCCACGCGGCGCCCTTGCGCGGTGACTTCAGCCTGGGTCGCGACGACCAGCGCGAACGGGCCCTGCGCGCCGGCCGCGGGCTCGTCGGCGACGGCGGGTGCGGAGGGCGGAAAGGCGCGCGCATGCAGCGCCGGCGCGACGGCGCGCAGCTGCTGCGCGTCCCACAGCGCCACCGCCCCCGGGCGGGCGCCTTCGGGCGGCGCATGGGCCAGGGGTTCGGGCAGGACCACCAGGAAGTCGAGCTCGAGCCGGCGGCGCTGCTGCTCCAGGAACCAGTCGAGCTCGCCGGGCTGCTGCCGGTGGATGCGCTCCAGCAGCGCCTGCGAAGCCGCGAGCCCGCGCGTGCCCGAGGCCACGCGCTCGACAACCTGCTGGAAGTAGCCGCGCGCCACCGCGAGATCGCTGCGCACCTTGGCGATCAGCAGCTTGTCGTAGACGAAGTCGCCCCACCACAGCATCGCCCCCACCACCAGCGGCAGCATCAGCACCGTGGGCAGCAGCGCGATCGCCAGCAGCCTGCGCTGCAGCGGATGCCGCAGCGATGCCGCCGGCTTCACCGCGCCGACCAATCCGCGAAGCGCCGCTCCAGCGTGCGCCGCGACACGCCCAGCAGCTGCGCCGCGCGCGTCTTGTCGCCGCCCACCGAGTCGAGCACGGACAGGATGTGCTGGCGCTCGAGCGTCTGCAGGTCGGTGGCGGCACGGGCCGCGCCCTGCGCCGCCGGCTGCGCGTACAGCGCCGAGACATTGAGCTCGCCCAGGATCAGCGAGCGCTCCACCAGGTTGCGCAGCTCGCGCACGTTGCCGGGCCAGTCGTACTGCACCAGGTAGGCCATCTCCTGCTCGCTCAGCGCGAAGGGCTCGGCTCCCAGCGAGGGGGCGAGCGAGGCCATGAAGTGGTCCACCAGCGCCGGGATGTCCTCCTTGTGGGCGCGCAGCGGCGGCAGGTTCAGCTGCAGCACCTGCAGCCGGTAGTACAGGTCGCGCCGGAAGCGGCCGGCCTCGACTTCCGCCGGCAGCGAGCGGCTGGTGGCGGCGACGATGCGCACGTCGACCGGGAATTCCTGCTGGCTGCCCACCGGCCGGATCTTCAGGTCCTCGACGACGCGCAGCAGCGCGGCCTGCACGGGCAGCGGCAGCTCCGCGATCTCGTCGAAGAACAGGGTGCCGCCCTGGGCGTAGTAGAACAGCCCGTCGCGCGAGCGGGCGGCGCCGGTGAACGCGCCCTTGGCATGGCCGAACAGCTCGCTTTCCATCAGCTCCGGCGAGACCGAGGCGCAGTTCACCGGAACGAAGGGGCCTTGCGCGCGCGGGCCGAGCGCATGCAGCGCGCGCGCGGCCAGCTCCTTGCCGGTGCCCGATTCGCCGTGCAGCAGCACGGTGCTGTTGACGGCCGCGATGCGCTGCAGCGCCGCGGCCAGCTGCCGCATGGCCTGCGAGCCGCCCACCAGCCCCAGCGGATGCGCGGGGGCGATGGCCAGCGAGCGCCGCAGCACGAAGTTCTCGCGCGCCAGCCGGGCGCGCTCGTGGCAATGCTTGACCGCATGCATGATCTGCGGCACGCGGAAGGGCTTGAGGATGAAGTCGGAGGCGCCGGCGCGCAGCGCCTCGATCGCGGTGTCCAGGTTGGCGAAGGCGGTGATGAAGACGACGTCGCCGGCGTAGCCCTGCTCGCGCAGCTCCTTGAGCCAGGCCACGCCGCTCTTTCCGGGCAGCGAGATGTCCAGGATGATCAGGTCGAAGCGGCGCTCGCGCAGCAGCTGCGCGCCCTCCTCCGCGCTGGCTGCGGCGGCCGCGAAATGGCAGCGGGGCAGGAAGGTCTTGAGCAGGAAGTGGCGCATGCCCTCTTCGTCGTCGACGATGAGGATGGACCACGTCGCCCACTCGCCTGGTTTCTCGGGCGGCTGGAGGGGCGCGTCGTTGAACATGGCCACCGGGAAATTCTAGTGCCGGCAAGCGATTTCGGCCCCATTCGACAAACTGTCGCACTCGCCGCGACAAGTTGACGCACCGGCGCGGCCGCCGCTTGCGTGCACGCAGGCGCCGGCCTAGATTTGCGCCAGGGGTTGGTCAGCCCCGCGGGAGCACCGACGCATGGAAGCAGCGCCTCGAAGCCGGTCCCACAGCAGGCTGGGAAGTTCCGCCGTGGGCTGGCGTTGCGCGGCACCAGGCTGGGAGCGACCATGAGCAGCCAGGACATCTCCGTTCCATGCCGCGTCATCCCCGCCGTGATCGGCGTCGTGCTGGCGATGCTGCTCATGATGCTGGACTTCGCCACCTGGATCGAGCTGAACGTCGCGGTGGTCTACGGCCTGCCGCTCGTGTTCGCCGCGGCCTCGCGGCGGCCGCGCGTGCTGTGGAGCCTGGCGGCGGTGCTGATCGCCGTCACCTTCATCGTCTACGGCATCCAGGCCCCGCACATGCAGCCCCGGACGGCCAGCGTGCACCCCGGCTTCGTCAGCCTGGACCATCCCTACCTGCTGGACCGCTCGCTCGCCGCACTGATGGTGCTGCTCACCGCCGGCATCCTGCAGGGATGGCTGTTCTCGCTGGCCGGCATCGAGGCGCGGGACGCCGCCATCGCGGAGCGCAACGCGCAGCTCGAGGAGGCCAACGAGGAGCTCGTGCGGCGCGATGCGGAGATCACCCGCCAGAACGCCGAACTGGAAGCGCGCCGGCGCGAAGCCGAATCCGCCAGCCGGCGCAAGACGCAGCTGCTGGCATCGATCTCGCACGACATCCGCACGCCGCTGCATTCCATTTCCATGACGGCCGAAGTCATGCGCCGCACCGCCGATGCGCTGGCGCCGCAGACGCGCCTGCCGGCCTTCGCCGTGCGCGTGCAGTCGAACGCGTTGACGGTCTCGGAGCTGCTGGCCGAAGTGATGGACCTCGCCTCCTTCGACGCCGGCGAGGTGAGCCTGCACATGTCGGAATTCAGCCTCGCGGACCTGCTGGTGGAGCAGCAGCAGCGCCTGCTGCCGGTGGCGGACGGCAAGGGCGTCAGCCTGCAGGTGGAGCCGCCGGCCGCGCCGCTCGTGCTGCACACCGACAAGGTGAAGCTCGGGCGCGTGATCGGCAACCTGGTCAGCAACGCCGTCAAGTTCACCTCCCACGGGCGGGTGACGCTGGCGTCCGCAACCGATGCCGAGGGCCGGGTCTGCATCCGCGTGGCCGACACGGGATGCGGCATCCGGCCGGAGAACCTGGAGCGGATCTTCGGCGACTTCTGCCAGGGCGATTCCGCCGCGGTGCACACCGGCAGCGGCTGGGGCCTGGGCCTGGCGATCTGCCGCCGCCTGACCACCCGGCTCGGCGGCGAGCTGCGGGTGGAAAGCGCGCTCGGCCAGGGCAGCACGTTCACGGTGGTGCTGCCGCGCAGCGTGGTGGGCGGGAAGGCGGCGCGGGAGCAGCTGGCGTCGTAGCGGCTCAGCCGACGCGCTGCTGCAGCACTGCCCGCGTGCGCGTGAAGCGCATCTCCAGTTCATCCACCAGCCCCGGCAGCAGCGTGCCCTCGCCGCGGCCGACGCCGTGCTCGATGCGGTAGCACACCTCCGCCACCGCCTTGGCCCCGAGGCTCGCGCTGGTGCCGGCGAGCTTGTGCGCGCGCCGCCGCAGTTCCTCCAGGTCGCCGTTGTGCAGGTGCTGCTTGATCGCGCCGAGCGCCGCCGGCGTTTCGTTCAGGTAGTCGGCGACGAGGCCGCGCACGACCGAGGGCGCGCCGGGCTCGTCGAGCGCAGCCAGCTCCTTGAGGATGGTCTCGTCGATCAGCGCCTCGGCCGCCTCGCCCGCGGAAGCGCCGCGCTGCGGCGCCCAGCGCTCGATCAGCTGCTGCACCGAGACCGG
>Ga0255338_1002605_pt1 | contig 25282 bp, 30 predicted proteins | sample MeOH1_35cm_T4_19_FD_203715 | JGI IMG/M metagenome (GOLD analysis project Ga0255338, IMG submission 203715) | Sandy soil microbial communities from University of British Columbia, Vancouver, Canada - MeOH1_35cm_T4_195 | ecosystem: Engineered > Artificial ecosystem > Sand microcosm > Unclassified ...
CCAAGGCGATGGTCGTGCTGGAACGCCCGATCAAGACCCTGGGCGTGTTCGACGTCAAGGTCGCGCTGCATCCCGAAGTCGCCGTCACCATCACGGTGAACGTCGCCCGCTCGCCGGAAGAAGCCGAACTGCAGTCGCAGGGCGTGGACGTGATGGCCGACTTGTTCGAAAAGGACGAAGCTGGCTTCACTGAAGATTATGATCCGAACGCGGAACCCGGCGAAATCGCCGTGGAAGCCGAAGAAGCCCCGGCCGAAGAAGCCTGAGTTTCGATATCGGACTGAACAGAAAAGCCGCCCTTCACCGGGCGGCTTTTTTGTTGAATATTGGCCGCCAGCGGCAACCCAGGAATGACGGCCTGCCATCTGTTCTCACCACCCCCACCCTCTCGACAGCGACCGCAATTGCAGGCAGCTAACAAGGCCTAGAAGGGGGAACCATGCAGATCAATGCCGACTCTTCCGGTGCCCTTCCCCGCAGGCCATGGCCACTCATCGTCGCTGCCATTCTCCTGTTCTGCTCTTTGCTTCTCTTCTGGCCGGGCATTGCCAGTTACGATACGGTCGTTCAATATCAACAACTTATAAGCGAAAGCTACGACGACTGGCATCCTCCGGTCATGGCCCGGCTTTGGTCGGTCCTGCCCTTCGCCCGGCAGGGCACCGCACCCATGTTCCTACTGCAAATGAGCGGCTACTGGATCGGCCTTGGTCTGCTCGCCCGGACGCTCGGTGGCCGCAAGGCCACTGCCTTGCTCGCCGTCGGCGCGATGCCGTTCCTCAGCGGATGGCTCGCCGTCGTGATCAAGGACAGCCAGATGATCGGCGCGCTAGCCCTCGCCACCGGCCTTCTCGGCCATTTCCGCCTGCGTCGCCAGCCCATCCCGGCGCCGGCGCTGATCGTCATCATCCTCTGCCTGATCTACGCGACACTGGTTCGCGCCAATGCGGTCTTCTCGACCGTTCCGCTGGCGATGCTGCTGCTTCCCCGGCCGCAATCCGGCCCTGCCCGCTTCGCCATGATGATCGCCGCCATCCCGGCCATCCTGCTCATCTCCCAACCCATCAACCACGGTCTATTCGGCGCTCAGGACAGCGGCGTCCGCCGCACTCAGCCCATGTACGACCTGGCGGGAATCACCGTGCGGACCGGCGACGGGACAGCCGGCGGTCTCTCCACGACAGAGATTGAGTCGCTGAGGCAAGATGATTGCGTCCGGCCGCTGTTCTGGGACTCGCTGGGCAGCGCCCCCGCCTGCCAATCCGCCATCGAACATTGGGAGAAAGCGCCGATCGGCCCGCTCTACCTCCAACTCGCCATGGCAGCGGCGCGCCATCCGATCGCCTATCTTGCCCATCGCGCCGCCCATCTCAATTCGACCGAGCGCTGGCTGGTGCCCCTCCACTGGCCGCTCGCCGCGCCGCCCGCCCGTGCCGAACCCAATGACCTTGGCCTCGCCAACCCTCGAAGCCCTCTGGTCGCGGCATGGCAGCGCCTGGCTGCATGGCTGACGGAAACCCCGCTGGCCTGGCCGATCCTGTGGACCGCAGCCGCCCTTTGGGGCCTGTGGACCAGCCTTGCCATGACGGCCAAGGACAGCGCCGGGAATTTGGCGCTCGCCCTCTTCACCTCCGCGCTCTTTCAGGAGGCCAGCTTCGCGGCGATCAGCATATCGTCGGACCTGCGCTATCACCTCTGGCCCATGCTGGCGACGGCCATCGGTTGGCTGATCCTGGGCCGTCCATCCCCGCGCGGGCGGGGGGCGGCGGGACTGACCATCGCGCTGCTGCTCCTCTGCGGCGGCGTCGCCCGCTTCACCCTGCCGCCAACGCCGCCCCATTATGCGGAGCTGTAACCGGACCGGCCTCCATGAAACGCCCCCTTTCATCTCCCCCCCAACCTGCTCTATGGCGGGTCCGATTTTCCCAAGGGGAACGACAACTTGATCCTTGACCTTGCCGCCGCCGCTTCGGGCGCCATCCGTTTCGACCAGCTAGGCCTCAGCCCGGTCGCGCTCGACCTCGGCTTCTTCACGCTGAAATGGTACAGCCTCGCCTATCTGGCCGGCATATTGATCGGCTACTGGTATCTGCTGAAGCTGATCGCCCAGCCCGGTTCGCCCATGGCGCGCCGTCATGCCGACGACATGATCTTCTACGCGACGCTGGGCATCATCATCGGCGGACGGCTGGCCTATGTCTTCTTCTACCAGCCCGAAATTCTTCGCAATCCGCTCGATATCTTCAAGCTCTGGAATGGCGGCATGTCCTTCCATGGCGGGGCGATCGGCGTGTCGCTCGGCATCCTCTACATGGCGCGCAAGGAAAAGCTTTCCTGGCTGCGCATCCATGATTTCATCGCCTGCTGCGTCCCCTTTGGCCTGCTTTTCGGCCGGCTCGCCAATTTTGTGAACGGGGAATTGTGGGGCAAGGAAACCGACGTGCCCTGGGCGATCATCTTTCCGACCGGCGGCCCCTTCCCCCGCCATCCCAGCCAGCTTTACGAAGCCTTTTTCGAAGGAATCATCCTCTTCCTCATTCTGGCCTTCGCCTTCTGGAAGACCCGCGCCCGCTACAAGCCCGGCATGCTCGTGGGCATATTCCTCCTCTGCTATGGCATATTCCGCTTCGGCGTCGAATATTTCCGCGAAGCCGACGCCCAGCTCATGGAATTTGCCGCCCGCACTGGCCTCCATATGGGCCAGTGGCTCTGCGTGCCGATGATCCTGGGCGGCCTCTACCTGATCGTCACGGCAAAGGGCCGCCGTATCCGGGTGGAACCCATTGCAGGCAGCGCGAGTGTCAGTTGAACTCAGTCTTTCGGAACGCCTGTCGCGCCAGATCGCGGCGGGCGGCCCGATCTCCGTCGCCCATTATATGGCGGAGGCGAACCAGCATTATTATGGCACTCGCGACCCGCTGGGCGCGGCGGGCGACTTCACGACCGCACCCGAAATCAGCCAGATGTTCGGGGAACTGATCGGCCTCTGTCTCGCGGACGTGTGGATGCGATCGGGCAGCCGTCCGGAGGCCAATTATGTCGAGCTGGGCCCCGGCCGCGGCACGCTCGCTTCCGACGCGCTGCGCGCCATGGCCAGCGCCTCGCTTCACCCCCGTGTCCATTTCGTCGAAACCAGCCCCAGCCTGCGGGAACGGCAAAGGGCGCTCATTCCCGACGTCTCGCACCACGACGCAGTTTCAAGCCTGCCCGAGCAGGGGCCGCTGCTGGTCGTCGCCAATGAATTTTTCGATGCCCTACCCGTCCGCCAGCTTGTCCGCGTCGGTCAGGAATGGCGCGAGCGGGTGGTCGTCCGCCCCGATCCCGAACAGCCCGAGCATTTCGCCCCGATGCCCGGTTACCGCCGAGTCGAATCCGGCATCCCCGCCATGGCCGCCGACGCGCCGGAAGGCACGATCCTTGAAATGCCTCTCGCCGGATCGGCCATAGCGCTCGAACTGGCGCACCGCATTGGACGGCAGGGCGGCGCAGCGGTCATCATCGACTATGGATATGAGGGGCCGGCGACGGGCGACACGCTCCAGGCGGTCAGGGCGCATCGGTTCGCTGATCCTTTCCTGGAACCGGGCGAGAGCGACCTTACCGCCCATGTCGATTTCACCATGATCGGCAATATGGCGCGGCAGACCAGGTTGCGCGTGACCCGCACGGTCGGTCAGGGCGCCTTCCTGCGCCGGCTCGGCATTGACGCCCGCGCCGATCAGTTGAGCCGAACCGCGCCCGCCCGCTCAGAGGAAGTGGAGGCCGCCCGCCACCGGCTGACCGACGACGACGCGATGGGAACGCTGTTCAAGGCCATGGCCTGGGTTCACCCGGACTGGGCCGACCCAGCGGGATTCGACGGATAATAGCTCTTCATGCTCCTGCGATGGCGGGAGCATGTTTCAGCCAGGCTGAACCTCAATCTTCCTGATGATAGCGGCTGAGCTTGCGGATAAAGCCGATCAGCCCCGTTTGCCGACTGCGCTTCATGCGTTCGGCATGCAGAATGGTCTGGACGCGCTGGAAACAATCCTCCGCATCGACATTGCAGAGGACATAGTCATAGCCGTCCCAATGTGCGATCTCTCCGGCGGCGCGGGACATGCGGCCCTCGATCACTTCATTGCTGTCCGTTGCCCGGCCCCGCAGCCGACGCTCCAGCTCCTCCATCGAGGGAGGGAGAATGAATATGCGAACGACATCTCCGCCCGCGATCTGGTGGAGTTGCTGCGCGCCCTGCCAGTCGATGTCGAACAGCACATCGCGCCCCGACTTCAGCATCGCCTCCACCGGCGCTCGCGGCGTGCCGTAGCGCTGGCCGAAGACATGCGCCCATTCCAGGAATTCATGATCGGCGGTCATCCGCCGGAATTCCTCCAGATCGACGAAATGATAATCCTTGCCGTCAACTTCGCCGGGCCGCATCGGCCGCGTCGTCGCGGATACGGACATCGCCAGATCCGGCTCGGCCGCAAGCAGCTTGCGCGCAATGGTGGATTTACCGGCGCCCGAAGGCGAGGAAAGAACGAACAGGACGCCGCGGCGCTTGAAATCGGGCGTCTCGATAGAGGTGCTGTCGGCCATGGCCGCTAGTGCCGCCATGAACGCCATTTGGCAAGAGGGACAATCCGCGTGTCAGCCTTTGCGGGCCTTGCGCGCCTCCTCGATCAATATGGGCTGCGCGCTTTTGTTCGGCAGGGCCTTGGCCTTGCGCTTGCGGTCCGCTTCGCGCTTAGCTTCGTAGATCTTGCCCGCCATATAGGCGCCCGTCACGAACAGAGCGCCCGCCGGATAGCGCATGATCAACCGCTTTGCGCCCATTCCCGCAAGCAGGCCGATCACGCCCTTTTTGCCCGTATCCGCCGCAACGCGGGCCGCGACGACCGTCGCCCCGACACGGGCCGCCTTTTTGAGCAAGCTGTCCTTGCGCGGCGGGCGGACGGCGATCAGCGGCTGGTCGGGCGATTTTTTCCTCATGGGCCGTAAATGTACCGCAGCCCGGCAGGTTCCGCCATGCTGATCTGAATCAGACCATATTTTCCGGCCGGACCAGACGGTCGAAGGTGGCTTCATCGACCAGCCCCAGCGCCAGGCCCGCCTCTTTCAGCGTCAGCCCCTCGGCATGGGCATATTTGGCGATCTTTGCGGCATTGTCATAGCCGATTTCCGGCGCCAGCGCCGTCACCAGCATCAGCGACCGGTCGACCAGTTCAGCTATCCGCTTCTCATTCGCCTCCAACCCTTCGACGCAGCGTTCGGCAAAGCTTTCCATGCCGACACTCAACAAATGGATCGACCGCAGCACCGCCGCGCCGATCAGCGGCTTGAAGACATTGAGTTCCAGATGCCCCTGCAATCCCCCGACCGTGGCCGCCTGATGGTTGCCGATGACTTGAGCGGCCACCATCGTCAGCATCTCGCATTGGGTGGGATTGACCTTGCCCGGCATGATGGAACTGCCCGGTTCATTGGCGGGCAGATCGAGTTCCCCAAGGCCCGAGCGCGGACCGCTGCCCAACAGGCGGATGTCATTGGCGATCTTGGTCAGCGCCACCGCCAGCGTCGCCAGGGTAGAGGACAGATGCACCAGCGGATCGTTGGAAGCGAGCGCTTCGAACTTGTTGTCCGCCGTGCGGAACGGCAATCCGGTCAGCGCCGCGATCTCCTTTGCGATGGCGACATCGAAATCCTCAGGCGCATTAAGGCCCGTGCCGACCGCCGTGCCGCCCTGCGCCAGCGCCATCATGCCATGCATGGTGGCGGGTTCGATCCGCTTGCGGCTCCGGTAGAGTTGATGCGCATAGCCGGAAAATTCCTGCCCCAGCGTCAGCGGCGTCGCATCCTGCAAATGGGTGCGGCCAATCTTGACGATGCCCGCCCACGCTTTCGCCCTGACGTCGAGCGCGGCATGCAGCCGGTCAAGCGCGGGAAATAATTGCGCTGTCACCGCCCGCGCCGCCGCGATATGCAGCGCCGTCGGGAAGCTGTCGTTGGACGACTGTCCCATATTCACATGGTCGTTGGGGTGGACCGGGCTCTTGCCACCGCGCTTGCCCGTCAACGCTTCATTGGCGATGCCCGCGATCACCTCATTGACGTTCATGTTCGACTGTGTGCCGCTGCCGGTCTGCCAGATGACGAGAGGGAATTGATCGTCATGGCGGCCTGCGATCACTTCGGCGGCGGCGGCCTCGATCGCATCGGCCAGCCCCGAGTCGAGGCCATGATCGCGATTCGCCCGCGCCGCCGCCTGCTTCACGATCGCAAGAGCATGGACAATCCCGATCGGCATGCGCTCATCGAGGCCAAAGGGGAAATTTTCAATGCTGCGTTGGGTTTGCGCACCCCAATAAGCGTCGGCGGGCACATCGATGGCGCCAATGCTGTCGGTTTCGGTACGAGTCTCGCTCAAATCGGACGCTCCCTGAAATTGCCGGAGTGCCGCCAATCTGGGGACGCCGAGTCCCCGATTCCAGAGCTTATTTCTTCTTGCCGAAATCCACGGTGACGACATTGGAGCCGTCTTCCGTCATCACCTGAGGGGCATCATTCTCTGCCTCTTCATGCGGTTCGGGCGCGACATCGGCCTGCGCCTGGAACTGAAGGGCGAAATTTACCGCGGGATCGACAAAGGCCGTGATCGCGGCAAAGGGAATATACAGATGCGCGGCAACCTGATTGAAGGTCAGGCTGACCCCGAAGGCGTCGTCGCCAACCTTCAGGTCCCAGAATTTATTCTGGAGCACTACGGTCATCTCATCGGGGAATCGCTCGACCAGGTGACGGGGAATATCGACTCCGGCCGCCTGAGTCTTGAAGGTGATGTAGAAATGATGCGCGCCGGGAAGCCCGCCGGAACGCTCGATTTCTCCCAGAACGCGGCCGACCACAGCGCGCAGGGCCTCCTGCACGATTTCGTCATAGGGAATCAGGCTGTCGGGCAGGTCTTCACTCATGCGCCAATGTCCTAGCGGCGCGGCGGCGCGGGTCAAGAGCGCCATAGATTGCAGGGGCACATTGCATGCGCCACGCACTTCGGTATAGGGCGCTGCCATGCGCACGGCCGACATTCACCGCAACACTGCGGAAACGCAGATCGACGTGACCGTCAACCTCGACGGCACCGGCATCTACTCCGTTTCGACGGGCATTGGCTTTTTCGATCACATGATCGAGCAACTGTCCCGCCATTCGCTGATCGACATGGATGTGAAGACGGTCGGCGACCTGCATGTCGACCAGCATCACACCACCGAGGACACGGCGATCGCCATTGGCGAGGCGGTGGCCAAGGCCCTGGGCGACAAGCGCGGCATTTCCCGTTACGGCAGCGTCTATTCCCCGATGGACGAGACGCTGACCCGCGTGTCGCTGGACATTTCCGGACGCCCCTGGCTGGTGTTCAAGGCTCCCTTCACCGTGCAGCGCATCGGGGAATGGGATACGGAGATGGTCGAGCATTTCTTCCACAGCTTCGCTCAGGCTGCGGGGATCACGCTGCACATCGAAAATCTCTATGGCAGCAACAACCATCATATCGTCGAAAGCTGCTTCAAGGGGCTTGCCCGGGCGCTGCGGCAGGCGGTGGAGATCGACCCGCGCAAGGCCGACGCCATTCCGTCGACCAAGGGGATATTGTGACCACGCTTGCCCTTATCGATTACGGCGCGGGCAACCTTCATTCGGTGCATAATGCCTTGCGCAAGGCAGGCGCGCAGAACGCCGTCATCACCGCCGACGCCGATCTGGTGGCGAAGGCGGATCGGATCGTCCTGCCCGGCGTGGGCGCCTTTCGCGCCTGTCGCGATGCGCTGGTCGACATCCCCGGCATGGTCGAGGCGATGAATGAAGCGGTGCACCAGCGCGGCGTGCCCTTTCTGGGCGTGTGCGTGGGCATGCAGTTGCTGGCCGACGCCGGGGAAGAATTCGGACGGCATGAGGGACTGGGCTGGATCCCCGGCACCGTGCGCCTGATCGAGCCTCATGATCCGGCGATCAAGGTACCGCATATGGGCTGGAACGACGTCATTCTGCGCGGCGATCCGCCGCTGCTGGAAGCGGGCGAGGCCTATTTTCTGCACAGCTATCATTTCGACGTGGCGCAGGGCGATCATATCGCCGCCGTGACCGATCATGGTGGGCCGCTGGTCGCCGCAGTTGCGCGGGACACGGTCATCGGCTGCCAGTTTCACCCGGAAAAGAGCCAGAGCTATGGCCTTTCCTTCCTCTCCCGCTTTCTGGAATGGCGTCCATGAGCCTGATCGTTTTCCCTGCCATCGACCTAAAAGGCGGCCAGGTCGTCCGACTGGCGGAGGGCGACATGAATCGCGCCACCGTCTATGGCGACAATCCGGCGGCGCAGGCGCTGCTCTTTGCCGAGGCGGGCGCGCAGCATCTGCATGTCGTCGATCTGGACGGCAGCTTCGCGGGCCATGCGGTCAATGCCGATGCGGTCGAGGCGATCGTCGCGGCTTTCCCCGGCCATGTGCAACTGGGCGGCGGCATCCGCAACCGGGGAGCGGTGGAGCGGTGGTTCGACCTGGGCGTATCGCGCATCGTGATCGGCACGGCCGCGCTGAAAGACCCGGATTTCGTCAAGGCCGCGGCGCGGGACTTTCCCGGCGGCATCGTGGTGGCGGTGGACGCCCGCGACGGCTTTGTCGCGACCGACGGCTGGGCGGAGAAATCGGACATGCCGGTGGTCGATCTTGCCCGCCGGTTCGAAGATGCGGGCGTCGCCAGCCTGCTCTTCACGGATGTGGGCCGCGACGGGTTGCTGAAAGGCTGCAATATCGATGCGACCGTCGATCTGGCGCGGGCAACCGACATTCCGGTGATCGCCAGCGGCGGGGTCGCGGGGATCGCGGACATCCGCATCCTCAGTCTTCATGCCGATGAGGGCATTGAAGGCGTGATTACCGGCCGGGCGCTCTATGACGGGCGGCTGGACCTCAAAACCGCGCTGACGGTGGCGCAGGCGGCGGCGTAGGATGACCGTCCGCACCCGCGTCATCCCCTGTCTGGACGTCGCCAATGGGCGCGTCGTCAAGGGCGTGAACTTCGTAGACCTGCGCGATGCCGGCGATCCGGTCGAGCAGGCCAAGATCTACGACGCGGCGGGCGCGGATGAACTTTGTTTCCTCGACATCACCGCGACGCATGAGGCGCGTGGGACGATATTGGACGTGGTGCGGCGCACTGCGGAGGTCTGCTTCATGCCGGTGACGGTCGGCGGTGGAGTGCGCAGTCCGGAGGATGCGCGGGCACTGCTGTTGGCCGGAGCGGACAAGGTGGCGGTGAACAGCGCGGCGGTCGCCCGGCCGGAGGTGGTGACGGATATTGCCGACCGCTTCGGCAGCCAATGCGTCGTCGGCTCGGTCGACGCCCGGCGCGTTGGCGAGAATCGTTGGGAAATCTTCACCCATGGCGGGCGCAAGCCAACGGGCATCGACGCATTGGAGCATGCGGTTCGACTCGCCAAACTGGGCGCGGGCGAACTGCTGGTCACGTCGATGGACGGGGACGGCACCAGGGCGGGTTATGATCTGGCACTGACCCGCGCCATTGCCGATGCGGTATCCATCCCGGTGATCGCCAGCGGCGGCGTCGGTACGCTGGAGCATCTGGTCGAAGGCGTGATCGAAGGCCATGCCAGCGCCGTGCTGGCGGCATCGATATTTCACTTCGGTCAACACAGCATTGCTGAAGCGCATCAGGCGCTCGCTGCCGCAGGCGTGCCGGTCCGGGTGGGCTGATCGCCTGTTTCCCGGCAAAAACATCGGTTGCCCTTACATGAACCAATGGCGCCAGGACATCGTTAACCATGATGGCCTTGCCTGGGCTCCATTCCATCGATCTGGCACGCCCTCTGCACATCTTCCTTCACCGGACTCAACCGAAAATGGGGCGAAGGAAATGAATGTAAACAAGCTGTTTCTGGCCGCGGGCGTGACCATTTTGATGGGCGCGGCAGCTCCAGCGGAAGCGACGTGGTGCTGGGGCAAGAAAGCAGCTCGGCGGTTCCTCGTCCGGCGGCGCGCCCACTCCGGTGCCCGAACCGGAGCAGATGGCTCTGTTCGGCTTGGGCACTGCGGTGCTCGGCGCACGGGTTTTCGCCGCTCGACGCAAGCGGAAGTAAGTTTTCATTTGACGGGTCGCGTGCGCGGCGCTTGATGGCGCCATGCGCGCGACCCTATTCGATCTTGAACAGACTATCCGTCAGCGGCGGCAGGCCGATTCCAGCCAATCCTATGTGGCCAAGCTGACCGCCAGGGGGCGTGGCAAGATCGCGCAGAAGGTCGGTGAGGAAGCCGTCGAAACGGTGATCGCCGCCATGGCATCCGACCGGGAGGGCGCGATTGGGGAAAGCGCGGACCTGCTGTTCCACCTGCTGGTGCTGCTGGCCGATCTCGACATCAGCCTGGACGATGTGCTGGATGAACTCGACCGGCGCGAAGGCGTGTCCGGCATCGCGGAAAAGGCTTCGCGCAAGACGGATTGAGCGCTTCTCCGGAAAGATATTGCCGCGCCGACGTTTGTCCGTCAGCCTCTCGTCTATTGAGAGGACAGGAGGGCCTATGTTCAAAACCCTGTTGGGCGGCCTGATCGGCGGCGTGGCGATGTATCTGGTGGGCTTCATCTTCTGGGGAACGCCATTGAGCGGCCTCGCCTTTCATCGCGCAGAATCCGGAGCCGGCAGCAATTTGCAGGCCGCCATGGCGCAGGCGCTGACGCCGTCAGGAACCGGCGTTTACGTCATTCCCGGCCCGGCAACCGCTGAAGGCACGGTGCTTTATGGCAAGGGGCCAGTCGCGATGGTCTTCTACAACAGTAGCGGCTTTCCGGTGACGGATGCAGGCGCGCTGATCGGCGGCCTGATCCTGGCGCTGGTGGTCGGGGTGCTAATGGCGCTGATGCTGCGCTTCGTCAGTGGCGATCTGGGCGGAAGGGCAAGGGTAACGATATTATTCGCACTCACGGCCGTGCTGTGGCTGCATGTCGGGCAAGCCGTGTTCAACCATACGCCCTGGGGATATAGTCTTTATCTGGCCTTCAGCGATTTTATCGCGTTGATCGCGGCAGGACTGGTGGCGGCGAAGATCATGGAGAGCAAGCGCCCGACGGGCTCGGACGCCTTGGCAGAGGAAACGGTGCACTAATCAGGATTGCGCGCCGGAATCCCCTTTCGAAGCGGCCTCTTCCGCCAGCCGGATCATGCAGTCGGCATGCCGGCGGGCGATCGCCATGCGATCCGCGCCATAGCCTCCCCCCATGGCGCTGGCTAGCGCTATGCCCCGGCTGCGCGCGGCGCGCATCACGGCGCGGTCGCGGCGGTCCAGACCTGCATCGCTGAGCGCAAGGCGACCCAGACGGTCGTCTGCATGGGGATCGACCCCGGCCTGATAGAGAATCAGGTCTGGTCGAAAATCGTCCAGCACAGGGGGCAAGGCCTCCAGCAGGACATCCATATAGCCATCATCGCCCGTTCCATCAGGCAGGCCGATGTCGAGCGTCGAGCGTGCCTTGCGGACAGGGAAATTGCGTTCCGCATGGATCGACAGGGTGAAGATATCCCCGCGCCCGCTCGTGAGTACAGCCGTGCCATCGCCCTGATGCACGTCGAGATCCAGGATCAATATCCGCCGCGCATCCCCTTCCCCGATCAACCGGTTGGCGGCAATGGCAAGGTCGTTGAACACGCAATAGCCCGCCCCGCTGTCAGCCAGCGCATGATGGCTGCCCCCTGCCGCATTGGCGGCATAGCCATGACGCAGCGCCAGCCGGGCCGCCAGCCAAGTGCCGCCGGGCGAGAGCATGGAGCGGCGCATCACCCGCTCCGTCACGGGAAATCCGATGCGTCTTTCCTTGTCGCCAGGCACGGTCAGCGTCGCGACCTGATCCACATAGGCGGGATCATGGACCGCCTCTATCCAATTGCGCGGCATGGGGGCGGGTTCATGCACGGTAAAGGGCGCCGCGGCCATGGTCAGCGCTTCCATCACCAGCCCATATTTGTCGAAGCGAAAGGAACTGCCCGCTGTTGCCGGAGAGACATAGGCCGGATGGTGAACGACGTGCAGCATCATCTTTTCCGCTATCTTCGAGTTTGAACGATGCGGGCTTTGCGCTATCTGGTCCAGCATGAACCGTCCCGAATTGATCCGTTTTTCCGTTTTTTGTCTGCTGGGTGCGGCCGCCGTACCGTCGGTGGCGCAGCCTCCGGCGGTGGCGCCGACACTGCCCGCGCTCCAGCCGCAGGTGATCCTGCCGCCGTCCATCGTGACGCCGCCACCCCCTGTGCCGCTGCCCCCCCTGTCCGCCACGCAGGAACGCTGGCTCAACGACTGGTTGAAGGGCGGCACGCAGCAAGGGCTGATGGCGCGCAGCAAGGCAACCAGCGACCTGAAGGGCGATGCTCTGCTTTCGGCAGCGCTGGACCGAGCCAGAGCGCTCAGCACGGGGCGCGTCGACACGGCGGACTTTCTGGCGATCTGGGCGCTACGTCCTGCCCCGTTCGATCCGCGACCGGGCTTGGCCAAGGCGATCAGCGAGGACCGGCTGCCGCAATGGGCACTCAATTTGACGCCGCCCTATGCGGGCTATGACGGGCTGCGCAAAGGCTTGGCCAATTACGAACGGATTCGCGACGCGGGCGGCTGGCCGGCACTAACGGCGCAATCCTCGCCCGACACCGTGCGCGCCCGCATCGCCATCGAGGACAAGAGCGTCACGTCCGGCGAAAAGCTGACCGACGTGCTACAACGGGCGCAACGACGCTACGGCCTCAACCCCACCGGCCTGTTGGATGCCCGGACCCTCAGGGAACTGAACGTGCCGGTGGACGACCGCATCGCCGCGATCATGGCGAATATGGAGCGCTGGCGCTGGATGCCGCGCCAATTGCCGGTGAACCGGGTGCAGGTGAATATCGCCGCCGCCGTGCTGACGGTGTTCGAGGGTGATCAGCCGGTGACGTCGATGCGCGCCGTGACGGGGGCGCCGGACAATGCGACGCCGATGCTGTCGTCCAGCATCCATTCGATCGTGGTCAATCCGCCGTGGAACGTCCCCGCCTCCATCGCCAAGCGGGAATTGTGGCCCAAGGGGCGCGCCACGCTGATCCGCCAAGGATACAAGATCGTCGGGTCGCCCGAAACGGGAGAGCGGATCGTCCAGCCCGCCGGGCCCAACAGTGCGCTGGGACGGTTGAAGTTCGACTTCAACAATCCCTTTGCCGTCTATCTGCACGACACGCCGTCGCGGGCGAAATTTTCGAGCTATGACCGCCTGGCGAGCCATGGCTGCATCCGCCTGGAAAAGCCGGTGCCGCTGGCGGAACTGATGGTCGCGGACAATCCCGATCTCGCCGGGCAGATCCAATCGCTGATCGACACGGGCAAGACCCAGCGGGTCTCGCTGCCCAAGGAAGTGGCAGTGTATCTGCTTTACTGGACCGCTTTTGCCAGCAATAACGGCACGATGAGCTTCCGTTCCGATCCCTATGGCTGGGACAAGCTGCTTGCCGCTAAGATCGAAGCGTCCAGCAGCCGTGTCGACCCGACCGCCGCGCCTGTGGCCTCCATCGCATCCAAGGACTGATTTCATGCGCAAATTCGCCCTCATCGCCCTTGCCGGCGTGCTCGCACTCGCGGCCTGCGGGAAGAAGGAGGAAGAGGCGCCGGTGACCAACAATCTGATCGAACCGCCGGTCGAGAATGTGATCGTCGAGGAGCCGGCGGCCCCTGCTCCCGAGCCGAGCAATAATGCCGCGCCCGCTCCGGCCCCTGCCCCCACCATTTCCGAACAGCAGCAGATCCAGGATGATGCCGCAGCCACCGGCATGACCGCGCGCCTGAACCGGGAAGGCGCGGACGAAGGCGCAAACGCCACCCAATAGGATCGGCGCATCCCGCCCCGAAAACAAGGCGGAACGGCGGCTTTGCAGCTAGAGCATCGTGCGGAAAAGTGGGAACCGGTTTTAGCTGCGCTGAACTGCGCTTCCCCTTAAAAGGATGCGACCACAAAAACTGAGAGCGCGCGACCTGCGTCCGAGTTAACGCAGCGCACTCTAGGCATGGGACGGACGACGGCCGCGATCCGGCGGTGCCCTTGGACCGGCGGCGCTCCTTTGCTATATTGCGATTCATGGATCGTCGTAGTTTCACGAAGCTCGCTTTGAGCGGGCTTGCTTTTTCATTCCTTGCCGACAGTGCCGGGCGGGCTGCTTCGCTTGGTGAAACGCCGCCGCAGCCTGCCGTTCCGCCAGCGCCGCATCCGGTTTCCACAGGGCCGCTTGCCACCCAGCCCTATGCGAAATTGCTGGAGCGGGCGAAGGCGGCGCTCGATCAGCATGGCCATATGTTCACGCTGCGGGACCGGGTGGGGTTGGCCGACTTCAACGCGCCCTCGCGGGAATTGCGTTTCCATGTGGTCGATCTGATCGGCGGGCAGGCCAGTTCCTATCTGGTCGCTCACGGCCGCGGTTCGGACCCGGAGCATTCGGGTTGGCTCCAGACCTTTTCCAACGAACCCAATTCGCTGGCGAGTTGTTCGGGAGCCTTCAAGACAGGCGAAATCTATGAAGGCCAGCATGGCCGGGCGATGCGCCTGGCGGGACTGGATCCGCAGAACAACAATGCGGAAATGCGCGCCATCGTCGTGCATGGGGCCGATTATGTAAGCGAAGATCATATCGCGACCTGGGGCAAGATCGGTCGCAGCGAAGGGTGCTTCGCGCTGGCGCGTCATATGTTGCCGCAATTTATCGGGCTGATGGGTCCGGGCCGGTTGCTCTTTGCCGACAAGATCGTCGGCGGGGTGGCTTGAGGTCTTTGACGTAATCCGTCAGACGCGAGTCATCCCGCAAAACGCCCGCGCCATGGCAAATTCTTCTCTCCGCCGCGCCGAACGGGCGGCGGCTTCGGCATCCTCGCCCCATTGTTCGACTTCCCACGCCTCGTCGATTTCGGAAGCGATCCAGACCATATCGCCATCATAGCCGCCTTCCACGATCGCGAGTCCACAGACCAGCGATCCGGACAGCGTCACCAATGTCGAGAGGCCCGCAAGGGTGAAGGGATCGAAGGCCGCGACGGCCGCTTCCAGCCGTTCCAGTGTCTCGCCGGGCTGATCGACCGGGATGATGCCCTGCGTCACCCGGAAAGCGACGTCATAGCGGCCACGGGCCCAATCGAGCAGCGGATCCCAGGCCGCGGCTTCGCGAGAGACCAGTTCGGCCGGCCCCTCCGCACGGTAGCAGAGCAGGTCGCTCTCCCCATAGCGCGCAATACCCGCGGCAAAGCTTTCGCGATTGGGCGCGATCTGGTCGATGGCGCCATTGGCTAGGCCAGTGAAAGGCATGGAACGCGGATCGACCATATCGCCCTGGGCACGCCATTCCTCCGCAATCGCTTCGGCAAGGCTTGCATTGGGGAGAGCCAGGGGGGCGCGGGCGGGCGTACGAACCGGGCGGCCGTCGAGCTGAATCTCAAAACCGGTTTCACCCGGAACGACCGTCACGTCCTTGTAGAAGCGTTTCATGATTGCGGCGGTTTCCTGAACAAGGCGAGGAGCAGGCGCGGCACGATCACGAACTGGAACAGACCGACGACGACGAAGATCGCGCCCATCGCCTTGGCCTTGCTCCCCTGCACCCAATGGAAGCGTTGCATCAATATGAGGAAGCCGAACATCACCAGCAGCGCGCCCGACAGGCGGAACAGGCCGAGCGCGAAGAAGCGCTGGCGGGCGACCTTTTCAGGGTCAGCTGGCGGAAGTGGGGGCAGATCGGTCATTTTTTGATGTCGGAGGCGTGGATATGTCCATGCAATTCCGCGCTATCCATCGCCACGCTATGCGCGCCCGCCGCGATCAGATCCTGCGGCGTATGATAACCCCAGCCTACGCCAAGGGCACGAGTGCCTGCGGTCAGGGCCATATCGATGTCGAAGCTGGTGTCACCGATCATCACAGTGGTTTCGGGCGCGGCCCCCGCTTCGGCCATGGCGGCGAGCAGCATGGAGGGGTGTGGCTTGGACGGATGGCGGTCGGCGGTCTGCAATGTCACGAAATGTGCGTGGATGCCGTGATGGGTGAGGCAAAGCTGGAGCCCCCTGTCCGATTTGCCGGTGGCGACACCCAACAGCCAGCCATCGGCATCCAGTTCGCGAATGAGTTCGACTATGCCCGGATAAAGCGGCTCCGACACCGCATTTTCCCGGCGAAGCTGCTGGAAAGCGAGCTTGTAGCTTTCCGAGAGACGGTCATGATAATCGGCCTCCGCCTCCGGCAGCAGCCGCGCCATGGCGAGCGGCAGCGACAGACCGACGACGGACAGAATCGTCGCGCGATCGGGCGCGACCAGCTTTTCCCTCTCGAATGCGCGAATCATGGCCGTGCAGATGCTGTGCTGGCTGTCGACCAGCGTGCCGTCGCAGTCGAATACGGCAAGCTTGTTCGTCATGACTTCTTGCGCGATCCCCCGCCGGAACCCCGCGCGCGCCTTTCGCCCTTGCGGCCCTTACGGATCTGCTTGGCATGGGCGCGGGCCGCCTTCTTCTCATCCTCAAGCGTGGGAGCGCGTGCGATTTCCTCGTCCAGCGGCAAATCGCCGGCGGACAAGTCGAAACCCAGCGAGGCAAGGCTGGCGGCAAAATGATCGGGTAGGTCCGCACGCACATCCACTCGGCCGCCCTCGGGATGATCGACGCGGATGCGGCGGGCGTGGAGGTGCATCTTGCGGCTGATCGCGCCGCTCAGAAAGGCTTCCTTGCCACCATATTTGCCGTCGCCCACGATCGGATGACCGATTGCCGCCATATGGACGCGCAACTGATGGGTGCGGCCGGTATAGGGTTGCAGTTCGACCCAGGCGGCGCGATTGCCCGCGCGCTCGATCACGCGATAGCGCGATCGGGAAGGAAGCCCCTCCTGCTCATCCACATGCATTTTTTCGCCGCCCGTGCCGGGCTGCTTGGCGATGGGCAGTTCGACCATGCCGTCCTCAATCGAGGGGACGCCCATGACGATGGCCCAATAGACCTTGCGCGCGGTGCGGCTGGAAAAGGCCTTGGCGAAAAAGGCGGCAGACCGGGCGGTGCGGGCAATGAGCAACGCGCCGGACGTGTCCTTGTCGAGCCGGTGGACCAGCTTGGGCCGCTGGTCGAGTTCATATTCCAGCGCATCCAGCAGGCCGTCGACATGATCTTCGGTCTTGGTGCCGCCCTGCGTCGCCAGGCCGGGCGGCTTGTTGATGACGATCGCCTGCGCATCGCGGTGGATGACCAGCCCCTGGGCGAAGGCGACTTGATCGTCGCTCAGTTCTGGGCGCACGCGCTTGGGCTTGGCGGTTTCAGTCGCTTTCGGCTCGGCGGGGGGCACGCGGATGCTCTGGCCTTCCGCGACCCGGTCGCCCGGCGCGGCGCGGGCGCCATCGACACGCAACTGGCCGGTGCGCGCCCAGCGCGATACGATATTGAAGCCGACATCGGGCAAATGCCGCTGGAACCAGCGATCGAGCCGGATGCCATCATCGTCGGTGCCCACGCGGAACTGCCGGACATCGAGCGAAACGCCCTTCGCCGGAGACGACTTGGCTGGCCGGGCTGCGGGTTTCGCAGCGGCTGGCTTGGCAGCCGGCGGCTTCGGAGCGGATTTGGACCCATCGGGCTTGCGGGCGCGAGCGGCCTTGGCAGCGCCTCGGGCGCGCGCTTGGGGAACGGCGCCGGGCTTGCGAGGGCCAGATGATTTGCCCGGAGGACGACCCTTCATGCGACGCTCCTCATGACGGCGAGCCCGCCGGTCAGAGCGCCGACCGCACCAATGGCCGAAAAGGCGGCATAGGCCAGCGCCATGCCGAACTGGCCGCGCTCCATCATCAGCACGGTTTCCAGGCTGAACGAGGAGAAGGTGGTGAAGCCGCCGAGCACGCCGACAGCGAGCAGCAGACGGATCGGTTCGCCTGCGCCCGTGTTGAAGCGCGCCAGCCAGCCGGCCAGCAGGCCCATGGCGAAACCGCCGATGATATTGGCCCCGAAGGTTCCCCATGGCCACAGTGCGCCGGGGGCCAGATGGCCTGAGAGACGTCCAAGCAGGTAGCGCAGCGCCGATCCGACGGCTCCGCCTGTCATGACGAGAAAGATATTGGTCATGCCACCCGCCCTAGAGCATTTTTGCCAGGATTGGGAAGCGGTCATTGGTTTGGGAAATGACGAGCAGGCGGATGAGGTGAAGAGCGGACGTCATTTCCGTCATCCCAGCGAAAGCCAGGATCTCAGGCGATAGCGCTCGACCTGGCCTCACGAGATCCCAGCTTTCGCTGGGATGACGTTATCATTTTACGCGCCCTACTGGTCGAAATGCGGCCCCAGCCGCCCCCTAGCGACCATTATCCGCGAGCACATCCACGCTGGTCTTGCCGCCGGGCCCTTCGGTGAAAAGGAGCAGGAAAGCGCTGCCGTCATCCTTGCGCGAACCGCCCAGCACATGGTCGCGGCCCATCACCTTATGCTCGGCATCGAAACCGGCGCGGCGAGCCTGGGTATAGTAGAAGTCCATCACGCTCTGCCGTGGAACCGGCGTCATGAAGGTCGCCGCGCGCAGCGTGCACCCCTCCTTTTCCGCCCCTGCCGCTTCGACAAGCTGCGCGCCGGGATAGACGATGAAGGGTTCGGGCAAGCGGTTGGCCCATTGGGCGCCATAGACCAGCTGCTCGCGGCAGAAGGCGTTGCCTCCAGGCTTTTTCTGTTCGCTGGCCACGGCAGCGAGCATGGACGCGGATTCCTTCGCTTCCTCCTGCGCGGGCGCGGGGGTGGCGAGCAAAGTGCCGCCAGCCAGCTTCACCGAATCAGCCAGCGCCCTGGCGGCCGCTCCCGTCAGCGCAGGCAGCTTCGCAGCACGCTGCGATTGACCTGCAAGCCTGGGGTCGACCACGATCTGACCGGCCAGCGCGTCGACCGCATTGTTGACGAGTTGCGCGTCCAGCGCGTTCAGATCATTCTCCTTCTTGCCGCAACCCGCCAGCGGCACGGCAAGCAGCGCGAGGACACAGAAAGATCGAACAGGCGCCATGGCTTCACTCCTTCGTAAACAAGGGATGAAGAACAGAGGTTAATTTTCCGTTAGGGATTTTGGTGAATCCCGGATTTTTTCCTTTGGCCAGGCCAGTCTCCGCCAAGTGGCATCGCCATCCGGCTTGCCGCGATGGAGGAGAAGTACCATTTTTGCGGCCATGCTCAACATCCTGTCAGCGCTGATCGGCCTTTTCACCCTGATCCTCATGATCCCGGCGGTGTTTCCGCTGCTGGGCGCGCTCAATTGGCTGCTCGTGCCGATCGCACTGTTCGGCGCATTTGTCGGCATGCCCTCAGCCAAAAAGGGCGGGCGCAATTTCTGTCTGATCGTGGCGGCGTTCGGAGCGCTGCGGCTATTCCTGGGCGGCGGCATCCTCTGAGTCCCCTGCCCACATCCTAACGGGCGGTCCGTCGGGGTTTGCTCGCTGCGGTTGCCGCCTATGGCGCATGGGCCTGCTGCCGATATTTTCCGGCTGCTGCATCATGTGAACGCGGTGGGAATCGTCAGCCGGCGCGTCCTCTGGTCGCTGCTGTTGATCATGGCGCGGTTGCCGTTCGCGACCGCCGCCCAACGTCTGTCGATGACGACGCTCGGCCTGTTGCAATATCTGGCGCCGATGCTGCAATTTCTGTTCGGCACCCTGCCTTTCGGGGAAAAGCCGACAGTAGGACAGATGGCGAGCTTCGCTCTGATCTGGCTGGGCCTGATCCTGTTCGCGACGGACAGCCTGACCGCTGCCCGCCGCAATCGCCTGGCGACCGTTCAGGCGAACTCGGTAGCCTCGAAACGGACAGCCTCACCCACCGCCTGGTTGGCGAGCACATCTTCCCACATCACGCGATGGCCACGGATGATAGTGCCGACGGCCTTGCCCGTCAGGTTCATCCCCTCGAACGGCGACCAGTTGCAGCGCGAGGCCAGCCAGTCGCTGCCGATGGTCCAGCGCTTCTTGAGGTCGACCACCGTGAAATCGGCGTCATAGCCAAGCGCGATGCGACCCTTTCCGACCAGGCCGAAAACACGCTGCGGCCCCGAAGAGGTCAGTTCGATGAACCGGCGAAGCGACAGGCGCCCCTCCACGACATGGTTGAGCAGCAGCGGAACCAGCGTCTGGACGCCGGGCATGCCGCTCGGCGATGCGGGATAGGCCTTCGCCTTTTCCTCGATAGTATGAGGGGCATGATCGCTGCCCAGAACGTCGGGCACGCCCTGGTTCAGCCAATGCCAAAGCCCATCGCGATGCGCCCCGGACCGGATCGGCGGATTCATCTGCGCATAGGTGCCAAGGCGCGGATAGGCATCCTCCGCCGCGAGAGTCAGGTGCTGCGGCGTGACCTCGCAGGTCGCAATGTCTTTATGCTGGGCGATATATTCCAACTCGGCGGGAGTCGTCACATGCAATATGTGGATGCGGCGGCGGGCCTTGCGGGCCAGATCGATGATGCGCTTGGTCGCGATCATGGCGCTTTCATCGTCGCGCCAGACGGGGTGGGAGGACGGATCGCCGTCCACGCGCAAGTCCTTGCGGGCGTTCATGCGCGCTTCGTCCTCGGCATGGATGGCGACGCGGCGGGTGCCGCTGGCAAGGACGCGGGACAGGGCGTCGTCATCGTCCACCAGCAGGCTTCCGGTCGAAGCGCCCATGAAGATCTTGACGCCCGACGTGCCGGGAATCCGCTCCAGTTCCTTTAGCTGCTCGGCATTGTCGGCGGTGGCGCCAACATAGAAGGCATGATCGCACCACATGCGGTGGTGGGCACGCTTCAGCTTGTCCAGCACGCGGTCGGCCGTGTCGGTATTGGGATTGGTGTTGGGCATCTCGAAGACGGCGGTGACGCCCCCCAGCACCGCCGCGCGGCTGCCCGATTCCAGATCTTCCTTATGCTCCAGCCCCGGTTCGCGAAAATGGACCTGGCTGTCGATGCAGCCCGGCAGCACGTCGAGTCCGGTGCAATCGATCACCTCCCCCGCACCGCCCAGCGACGTGCCGATCGCGACGATCCTGCCGCCACGCACGCCCACATCCACGCTTTCCGCTCCGCCGGGGGTGTGGACGGTGCCGTTCTTGAGAAGGAGGTCGAAAGTCATGACAATGTCGCCTGCTTGGAGTGGGCTTGGATATGATTGCCGAGTGTCCTACCTAAAGCCGATGACCGGCACCACCCTAACCGACCGCGCGCTCCTCAGAATTTCCGGCGAGGAAGCGAAAATCTTTCTGCAAGGCCTGCTGACTCGCGACGTGCCGGGGCTGAAGGAGGACGAACCGCGCTGGACCGCGCTGCTGACGCCGCAGGGCAAGGCGTTGTTCGACTTCATCCTCTGGGCAGATAGGGATGACGTCTTGATCGATTGCGAAGCCGCGCAAGTGGATGCGCTCGCCAAGCGCCTGACGCTCTATCGGCTGCGGCGCAAGGTCGCGATCGCGCGGGAAGAGGCTCTGGCCGTGCACTGGGCGCTGGAAGCGCAGGACAAGCCTTTCGACCCCCGCCTGCCCTTGCTCGGGCATCGCTGGATCGCGGCCCCGGATGAAGGCGACGCTTCGGCGGCATTCCGGGCGCGCCGTCTGTCGCTGGGCGTGTTCGAGGGCGCTGGCGAATTGGGGCAGGACCAGATTTTGTGGCTCGAAACCAATGCCGCGGAACTGGGTGGAGTCGATTATGACAAGGGCTGCTATGTCGGGCAGGAAAACACCGCCCGCATGCATTATCGCAACAAGGTGAACCGGCGACTGGTGGCCGTGCCGATCGCTGAGGCCGATGAGAAGCGCCAGAAAGCGGCGCTGCCCGACCTTGGCCTGTCCATCGAATTGCGACGGGTGGAGGATATCGATCCCGCCACCCTGCCCGGCTGGCTCTCCGGCGCGATGGCGGAGCAAGCCGCCGAATGATGCGTGTCCTTGTCGCGCTGCTGGGCGCATGGCTGCTGATCGCTCCGGCGCAGGCGGAGACGCGGTGGAAGCTCGTCCGAAGCTATCCGCACGATCCGGCCGCCTTTACCGAGGGCCTCTTCTACCATGACGGCGGGCTGTACGAGAGCACTGGGCTGGAGGGCGAGTCCGAAATCCGCAAGGTGGATCTCAGGAATGGCAAGGTGCTGGACCGACGAACCATCCCCCGCCCCTATTTTGGCGAGGGGATCGTCAACTGGAAGGACCGGCTGATCAGCCTGACTTGGCGGCACCGGCAAGGTTTCGTCTGGAAGCTCAATGACTTTTCGCCGCTTTCCGAGTTTCGTTATGAAGGCGAAGGCTGGGGACTGACGCAGGATGGACGCAGCCTCATCATGAGTGATGGCACGGCTCAATTGCGGTTCCTGAATCCCGAGAAGCTGACTGAGGAGCGGCGGATCACGGTGACGTGGAACGGTCGCCCGGTGGATCGGCTCAACGAACTGGAATATGTGAAGGGCGAGATCTGGGCCAATATCTGGTACGATACCCATATTGCGCGGATCGATCCTCGCACGGGAGCGGTCATCGACTGGCTCGACATCGCGCAGCTTCTGAAAGCCAGCGGCGCGAAAGACAGCGAGGCCGTGGCGAACGGCATCGCCTATGACGCCAAGGCCGGCCGCCTGTTCGTGACGGGGAAGAACTGGGCCAAGCTATTCGAGATCAGGATTGAGAAATAAGTGCGCGCTGGGTGGTTTGACTATCACGCTTCACGCTGATCGAGAACGAATGGCCAATTTCGGACGTTGCGCAAGCCCACCCCGCTGCGACTAAGCCTAAGCTGCGGTTCGGCAAGTCTCGCTCCCCTCCCGCTTGCGGGAGGGGTTGGGGTGGGCCTGCGCAATGGCAGGAAACCACCCCCAGGCAGTCGTAAATTGGCGCCCACGCTCTAAATCCCGAGGCGGCTCCAGAACTCATCCGGTTTGACAGGCGCCGCTCTTTCGGGCCCGCGCTCGACACGTGTCCAGGATGAATGGGGGATATGGATTTGCGGATTGTTAACAAAGCGCCGCTGCCGGCGGGTACGAGATGCATTCTGGGTCATCGTCTTCTCCTGATGAGGAGGAACACGAAACCTTGCGTGGTCGCTTCAGTACCGTGCGCTTTAGCCGTTGATGACGCGGAGCAAGCTGACATCCTTCAAAAGCCGCGGAGCATCATGCTCAAGACTATATCTACTCATTTCATAGAGAGGTGGAAGATAGCTTTGCTTGAGCCATCAGGACGACAAGTTTCACGACATGCCGACGTTGAGTTCGCCTTGAACGGACGGAAAGCGCAAACCTGGCAAGGAAGAGGGGGCGATGCGTCCGTCAGAACGCTACATTGTAGATAAACCAGCCCACAATCAGCAAGCTCGTCACAACGCATATACGGTCACCGAAAATGTCGATCCGCGACATCGCTCTCATCCTTCCTTAATCGAGCGATCTTCGTCGCTTCGTTGAAGAAAGATAAACCATTAGTGCGAGCAAAGAAACAGGATAAGTGCGACGAAATGGCGCTCATAAACGGCAGACTGAAGGGGCCGCGCCTCGAACTCCGGTTGCGCAGCCCGGCGGGCAATCGCCCGTTTGCCGCAAAAATCCCATGATCCTTTTTATAAATCAGATATTTATCGGAATGCCGAACCCCGATGCTGCAGAAAGGACCTGGTCGCCTCTTCAGGGCCGCGATAAGCCTCCTGGAACTCCGCGCTCCAATATTTGAGGTCATCCAATTCGATCCGCGCACCCGAAACGGCACAGAGTACGAACTGCCCCGGGCGCACGATGTCGAAATGCGGCGTGTCATAATGCAGCACCGCCAGTCCCTTAATATCCGCCATCAGTCGCCGGTCAGAATGCGATCGACGAGTTGCTTCACGGTCGGCACGAACCCGTTCGAATAGAAGGGATCCTGCTTGAACTTATAGGCGCCATGGCCCGCGAAGAGCAGATTCTTGTCAAGGTCGCCGCCATGCACGGCTTCCTGCAAGGATTTCTGGATGCAGAAGCTGCGCGGATCGGCCAGGCGGCCGGTCGAATTGGTTTCACTGTCCATCCAGCTTGAAAAGGCGCACTGGCTGAGGCAGCCCATGCAGTCGGTCTGATCCTTGCGGATTTCGGCCTTTTCCTCTTCAGTCACGAAGACGAGCGTGTTGTCCGGCGTCTTGAGCGCAGAGGTGAAGCCCTGCCCCACCCATTCGCGGGCGCGCAACAGGTCGCCCCGGGTCACCCAGAAATTCTTGCCCTTCACGCCCACGTCAAGCTGGTGCGTATGGTCGCCCGCCTGTTCGGTGCTGAACGGAATTTGCCGTTCGGAGCGCGCTTCGAGCTGGCGCAGGAAAGGATTGCGGACCGCCGAGCTATAGAAACCGGTGGGCGAGAAACGATGCAGCAGCACGTCGCCCGGCTCCAGCTGAGTCAGGCGCTGTTTCCATTCGTCAGGGATCGGGCTTTCCTGCGTCAGCAGCGGACGGGTGCCGAACTGGAAGGCGATGGCGCCCAGTTCCGGATTGTCGATCCAGTCGTTCCAGTCCTTAAGGTGCCAGACGCCGCCCGCCATGACGATCGGCACGTCATCCGAAATGCCCCCTTCGCGCATGGTCGCGCGCAAATCCCTCACACGCGGATAGGGATCCTGCGGCACCTTGGGATCTTCGGCATTGGAAAGGCCATTATGGCCGCCCGCCAGCCATGGGTCTTCATAGACCACAGCCGCCAGCCATTCCGACGCCTTGGAATAGGCGCGCTTCCAAAGAGCGCGAAACGCACGACCGGAACTCACGATGGGCAGATAATTGACGCCATAGGAGGCGGCGATCTCGGACAGCTTGTACGGCATGCCCGCGCCGCAGGTGACGCCCGCGACCATGCCCCTGGTCTTTTCCAATACGCCGTGGAGGACACGCTGCGCGCCGCCCATTTCCCACAGCACGTTGATATTGATCGCGCCCTTGCCGCCCGCGATTTCGAAAGCGCGCTTCACCTGCTCGACCGCGCCGTCAACGGCATAGGCAATCAGTTCCTCATGGCGGTCGCGGCGGGTGCGGCCATGGTAGATCTGAGGGATGACATTGCCGAAGCTGTCATAGCTGTCCGCGTTGACCGCCGACACCGTGCCGATGCCGCCGGCCGCCGCCCAGGCGCCGGAGCTGGCATGGTTGGAAACAGCTACGCCCTTGCCGCCCTCGACCAGCGGCCAGACTTCACGGCCGCCGTAGATGATGGGCTTCAACCCCTTGAACAACGCAATCTCCCGCGCAAAAATCCAGTGGCC
>Ga0255338_1002606_pt1 | contig 25274 bp, 20 predicted proteins | sample MeOH1_35cm_T4_19_FD_203715 | JGI IMG/M metagenome (GOLD analysis project Ga0255338, IMG submission 203715) | Sandy soil microbial communities from University of British Columbia, Vancouver, Canada - MeOH1_35cm_T4_195 | ecosystem: Engineered > Artificial ecosystem > Sand microcosm > Unclassified ...
CCGGCGTGATCACGGGTGCGCTGGGCGTGGTGCTGATCGGCACGGCGATCGCGACCTTGCTGCGCGGGCGTTTCCACAAATGGGCGCTGGCCCGCAGGGTCGGCACGGCCGACCGCTTCACCCGCTGGCAGCCGGCGCTGACCGTGCTGGCGGGAGCCTTGCTGGGCGGGATGGTGACGCTGACCTCCGTCGGGGCGGGCGCGATCGGGGCGACGCTGTTGCTGGCGCTCTATCCGCTGCGCATGCGGATGCAGCGGCTGGTGGCGACGGACATCGTTCATGCCGTGCCGCTGACGCTCGTCGCGGGGCTTGGGCATTTGTGGATCGGAAACGTCAATCCGGTCCTGCTGGTCAACCTGCTGGCCGGATCGCTGCCGGGCATCGTGATCGGATCGCTGCTGGCCACGCGCACGTCGGATCGCGTGCTTCAGCCCTTGCTGGCGACGGTGCTGGTGGTGGTGGGGTGGCGCCTGATCGTTTGACCGGCATGATATCTGGAGGCCCGAGCCGGAATCGAATTGGTAACAAAATTGTTTGATTTTTCAGCGATTTATTGATTGCCAGTCGAAAAATAGGCCCCCAAAAAGGCCACAGTTCGGTTAGGCTGCAATCAGGAATCACATTGGTTTCCTAATACTTATACCACAAGGGCAGGCCGAAGGGAATGTCCCGCACATAGGGTTGGGTGGGCGGACCAAACAAGGTGGTCGCCCCTGTCCGGGGCGGCCTTGCTCATCGGCTGACTATGCCGCCTCTTTCTCTTCGTCGGGATTCGCCAGTTGATGCAGATAGGCCACGGCGCGCTCGGCATGGGCTGCGGCCTGCACAATGGCGCGCGAATCGTTTTGCAGCACCCTGATCCAACTCGCTATATAGCTGGCATGATCCGCACGAGGCTCGGCGGCCAAGCCAAGATCGGCGGCCAGGAACGCCGCGCCTAATTCCGCTACAAGCTCCTCGCGTGCATACCCTTCGTCGCCCCATTTCTCGCGGCCAAAGCTGCGATCAAGGCGGCTCTTGTGTCGAGTCCAGTGGCAAGTTTCATGACCTCGGGTGGCGTAGTAACCGTGGGCATCATGAAAGGCCGCAAAGGGCGGAAGTTGGATGCGGTCGGCTGACGGCACATAATACGCCTTATCGCCGCCGTGGTTCACGGTTGCCGGGATGCTGGCAAAGAACGCCTCGGCCGATCCGATTCGCTCCACCTCCGGCGATGGTTCCGGCACGATACGGAATCGCTCAGGCAATCCGTCGATCTGCGCCACGTTGAAAACGGTATAGGTCTTCAGGAAACGGAACGCCTTTTCCCGTTCCTCGCCGCTCGCCTCGTCATGCACGGTCCTGCTGCTGTCGCCGTAATAGACCACGGTTGCGCCGCGCTCGCCCTTGCGCACCTGCGCGCCCAAGGCTTGTGCCTGCTTGTAGGTCATCCATGACGGGCTGGCGAACCCGGATGCTTGGGCCTCTATCCACAACAACAGAACATTGATCCCGCGATAGGGCTGGCCGGTGGCGCGCAGCGGCCGGGTGTGCCCCGATGCGGCCATGTCGCCCCCGCTCCACGGTTTGACCCACGGGCGGGTGCCTTGTTCGAGCTCGGTCAATATGCGGTCGGTGATGCGGCTGTGGGGTTCCTGTTTGGTCATGATCTTCACTCCCTTCCAATCCGCGCAGCGGGTCATGCCGCGCATGACCCCTGCCGACCCGGCGAGGGGCGGAGAGAGAGGGGGCAAGGTCTGGTGCCGGTGGGTGGTGCGGGCGCAGCGCAGCGAGCCACGGCCACCAAAGCATGGCCTTGCAGGGAGAGAGAGGCAGCGCCTCTTTCTTCTTCGAAACGGAAAAAGGCCGCGCCGCTGTGGCGCTCAAGGCGGGGTGGCGCAGCCGCTCCTATTCAACGTCAGGGATGGCAAGCCTGCCTACCAAGCCGAAAATGTCGGCTTCCGCGCGTGCGTTCCGTATATCGGACAAGTGGCAACCGCCCGGTCTTGTCGAGGTTATTCACCGCAACAAGTGCGGCGAATCGGCCCGTCATTCACCGCTTCCTACTTGCGCTGGGTTTGGATCAGCAGGTTGCACCTTGCAGCGGCTTGAGCGCCGGTGATGTGGGAAGCAAGGTGACAGCTAACCCAACCCATAAGCTGGACGTTGAGTGGACGACCGGGGAAGCTGTGTTGGCATTTCCGCGTAAAGGATTGAAGAGCTCAATTTTCGATTGAAAAAGTCAGTTTGAGTGAATGGAGGCAAATTTTTCTCAACTTTGAATTGGAAAAGTCAGTTTCGCGGAATGAGCGCCTGAAACACTGCAATCCCGACTGATTTTGTCAGCCTACCGATTCGTTCGCGCGATTTTCCTCAAATGTTCTTGTACGCCCGAAACGCAAGCTCCCATCGGGTTCCGCCTCATATTCAACCGTCGCGACAATCGGTGGACGGCTCTTGTCGCAATAGCGCACGGTAATGGTATCGTCCCTGATGGCAGGGCAAAGGCCGGAGCCATAGAGAATGTCCGCCAGCGCGTCGAAGGTCGTTGCCTTGGCGCGATAGGCTCCGGTCCAACGTACCGCCCAAATGTCCTCGTTGGCTTTGACGCGGTAGCCCGCCCGCTCTGCAACGACCATGACTGCGCCCAGCACCGTATCTGCGCGCACATTGAAGTCCAACACGGCGGACGGGTCGGCGGGTTTGGAACGGGCTGCCTGCGCTGGATAGACGGACCTCACCTGCCATAGGGCCTCCGCGCCAGCCATAAAGAAACACAGGCCGATCATAGCCAAGGGGATACGGTCAACCCATCGCATGAACCTGTCCGAACGCCAGAAACGGTGAACGGGAATGAGCCGATTCCATCGGACCCGCAAAGGGCGCGCGCGGCGCGCAACCCGCCATGTCCGTTGCAGCATATTGGCGCGGTGGATGGGCTGGGGAAGCGTGGCAATCATGATTCGTTCTTTGGGTGGCGGGAGCGTCGGCGCTGGCGGCCCTGCGACAAGCGAGGCTTGATGATCGGCGCAGACGCACGCCGCCCGTTCCGCCAATATTTCGACTCGCGCGAACGCCCATGCCAGTTCCTGCGGCGAGATGCGGTAGGATCGCCCATAGCGCGCCTCGACATAGGCTCGGCGGATGCAACCGAAGGCGCGGCGCTCGAACCGGCTGACTCGCGGCCACGCTGAACACAGGCGCGCGTCGAGCGCTTCGGCGGCTTCGCGCAATTCGTCCAGCGCGTGGGTGCGCGGGCCGTGGAGGGTGATCGACCACAGCACGCATTGATAGAAATGTTCGCACGCCTGATGCAGCAGCAGCGCCGCCATCGGCGCGTTGCCCTGATCCCGGTAGAAGATCGCGCCCGCCAGAAAATCGCATCCGTTCCTGTGCCAACGCCGATACTCCGCGACGCCGCGTATGGCCCGGTCGCGCACGGGGAGATGACGCGGCGCTTGCAGGCGCAGGCCATCCATCTGGTAGAGGGCTATTCCCTGCTCCGCGATGGTGACGAAATGCGGAACGCCCTCGACAAGGGCGCCGTTGAACCGTTCCAGACTTTCTACGGTCAGTCGCACCGGGCGGGTGATCTCGCCGAACTCCCATGCGCGGCGCATTCGGTCGCGCACCAGCCGCCAGTCGCCTTCACTGCGAGCGAGGCGAGGATAGTTGACGATCGCCAGCAGGCGGAACGCTTCCCCCGGCGCGACCTGTTCCCAATCCTTCTCGGCATGGGGGCCATGCAGGATCAGGGTCAGAATCTGACCCGCCCGATACTGCTGCGACAGCCTACCCTTGGCTGTTTCCTCGAATGCCTCGAACAGGATCGTTGCGACGCGAAGAAGCTCAGCCCGGATCGGCATGGGCAGATGGTCGGCATCGGTGCGCAGCATCATGACAGTGCCTCCCGCTGGTGGCGCTCAAATCCCTGCGGGCGCGGGTGACCGGTCACGTCCGCTACACGGTCGAGCAACGCGCGCACAAGCGGACGGACCCTATCAGGCGTGAAGCCGCCGTCATCCATAGGCGGGTCGCCGATCAGATGCGGATAGCCCCATTTCCAATAGGGCGAGAGAATGACTGCGAGTCGCGCCAAGTCAGGACAGTCATGCCCAAATCCAGTAGCGTTGGCGTAGGCCAGCGCCTTCGCAATGTCCTGCCGGATATGCGCCGCGTTCCAGTCATCGGGAAAGCCAATGTCCAGAAGATAGGCACACAGCGCCAGCTTGGCGATGGCCCCCGCCTGATGCAGTGTCACGCGGACGTCTCGCGCAAAGAAACCCGCCTCGATCGGAGCGAAGGCGATTTCCGCGCTATCATAGCGGTCGCGGCTGAGCGCGCGGCCCATCTTGGTCCGAACAAGGGTGGCCGGTTCGTCCTCATAACGTCGGTGCAGCGATGCCAAAGCCTTTGCCCAGGGCGAGGCGATTGCCGATGCGGTGACAGGCGCGATGGTCAAGCCATGTAGCAATGCGCGTCTGGAAGTGACGGTTTTCGAATCGCGCGGTGGGAGGTTGCGTAAGCTCATCAGCCTTCCTTCCTTCAGCCTTCCGACGCGCAGTAGCCGCACCGGAACGTATAACCGGCACCGCTTATAGCGCGAAAGGTAGGAAATATGCAATAAGCGGCACCGCTTATTCTGCTTCAGGTTGAACAGGTGCCATGCGCGGCTACGACAACTATATGGGAAGACCGCCGCTCAACTTAAAATCGACCAATGTTCGTTTGCCCGAAGGGTTAGGTGAACGAATTGACAAGCTAGTCGGGCGTCAGCGGCGTGCGGCTTTCATCCGGGACGTGCTGGAACGCGAAGTCGAGCGGTTGGAAAGCGATAAAGGCAAGGCAGGATAGAATGGCTATCGTTTACCATAATTGGTGAACGTCAGAGGCAGGGTGAGGTGCCGAAGGTGCCTTAGCCTGCTGCGATATGATGACGGTAATCGTCCTCGATCATGTCAACCAGACGATCAAGATCGCCTTCCTCGTAGACCTCTGGCTGACCAGGAGCATTTCGTAGGATTTCGATTGCGTTGAGATAGGCAGGCATCAGCGTCTGATCTGAGGGCTGCCCAGCGATAAAATATGCCTTGAAATCTTCCCTGGACCCGATGTGAGCCGCAGATAGGTGCCCCATCCAACGGCGGGCCTTATCCTTGATGTTTTCTGCGTCCGCCAGATCAAACGACAGGGGTTCGTAGGCATGAACTTTGCCATTTTTCCATGAATGCTTAAATTCGATTATATCAACCGATCCGATAATGGCCTTCGGTTCAAATTCGATTGGCACATGGCGATCATGCAGCGCCTGCCTTACAGGCCGCCATACATCATCATCTGTGCGGCGGCTTTCATGGCGCTTGTCATAGTTGCCGACCATCCGATGCGATATGCGCTGGAAGGTGGCATCAAGGTCGGAAGCTATACCGGTCCCTGCTTCTGCCCACCGCAGAGCGCTTCCATCATGTGGCAGAATGCGATGGGCAACCGACAGGACGCTCTTAAAGTCGGAAAATAAATCTTCCTTCTCCGCCTCTTTCGCTACTCCTGACGCGCGACGACGAAGCGAATGGACAGCAGCCTGAAAGGCATCCCGATCCAGATCGGGAAACATGCCGCGTATCCGACCGATCCTGTCTTTGAAATCGTATTTCACTACCGGCCCAGCGCTAGGCGTCGCCGGTGCAAAAAATACGATGCCGATGTTCACAAACTCACCGGTCACGACGTCATGAACGTAGCGCAAAATGCTATAGCTGTAGGCTCTTCTACTGCTCATTTCAGCACCCGTTCGAACTCGTCCATGCAACCATCAATGTTATCCCGCACGTCCCGAATTTTCTGGAGAACATCGTTTATAAAAGCGTCATCCCTCCAGTGGGCCGGAATTGCGGCGCCATAGGCGGTTATATCAGCATCTTGCAACCCTGCCCATGCACTGCGGATGGCCGCGCGGTCTATTGGCCGTGCTCGAAGCTCATTTCGAAAGATATGGTTTCCTGGTTGTGCGATCGAGGAAAGGCCCTCCGGCATCCATGGCTTTTTGGCGAACAGCAGCGGAGGAGGCCAAGCAAGCTCGTGGTCAAAAATTCTGAGATCATCGCCACTTACAAGGCAGTTCGAGTTTCCTTCTCTGCGATCGACGTTGTCCACAAAGGCATCGAACGCGAAAATGCTAGCAGCAGTCTGTGCCATCTTTTCTGTCACCTTATGACCCATGGTCCAGGTCGGCCACTGCGGCCATACAAGCTTAGAACCGAAGGCCAATGTGTCTCCAGCTGTGATCTTGCTCGCATATTCGAATGGCAAGGTGGCTTTCCATTCTGGAGAAATAGTCAGAATGAAGGGTTCTGGGACTGGTAACCCCAAAGAGCCAGCAAGACAGGCTGCGATCACCTCGATCGCGAGCGCATTGGTCTTTCGCTCACAGGCGGACGCAAGCTTTCCAACCACCTCAATAGTTTCGCCGTCGGGCGTCTCCCCAACGATGATGGCCGGTTCCGTCTTGCCGCTACCAATCTTGGCAACATATTGGACTGCCTCAAGTTGACGCAGCATCAAACCCCCTCTCTACAACGCCCTCAATCCTATAGCTTGGCCCGAATCAAGTCATACCATTGAACCGAATAGATTTTCTTAAAGGAAGCGGCCAGTGCAATTATCTGGCATGCGACGCATATGCAGGCGACGGCTTCGTCCCAGACCCAGTCTTTCAGGCCCATCGGCAGGAACTTCCGCTGGCGGTAGCTTCTGGGATCGACACTCTGGCCGCGCACTGACCGGGGCTTGGCGCGAAGGCGGCCGTTGTCTTACTCTTCAATGAAAAAGACCTCGCCCAAGCGCTCTCCGTCTATCAACATCACCCGTTTTGCAACCGCTTAACGCGATTGACAACATCCCCCGGCATTGAAGTCATGGACGTTCCCCCGGTTTTTCTTTTTGCCGCACCAGTCGCGCCGCTGCTGGATCATAGACGTAACCAGTGATCGTGCCATCCTTGATCCGCTCCACGGCGTCATCCACGACGAAACGTGGGACAAGGAACCATTCGCGCGGCACAACCGGATTGCCAAACCGGTCCTTAATCTCGACGTCCAGTTGTGCGGGTGCGAAGATGCGGTGGATCAAGTTTTCGAGCTTCACGCGGTTGATGTTGTAAAGCGTGTAGGTGGCGACGATCTCCACGTCCGCCAGCAGAAAGGTCGCGTCGAGCTTGGCATTGGCGATGCGCTTGGCGACATCGCCGCCGGTGACGCCGATTTTGTGCAGCACCTCGCGGTTGGCGGCGACAATGGGATTGTCCGATTTGCTGCGCAGTACATAAATGGTGCCGCTGGCGAGGTCGTTGGCCTCGTTTTCGCTAGCGAACAGCGGCCCGGCGTTCGGCTCGGACACGCGGCGGCTGGCGTCGTCCTTATAGAGCGCACGTTGCAGGGAGCGGAGCAACAGGTTGCTTTCGGTGCCGTTGGAATAGATGACGCGAAGCCGTGCATCGCTTTCGCCGTTGGGCGCTTTGATAAGTTCGCCCACTTCGGCGACATAGGCGGTCTGGCCGCCAAGGATGAAAAACTCGCCTTCCCGGATGTCGGTTTTTAGGAAACCGGCATCCTTGCGGATGGGCTGGGTGATGCGCGCGCCGCTGTCGATGTCGGCCTGCAAGGCGCTGAACAACGGTTTGAAGCGGTCGAAATCCTCGCACGGCTCGCGGTTGGCGATTTCCTCGGCGGCGCGTTTTTCGGCAGCGGTGCGCACATGACGAAGCTCGGTTATGCTGACGTCGCCCGCCGCGCCGGTCAGTTCGGCTAGTAATTCGTCCTCGCCGATTTCGTCATCCGGTGCGGCGGTGGCGGCGGTCCCGGCCAACAGCCCCTGCCGGTCCAGCGGGGTCAGTAAAGCGCGACATTCCTCCAAGGCGCGCAGACGATCCAGCCGTGTTGCGTAAAGGCGCTCGAAGATGTCGTTGCCCTCGCCGTGGCGTGGGGCGTGGCCGCGTTCGTCCACGAAGCGCTGCACTTCCTCGAACCCCGCGATGATGCGCTCATCTCGCGGGGTACGCCCGCCCTTTTTCTGCGGCTGGGCAAAGTCGGCGAGTTCGTCGCGCAACTCGTCAAGGTTAAGGTCAGTCATAGCGGCCCTCATCCTTATAGCGCACGAAGGCCGCCGCACCCTCGGCCATGCGCTTTTCCCAGGCATCAGTTGATGAAATGGACGGGAGCCGCCCGCGCTCTTTCTTGAAACGGACGGCGCGCTGGGCGAGGTCTTTCGCCTCCTCGGGCGAAAGGCTGGTGCGCTTGGCGGCAATGGCGGCGGCGACCTGTTTCAGGCTCTCCTCGCTCATGGTCTTGGCGAGAATGGCGTAAGCCTCCTGAAACGGGTTGATCCGGTCGATCAGGTCGATGTCGAGTTCGCGCACGTCCATTGCGAATTTGCGCACGCCGTCGATCAGGGCGGTATTGGCGCTCGGCTCGCCGCCTGCGTCGCCGGCGGCGATGCGGGCGGCCTGCTGGGTGAGGTTCAGGGCGGCGATGGCGTGCTGGCGCACGGCCTCTTGGTCCTGCTCGTCCAGTTCGGGATATTTGTCCTTGATGATCTTGCCCATGCGAAGCTGCGTCAGTTCCTCGGGCACCAGTTCCTCATCGAACAGGCCACGTTCCATCGTGGGCTTGTGCTGAACGAATGTGGCGATCACCTCGTTCAAATCCTCGCGGCAAATGCGGCTGGCCTCGGGGGACTTCGGCTCGGCAAGGCCCTTGATCTCGATCTGGAAAATGCCGCGTTCCTCGTGGAAGCCGACATTGCACTGGTCCGGCTGATAGCCGCCCTCGCCATAGTCGAAACCGGGCGTGGCGCTGCTGGTGGCCGGGTTCTTCGGCTTGAACTCGAAGCGCGGGGCCAATACCTGCTCCATAAGCAGGCTGGCGGCGATGGCTTTCAGCGTATCGTTCACTGCTTCCGTCACCGCGCTTTCCGAAGCGTCAGGCTCGGCGATCAAGTTGGTGAAGCGTGCATGGGTCTTGCCCGGCGCGTCGCGAGTGGCGCGACCGATGATCTGAACGATCTCGGTCAGGCTGGCGCGATAGCCAACGGTCAGCGCGTGTTCGCACCAAATCCAGTCGAAACCCTCCTTCGCCATGCCCAGGGCGATGATGATGTCCACATTGTCGCGATTGTTCTTCTGGGCCGGGTCTTTGAGGGCGGCGAGGACACGGGCGCGCTTGTTGGCATCGTCGTCCACCAAATCCGCGATGCGCAGGGTCCGGCCCGCTGATGTTTTCACCAGTTGGAAGCCGGTGGCGTCGTCCACGCCTTCCCATGTGCCAAGGGCATCAAGGATGTGGTTCACTTCCTTGATCTTGTCCTTGGTGCTTTCGCGGGAATTGACGCTGGGGATGTGGATGATGGTTTTCTCGTCCTGATCCAGCACGGCGAGGATGTCGTCGGCATAGGCCCCGGAATAGAAGAAATAGCCGATGTCCAGCCGTTTCAGCCACTCATAGCCGTTCAATTGCTCATAATAGGTGTAGGTGACGCTATCGAACTTCGCCTCGTCGCCGGGGGAAAGCACGGCCTCGGCGTCGCCCCGGAAATAGCTGCCGGTCATGGCGACGATATGCACCTTGTCGCGGGCGATGAACTCGGCAAGGTGCAGGCCCAGCTTATTGCCGGGGTTGGCGGAAACATGGTGGAACTCGTCCACTGCGATCAGGCGGTCATCGAAGGCTGCGACGCCGAATTTCTCCACCGCGAAGCGGAAGGTGGCGTGAGTGCAGACCAACACCTTGTCGGCGCTTTCGAGGAAGGCGCCGACGCTGTTGACCTTGCCACCATCCTCGCCGGGGGCGTTGCAGAGGTTCCATTTGGGGGTGACGGTCCAATCCGCCCAGAAGCCGTATTTGCTCAACGGCTCATCGGCGAAGCTCGCGCCGATGCTCTTTTCCGGCACGACGATGATGGCCTGCCGCAAGCCTTGGTTCGCCAGCTTGTCGAGCGCGATGAACATAAGCGCCCGGCTTTTCCCCGAAGCGGGCGGGGACTTGATAAGCAGATACGGCTCGCCACGCTTATCGTAGGCGCGTTCCTGCATGGCGCGCATCCCAAGGGTGTTGGCCTTGGTGGATGCGCCGTTGCGGGCATAGGAAACCGAGACGGAAGGGACGGATTTCCTGTCGATTGTCATTGTCTTTCCCCCGCGACGCTAGCCAGCGCCGCCTTCAAAACCTGAAAGCAAACCTTGGCCGTATGTTGGTCCGGCGTAAAGCCAGAGGCCATTTGTTCGTATGGATGAATGTAGTTGCGGAACTCGCGCAAACCGTGGCTGAACTTCTTTACATCGGGTTTGAGTAAATCAATCTCCGTCGCCGCGTCGATGAATTGGGCGAGATTCCATTCGTGAAACCGCCGCACGGTTCCATCCGCAGCCTTGGGGCTGGCCGTCGCCCGATTGAAGCGGGCCGGTTCCTTCTGTGCAGCCCCAAGCAAGACAGCTTCAAGCACGCTTCCGCATAGCAGAATGGTCGATAGATACGCGCCAGCCCCCATAGCTGTCCGAGCCTCGGCCAAGCGGCTTTCGATGATCGGGATCGCCAGGGCCTCTACTGGGAGCTTCTGGATATTTGGGATCGTGAACTCGCTGTGCAGGAAGTCATCTACGGTCTGCGCCGTGGTGGCCGGGGTCGGCACGGGCTTGCCTTCGAGCCGGGCGACAATGGCGCGCGCCTTGCCGAGAACGGGGGTGTCGGCTTGCTGACTGCTGAGCGTGCAAACCGTCTCGTAGGCGTCCAGCAATTCGGCCAAAATCTTACCTACAACGGCGTCCGGCTCCTGTTCCCAAAAGGAACGGAGCTTCTTAGCCTTCGAGCTGCCGTAGCTTTGGTATTTCGCGCCGTGAATCTGGATACGGTGGCGGTTGAAAAACTCCGCGAAAGTCTGATCGGTATAGTCCAGCACATAGCCGCTCGCCATGCCAAGCAAGTTTTCAAAGTAGCGTTTTTCAAGGTCGGTCAGGCTGCTCATGCGGCCCCAGCCCTGCGCACTTTGGGCGCTCCCGCTTTTGCGGCCATCTTGGTGTAGAGATCGAACAGCTTTTCCAACCGTTCAGTATCGTTCTTGAAGCGCCGCCCGATATAGATGCGTTCCAGCACCTCGTCGTTGCGCTCATGGGTTTCGCGCAGATCGGCGGGCATCTTCTCCGGGTCGTAGAGGTCAGCGATGGTGGCCGGAAAATGCGCCTCGCGCGCCAACAAGATGTCCTCGGCGCAGCGGGTAAGGTCAGCTTTGTTCTTTTCGGTGAGGGTGGGAACCGGGAAGGTATTCCAGCCCAGCGTGTTGGAATATGAGAAGCGCATTTCCAGCCGGGCACAGACGGCTCCGATCCAGACCCAATGCAGGCGTGAGGCGATCAGCGCGAGGTTCCACAGGGGAGCGTCATGGATCGCGAAACATTTGAAGCTTACCACGGCGGGTGCGGTTATCACATCGCAAGGTAGAAAAGGCCGGTTTTCGGAGCTGGTCTGCGGCACAGCGATGAAATATTGTTCCGATTCAACCTGATCACGAAAACGATAGGGTGAATCTATTAGTGCAACCGCTGTCGTATCTGCCGGTTTGGCCTGACGGTCGGCGCGCACGGCATCGAACCGGCGCTGCAATTGGGGAATGGCTGATGCACGCGCGGCATCACCATCGCGCACCCACAAGCACATACGAGGTGAGGCGTTGATGACCTCCGTCGAGCCGTAATAGGGCCTGATGAACTCGACCGCCCGTCCATCGGCGGCCATCATCTCCAGGGCTTCTTGCAGAGAGAAAATTAGGTCCGCCCCATAATAGGGATGATTGCCGAAGCTCATCCTTGCGACATCGGAGATAGGCTGCGACTCTGGATAAACGAATATGTTGGGTGACGCAGTAAGGTAACCGTTAATATTCTCGACCTGCCGAACAACGGTTCCGCCCGCTGTTTCCTCGTATAATGTCGCTACGTTTTTTGTTGCCGAGGTAAGGCCGACGATTACGACGGTGATCCCAGCATTGTTTGCTGCAAGATTGGCCCATTTGAACGATGTGTGCGCAAATCCGATCTTCTGTCCCAATGCAAGGATTGTTGGCCATAAGATCGGCACCTGCCCACCTTGGCAGATGGTATTGGTGGCAACGAATGCAGCAGCGCCTGTCGTTTGTTCAATAAATTGTGCGGCTTTGATGAACCAGCCCGCTACATAATCTAAGTTCCCCCATCGCTTCATCAATGGGGAACAAACAAGTGCAAGATCATCCTTCTGAGAAGAAGATTGTTTGTTGTATCCCGAATACGGCGGGTTCCCACAAATATACGTCTCGCCGCCTTCATTGGCGAAATCCACCTGTGTTTGGTCCAGCGGCGAGCCGAACAGATCATCGGCGTAAATCTTGCCGCCTCCGCGCCCGGTCGGCGGGCAGATGCTCAACCAATCTAGCCGCAGGGCATTGCCGCAGGTAATCCAGTTTTCGGCATTGAGCGGAAGGAACTCGGCAAGCGCAAGTTGCTGCCCGCGATAAAGCACGTCGCACTGATATTCCGCGATAATCAGCGCAAGCCGCGCAACCTCGGCGGGGAACGGACGCAGTTCGATGCCCCGGAAATTGGTCGGTTCGATGTCAGATTTCCGTTCGGCCTCGCCGCGTCGCCGGTTAATCTCGGCCTCAATCTCGCGCATTTCCTTGTAGGCGATCACAAGAAAATTGCCGCTACCGCAGGCCGGATCGAACACCCGGATTTTCGCCATCCGGTTGCGCAGGTTCAGCAGCTTGCGAGGATTGACGTCGGCTTCGGCCAAGTGCGTCCGCAAATCATCCAGAAACAGCGGGTTCAGCACTTTGAGAATGTTGGGACGGCTGGTGTAATGCATCCCCAGCGCACCGCGCTCCTCATCGTCGGCGACGGCCTGAATCATTGACCCGAATATATCCGGGTTGATCTGGGTCCATTTCAGGTTGCCGATATGGATAAGGTAGCTGCGGGCGATGCGGCTGAATCGCGGCACCTCCAAACTGCCAGAAAACAGCCCGCCGTTCACATAGGGGAAAACATCGGCCCAGGAACGGATGCCTGCCGCCCGGCGATAGCGGTCATCAAGTTGGCCTTCATGCTTGGTCGGCACATTCATCGCCCTGAAAATCTCGCCGATAACCTCATGGGTATTGGCAGAATCCTTGGCGCTCATCCTGTCCACGGCGGCGGTAAACAGCCCCTCACCGTGGAAGATGTCGGTATCCTCGGCGAAGAAACAGAAAATCAGCCGGGCCATGAAGTGATTCATCTCGGCCCGGCGCTCCGCCTTGCCCCAATCGGGGTTGTCTTTCAGCAATTCGACATAGAGCCGGTTGAGCCGGGCGGTGGCGCGGATGTCAAAGGCGCTGTCGCGCACCTGCTTGACGGTGCTGATGCCCGCCAAGGGCAGGAAGAAACCGAAATGGTTGGGGAAGTCGGCATAGGGACAGGCGACGGTTTCGCCCGATGCCAAATCCTCCGCCTCAAAGGTGTCGCCATCGGTGGCGAGGATGAATTGGGCCTTGGCCTTGGTGGTAGCCGGGCTGGCTTTCAGGGCGGCGAAGGCAGCGGAAACCTCGCTGCGCGCGGCGACGGCGATATGGATATTGCTGCGTTGCAGGACCGCACCGGGAAGATCGGAAGCGTTCGTAGAACCTTTGGCGGCGCGCAGGCGCTTAATCGTCGTTTCTTTGTTGCCGAAGGCTTCAAGGAACTGAAACGGAAATTCCGCCGCATCGAACGGTCGTTCCGCCAGCGCGGAGATAGCTTCTTCAATTTCAACGGCGTTCATTACGCGGCCATAGTCCTGTTTTCTTTGGTGCGGGCGTGCGGCGCGTGGCGGATGCCTGCCGCGTTTTCCCCCGAATGGGGAAACTAGAGGGGCGGACTACGGATGTCATCCCAAACCGCGCGGCGTAGCCGCATATTTCCCCATCCCGGCCCCCGCTGCCTTGTCGGCTGCTGGCGTGGGCATGACGGCCTGTGTGATGGCGGTTTGTACCTGCCCGGCGCGTTCATTGATGGCGGACACCAGTTTGCCTCGATCATTGGTGAAGATAGTGGCGGACTCCTTGGCGCGGGAAATTCCCACATAAAAGGATTTCTGATCGACAAGGTTGGTTGCCCGGCTGTCGGCATGGATCATCACATGATCGGCGGTGCGGCCCTGAGCGGCAAAGGCTGTATCGACATAGCCATGAGTAATATGCTGGTCGCGAGTGGAATCGAGGATGAGCGTTTCCGTTCTGCCCTGCGCGGTCTGGATCGTGGCGGTGCGGGTCTGTTCGTCAACGGCGATCACTTCGCTGCGCGCGCCGTTTATCCGGTCTGCTTCGCGGTCGTTGCGGGTGAACCGGATGCTATCGCCGGTTTTTAGGTCGAGCGGTTGCGGCGCGAACGTCTGCACCTTGCCCGCACCCCATTGCCGCAAGCGCCAATCCACCTCGCGCCCATCCTCCGATTTGAGCGCGATGGCGGCTTTGGCCGGGTCGATGCTCTCCACCCTATAGGCTTCGCCGCGCGTCACGCCCTTGTCGGCATAGTCGCGCGTGAAGCGGACAACATCGCCCTTGTCGTAGCTCAGGGGATCGCGCGCCTCGGCACGGGTCAGCCCTTTGTTGGCGAGACTCTGCATAGTGACGGTGGGGCCGGTCAGTGCCCCCGATCTGGAAAGCGCGACGCGAATGTCGGCGGTCAGCGCGTCGCGACCTTCGCGCGACGGCTCGATAACAAGGGTGTGGGCACGGCTGGCCTTGTCCAGCGCCGCATACCGCTCGGCAATGGCGGCGAAGCGTTCGGCGCGGTCGGCATTCTCGACGATCTGCCCGCCGCCATTATCCAACGCGGCCAGCGCCTTCTTGGCATCGCCTTCGATGGAGGCCAGTACGGCCTGCTTGGTGGCGTCATTGGTCTGCCGCACGATTTCGGCCAACTTAGCAGTTTCCATGCCAGCGCCTTGCAACTGGGCGAAGGCCGCGCCCGCCTCGACTGAGCCAAGCTGCTTCACGTCGCCGACAAGGATGACGCGTGCATCATACTTGTCGGCCAGGTCGAACAGCCGGGCGGTATCGCGGGTGGATAATAAAGAAGCCTCGTCCACGATCCACGCGGCGGGCTGGCCCGGTTGGGGGCGCTCCGGCGACAATAGGTGCCGCGCGACGGTATCGCCGCGAATGCCTAGCGCCTCGCCCATCACCATCGCCGCCGATGCGGTCGGAGCCAATGCCGTCACCGCCATTCCGCGTGCCTCAGCCTCGTGGGCAAAGGTTGCCAAGACGGTCGTGGTCTTGGCGGTGCCTGCGTAGCCCTGCAAGGCGGTAATTCGGTTGCGGCTGGTCAATAGCTGCTCGGTGGCGGCGCGCTGATCCACGTTCCAACCGAAACCTGCCCGTTCCGCCTCTGCCGATGCGGCAGCGATGGCCTTGGCGGCAGCAAGCTCTGACGCGATGGGCGCGAACACGCCGCGCCCTTCCACCTCGATCCGCAGCATTTTGGATTCGGTTTCGACATTCTGGCGGGTGGTGAACCCCGCAAATTCCGCACCGCGCCGATCCTGAAAGGTCCGGTCGATCAACTCGCCCTGTTTCGCCGCCGCCTCTATGGCGGTCCCAATCTGCGCGTAACCGATCTTGCCCAGCCCGATCCGTCCGGCTTCTTCCTGCAAGGCGGCGGCGGAAAAGACCGATTGCCGTTCGCCCAGCTTGTCCGCGGCATGGGCAACGGCACGATCCGCCATAGTCGTTTGGCGATCCATATCGGCGCGACGGGAAGGATCGGCGGCCTTGCCCTCGGCCTGTTCGATCATCGCCAGACGCGCCTCTGGCCCAAACCCGGCCTTGCTTGCCGTTTCCCGCCAGTCAGCAACAAGGGAGGCATGATCGGTCGCGACCTTGGCTTGCCGGGTGTCGAGCGTGGCAACCTGCTTCTCAGCAGCGCTGGCCGTTTCTCGAGACGTGCCGCGCGCTTCAAGCGCTGCCTCGATCTCGGCGCTGCGGGTGCTGAACGCGGCGATCACCTCGGCGGATACGCCCTTGATCTCGAACAGCGAGTCCTTGCCAGCTTCGACTTCATAGCCCAATTCCCGGACCTTTAGTGCGAGTTCCTGTCGGTAGATGGCGCCGATCTGCTTTTGAAGCTGATAGAGGGCGCGCGGCTCAAGGCTGCGCCAAACGCCATCCTCGTCCCGCGTGGCATTCATGATAACATTGTGCGTATGAAGCTGCGGGTCTTGGGCGCGGCTGGTGCCGTGCTGAAAGCTGGCGACTATGAGATTGCCGGTCACCTCGCGAGTGACGGTGCCGCCGTCCCGGACGCGGGTGGCGGCCATATGTTTCTCGACATGGGCCATCGCGGTTCTGACCGATTCGCCATGTGCGGCGATCAACCGCCGGTCGCCCGCCACCTCGGCCATGATGGAAACCGACTTGGGCGCGCTCAAAGTCACGTCCCAGCCGGGGCGATGCTCAAGCTGGCCGTCGCGAAAAGTGCCAAGCTGCTGCTCGCCGATCTTGCCGTCCAGCAAGGCGCGGAACTGGTCGCGGTCCACCTCGCCGGACAGGCCCAACGCCTCCGCGCCCGCGCCCTGCCATTCGGAAGGCGCAAGGCCGTCCTCCGAATAATAGTCGTCGGCTTCATAATAGCTGCTGGCCTGCGCCGAACTGGTCAGCGCCGATACTGACGCGACCATCACACCGGCCCTTGGCTGGCGGGTGATGGCGGGGTCGGCGGCGGCGCGGGCACGACGGTTCCCGTCTGCTTCCAAAGCGTGGTGTCGGGATCGCCTGCAACGAATCCAGGTTGGCGGGGTTCGCCGCGACGCGCGACATGATCGGCGGTGAGCCTGATCCGCGCCACCGGCAAGCCATCCGGGAACAATAGGAAGCCCTCGAACTTGGGCAGGCGCAATTCGCTTTCCAGCACGGCGGGCCGCATCTTGCGCATCCGGCCCAAGGTGGTGCGGGTTTCGTCATCGCCCTCGGCCAGCGCGTCGGTCATGGTCTGGATTTCGACCTCGCACTGGCCGATGGTCTGGCTGGCCCATTGCCGGGTTTCGCTGTCGATGGTTTGCAGGAACAGCTTGGTATTGCAGCAGCCCAGCATGGATTCGGCGATCTGCGGCCCATAGCGATGCCGCATCTGGCCCAGCGCCTGAAAGGTCAGCACCACGGCGGCCCCGAACTTGCGCCCTTCGGGCAGGAGCCGCGCCAGATTATCGACGCGGGGCAGGTCGGCCAGCTCGTCCAGCACGAACCAGATGCGCCGGTTGGGCGAGGGGGGAAGCCCCAGCACGGCGCTGGCCGCGCATTCCAGCCAGCAGGCGAGCAAGGGCTTTGACGCCTCGAAATAATCCTCCTTGCGGGGGACGAAAATCCACGGGCGCGCCCCGGTGCGCTTATCCAGCCCGTGAATGAAGTCCCGGAAGGCAAAAGATGCGCCGCCGCTGCCATCCGCGCGGAGGAACTGGATCAGGTTCGCGGCCTTGGCGAGCATGAACAACACGCTGCCCGTTGCCCGGTCGGCATCCTCGGCGAAGGTCCGCGCCGACGAACTGCCCGCCAGCCAGATTTTGAGGTCGTCCTTCGTCCGGTCTTGAAGCGCGTCCAACAGGTCCGGCAAGGTGCCCTTGCCTTCCCGCCACAAGGCGCGGATCATATTGGCGACAAGGATGCGGCTGGTTTCCAGCCACACGTCGCGGTCACTCTGGCCCGTCTCGGTGATAAGCTGGTGCGCGATGCGATCGGCGTCGGCGGGATGGGCGATCTCGGCGAAGGGCGACCAGAAGGCGCATCGGGCATCGAAGGGATTGAGGATGATGTCGCCGCGCTCGGGCCGGTAATAGTGCGCGATGAACTCGCCGCTGGTGTCGTAAACCAAGGCAGCTTCGCCGCGTGCCTCGATCCCGTCGAGCAACTGACGCAGCGCCGTAGTCTTGCCGCTGCCGGTCGTGCCAATCATCGACAAGTGCCGGGTTTCCAACCGCGACGGGATCGGCACCGTGCCGATGGCGAGCGCGCAGGAATCCGCTTCGGCGCCGGTCAACTTGGCAAGCTGCTTCTCGGTCGTGACCAAGGTTCCGGCGATGACGCGATCCCGCAAGGCGCGTTCATGCCGCCGCCGGACGGCCCCGCGAAACAGAAACAGGCAGGATAGCCAAGCGGCGAAGCCGATTCCGCCCCCGCGCTTGGCATGAGCATAGGCCATCTCAACAGACTGTCGGCAATAGGGATGCGCGACCACGGCACGGGCGGACCGGCCTGGATAGGTTTGGCCGCCAATGCGGGCGCTGACCTCGGCATCGGCGAACGTGCTCGAAGCGAGCCACAGCTTCGCCCTCGCCACGGACCAGGCGGTAAGGGCATCCAGCCTGTCCTGATCCAGCATCGTATAAGGTGCGGCGACCGCGCCCAAGGCAACTGATGACAGCATGATACCAGCCTGGCGCTTGAAGCGGGACCACTGGTTGCCGCGATATTGCCGCCGCAAGGCGTCCGCGTGGATGCGGCGATCATGGGGTTGTATCATGGTCGCTTCTCCTGGGAGAGTCGGCGCTGGCGATCATAGGCCGCGTTGATCTCGGCGGTGATGATCTCATCCGACTTGCGCGCGCCTGTCGCCGCGCTGCGGGCATAGCAATAGGCGGCGCAGGCGGTGAACAGCGCCCGGTCCAGCATCCGCTCGACATCGACCATTCGGGTGCTGACCGAGGCCAGTTCGGCGACCATTTCACTATTGCCGGTGTCGCGGGCTGGCGGGCTTATCTGTGTTGCGATCCCGGCTTTGACGCTGCGCTGGAGCATCGCATAGGCGCTAATACCTTGCCGTTCGGCCAGCGTCCGAAGGGTCTTGTCGAGCGCCACGGGCAGGCGGAGGGTGTGACGGACCAGCTTCATTGCCTGCCTCCACCGAGACAGCGATCCGCCGTCGCGGAAAGTGAAGGAAATCCGCCAATTTCGGAACGCCGGAAAACGGCGCTGTCGGATCGCTGCCCCGAAAACTGGCGGAAAAGCTGGAAGCACCCGTGCGTGAGGTGTGTATCTGAATTGCTGGCTCGATGCGTAGCATCGCAGCCCCACAACATTGCCTCATGGGCGTCCGGCTCAGGCATTGTCCGACCCTTTCCGGCTATCGGACGGGGACGCCGGTTCCGGCTCTCCGAACTGCTCCGTCACCCATCGGGTGATGACCGCGCGGGCCGCCCGGTCAGCCTTGCGCCGGTCGATCTCCCGGCGGGGGCGCGGCTGGTCGTAAAGGCCATGCTCGATGATCCAGTCACGAATGGTCCGCTCGACCGCTTCCTGCACCCGTCTGTCTAGCAGGTCGGTTTCGACGGGATCGAGATGTGCGGTCACGCCGGGAGACAGGATCAATCCACCAAGCGGAAGATAGCTCGTGCCTGCGTTCTGCAACGGGCCGTCGATACGCACGGTCGAAACCTCGCCCCGGTGAATATGGAGCGGCGGACGCTCGTTTAAATGCCAATGCGCAATGGAGCAACGATAGGTTTCGCCGTCCTCGCTATCGGCAAGCAGCTTCTTGATGAGGGGCAATGCGACGCAGGCGGTGCGATAGTCGGCGGTGAAACGCAGAGTGACCTTGCAGCTTTTCCAGATGAAATCGGCCAGCCGGTCCAGGGTGCGATAGAAAATGGGCATGGGATATCCTTTCGTGCAATCACGATGGCAGGTGCTCATTGGGGGTGAGGGGAAGCGAACGCGCGAAGCGGCCCGCCCACCAGTCAGGCTAGGCCGTCGCCCGCCCGCAAATCAGGCGACAGATCGTGATTGTGCCAAGCGCCTGATAGACTCGGTCGTCAGCAAGGTTCGCCTGCCGATCTTGATGGCGTCGAGGCCACCAGATTTGATCAGGACGTAAACCGATGACCGCCCGACGCCGAGCGCCTTGCAGGTGTCATTGATGGAAATGGCGAGAGGTTCCATGTGCGTCTCCGTGTTTGCCGATTCGCGGCGAGAGACGGTTCAGGTTGCAGACGTTCGCCTGTGCGTCGTCCAGCAATGGGATAGCCATGGGAAACTGCCGATGACCTGCAATTACGAAAATGGATGGCGTCGTCCGAAAATCGTTATGTCGTAGCCAATAATTGGACGTGTCGCTGACTCCAGTCAACCTACCTCAGCAATCCAAATAATGGCCGGCATGAGGTAACAGATAGACGGCTTTCGGGTGTGAAGACTGGGGAAGCGTTTCCTCAATGACAGTTTCTCGACCGCCCTGTACCCGATCCAGTCATCCAGACGGTCGGGCGTCGGCTCTAAAAGCGGTCATCTCGTACGTCCTCTCGTAACATATAGCTGCCTCGGTGATCTGGATAAACCGGCTGGGCTGCTTTCAATCATCCCAACTGCCATTGGGCACCCAGAGCTAAGGTAGGGAAGAAATTGACACAAATATTCTTCCAGCCCATTGAGCAGGCCATGTAATTTATGGGTGTTCGATGTTAGGCGATTTCGTATGTGGTAGCTCTGCCCTTGGTGGGGTGGCTGATGATACCCTGAATCACTTAAATAGCTCGATACAGCGCTTTGGACAGCGATCTATCGGATTCCTCAATGATGTTTTTGATGAGAACGCACAAACGTTTGGCGCATTTTGTGCTCGGGCATTTCTGGAAAATAGTTGTGCAGCTTTGGTGGGCCGACTGGATCCGTTCCGCCTTATGTATCTTGCTGAGTTTCAAGCTCAAGCTGGCTTTGAATATGGTCGATCAAGCAACTCTGCCTTCCGATGGACGGGGGATGTGTTGCCGGATGACAAGCCCCCACATGAAATGTGGGGGCCCGACCACAATCTAAATAAAGTAAGCAGAGCACTATTTTCTGCATATGCTGAGCACGTGTTTTGGCGCCCAGCAGTCACCAGCGCGCTTGATGCTATTGAGTCAGATTCCTCAGACCTCTTAGATGAATTGCGCAGCTTGGATCCACAGACCTATGTTGGTTATGTTAGAGGAAGGTGTGCGTCGCTTTATTCGACATTTTCAAAAGGTGTTCATTGGGATTTTTTTAAGTCAACAATCATATTGGATGAAGAAACGATAAAAAGTTCTATTCGAGAGACTGTATTGATATTATCTGGATTGTCACTGGTTTCTCATTTCATTCCGACGGCCTATCGCTCTTTATCGAGTGGATTGGCAATTGAATCATATAAAACAATTCGAGGATCTTTCGAATGACTGCGAAGGTTCAAGATGACACGGACGGCAGCCTGATTTTGGCGGCTGAGGAGTGTCCGGCTGATAAATTTGAGCAGTTACATTCGTTTTCGAGTCATGACGATGTAATAATTCGAAAGCTTTCCGCTCATGGTCCAGTTCTCATTCGCGGCGGCCGAGGAAGCGGCAAGAGTGCGCTCTTGATCGAAGCTCATCGACGGATGCGGGCTACGAACCATGTATTTTCAGTATATATGAGTTTGCGCTATCTTCCGCTTTTACAGTCGGATGGGTCAGAATATATAGCTCATTTTTGTAGCCTGCTCTCAAAAGCCATCAGTCAAGAGCTTGGCGCACAGAAGCTTGGTGTCGAATTTTCTGACTCTAAAGACGAGGTTTCCCTTCAGCTAGCATTAACGAAATTATCCCAAGACCTCGAAAAAAGAATTGTCTTACTATTCGATGATGCGGCTCACATTGGGAGAGAAAAGCCCTTAGAGGATTTTTTCGATCTGTTCAGGACCTTGTCAAGTAGTGTCACATCGTGCAAGGCGTCAATTTATCCAGGTGTTACCAAGTTTGGTATAAGGTTCGACGTTTTTAACGACTCGACAGTTCTCGATATAAGCAGGTCAAGCGTATCAGGATCAAAAAATTACTTTTTAGAAGTTTTGAAGATTCGATATCCAAAACTTTCGTCAAGATCTATTTATTCTGATAGTTTGGAGCCTGAGCAGTTCGCAAATCTCTTAGGCCGCGCTGTTGTAGGAAATATGCGTGCTTTCATCTTAGCGTGTAATAGGTTTGATGGACTCGATAAAATCGGCATTCCTGATATTAATACATGCTTTTTGGATATGGCCACAGACTATTATTGGCCTCTCATGGAAGAGGTCGCTCCAAAATTGGGCGTTTATGAGCCATTAATTGATCCCTCAACTAGTATCTTTGAGGCAATTATTGAATATATTTGTAGGCCATTGAAGCATGGCTCACGCGCAATTGCGCAGGATAGAGTGACAATCCACAGCAAGATTGTTGCCTCTTATGCAAAAATGTTCGAAATACTTGAATATCTAGGATTTATTTCTAAGGTGCAAGCGTCACGTGGTATGAAGTCAGGCGGACGGGGTCCTGTATTCTCGATTAATCTTTGTAGTCTCTTAGATCAAATACCCACCAAACGACTCACAACCGAGATGATTGAAGAATGGATTGAGGGGAAACCTGATCTTGCCGAAATTCATTCAACAAGTAGCACTTTTGACAGCATCTCCGTTCCAGCTCTATCTGAGGAGCACGGCTTAGGCATCCTAGAGAAGTCGGTAGACGTTCTAGCAAAATCAAAGGCATACCCGTATGGCCTGACTGATGATAAAATAGCCCGTCTAAAATCTGCGGGAATTAACACTGTGCAGGAGCTGGCAAATTCATCTGATGATAGGCTTAATTCTATCGAAATGGTTGGTGAAGTGACGATCAAAAGAATGCGGGATGTTACGCTTCAGGCTATTTGGATGTAACTTAAATTTTTTGACAAAAGTGATGGTAAGCTTGTCTTGCCATCACTGTGGCCTTTGGTGCCTCAAGTCGACCCATCTGAAGCTGGATATGCCGATTTCGTAAAGTACAATCCGTCTGCGTGCTCAGGACGGTGCGAGCGTCGGTTACTCGTGCCTGCCAATCTGGAATCGGCAACGTGTCGGTTAACGGCCCTTGGTAGGGGCGATTTTCTCCAAATGCGCGCAGATTTTTTCCGCATAAGGAGCCAGAAGGTCGCTGCGTGGCACGTCCCCGGTCTCGTCGGCATGATCCTCAAACCATTCCGAGAGCCACTTCTTAATCGCCCTGATCGCCGCTGTCCGGTTGCTCAGGTCCAGCGCGCCGAACCGAACGTCGCCGATCAGAGATATAAGAGCGTCGCCATAGGCATATTTCGCGTTCCGGCCTGGACCACCGGCCCGCTTGGGCTTGATGCCAAGTTCCTTGATAGCCTCGTCGGGGTCTTTCTCGATCTTGATCGCTCCGGAAATCCGGTTCCCGCCCGGCGCGAGGCAAAGCGCCCGGACGGCGGCAAATTCCGATAGCAGCAGGACCCGCAAATTTCCGAAGAAATAACGGCGCTCCAGATAAATCGGGGTGCCCCTCCAGTTGCGGTAGTAGGCCCTTGGTGCGCTTTCGCGTTGGAGATAGGCAAAGAGCTTTTCAAGCGTTTCCCGCGTCTCGTTGCTGGCGTTCGCGTAGATTGCCTCTCGCGGCTTCCGCAGCCTTCCGGTCCCGTATTGGAAACGACGCCAGAGCAACGCCATGACCAGCGGAATGAGGCAGGCTGCGATAGCTATGTTCAAAAGGGTATCGGCAACCGCTTTGGATGCCAGCGCTACGAAAATGGAGAGTATCAGGCATAATGCGGGAATTATAAGAATGACCGGAACGGACCAAGTATAGACTGATGATTGCCGCCCTATCTGATCTTCTATCGCTTGGATGACGCTATCCAGTTCATCGCGCGCCTGATCTTCATTTTCATTGAGGATGCGCAAGGCGATTCTCCGAAGTGAGCGGTCATCGTCATTGCGATCCATCATCTATCCCTCATCGGCGGACTGGCGCATTGCCGCTATCGCGCAACTGGTCCAGATAATCGCTCCACCATTGCGCCATTTCAATACGTTCGCCCCAATAGGCAGACTGGTTGTAAATGCGCCGCACGCTGCCCGCGACCATATGTGCGAGCGCCCGCTCAATGGCGTCGGGGTTCCATTTGCCCGATTCGTTCAGGAGCGAGGACGCGGACGTGCGGAAGCCGTGCGCGGTCATCTGGTTCTTCGAATAACCCATGCGCCGCAATGCCGCGTTGATCGTGTTATCGCTGATCGGCCTCGCCCGCGTTCGTATTGACGGAAAGGCGTAGCGCCCGGAGCCGGACAGGGAACGCATCTCCGAAAGGATCGCCAACGCTTGCCGGGACAGAGGCACCGAATGGGGCTGGCGCATCTTCATCTTCTCTTCAGGTATGATCCAGACCGCTTTATCGAAGTTGACCTCCTTCCATTCCAACTGTCGGATTTCACCGGGGCGCTGGAACACATGCGGCGTGAGTTTCAGGGCATACATGACGGCGGGATCGCCCTGATAATCTTCTATTGCCCGGAGCAATGCGCCGAACGTGGCGGGATCGGTGATCGCCGGGAAGTGCTTGACCTTCGCTGTGGTCAGCGCGCCTATCAGCAGTTGAGCCGGGTCGCGCTCAGCCCGCGCCGTTGCTACAGCATAGCGAAACACGCGGCTGGCGAAGGATCGTAAGAGATTGGCCGTCTCCAGTCGGCCCCGCCGTTCATGTTTCCTAAGTTCATGCAGCAGTTCCTGCGGGGTGATCTCCGTTATGGGACGCTTGCCGAAATCGGTGCCCAGCAATTTGACGAACCAGCGCATCTTTTCCAGCGTCGGCTCCGCCAGCCCCTCTCGCGTTTTCTTCTCGATCAGTTCCTCGGCCACGCTGCTGAAGCTGTTGCTGGCGCGGATGCTTGCCTCGATCCGCGCTTGCCGTTTGGCATTGTTCGGATCAATCGAATGAGCAAGCTGTCTGCGGGCGGCATCACGCGCCGCGCGCGCCTCGGCCAGCGTGATTTCCGGGTAAGACCCCAGTGCCAGTTTGCGCTCCACGCCATTCATTCGGTATTTGAGGCGCCACAGCTTGCTGCCCCTCGGGTTGACCAGTAGGTAAAGCCCCTGAGAATCTGTCACCTTATAAGGCTTCGCTTTTGGCTTGGAGTTTCGGATTGCCGTATCGGTCAGCGCCATTGGGGGCCTCGATGCTGTGGGGGCCTCGTGAGGCCCCCAAGGTAGGCCCCCATCGTCTGCGGTTACAGGCAAATAGAGGCGGTCGCTGCCAACCAGCGATTACCTGTAAACTAGCGGAAATAAGGGGTTTTTTCAATTATCAGCGAGCGTCAGCTGACAGGAATCTGGAGGCCCGAGCCGGAATCGAACCGGCGTGCACGGATTTGCAGTCCGCTGCGTCACCACTCCGCCATCGGGCCTCGGCGTGGGTGGCCGCAAATGTGCGGCTTTTGATGCAAAGTCAAGCAGCAC
>Ga0255338_1002607_pt1 | contig 25267 bp, 16 predicted proteins | sample MeOH1_35cm_T4_19_FD_203715 | JGI IMG/M metagenome (GOLD analysis project Ga0255338, IMG submission 203715) | Sandy soil microbial communities from University of British Columbia, Vancouver, Canada - MeOH1_35cm_T4_195 | ecosystem: Engineered > Artificial ecosystem > Sand microcosm > Unclassified ...
CCATCAAGGCGCTCCTCAACAACCAGGAGGAGCGGCTGGGGACGTACACCGAGATGGTGGGGCTCCGCCGCTTCGTGTGGCACGGGGACACACCGGACCGGGCGAAGCGCGCCTTCCTCCGGGAGCCCTGCGAGCTGTTGATGACCACGCCGGAGTCGCTCGAGGTGATGCTCATCTCACCGCGTGTCCCCGTGCAGCCGCTGTTCTCCCAGCTCAGGTATGTGATCGTGGATGAGGTCCACGCGCTGGCGGGGACGGATCGGGGTGCGCACCTGCTCTCGGTCATCGAGCGGCTGGCGGCGCTGGGCGGGGGGGACGTTCAGCGCGTGGGCCTGTCCGCGACCGTGGGGAACCCGGCGCAGATCCTCGAGTGGCTGAAGGGCTCCTCCCGCCGTGACGGGGCGGTGGTGGACCCGCCCAAGCAGCCCGCCCAGCGCAAGCTGTCGGTCGCCCTGCCGGGGAGCGTCTCGGACATTGCGAGAGCGGGCGCGGCGTTGGCCCGCGGAAAGAAGAGCCTGTTCTTCTGCCAGACGCGCTCGCTCACCGAGGCGGTGTCGGAGCGGATGCGAGGCCAGGGCACCGACGTGTTCGTACACCACAGCTCGGTGTCGCTCGAGGAGCGGAAGCTCGCCGAGGAACGGTTCCACCACGGCCGGGAGGCCTGCATCGTGTGTACGTCCACGCTCGAGCTCGGCATCGACGTGGGCGACCTGGATGCGGTGCTCCAGGCGAACGCGCCTTCCACGGTGTCGTCCTTCCTGCAGCGAATGGGGCGAACGGGGCGCCGTGCCGGGCAGGTCGCGAACATGGCCTTCCTCTGTGAGGACACGGACTCGCTGCTGCTCGCCATCGCCCTCATCGAGCAGGCCCGCACGGGCTGGGTGGAGGCCGTTCCCGTGCAGTCGCGCTGCTGGCCGGTGCTGGTGCAGCAGCTCATGGCGCTCTCGCTCCAATTCGGGGCGATCTCTCCCGCGGACAGCTGGGCGCAGCTCTCGCGGGTGCCGGATTTCCAGGGCATCTCCGCCAGCGAATTCGCAGCGCTGGTTCAGCACCTGGTGGCCACGGATTTCCTCTTTGAGTCCGGCGGCAAGCTCTCGCTGGGGGACCGGGCCGAGCGGCTCTTCGGCCGGAAGAACTTCTCCGAGCTGTACGCGGTCTTCACGAGCCCGGTGATGTACCGGGTGCTTGCGGGCGCACAGGAGATTGGCTCCATCGAACCCGCTTTCGTCGAGCGGCTGGTGGAAGGCATGAGCGCGTTCCTGCTCGGCGGCCGGGCCTGGGTGGTGGACGCGCTCGTCCACAGTGACCGGGAGGTGCATGTACGCACCGCTCCAGCGGGCAAGAAGCCCACATGGGGAGGGTTCATGCCGCAGTTCCTCGGCCATGAGGTGTGTCAGCGTATCCGGGCCGTGCTGGAGGGGGAGCAGCCCGTCTCCTACCTGGAGGACGGTGCGGCTCGAGCACTCCAGGCGCTGCGAGAGGACCTCGGCACGCTCTTACGCCGCAAGGGGCCAGCGGTGCAGCTCGACTCCGATGGGAACGCGCTCTGGTGGAACTTCGCTGGCGGACGCATCAATTACACCCTGAAGTACGCGCTGGAACTCGCCCACGGCTGGAAGGTGGTTCCAGATAACTTCTTCGTACGGATCAGCGATGCCGGCGCGTCGCATGAGGCAGTAGCGCAGGGGCTGGAGGAGTGCGCTCGCGAGGAATTCTGGTCCACGCCCGGGCGGATCCAGGCCATGGCTTCACGGATCCCCCCTTACCGGTTGAGCAAATTCCAAGACGCTCTGCCCTCATCCGCCGTGGCCGAAATGTTGGGGAGCGCATTCCTGGATGTGACGGGAGCGCGGCAAGTCCTGGAGCGAGCGCACCTCCCACTTTAGACCCACTTGGAGTGAACTCGGGTTCACATCGGACGTACAATGCGCGGCCTATGCGTCGGCTCGCATTGCTCTGTCCGCCGTTCGTTCTCCTCGTGGGTGCTTGTCTGCCGGAGTCGCGGGAGGCCGCTGTCCGCGTAGACGTCACCTATACCTTCAAGGCCGGGTGCATCACCGTGCGCGCGCAGGACGCCGAGGCTTCGGAGCGGGAGGCCTCCACGGCGCTCGAGGTGCTCGACCGAGGCCCCTCCACCGTCACGCTGGCTGTCTTCCGCCAGGAAGCCTGGAGCCACACGCTCGAGATCACCACCGCTGCCCACGAGCGCTCCTGCGCGGGGCCGGTGGTAGCCCAGCAGGTCCACACGATCGCGCTGCGAGAGCCGCGCATCGAGCCGCTCGCCGTCACCCTGGACGCAGAGGACACGGACGGGGACACCTACGTCGCCACCTCGGGCGGCGGCACGGATTGTGACGACTCGAAGGACACCATCCATCCCGGCGTCAGCACGGGCGTCGCCGAGGACCTGTGCAACGACGTGGACGATGACTGTGACGGCGTCGTGGACGAAGGCTTCGCCGCCAAGGGGAGCGACTGCAACGAGCCGTGCCCCGGCGGCAGGTATGTCTGCAACGCCACCTATACCGGCCTGGCCTGCGGCAACGCTCCCACTCCACTCCCCGTCTTTCCGGACGAGGATGGGGATGGTGCTGGCGAGGAGGGCGCTTCCAGCTCGGGCTCGATCTGTCCCGGCGCCCCTCCCCCCGCGGGAACGGCCATCAACACGGACGACTGCGACGATCAGGATCCGCATAACCGGCGGGGTCAGGCCGAGTCCTGCGATGCCCGGGACAACACCTGCAACACCGAGGTGGACGAGGGAGGCGTCTGCGCGGGCAAGGGGTGGAAGGTGGTGGAGGATCCCGCGCTCACCGGCAGCCGGCAGTGGAAGACGGTGGCGCTCGGCACGGGCGGGCTGCCCGTGTGGGTGGCGGGGAGCGACGGCAAGCTCGCGGTGCGCAGGGCCGCGGGCCAGCCCTTCACGAGCCTCGACGGCGACTGTGGGAACTACAACTGGATCTCCGCCTGGGTGCGCCCAGACGATGGCACCGTCTTCCTGGGCTCGGCCGAAGGACGGGTGGCCCTGCATGATGGCACCGCCTGCTCCAACCCAGGGCTCAACAACCCGGGCCAGCCCATCACCGGCCTGGTCGGTTTCCAGGCAGGGGCATCGACGACGCTCTATCTGGTGCTCACCCTGGGGCGGCTGTCCACGTGGGCGCCTGGAAACAACCCGGTGGAGCAGTACAACCTGACCCCTGAGACCTATATGGGCATTCACGGCCTGCAGTCCTCGCTCCTCCTCGGAGTGGGAGGCACCGAGAACAACCCTTCGGTGCCGAGCGTCAGCAGCTACTCCGGCACGGGCAACACGCCGCAGTTGCACACGCTCCAGGGCGTCCCCGGTGGCTACAACGGCAGCCTGCGCGCGGTGTGGATGGGAAGCCCCAAGCTGGCCTACGCCGTGGGAGATGGAGGCCTGGTCATGAAGTGGGACGGGACGACGACCTGGACCCGCATGCTTCCCCCCTCGGACAATGCCACGGCGAGCTTCACCAGCGTCGTGGTGCTGGACTCCTCCTCCATCTACAGCACGGATGCGAGCGGCGTCCTCCGCAGGCTGAGCGCGAGCGGCTGGGCCGCCTCCCCCCTCTACTCCTCGGGCGTGCCCCTCCGGGATCTCGCGGCCAGCTCGCCGGGCGACCTCTGGGCCGTGGGGGACAACGGGACGGTGGTGCACTTCCCGGAGTAGCGGCCACCGCGGAGCCTCCGCTCACCGCTCCTCGGGCTCGGAGGCCTCCAGCAGCTTGTAGAGCGTCTTGCGATCCACCCCCAGCAGCCGCGCCGCCTCGCTCTTGTTGCCCCCCACGTGCTGGAGCACGTGCGCCGCGTACCGCCGGGACAGCACCGACAGGCTGGGCAGATCCTCCGCCAGCCCCGTGGCCTTCTTCGGCGCGTCCCCGATGGGCTCCGGGAAGTCCTGCGGCCCCAGCACCCCTGTCACGTTGAGCGCCAGCGCCCGCGCCACCACGTTCTCCAGCTGCCGCACGTTGCCCGGCCAGTCATACGCCGTCAGCCGCGCCATCCCCTCCGGTGTCACCACCGGCCTCACCCCTCCCCGCGCGTGCAGCGCCGCAAAGTGCTCCACCAGCGCCGCGATGTCCTCCCGCCGCTCGCGCAGCGGCGGCAGGTGCAGGTGCACCACGTCCAGCCGGTACAGCAGGTCCTCGCGGAACAGCCCCTCCCCCACCCGCGCCTTCAAGTCCTTGTTCGTCGCCGCCAGCACCCGCACGTCCACCTTCACCGGCGCGCTCTCCCCCACCCGCCGGATCTCCCCCTCCTGCAGCACGCGCAAGAGCTGGGACTGCACCTTCGGCCCCACATCGCCAATCTCATCCAGGAACAGCGTGCCGCCGCTGGCCTCCTCGAACAGGCCGCGCCGCGCCCCCAGCGCCCCCGTGAAGGCCCCTCGCGCGTGCCCGAACAGCTCGCTCTCCATCAGCGACTCGGCAATGGCGCCACAGTCCACCGGGATGAACGGGCCGCGCGCGCGCGCCGAGCGCCTGTGCAGCGCCCGCGCCACCATCTCCTTGCCCGTCCCCGTCTCGCCCGTAATGAGCACCGGCACCTGCGTCGCCGCCGCCCGCGCCACCTGCTTGTAGACCTCCAGCAGCGCCGGGCTGCGGCCCACCAGCGTGCTGCGCTCCACCTGCTTGCGCAGCGAGCGGTTCTCCTCCACCAGCCGCTTCTGCTCCAGCGCCCGCTTCGCCACCCGCAGGATGGCGTCCACGTCAAAGGGCTTGGCCAGGTAGTCGAAGGCCCCCTGCTGGATGCTGTCCAGCGCCCCCTCGATGTTCCCGAACGCCGTCACCACGATGACCGGCGTGTCCGGCAGCCGCGCCTTCACCGCCTGGAGCACCTGGAGCCCATCTCCCGGGTTGGGCATCGCCATGTCCGTGAACACCAGGTCGAACGGGCCCTCCTCCACTAGCCGCTCCTCGGCACTCTTCGGATCGGCGGCCAGCACCACCTCGCCCAGCGTGCCCAGCAGCCGCCGGAGCAGATCCCGTGCGTGGGGATCATCATCCACGGCGAGCAGGCGCACGGGCGTCATGGCGCCACCGTGCGCGCGGAGGGAGCCGCCTCGGGGCCTGCCGCCACCACCGGGCTCAACCGCGGGAACCGGACCTTCATCGTCGTGCCCACGCCTTCCTGGGACTCCACACTCAAGGTGCCCCCGTGCGCCTCCACCAGCCGCTTCGCCGTGGCCAGCCCCAGGCCATGGCCCGGAAGTGCCCGGGCCTCGGGCGCGCGGAAGAACGGCTGGAAGAGCGAGCCCCGGGTGGCCGCGCTCATGCCCATCCCATTGTCCCCCACCTCCAGCACCGCCTCACCGCCCACCTGCGCGACGCAGACAGAGACGCGCGGCGAGGGCCGCCCCGCCGTGTACTTCACCGCGTTGGACACCAGGTTGCGCGCCACCACCTGGAGCAGCTGGTTGGGGCAGTCCACCCGCACGCCCGGCTCCAGCTCGCGCTCCAGCGCCACGCCCTGGGCCGCCGCCGTCTGGGACAGCTCCAGCAGCACCGTGCTCACCGCCGTGTCCAGCTCCGCCGAGGTGTGCTCGCCCCGCGTGCCCGCCCGGCAGAAGCGCAAGAGCGCCTCGATGAGCTCGCCCATCCTCACCGCGCTCGACTCGCACTGGGCCAGCATCTCCAGCGCCCCGGCGTCCTGCACCGCGCCCGTGCGCCGGATCAACGTGAGGTAGCCCTTCAGCGGCGCCAGCGGCCCGATCAGATCGTGCGCCACCCGGCGGGTGAAGGCGTCCAGCTCCTGGTTGGCCCGGCCCAGCTCCTCGAGCTGGCTCTGGATGGTGCCCTCCTGCCGCCGCAGCACCGAGGTGATGTGCCAGCCCACCAGCAGCGACACGAGCACGGCCACCAGCGTCACGCCCGCGCCCACCATCGTGGTGCGCACCCGCATGGCCGCCAGGTTCGCGACGAGCTCCTGCGCCTCGTCCGAGTTCTCCCGGGCCAGCTGGGTGGCCAGCGTGTCCACCTCCATGAGCAGCGGGCGGATGCGCTCGGCCAGGTGGTGCCGGGCCCGCTCGGCCTCCTGGCGCCGGGAGAGCACGGCGGCCGCCCGTGTCTGATCCGCCAGCGTCTGGCAGGCCGCGTTGAAGCGCTGCCACGCCACCTTCTCGCCCGGGGGCAGGTTGCGCGTATAAGCCTCGGTGGAGCGGCGGATGCCCTCGAGGATGTCCTCCATCACCGCGTTGGCCGCCTGGCGCTCCTCGTCATCCGTGGCGCGGATGTGGGCCTCGATGGCGCTCTCCAAGGAGAGCGCGTCCACGCGGATGCGGCCGATCAGCCCCTCGCGCTCCAGGGCCTCGCGCACCAGCGCGTCCACCTGCCGGCCAGTGCGCACCTCCGTCCAGAGGGTGAAGCCCGCCACCGCGGACAGGAGCGCCACCGCGAAGAGAAACCCGGCCCGGTAGCCACGAATGGGCGCGCGCGCGTTCACACGGGGCTCAGGGTGAGGCCCCCTGCCCGCCTCCGGGTCCGGGTGCAGGAGGGGGAGGCTCCTGCGACGCGCTGTGCCGCCGGGCCCGCGAGAGCGCCGACTCGAACCACACGTCCGCCATCTGCTCGTGCATCTGCGCCAGCTCGCGCTGCCGGACCTGGAGCTGCGCGTTGTGCTCCTCCAGGGCGTGGCGCTCCACCTCCAGGCGCACCAGCTCCTCGCTCAGCACCTGCCGGCCCTGCTCGGCCTCCGCGCGCTCCAGCCGGAGCGCTTCCATCGCGGCCTCCGTGGCCGCCAGCCGCTGGGCCAGCGCCTCCGAACGCGCGCGCTCTTCCTCATATTGGCGCCGCCACGCTTCCGCTTCCTGCACCTGAGCGGGGACCGGGGATGTCGCGGCAGGTGGGACTGTCGCGCACCCCACTCCCCACCACGCAACCACCGTAGCGATGAAGAGGTACCGCATGCCCCGCACATTGCAGAAGAGCAGGGACTCCGTCAAAGACCGGCCGGGTGGGGCTGGGGAGAAGCTCCTCATCGTTTGAGGACAAAATGAGGAAGTTCTCCCCACGAGGAGGCCAGCGAGGGCCGCGCTCCGAGGGAGCTGCGCTGGCATGAGGGCTGCTCTAGCAAGGGGGTGCACACGGCCGCATCTCGCGCCGTGCCTGCCCCACATCGGAGCTTTTCACCATGAAGAAGATGATCGCCGCCCTCGTGTTCGTTGCCGCCACCGCCTTCGCGAACGAGCCGGCCAAGACCGCCGAGACCAAGCCGGCCGCCCCCGCCGCCGCCGCCGCCGAGACCAAGCCGGCCGCTCCTGCCGCCGCCGCCGAGACCAAGCCGGCCGCCGCCGCCGAGACGAAGACCGAGACCAAGACCACCGAGGCCGCGCCGGCAGCTGAGGCGAAGACCCCGGAGAAGAAGACCACCAAGAAGGCCAGCACCAAGAAGACCGAGACGAAGACCGAGACCGCGGGTCCCGTGACCAAGTAGTTCCGCTTCGCCGCAAGGCGAGCTCGCGCAGGGGCGCCTTCTCTCTCGAGGAGGCGCCCTTGTCGTTTTCAGGAGGCGCCTGGCTGGGTCCGGAGCTGAGCGGCCGAGAGCTCGCCCGGCAGCATGCGCCCGTCCTGGAGGTGCAGGGCCCGCCGCGCGTGGGCCACCACCCGGGGATCGTGCGTGGAGAAGAGGAAGGTGACGCCCTTGTCCCGGTTGAGCGCCAGCATCAGGTCGATGATCTGATCGCTGGTGGCGGAGTCCAGGTTCGCGGTGGGCTCATCGGCCAGCACCAGCTGGGGCTGGGTAATGAGGGCACGGGCGATGGCCACGCGCTGGCGTTGGCCGCCGGAGAGCTCGTCCGGCCGGTGGCGCAGGAAGGGCAGCAGGCCCACCGCGTCCGCGAGCGCCTCCACGCGCTTGCGCAGCACCGCGCGGCCCTCGCCATCCTTGCGCACGACGCAGGGGAACTCGATGTTCTCGGCCACATCCAGCACGGGGATGAGGTTGAAGCTCTGGAAGATGAAGCCGATCTTCCGGTTGCGCACCTCCGCGAGCGCGTCGAAGTCGCGATCTCCCACCTCCTCGCCATCGAGCCGGTAGGAGCCCTGGGTGGCGCGGTCCAGGCACCCGATGATGTTGAGCAGCGTCGTCTTCCCGCTGCCCGAGGGCCCCGTCACCACGGTGAACTCGCCGGCGCTCACGCGCAGATCCACGCCGCGCAGCGCGCTCACCTTCGTCTTGCCGAGCAGGTAGTCCTTGGTGATGCCGTCGAGCTCGATGAGGTTCCGGGGTGACATGGGGCGTCCTCAGTAGAAGAGGCGGGCCTGGAGCAGGACCCGGAAGGAGGAGGGGCCCAGCTCGAACTCGCTCACGTGCTCGCCGGTGGCGGGCACGGTGGCGGCAAGCGACGAGGGGCCGGAGAAGGGCACGAAGCCGGAGAGGGTGAGCGTCATCCACTCGGTGGCGGACCAGGCGACGCTCGGGGCGAGCAGCCCGGAGAGGTCCCTCAGGTTGGCGATCAGCGAGGCGGACACAGTGAAGTCGTCGCGGATCTTCGGCTTCTGGAAGGTGAGGAAGGCGTAGTGCCGGGCGAGGGGTACGAAGCGGAAGCGCTGGGGGAGCCCCTCGTCCGTCCCGCCCAGGAGCTGCTGCTGCACGCGGCCGGTGTCCAGCCCGAGCTCGCGGGCCACGGGCAGCAGGGAGAGGCCGTTGACGACGTCCTGGAACTCGGAGCGCTTCAGCCCGTCCGCTTGGTAGAGGTACTCGGCGGACAGCAGGGACTCGTCGGGGAACTGGTAGCGGGTGCCGACGAGGATGTGGGGGCGCAGCCGCTTCTCGTCCAGCCGCCGCTGGGAGATGAGCTGCTCGCCTCGGCGGAAGCAGTCCACGGCGGCCTCGCGGCTGTCCAGGCAGCCGGGAGCGGGGTAGCTGCGCGCCGAGCCTCGGCCCACCAGCGCCTCGAGGTGCAGCTCGTAGTCCTCGAAGAAGTAGCGAGAGAAGGAGAGGCCCAGCCGCGTCTTGTCCTCGAAGGCATCGCCATAGAGGTTGGAGTGGAAGAGCATGAGGTTGAGGTCGGCGTTGGCGACCAGGGCATAGGCGCGCGCGGCCACGAGGTAGTGCGCCTCGTGGTCCCGCGCGTTCCACTCCGGGTAGATGAGGAGCGCGCGCGGCAGGCCGCTCTCCTGTTCCAGCACGGCGGGGCTGGCGACCAGGGAGAAGGTGTACTTCTCCAGCGGTACCTCGACGCGGAGCATGTACGCGCCCACGCGCTGGGAGCTGGGGTCCGTCGGGTCCTTCGGTGGGTTGAGGAGGTCCGTGGGGTTGTAGGCCCAGCCGGTGCCCCAGAGGATGCGCTTCTTGCCGGCCAGCAGGTGGAGCGCGGGGACGACTTCGTGGCTGAGGTACAGCTCGCTCAGCGAGACGAAGGGACGGGCCGCGGAGGACTCGCGGACGGGAACGCCCACCTCCTGGCCCTCTTCGTTCAGGCCCCGGTAGCGCCAGGCGCCTTGGAGGAACAGCGAGAGGTCTGCCGCCACGAAGCCACCGGGCCGGTACTCCTGGCGCGGCTGCACGTTGAGTTCGAGGAGTTGCTGCACCTCGGGCTGAGCGTCGGTGGGCAGCAGGCCGTGGACGCGGGAGCGCGAGTACTGCGTGCGGCTCTCCACGTAGCCCGTCACCTCGGCGGCCAGGGTCGGCGCGGCGGCGAGCAGCAGGAAGGTGAGCAGGGGGCGCACAAGCACGGGCAATTCAGGGGCTGTCTTTGAAGGGGACCCACACCCGTCCTGGGTTGACGTCATCCGGAGAGAGCTCCGGTTCCGGCAATACTCCACCGTCCTGCGGAACTCCTCCGTCGGCTGGTAGCGGTGGGTCCCGGTGAGCCCGGACCCGCACGCTCCCAGCGGTCCTATCCTCCAGCGTCGTCAGCGAAAGAGAGACCTCGACGCAATCCGGATTTCGTTTCCCCGTTGGCTGCTCTATCGGGAAGAGCGGGACACGGATAGGGGCGCCGTACCAATAACCAGGTTCCAGGGTCAGCACTTGCCCTTCACTCGAAGGTCGCGGGAATGGATGGATGTTCATGTACGCGACGGGAGCGCTGATCTCCGATGTACACTCCCAGACCCCGTCCAGAGTCACGTCCCAGCCAGAAATGAGCCTCTTGTCCAGGCAAAGGCTCCCTCCGACCGCGCTGATGAGGAGCGTCCCCTCCAGCGTGTCCCCGGTATAGCGAACATCGCGCAATTCGAGTTCAGCGCTCGCAGAGATCATCGGGCTGCGCGCTCCATTGCTTGAACAGAGTGACTCCCTCGTTTCCGGACTGGGGTTCGCTCTTCTAAAGGGGAAGCCACCGCAGGCCACCAGCAAGAACAGCATGACACTCGCGAGCAGGAGCCCATTCATTCGCATTTGACGTCACCTTCATTTGCGGGCACGCCCATCCCCTCCTTGTGCTCCCAACCACAAGAATGCGCGAGTTCATGAAGCATCGCTCTTACACGGCAGTCCTGCCAGCCGACTCCTCACACCAATAGACTTCTTTCACCGGAGAAAGAAATACCCAGAGACTCGTGCACACGTGCAGCACCTTCTGCCATTTCACACACTTCGCTATGCCCTTAACTTCCTGCCGCTCCTTCTCCGCACCCAAGAGAAGAGCTTCCCCTAGTCCCATCAACTCAAAACAACACGAATACCATCACCTTTTCGGTCGAGTTAAGACGACGCATTTTGCCTCAACTGTCTCACCATGAAGCTTACCTATCGGCAGCAAGCTCGAACTACTTTCTGCATAGAGCTTTGAGGGCTCCACCCCCCAAGCCTCTGCAGCAATTTCTACAACAAGATTGCCGATCAACCCTATTGAATCACCGATCGACTCTGCCCTGTCATTCAAAATTCGCACAAACTCTTCTCGCGGCAGCAAGTCATGAAGACTAAGACCAAACCTCCTCGATTCATCCTCTGGCGCCAACACCACTGAACTGAATGGCTTGAGCGCACCAAGAAGCGGGTAAAGGGAAGCCTCAGGCTCATCCTCATCAGGTATCCACTCTGAGGCCACCACCAAAAGCCTTCCACCACGGCGGATACCCCGAACCTTCTTGCGAACCTCATCCAGTGAAGACTGCTTGCCATCCACCACAAAGCAGGCAATCCCCTCAGGGCAAACATCAAGTCCCGCAAGATATTGCGAGAGCATCACAGACTCTTCCCAATCCCCTTGATGCCGCACAAGCGATGGATAAACAGATCTAACAGCCCCCCTCCACTCATCCATGTTAGCCATAGGAGTAGCTTCATTCCGACTTAGGTTGGGATTCTCTGCAACAAGAACCCCTGTGAAGCCATTATGTTGCTTTAGTGTCGATAACCCTCGAACCACAAAAGTGCCGCAGGGGATACCCTGAACTTGCGCAAGCCGGAATCGCCCTATCAAATGTCCATCTCGGCGTATCTCCGCGAGTTCACCGATTGCCTTTGAAGCGTAAGAACGGTGCACACCCGAAATGCGATTCTCTAATTCCTCAAACTTCATGTGCTCCCAGTCGTTAGCCGTCACAACTAAGCGGGGCGCAGCGCCGTCCTGTCCTTCTTCCAGCACGTAGATTGATACGTCGAGCGCAGGGGCAACAGAGCCAACCTGACTCACAAAGCTCTTTGCCTGCGCCGACGCACCCATGGGCGCCCCATTGGGCATCCTAGGACTCTGCTGTCTTTGCTCTAGCCAGACTCTCACCCTTGTTCCGCCGTCGACAAGCCGTTCCGCGGGTTCCGCAGGATGCGCTGTCCGCATGTATGGCTTCGAATAGTCACCCATAGTGACATCAAGAACTCGGGTCTGCTCACTCCCCAAATCATAGCGGCGACTCACTACCCTCACCCGGCGCCCCAGCATGAAAACAGAGAAAAACCCAATACCAAAACGGCCGGTTGGATTAAAATCACTGGAGAGCAGACCGGGGTGTTCCGCTCGTGCAAGCCCGGATCTCCAGTAACTTGTTCCGAAGTCTAGCAATGGCCCCTTGAGGACAGCCTCCGACATACCGATCCCATTATCTTCAACCTCCAACCACCAGCCAGCCGCGTCCTCCCCAACGCGAACAATAATACGACCATACTCCGGCGCCTGAGTTAGCGCACGTCGAGCACGGACAGCATCAGCTGCATTAGCAATCAATTCACGTAAGGGCACCCGAGGATCAGACCCATAGAGTTGCTTGCCACCAAATCGCTCAATAACATTTGCCACATCGGTGATTCGAACCCGCACATCAACAGGAGTCCACCCCTCAGTCTCAATAAGCGCTGCCAACTTCTCGGGCGCCTCGATTCTAGCTACAGACCGAGCCGCGAAGCGGCAACTGCGCTCAATTCGCAAAACCGCATCTGCATCGCGGAGTTCACGATCTACCGCACCAAGCGTCTCATAGCAAAGCCACCACGCGTCCCGATGGGCGGCTGAGAAAGGTGTTTTGGTTGTGAAGACGAGTTGCTCGTTCTGAGTATTAGGACGTTCCAAGTGACTCTGAAAATCCCAGTGCTTAGCAGACTCGCCGCTGGGACGACGCAAAGCATGCACGAGCGCAGGAGCCCGGCGACTATCTAAGTGAGCAATGTCCGAGACTCGGAGCAGGCTAGCGACCTTCAAATCATCGATTATCCACTCAGCAGGAAGTGAGGGGGGAGTCCCGCGCAATATTTTAAAGCTAGAGACAACGCGCTCGATATCCCAGTGATGGCTATGCGCGATGCGACCTATCCGCCTGCCAAGATCTTCGCGGAGATGCTGGTCCTCAATGAGATGAATTCGCTCCGCAGTCCTGCCAGGACGATAGAATCCAATCGTCGCCAAGTTCTCGGCCTGTTCTGCATGTGCCTGACGTAACCGCTGAAGTAGGATTCCTGGATATAGTTCTGGTGATGGGCGACGGCATTCTTGGACTGTTGGACGGCGGTCGTATGCTTGGAGGTAGGCTGCATGAACAAGATCGTCCCACCTGCGATCTTGCAATTCCTCCAATCCCCGAGGATATGCAACTACGGCGTTGGCAAGATCGTGCAGAAGAACCGCGCCACCAAAGACGAACGCCTCTGCTGGGTTAAGTTTCAGGTCGGGGCCTGCGATCAAGTCCGCGATATCCCAAAGCGCGTCCAGATGCCTTACACTGTGATCCGTTAACTGAGCCACGTCCCGTGGGATTTCCTCCGCAAGGATGGCGGCGTTAGCACGAAAAGAGTCCAATGCACTGGCAAGCCAAGTGCGAATATCCTGGTAGGAGTCGTTGTCTCTCGATTCGAAAGCATCTCGCCACAGACGCGTCTTTTTAAAGTTCATGGCCGTCATGCCAGTTGTTATACTCGGTCAGCCTTAACGGATCTTCCTAGCCTCAGGGTCAAATCTCTCATTCTAGCAATGAAGTCCCCCCACCCGACGCACCCTACCGAGCGCGACCTACCTGTATACCGCTCCAGCCCGTGCGCATCAGCGCCCCATGTCTGGCTGCGTGAAGCGCTGGGCGGGCGCGTCCACCCCTCGCTTCAGCGACTTCACCACCAGCTCTGAGCGCCGGCTCTTCACCAGCTCGTTGCGCATCACCACCTTCGCCGGCCGCTGGTAGCCCTTCTCGAACTCGGTGTAGTCGCTGAACTCGGCGCTGCGCAGCATCTGCCCGCTGGTGCCGAAGTACTGCGCCTTCACTGGCAGCCCGTCCGACTTCCGCAGCCACAGCTTGATGGCGTCGTACGCCGTCTCCTGCGACTTCGCCTTCAGTTCCAGCGCCCACGTCTCCGGAACCTCCGAGGCCACCAACTTCCCCGCGTAGTCCTTCGAGTAGCTCACCCGCAGGATGTCCGCGTTGTTGAAGTCCCCGCCCTGGAAGCTCTCCCGGTTGGCCATCCGCGTCGCCCGCTTCACGTTGGGCAGGTACACCCACAGGTTGTCGCCCACCCGCAAAATCTCCTGACCCTTCACGCTCGCCGGGCTCTTGAACCAGACCCGCGACTTGTCGTCCTCCGCCTTCAGCATCCGCAGCTCGTACGCACGGCTGCTGCCGTCCTCGCGCCACGCCGTCATCTGCGACTCGGCCTCGAACGTGCGCGGCCCCATCACCTCGTCATAGCGCCGCAGCAGCTCCTCGGGCGTGGGGTCCCCCGCGAGCGCGGGCCCCGCAGCCAGCACGGCCACCACAGCGAGCAGGATGGTCTTCATGAACAGGTCCTCTCCGAGTCAGCTTTCGTCAGTTCGCGCGCAGCGCATCCACGGGGTTCAGCCGGCTCGCCTTCCACGCCGGCCATGCCGCCGCCACCACCGCCCCCACCACCGCCACCGCGAAGGTCACTCCCGCGAACGGCAGGTCCAGCTCCGGGCGGATGAGGATCGGCCCTCCCGTGCCCACGTTCTCGATGGGAATCCCCCACGCTCCCAGCAGGCCCACGAGCGCCGCGCCCAGCGCCACACCCCCTACCCCGCCCGCCACGCCGAGCACCGCCGCCTCCCACAGGAAGAGCCCCCTCACCTGCCTGCGCCGCACCCCCACCGCCAGCATGGTGCCGATCTCCCTCACCCGCTCGAACACGCTCATCAACATGGTGTTGATGATGCCCGTGAGGATGATCACGAAGAGGATGGAGGAGATCATCGCCAGGATGAACCGCTGCCGGCGGATGACATCTCGCACGAAGGGCTGCAGCTCCTGCCAGGTGTGCACCTCGTAGCCCGGCCCGAGCTCCGCGCGCAGCCGCTCCGCCACCTCCTCCAGCTCCCCCAGGTCCTCCACCGCCACCACCAGCTCCGTCACCCGCCCCTCCATCCCCAGCAGCTCCTGCGACAGCTTCAGTGGCACCGTCACCACCCGCTTGTTCTCGAACGGGAGCGTCGACTCGGTCAGCCCCTCCACCGCCACGTCCATCGAGTTGGCCCTTCCCTTCGGACTCGAGGCCGCCAGCGTCACCCGATCCACCAGCCCCTCCGTCTTCTGGCCGGAGGGCACCGCCCGGAACGAGCGCGCCAGCTCGCTGCCCAGCAACACCTGCGCGTGGTCCCCCGGCGCCAGCACCCGGCCCCCCGCACGCACCTCGAAGCCGAAGCGAGGCACCGCCCGCGTCTCCCTCCCCGGATCCACCCCGCGCCCCACGAACGTCGTCTGCGCCACGCCGTTGCTCACCAGCCCCGAGAACGTGAGGCGCCCCGACACCCCCGACACCCCCGGCACGGCCTCGAGCCGGGCCACCAGCGCCTCGTCGTAGGCCAGGCTCGGCTCGAGCGGCAGCGCCTCCACGCTCGCCATGTACCCCGAGGGGTGAATCTGCAGCGCGCCCGTGCGGCCCTCCACCACGTCGTCCACCATCAGGCGCATGAAGCCGTCCATGATGCCGCGCGACACCAGCACCGCCGTCACCCCCAGCAGCACCGCGGAGAGCGTGACGAGGCTGCGGCGCCGGTTGCGCGCCACATTGCGCACGGCCATTCCCAGGAAGGTGCTCATGTGCTCGCCAGCGCCTCCACCGGCCGCAGCCGGGAGGCGCGCCACGCTGGCCACAGCGCCGCCAGCCCCGCCCCCACCGCCGCCATCACCACCGAGCGCCCCAAATACGTGAACGTGACGAAGGGCCGGATGATGCTGTCCACCGTCGCTCCCGGTGACGGAAGCAGAATGCCCCGCTGGTGCAGCCAGTACGTCACCGCCCCGCCCACCAGCGCCCCCAGCACCCCGCCCACCAGCCCCAGCACCCACCCCTCCAGCAGGAAGAGCACGATGATGCTCCGCCGCCGCATCCCCACCGCCAGCATGGTGCCGATCTCCCTCACCCGCTCCAGCACGCTCATCAGCATGACGTTGACGATGCCCAGCAGCACCGCCAGCAGGAACACCGTGCTCAGGATTCCAAAGAGGAAGTCCTGCTGCCCCATCAGCTGCGCGATGAACGGGAACACCTCCTCCCAGGTGTGCACCTCGTAGCCCGGCCCCAGCGAGGCCCGCAGCGCATCTCGCACCCGCCGCGCGTCCTCCAGGGGCTCCACCGCCACGGCGTACTCGGTGACGCGGCCCTCCATCCTCAGCACGCGCTGCGCGGTGGCCAGCGGCAGGTACCCCACCCGCCTGTCCCCCGGCGACGCAGACACCAGCGTGCCGGACAGCCGCACGCCCTCGCCATTGAGCGCCCCGTCCCGATCCGCCGCGAGCAACGCCGGCCACTGCTCCTGCGGCGGCGGCGCCTCCCCGTCCATCACCCGCGCCCCCAGGCTGCGCGCCAGATCCGCGTTGAGCATCAGCTCCGGCGCCCCCACCTCCGAGAGAAAGGCCCCCTCGCCCACCCACGCCATCCGCTTGGGCGTCACCCGCGGCTCCAGCGCCGGATCGAACGCCAGCACCTGGAGGAACGCCGTCCGAGGCTCGCTGTCCTCCGCGCCCTCCGGCTCCGGCATGGACAACATCCCCCCGAAGGCCACGCGCGGAGACACGCCCACCACGCCCCGCACCGAGGCGATCCGCTGACGCAGCGCCTCCGAGTCCTCCATGTCCAACGAGAGCGGCGAGCCCTGCACCAGCGCCAGGTACCCCTCGTGGTGCACCTGCACCGCGCCGAGCTGCCCCTGGACGATGTTCTCCAGGATGATCCGCTGCTGCCCGTTCACCAGCCCCCGCAGCACCACCATCCCCCCCACCCCCACCACCAGCGCCGCCAGCGCGATGGCGGTCCGCCGACGGTTCCGCAGCAGGTTGCGCGTGGCCAGAGCGAGGAGCGTCACCCGCCCATCTTGGTCCTACCCCGCCGCTCCAGAACAGCCGCAGGTACGCCCTACATACCCCCACCCCCAATACAGCCAAAACGAGATTTGACAGGGACGGTGAAAACAGGCTTAATCAGTCAGTAAGGAATAGCTGAATTTCCGCTTTAAGCCGGGCAACCACGCAACATCCGGGAGCCGCCGATGATCGCACTCTTCGCGAAGATCTCTGAGGCCACGAAGCTGCTGATGGAGACGGGCTTCAGCCCTCTCCACGTCACGGCGGCGCTGGCCCAGGTGGGCGCCGCGGTGGGCGTGGACCGGATCTACATCTTCGAGAACCAGCCGTTCCCCATCCGGGGACGGATGCTGGCGGACGCGCGGTACGGGTGGAGCGCTCCGGGCGTGCCGTCCATCCTCGAGTCCCAGGCGATGAAGCAGTTCTCCCTGCGCGAGTCGGCCCCCCTCTGGGCGGAGACGCTCGCGGCCGGCCAGACGGTCTCCTGCCTGTCGAGCGTCGCGCCGCCGCGCATGAAGCTGCTGTTCACGGACCTCAAGACGCAGTCGCTGCTGCTGGCCCCCATCCAGCAGGGCAAGGAGAAGTGGGGCTTCGTCGGCATGGACGACTGCCGCCGGCCCCGCGTGTGGACCGCCGAGGAGACCACCCTGCTCAAGGCCCTGGCGAATGGGCTCGGCACGGCGCTGCGCCACAAGCAGATGCGCTCCAACATGTCGCAGACGCGCACGCAGCTGGCGGAGATGATGCTGCTGAGCGGTACACGCTGAGCCTCTTTCCGCCGAGCCGCATTCCAGGTACGACGGAAGGCGAGGAGGGCTCTCCTCCTGGGGCTTCGTCACGCCCCAAGGTCTGCTAGCCTGTTCACCCTTCCATCACCATGTCACTCCTGGATACCACCGCTATCAGCCGGCGCCCCTCGGCTGAGACCATCCCCGGCTACCGCCTCGAGAACCTCGTGGGGATGGGCGGCATGGGCGAAGTCCACAAGGCCACCCAGCTCTCGCTGGGCCGCATCGTCGCGGTGAAGCTGCTCAACCCGGAGCTCGCCAAGGATCCCGCCTTCGTGGCGCGGTTCGACAAGGAAGCCGCGGCGCTGGCCTCCCTCTCGCACCCCAACATCGTCGCCATCGTCGACAAGGGGAAGTCGGACACCTCCTACTTCCTGGTGATGGAGTTCGTGGAGGGGCCCTCGCTGCGAGAGCAGGTGCGCTCGCCGCTGATGACGCCCAAGGAAGCCCTGCGGATGATGATGGAGATCTGCCGGGCCGTGGAGCACGCGCACAACCGCGGCGTCATCCACCGCGACCTGAAGCCGGAGAACATCCTCTTCGATCAGCAGGCCGGCGGGCGGGCCAAGGTGACGGACTTCGGGCTGGCCTCCTTCCTGGACGACACGAACTCCCGCTTCAACCTCACCAGCACCCATGTCTCCATGGGCACGCTGTCGTACATGGCGCCCGAGCAGCGGGTGGACGCCAAGAACGCCGACAAGCGCGCGGACATCTTCTCGCTGGGCGTCATCCTCTACGAGCTGCTCACGGGCGACGTGCCGCTGGGCACGTTCGATCCGCCCTCCATGGCCAAGGCGGGCATCGATCCGCGGCTGGACGCCATCGTCGCGCGCTGCCTGAAGCCGGACCCCGAGGAGCGCTACACCACGGTGACGGAGCTGATCGCGGACCTGGAGCCGCTGGCCCCTGTCCTCACCTCCCAGCCGCCCCAGCAGCTCACCGTGGCCCAGCGCATGAAGGTGGGCCTGCGGCGCGTGGCGCGCTTCGCCGGCCAGGTGGCGGCCGTGCTGCTGGTGATCGCGGCGGTAGCGGTGCTCGGGGTGGCGTGGCTGCGCAGCGGGGAGAAGCGCGCGCCGGTCATGCCGGGCAATGCGCTCACCGGAGAGCTCGGGCCAGACGCGGTGCGCGGACAGCCCGGGCGGCTGGTGAAGGGCACCGAGCGCCGGGCGCTGGAGGTGGGAGAGGGGCCGGATCAGATCTCCTTCCTCGTCGCGGGCCGCCCCGTGGCCGCCGAGGGCAAGGCGCTGGTGTTCCCGGCCGTGGAGAGCCAGTCCCGCGTGGGCCGGGCCATCGCGGACGTGGTGGACATGGAGGGGGACATTGCCCTGCTCAAGGCGGACGTGCTCGCGGACGGGCCCCCGCTGACTCCCACCATGCGCCTGCGCACCCTGCTCTATGGGCCGCCGCCGGATCCGCAGGTGGCGCTCCTGCTCGTGGGCACCACGGGGCGCTATGTGGCGCTCATCCAGGAAGGCTCCGGCGCCCCGCTGAGGCTGGAGTGGGCGCTCGGCGAGCGCCGCGGCACCATGCTGGCGCAGGCCTCCCCCCTGGGCGTCACGCACCTGGAGATGGAGGTGGACGCCGAGGGCGTGCTGAGGGCCTTCATGGGCACCGGCAAGGACCGGCGCGTCATTGGCGAGCCGCTCGTCATCGGCCGGGAGTGGCAGAAGCACTTCGGTGAGGTGCCCCGCTCCGCCATCGGCTGCATCGAGGGCGCCTGCCGCGTGGAGGGCTTCAGCTACAGCGTCCGGAAGGCCCCGAGCGTGCCCCCCACGGCCGTGGCGGAGGCGCCCGTGAGCCGGCCCACGACAGTGACCACCAAGCCGCCGGCCAAGCCTCTCCCTCCCGTGAAGAAGCCCCCCGTCAAGACTTCGCCGCCTCCCAAGGGGGGTAAGAAGCCGAGATAATCCCCGCAGGTGGACAGACCCTGCATGCGGATGTAGCCCCGCCCGAGGGATTGCATTATCCCTCGGGCCCTATGCGCACCTTCCGCGGCCTCCTCGCGCTGCTCGCCCTCGTCGCCGGCCTGTCCGGCTGTGCTCACCGCTCTGCCTCCGCTACGGATGTCCTGGAGTCCGCCGCCGAGCGGGCCCAATCCGGGAGCGGCGAGGCCCGGACGCTGGCGCTCGCTGGCTTCCACGCCTACCTGGTGAAGGGGGACGCGGAGGCCGCCCGGGCCCGCTTCGACGCCGCGATCGCCAAGGACCCGGGGGACCCCTACGCCCTCATCGGCCAGCACCTGCTCGCGCGCCGCCTCGCCGCGACGGACCGGGCCCTCACCGCCGCCCTGGAGCTGGTGCAGCGCGCCCCCACCCACCCGCTCGCCGTGCCCGCGGCGCGCTACATCCTCGACCAGGTGGGCACCTCGCCGGAGCTGGACGCGGTCATCCTCAAGGGCTCCCGGAAGGCGCTCGAGGCGGGCGCGGTGGGCGAGGCCGCCCAGCTCCTGCGGGGCTGCCAGCTGGGAGCCGCCCTCGTGCAAGGCGACCGGGAGGCCCTGGCGGCCGCGGTGAAGGACGTGGGCGGCGCCCACGTGGCCACCCTGCTGGGCCCCTTCTCACCCCTCCACTCCCTGGCCTTCGATGAGCCCACCCCGCCAGAGAAGGATGGCTCGCTCGCGGGCCCCTTCACCGGCCCCTACGGCCCGCTCACGCCGCGCACCCTCGAGGCGCCAGACAGCCGGCACCGGCTGGAGGGCGAGCCTGCCGAGAGCGACATCTACCTCCTGGCCTTTGACGCGGAGGTCCCCGAAGAGGGCGCCTACGTGGCGCGCGCCGTCTCCTCCTCCTCCTTCAAGGTGCTGATGGATGGAGCGCTCCTCTTCGAGCGCCGCTCCTTCGCGCAGGGTGAGTCCACCGTCACCGGCCGGGCGCTGCGGCTGTCCGCGGGCAAGCACCGCTTCCTGGTGAAGCTCACCAAGGAAGGCGGCTCGGGCACCATCGCCTTCACGCTGCCGCGCGTCGACGGCCGCCCCTCCAACGTGCTCTACACCGCGGCCACGGGGCCCGCGCCCTCCTGGGAGGGAAAGACGCCCACCTTCGTGGAGGCCCCCTTCTACCCCACCGCGGCGGAGCTCGCGGCCGTGCTCGAGGGCGAGGTGGGCGGGCTGCTGGCCACCTTCCTGGCGGCCGTTGACTCGGCGGGGCGGGATCCGGACGGCACCCGGCGCCTGCTGGCGAACCTCCCGCCGGAGACCCACACCGCCCCTCTGCTCATGCTGAGCGCGACGCTGGCCACGCAGGATCGCTCCGTGCCCACCAAGGTCGCACGCGGCCGGGCCACGAGGGACCTCGAGGCGGCGCTGGCCAAGGATCCGAAGGACGTGTCCGCGCTGCTGCTGCGCGCGGAGCTGGCCCTCGGCGACAGCCAGGCGGCCGCCGCGCAGGACGTGCTGAAGAGCGCCCTGGAGCTCGCCGGCCCGGAGAGCTTCCCCCTGCAGATGCTGCGGGCCCGCGCGGCGATCGCGCTCGAGGTGGACGCGGAGGCCGAAGAGGCGCTCTCCGCGGCGCTCAAGGCCCAGCCCCGGCTCTGTGATGCGCTCTCGCTGCGCTACAGCCTGGCTCGCAGGCGGGACGCGGCGGCGCTCATGGATCAGCTCGTCTCGGACTTCACCGGCTGCCCTGGCGCGAGGACCCGCGCCGCGGAGCACGCGCGCCAGCGGGGCGACACCGCCACCGCCGCGAAGCTCTACGAGGAGCTGCTCGTGCGCGACCCGGGCAGCGTGAGCACGGGCCTGACGCTGGCGAACCTCTACATGTCGCTGCGCCGCTATGACGAGGCCTCGGCGACCCTCAAGGAGCTGCTGCGCCTGTGGCCCCGGAGCGCCTTCCTCTACAAGCGGCTGGCGGACGTGCGGGAGTACGCGGGGGTGCCGGCGGAGGCGCTGGCGCTGCGCGAGCAGGCGCTGGCCCTGGACGGGAGCGACCTGGCCCTGCAGCGGGCGGTGGCGCGCGCGAAGACGGGCAAGGAGCTGCTGCAGGACTACGCCATCGACGGCAAGGAGGCCATCGCCGCCTACGAGAAGTCCCGCGGCGAGGAGAACGCCGCCGCCACGTACGTGCTGGACGCGGCCGCCGTGCAGGCCTTCCCGGACGGCTCGGTGGTCAACCGCATCCACGTCGTCCAGAAGGCGCTGGAGCAGAACGGCATCGAGGACATCGCCGAAGTCACAATCCCCGCCGGTGCCCAGGTGCTGGCCCTGCGCACCATCAAGGCGGACGGCACGGTGCTGGAGCCGGAGAACATCGAGGGCAAGGACAACATCAGCCTGCCGGGCGTGAACGTGGGCGACTACGTGGAGGTGGAGTACCTGCTGGCGGAGTCGGGGCGCGGGCCGGTGCAGCAGGGCTTCGTCGCCTCGCCCTTCTATTTCCAGATCGCCAACATGCCGAACAACTGGACCACGTACACGGTGGTGGCGCCCAAGGGCACCGGGATGCGCGTGGACGCGCACGGGATGAAGGTGCCTCCGCCCCAGACGAAGGGAAACGTGGAGCTCTTCTCCTTCGAGGCCCGGCGGGTGCCGCCGTACATCCCCGAGCCGGAGTCCCCCTGGTCCTCCAACGAGTACCTGCCCTTCGTCATCGTGGGCTCGGGGATGACAGGGCAGGATCGCCTGGCGTCCGTGTGGGGCGACACCTTCATCGAGCGGTACAAGCGGAACGCGGACATCGAGGAGTTCGCCCGGAAGACGGCGGAGGGGAAGACGGGGCTGGAGGCGGTGAAGGCGCTGCACGCGGCGATCATGAAGCGCATCCCGGGCCGGGATGTGGGCGTGGTGCAGTCGGCCATCTCCACGCTGGCGCAGGACCGGGGCAGCCGGCTGATGCTGCTCAAGGCCTCGCTCGAGACGCTGGGCATCACCGCCCGGCTGGCGACGGTGCGCACCTTCTCCTCGGATCCGGCGCCCTACCTCTTCCCCAACGACCAGCTGCTCCTGTCGTATACGGGGCTCCGCGTGGAGCTGCCGGGCGAGGAGCCCTTCTGGGTGGACACCACGGTGCGCTACGCGCCCTTCGGCGGGCTGCCTGAGAACGCCCTGGGCGAGCGTGACTGCTATCTGCTGCCCGAGCCCGGCCGTCCCATGGAGAAGCTGAAGACGCCGCCGCTGGTGGAGAAGGTCAACAAGCAGGTGACGCTCACGATGGAGCTGAAGCAGGACGGGCAGCTCGTGGTCCAGGGCGAGGAGATCTACAGCGACTTCGTGGGCGCGCAGCTGGCCGAGGCCTTCGACGCCCTCTCGGCCGAGAGCCGCAAGCAGTCGCTCCAGGGCGCGGTGACGCGGTACTTCGGCGGCGCGGACCTCACGAGCGTGAAGATCGATCACCCCGAGGAGGTGGGGGCGCCCTTCATCCTCCGCTACGAGTTCAACGTCCCGCGCTTCGCCCGCATCGAGGACAAGCGGATGGTGCTGGGGCCCATCACCTTCCCCGCGATGCTGGGCCGGCGCTACGTGCAGCTCAGCTCCCGCAAGGCGCCGATGTTCATCGACGACTCCGAGGCGAGCAACACGCAGGTGACGCTCACGCTGCCAGAGGGCTGGCGGCTGCAGGATGTGCAGCCCTCGCTGAAGGTGAACAACCGCTTCGGCCGCTACGTGCGCTCGGAGAAGCAGGAGGGCCGCGTGCTGACCATCGTCGAGGGGCTGCGGCTGCCTCGCACCCGCGTCATGCCCAACGAGTACGAGACCTTCTCCCAGTTCGCCGGAGACGTGGACCTCATCCAGACGCGGGATCTCGTCTTCACTCCCTGAGGGAGGACACGCCCCAGCCCTGGCAGGGGAGCTCGCACCCTGCCCAGGGAGGGAGGCATCCGCTCGGCCCGCCCGGCTCCCCTCGCCCCATTCTCGCTCACGGGCGCCGTACACAGAGTCAGCACGTGCTCCCACACGGGCGGAGCGAGGCAAGGGGCAGAGCGATGGGCAAGAAGCTGAAGGGGCTGCGGGTGGCCGTGCTGGCGGCGGATGGCTTCGAGCAGGTGGAGCTGACCCGTCCGGTGAAGAAGCTGAAGCGCGAGGGCGCCCAGGTGGAGATCATCTCCCTGAGGCCCGGCTCCATCCGGGGGATGAACCTCCTGCTTCCAGGCAAGAACGTCGGCGTGGACGCCACCCTGCGCGAGGTGAAGGCGGCCGACTACGACGCGCTGCTGCTCCCGGGTGGCTTCGTCAACCCGGATCTCCTCCGGCAGAGCGAGCTGGCGCTGGAGTTCGTCCGCGACTTCGAGCGCCTCGGGCGGCCCGTCGCCGTCATCTGCCATGGCCCCTGGCTGCTCGCCTCGGCGGACCTGGTGCGCGGGCGGCGGCTCACCTCCTGGCCAGGGATCCGCGACGACATCCACAACGCGGGCGGCATCTGGGAGGACGCACCGGTAGTCCGGGACGGCACCTGGGTCTCCAGCCGGGGGCCCCACGACCTGCTAGAGTTCACGCCCGCCATGGTCTCGCTGTTCGCCGAGCACGTGCCTGCCTCCCAGCCCCAGGAGCCTCGGAAGGAGGCGCGGTCCTGGCGGCGCTGGGCCCTGGGGGGGCTCGCGGTGGCCGCGCTAGGCTACGGGCTGAAGGAGCGCAAGCTCGTCGGGGTCTGACCCTACCCACAAGGGAAAGAGGGGGGTCTCCGGCGCGTTCTCGCAGAGAGACCCATCTTCCTGTTGGAAGTCCTCGTCGATTCCTGGCCACAATCGGCTAGAGAGTCCCGCGAACTCCCACTGGCAGGCGGAGAGGTCAGGTCTTGAGCACATCCGCTTCTCCCAATCGGCGCATCCTCGTGGTGGACGACAACCGCACCATCCACCAGGACTTCCGCAAGATCCTCTGCCCTCCCGCGGCCAATGACTCGCTGGACGAGATGGAGGCGACCCTCTTCGGCCGCCCCGAGAAGCACGAGCTGGCGCTCAGCTTCGAGATGGACTCGGCCTTCCAGGGGGAGGAGGCGCTCCAGCTGGCCCGCACCGCCCGCCAGCAGGGCAAGCCCTACGCCCTGGCCTTCATCGACATCCGCATGCCCCCGGGCATCGACGGGGTGGAGACCACCTCCCGCCTCTGGCAGGAGGACCCTGACATCCAGGTCGTCATCTGCTCCGCCTATGCCGACTACTCCTGGGAGGAGATGATGCTCAAGCTGGGCCTGTCCCAGCGCCTGCTCATCCTCCGCAAGCCCTTCGACGGCATCGAGGTGCGCCAGCTCGCCTTCGCCCTCACCGAGAAGTGGGAGCTGCTGCGCTCCAACCGCCTCCACCTCGAGAACCTTGCCCGCGCCGTCGACGAGCGCACCCGCCAGCTCACGGCCGCCAACGCCCGCCTCGTGCAGTCCCAGCGCCTCGAGGCGCTCGGCCGCCTCTCGGCGGGCCTGGCCCACGAGATCAACAACCCGCTGAGCTTCATCCTGGCCAACCTCAGCTACCTGCGCACCCAGCTGGAGACGGACGCCTCACGCCTGAGCCCCAATGACATGCAGGAGCTGCGCGAGGTGTGCGCCGAGTCCTTCGAGGGCGCCGAGCGCATCCGCCGCATCATCCAGAACATCAAGCTCTTCAGCCGCCTGGACGAGGCGCCTCGCACCCGCGTTGACGTGCACGAGGTGCTCGAGCAGGCCCTGGGCGAGGCGCGCCAGCTGCTGGCACCTGATGCCCAGCTGGTGCGCGACTTCCACAGCATCCCTCCCGTCTTCGCCAGCGAGAACGGCCTGCAGCAGGTCTTCTTCGGCCTGCTGGCCAACGCCGCTCAGGCCCTCAAGGAGAGCCCTGCCTCTCCTCCCACCCTGCGCATCGCCACCA
>Ga0255338_1002608_pt1 | contig 25252 bp, 22 predicted proteins | sample MeOH1_35cm_T4_19_FD_203715 | JGI IMG/M metagenome (GOLD analysis project Ga0255338, IMG submission 203715) | Sandy soil microbial communities from University of British Columbia, Vancouver, Canada - MeOH1_35cm_T4_195 | ecosystem: Engineered > Artificial ecosystem > Sand microcosm > Unclassified ...
TCAATATCCGCCAACAATTGATGGGCTTTTTCAGGGGTGATAAATGGCTGACCGGTGTAATGAAGCATGCCCCAGGCAAGCAATATCGCTATTGGAATCGCAATCACCACATTGCCGAAAATCGCAATAAACTGGCTACGCGCGGTATTTGCAATCATCGCGACCAGATTGTCCATTTCTTTGGATTTATTGTCTGACGCATTATCAATAGTGGCTGCAATCGCTGCCGCGGTCATCGCCGGTTGCTTGGTGGCCACTGTGAAGTGCAGAATATGGATCAAGATAAAGCCTAAACCGTAATTCAAACCGAATAGAATGGCCTCAGTCAGCGGGGCAAAATGTTGTTTGCCCAGCAAAATCTTAATCATCGCCATGATGCCAATGACAACGCCCGCCCCCATCGCCGACCGCATCAAGGCAAAATACTCACTGCGATTTTCGGTAATATAATGCTCACCGGTGCGACTCGCGTTTTCAGTAACGCGCACCGCCATCACCTCCATATTTTCCCGCCAATGCTCGTGGAGGTCGTTTTTATGGCACTCGCTATACACTAAAGCCTTGAACAACTGCACAATTTCAACATTTGCAGGTTGCCCATGCTGGAAATTATTAAGGATATTCAGCAAATCTTCCAGACGCGAAACTTGCTGCAGTATTCGCTGCAACAGCTGCGTCAGATGAATACTGGTTCCGGCTTGCGCGCTGTTACGCCTGATTTTCGCGACGACAGCCTTGCACTGATCCAGCATCACCAAAATAGGCTTGATGTCTATCTGCCCTTCATCAGCAGCCTGAATATTCAAAAGCTCTGCCAGTTCGCTTTGCTGCATGACAAAAGGCGAGTCATGCTGTTCCAGCTCAGGATAATTGCGCAACAACTCCGGCTCCAACCCTAGCGCGGCAATGCGGTAAGACAACACTTGCGAGGCGGCAAACAGATTCTGCTGGCATGATGTAATCAGCGTCTTTTCGGCCAGATCAAAACGTATTGCTTTAATTAGCTGCACCCATACGTCATCCGGCACGGCATCAACCCAAAGCTCATCAGTCGTCTTCGTGAAAAACAAGGCGAACAGGTCAATCAGGTAAGCGCTATCAACTGCGTCCGGCAGCAGCTTATGGGCAATCCGCCTGCGCATTTCGGCAAAAAAACCGGTAAATACAGAATGCCGCGAAATTAAAAACAATGAAAGAGGTTTATGCTCACTCAGTAATTGCAAAATAGCTTCACGCAGCAGGCGAGCTTTTTCCAAATCCGTGTTGAGCAAATAACAAAGCGCTTGAATCGACTTAACTGCAAAATCGGTTTGATGCGATTTAGCCGGCCGAATTTCAGCAATTAAACCTGCGACCAATTGTGGCGCGTAGTGATGCTGATTGGCATATTGCTCAAATTCCTGCTCTATGGTGCTTGTACTCTTACTGGCGATTTTTTTCATATTCAGAATGATTCCAAAGTTTGAAAACAGTCTAGCTTTATTAGACTAAGTTGAGAAAGTTTTTTACCAGACTTAACAAACTGGCTGAGCTATGCTGTGCGCGCAGTCCCCAACTCAATTGTGATATTGCCTGCATAGAGGCTGGTGATATTTAATGTATGATGAAGTGTCTGTTGCGTCTGCCACGGATGGGCAGACGCCGATTAGATGATATCAACTAAGTTTTTTATACTTAAAAAAACTATTTAGGTGATTTAAGGCTTTGCGTTAAATGCGGACTCAAGGTTTGCAGAATTTGCGCAAATACCTTGGGGTTGGCTGCAACGATGTTGCCCGTATTCAGCCAGCTTTCGTTACCTTCAAAATCACCCACAATACCGCCAGCCTCCTGCACCAGCAGGCCACCAGCGGCAATATCCCATATTGACAGGCCAATCTCGAAGAAACCGTCAGTCCAGCCCGCTGCCACATAGGCCAAATCCAGAGCAGCCGAGCCAGGGCGGCGGATGCCTGTCGTTTTTTTAATCATGTCTTTCAGCATATCAAGATAGGTATCAAGATGCGTGAAATCGCGGAAGGGGAAACCCGTGGCGATCAGTGATTCCTGCAGCTTGCTGCGGCTTGTTACGCGGATGCGTTTGTCATTCAAAAATGCACCACGGCCTTTGGTTGCGGTAAATAAATCATTACGCACCGGGTCATAAATCACAGCCTGTGTCAGCACGCCTTTTTGCTGCAACGCGATTGAAATACAGTATTGCGGAAAACTATGCAAAAAGTTGGTTGTACCATCCAATGGATCAATAATCCAGATATTATCAGCATGCTGGTTAGTTTCCCCGCTCTCCTCGCCTAAAAAACCATGGTCCGGATAGGCGTCTTTGAGCACATCAATAATCGCTTGTTCGGCAGCGCGGTCAACCTCACTCACAAAATCGTTGTAAGTTTTGGTCTGGATTTTGAGCGAACCCACATCTTGTGAAGCTCGATTGATAATACGCCCAGCTTCACGGGCGGCTTTTACTGCAATAGTTAGCATTGGATGCATAGCTTGATTTTCTTAAAGAGCTGATAAAATGCTATTTTAACTTTTATTGACCTTAACACCAAATCAAGTGTAAAGAATCATCAAGCGCATTGGGTCACACAATTGAACAAACAAAACATCTTCGACAACATCCGTGTCGTGCTCTGCCAAACCAGCCACCCCGGTAATATCGGCTCTGCCGCGCGCGCCATGAAAACCATGGGCTTACGCCATCTATACTTGGTAAACCCGTTACATTTCCCTGACCCGCAAGCAACATCGCTGGCCACAGGTGCGGCAGACTTGCTTGAAAGCGCGACCGTATGCACCAGTCTATCCGAGGCGCTCACCGGCTGCGCACTGGCAATTGGCATGAGCGCACGTAAAAGACAAATCTCCCACGAACTCGTCAATGTGAGGGAAGCTGCCTCACGTGCCATCCAAGTCGCAACACAGCAACCTATTGCCCTGGTGTTCGGTACTGAGATGAGCGGGCTTTCAAACGCTGAACTCGATTGCTGCCAGCTACTCGCCATGATTCCCGCCAACCCGGAATACACATCGCTCAACCTTGCTGCCGCCGTACAGGTCATGAGTTATGAAATCCGCATGGCAGCACTGGAAGGCAAGCTGGAAACACAGCCTAACCAGCCGGAGCTAGCCACAAACGAGGCACTTGAAGGGTTTTACGCACATCTGGAAGACACATTAATCAAAATCGGCTACCTCAACCCCGGCGCACCGAAAAAACTCAGCGAACGCATACGCCGCATTTATGCCCGCGCCAAGCTGGAGAAGGAAGAAGTGAACTTGCTTAGAGGCATTTTGACCTTGTCGCTAGAACCGAAAAAGCATACCAAGTACTAGAATACAGGCTCAAAATTTCAAATCCAACTATTTTAGTCAACATTAGATTTATGGCATAATTACGCGTTGCAAGCATCTCAGAAAATATATTATTTGGGATGCAGTGCTACCCGTGAAGGGCATGTCCGTAGAATATATGCGCTGAAGCGCATTATTCATACGCCAGAGGCGCACGGAGCGCAGAAACTGAGATAGTATGAAATATACAGCGAAGTTACTAGCACCGCGCAACGATGCAATGCGCCCAAATAATGTATTTTTGAGATGCTTTGATGTTTAATCATATAAAAGAAGACATATCCATCGTGTTCGAGCGTGATCCTGCCGCGCGTACGCATTGGGAAGTTTTAACCACCTATCCAGGCGTGCACGCACTGCTTATGCATAGACTGAGCCATTGGTTATGGAAGAAAAATTTCTTCTGGTTAGGACGTTTCCTCTCCCATTTAGGCCGCTGGCTGACAGGCATTGAAATTCACCCGGGTGCGACCATTGGCCGCCGCGTCTTCATAGACCATGGCATGGGCGTTGTCATCGGCGAAACAGCTGTCATCGGCGATGATTGCACGCTGTATCATGGTGTCACATTGGGCGGCACATCCTGGAACAAAGGCAAACGCCACCCCACATTAGAAGCGGGCGTTGTTATTGGCGCAGGCGCAAAAGTGCTTGGCCCGATCACGATAGGCGAAGGCGCGAAAATCGGCTCCAATGCTGTGGTAGTAAAAGATGTGCCTGCTAACGCCACGGCAGTTGGCATACCTGCGCGCATTTTAGAAGAAGAAAAATCCAGGCAGCGTGAAGAAACAGCACATAAAATCGGTTTTGCTGCCTACGCTGTGGGCAACGATGAAAATGACCCGATGATCAAAGCTATTCACTCGCTGCTGGACCACGCCACCAAACAAGATCAGGCAATATTAGGCTTGCAGGAACAACTGGCCAGATTAAACATGGCGATTGAAACCGACGCCGAAGTAGGCGAGGCTTTCGATGTGCAATCCGCTCCGGGAAAATCTGCCAAAAAACAGGAACAAAAGTAAATAATAGCCCCAATGAACCTAAACGTATAATAGTTGACTAAATTTGTATGGTATTTTACAATCCAATCTCACAATAGATATTTTATAAAGTCGAATATTATGCGATTAACAACTAAAGGCCGATTTGCCGTTACTGCAATGCTGGATCTGGCAATACACGAAACGCAAGAGACTGCGGACAACAAGCCGGTCACGCTTGCGGCCATTAGTGAGCGCCAGGATATTTCACTGTCTTACCTGGAACAACTGTTCAGCAAACTGCGACGTCAAGGCTTGGTAAAAAGCATACGCGGCCCTGGTGGCGGATACAACCTGGCAAAAGCCTATACCGATATTTCAGTTGCGGAAATTATTAACGCCGTTGATGAGCAGATCGACGCAACACAGTGTGGTGGCAACGAGAACTGCCGCGAAGAGGGGCGATGCATGACGCATAACCTATGGTCAGCATTAAACACTAAAATTTTAGAGTATTTAGCTGGCGTGACCATTGCGGATTTAGTGACCTCACAACAAGACGGGCAAAAAGTATTGATTACGCCGCGCAACTGCAATACTGCCAATGAAACAACGTCAGTTGGGGCAGCGGCCTAGGCCTGCCAGGCCATATTAGGCGGAAACCATGACTAGCGTTTACCTGGACCATAATGCGACAACAGCGCTAGACAGCCGCGTGCTGGAAGCCATGCTGCCATGGATGCGCGAGCAATCAGGCAACCCTACCAGCCGCCACATTTTTGGCCGGACCGCACGCACAGCTATTGAACATGCCAGAACACAGGTTGCCGATGCTTGTGGTGCCCATGCGTCGCAAGTGATATTTACCGCGACGGGCACAGAAGCCAATAATTTTGCGGTAAAAGGAATTGCCGCAAATCAGGCAGGATTGCAGATTTTGTACAGCGCCATTGAGCACCCTTGTGTTAGCCGGCCCGCAGTGTCACTACAGCAGTTAGGTTGTAAAAGCCGTCAGGTTGCAGTGGACCAGCATGGAAAACTGGATGTTGCACAATTGAAGTCATTACTTGAAGTTCCGACCAGCCTGGTTTCTGTCATGCTGGCCAATAACGAAACCGGTGTAATACAAGATATTGCCACGATTGCAGAAATGACAAGGCAAGCTGGTACTTTAATGCATACCGATGCAGTGCAAGGCTTAGGCAAATTACCATTGAGTTTTGTTGATCTGAACGTACATGCGATGACGATCTCAAGCCATAAGATTCATGGCCCGCAAGGTGCAGCAGCGCTGGTACTGGATAAACGGGTTGATATTCAACCATTGCTGCATGGCGGCGGGCAGGAAAGAGGCTTGCGCAGCGGTACAGAAAATGTCGCGGCGATAGTAGGTTTTGGCATGGCTTGTGAGTTAGCCATGGCAAACCGGCAAGACTTTGCAAAACATACGCAGGCGTTACGCGACCAATTTGAACATGGCCTGAAATTGTTGAATGCAACGATTTTTAGCAGCCAGGCAGCACGCCTGCCCAATACCAGTTTTTTTGCAATCGAAGGTATTGAAGGTGAAACCCTGGTGATGGCACTTGATCGCAAAGGGTTTGCAGTTGCAAGCGGGTCAGCATGTTCCAGTGATAGCACCGAACCCAGCCATGTGCTGTTAGCCATGGGTGTAAACCCTGATTTAGCGCGTGGTGCTGTACGTGTAAGCTTTGGAACACAGAACACTGCAGCACAGGTAACCAGTCTTTTGGATGTACTGAAGAACGAAATTTTGAGATTAAAACAGCTCACGAGCATCGCTGCATAAACGTGGTTACTCCGTGAGTTTTAAAGAATATTACTTACAAAATATGCAAGGATAATTAAGACGATGTCTGCATCAATAGAAATACCAGTTTTGAAAGACCATGACGAAGGCCTTCATCCAATTTATTTGGATTACTCAGCCACTACGCCAGTAGACCCGCGCGTAGCCGCCAAAATGATTCCGTACCTGACTGAGAATTTTGGCAACCCTGCCTCACGCAGTCACCCTTATGGCTGGACCGCTGAAAAAGCGGTTGAAAACGCACGCGAAGAAGTCGCCAAGCTAGTGGGAGCAGACCCGCGCGAGATTGTCTGGACATCCGGTGCAACCGAATCAAACAACCTTGCCATCAAAGGTGCGGCAAATTTTTACTCAGCCAAGGGCAAGCACATTATTACGGTAGCTACCGAACATAAAGCAGTGATTGACACCGTCCGCGAACTTGAACGACAAGGTTTTGAAGCAACTTACCTGCAACCGGAGCCAAATGGTTTGCTGGACCTGGAAAAATTCAAGGCAGCGATTCGCCCGGACACTGTATTGGCATCCGTGATGTTCGTTAACAATGAGATCGGCGTGATTCAGGACATTGAAGCCATCGGCAATATCTGCCGTGCGAACAATGTGATTTTCCACGTGGATGCCGCTCAAGCTACCGGCAAAGTACATATTGACCTGGAAAAACTGCCGGTCGACTTAATGAGTTTCAGCGCGCACAAAACTTATGGTCCTAAAGGTATCGGCGCACTGTACGTACGCCGCAAACCGCGTATCCGTATCGAAGCGCAAATGCACGGTGGCGGCCATGAGCGCGGCATGCGCTCCGGCACATTGGCTACGCATCAAATTGTAGGCATGGGCGAAGCCTTCCGTATCGCGCGCGAAGAAATGGACGTGGAAAATGCACGTATCCGCCGCCTGCGCGATAAATTGTTGCACGGTTTACAAACAATTGAAGAAGTTTACGTAAACGGTGATTTGGAACACCGCGTGCCGCACAACCTGAACATCAGCTTCAACTATGTGGAAGGTGAATCATTGATCATGGCGGTAAAAGGTATTGCAGTATCCAGCGGTTCAGCCTGTACATCTGCCAGCCTTGAACCTAGCTATGTATTGCGTGCTTTAGGCCGCAGCGATGAATTGGCACACAGCTCAATTCGCTTTTCAATCGGCCGCTTCACCACAGAAGAAGATGTCGATTACACCATTGCGCTGATGAAAAGTAAAATTGGAAAATTAAGAGAACTATCTCCACTGTGGGAGATGTTTAAAGAAGGTGTGGATATATCCAAAGTCCAATGGGCAGCACATTAGAAAGCGTTCTTTGCATGTCTGGCGTTGTTGCAGGCTTGCTCGTTTAGACAAACTAAACGTCGCAAACCTTCGCCTAGCCAGCCCATGCAAATCGACGCTTTCTGTAAAGATTTAATATGAAGTAAACGTTTGAATAAGAAGCAAAATCAAGGCGACAAGCTGAAGGCAGTACGAATAGTACGGCGAAGCGCAGCCAACGCCGAGTTTGCGATGTATTTCAAACGCACAAAGGAGAAGTAAAATGGCATATTCAGATAAGGTATTAGACCACTACGAAAACCCGCGTAACGTGGGTACTTTAGACAAAAATGACCCGCAAGTAGGTACCGGCATGGTGGGTGCACCTGCATGTGGCGACGTAATGAAGCTGATGATTAAGGTTAATGATAACGGCGTTATTGAAGATGCTAAATTCAAGACCTACGGATGCGGCTCAGCGATTGCATCAAGCTCATTAGTGACGGAATGGCTCAAAGGCAGAACCATTGAGGAAGCATATGCGATCAAGAACTCTGAAATCGCAGAAGAACTTGCTTTGCCGCCGGTAAAAATCCACTGCTCAGTACTGGCAGAAGATGCGATCAAAGCGGCAGTAGCAGACATTAGGGCGAAGCAGGCAGCAAAAGAACCTGCTTAAAATTGCGTCCCTGGAAAATACTTGTTTAACAGAATTGATGAAAGCAACATGGCAATTACACTGACACAAGCTGCAGCTGACCGCGTAGAAAAATTCCTTGCCAACCGCGGTAAGGGGGTAGGTTTACGCCTGGGCGTTAAAACTACCGGCTGCTCCGGCATGGCTTATACACTGGAATTTGTTGATGAAATGCACCCTGAAGATATTGCATTTGAAAGCTTTGGCATTAAAGTCATTGTTGACCCAAAAAGCCTGGTTTATATCGATGGTACCGAGCTCGACTTCACGAAAGAAGGTTTAAACGAAGGCTTTAAGTTCAACAACCCCAATGTCAAGGACGAATGCGGTTGTGGTGAAAGTTTCACGGTTTAATTTTTTTTCAGCATGCCTGCAGCCCAAACCAATTACTTTCAGCTGTTTGCCCTTCCCGAGCAATTTGATATTGATGTTCAATTGCTTGAGGCCAATTACCGGAAAATACAATCTGCCAGCCACCCTGACCGCTTTGTCAGTGCAAGTGCTGCCGAAAAACTGGCTTCGATGCAGTTGGCAACGCAATCAAACGCAGCGTATACCACACTTAAAAACCCGGCCAGCCGCGCGAAATACCTGCTGGAACTGCATGACATCAATGCAGTAGCCGATACCAATACCGCCTTGCCTACAGATTTTTTAATGCAGCAAATGGAATGGCGGGAGCATCTGGAAGATGCAAAAGCCGAAAAAAATATCCCGGCATTAGAGAATCTCTATAATGAATTGCGTAACGAGGCAAAAGCCATGCAGGCTGGGCTTGCTGACTTATTCGACGCTAAAAAAGACTATGCCTCAGCGACAGAAGAGACCAGAAAATTAATTTTTATCGATAAAGTAAGTACGGATATACACCAGGCGATTGAACATTTAGACTAGCATCTTGGCTGCACACTAGGATTAATTACTAAAAAATCAATCACCAAAAGACCAATCACAAATTCAAGCCTGTCGAAAAGTAAAATAGAACTACAACACAATATGGCATTACTCCAAATATCCGAACCTGGCATGAGTGCCGCACCTCACCAACACAAGCTGGCAGTAGGGATTGATTTAGGCACGACCAATTCACTCGTCGCCACTGTACGCAGCGGCATGAGTACAGTTTTGCAAGATGACCACGGGCACGCCTTATTACCTTCTGTTGTTCGCTACGCGCCAGGCGGAGAAGTGATTGTAGGGCATGAGGCGCAATCACAGCAAAGCGCAGACCCCACCAATACCATCGTTTCAGTTAAACGCTTTATGGGGCGCAGCATCAACGACATTACCGACAGGGCGCATATCCCCTATCGCTTTGTGTCAGGCACTGAAGCACAAACTGCCAAAATGCTGCAAATTGAAACACGTGCCGGCTTAAAAAGCCCGGTTGAAATATCCGCAGAAATTCTTAAAACACTGAAAACACGTGCCGAGAAATCGCTCGGTGGCGATTTAGTAGGTGCAGTGATTACCGTCCCAGCCTATTTTGATGACGCCCAGCGTCAGGCCACCAAAGATGCCGCCCGCCTGGCAGGTTTAAATGTACTGCGCCTGCTGAATGAACCCACAGCCGCAGCGGTTGCATATGGCTTGGACAACGCATCTGAAGGCACCTTCGTAATTTATGACCTGGGCGGCGGTACGTTTGATGTCTCCATCCTGCGCTTATCAAAAGGCGTATTTGAAGTACTCGCCACCAATGGGGATTCCGCTCTGGGCGGAGATGATTTTGATCACCGCATCTACTGCTGGGTGTTAGACAAGGTGCGCGAAAGCGTCAGCCAGTTTGCGCCTTTGACTGAAGGCGATACGCGCTTGCTGCTCACGAAATCACGCCAGGCCAAAGAATGGCTGACTGAAAATTTTGAAGCGCAGATCGTCTGCCGTTTAAGCAATGGTACGCTGGTCGATGTGACGCTCACTGCGCCACAATTTGTAGAAATCACGCAGCACCTTGTGACCAAGACCCTGTCACCCACGCGCAAAGCGATGCGTGATGCGAACCTTGCCATTGAAGATATAAACGGCGTGGTACTGGTTGGCGGCGCAACACGCATGCCCCATATCCGGCACGCTGTTGAAGACTATTTCAAACAAGAACCTCTCACCAACCTGGACCCTGACAAAGTGGTGGCGCTAGGTGCCGCCATTCAAGCCAACATACTGGCCGGCAACAAAAATGATGATGATTTATTGCTGCTTGATGTCACGCCACTGTCTTTAGGTCTGGAAACCATGGGTGGCCTGGTTGAAAAAGTCATTCACCGCAACAGCACGCTCCCGATTGCGCGCGCGCAAGAATTTACCACCTACAAAGATGGTCAAACTGCCATGAGCATTCATGTGGTACAAGGCGAGCGTGAACTGGTGAGCGATTGCCGCTCGCTGGCACGCTTTGAGCTGCGCGGCATACCGCCAATGGCTGCCGGGGCAGCACGCATCCGCGTCACCTTTACTGTCGATGCTGACGGTTTGTTATCCGTCTCGGCGCGCGAACAAAGTACAGGAGTGGAAGCGCATATTGCGGTAAAACCGTCTTATGGCCTGACTGAAGATGAAATCACCAGTATGCTGAAAGCTTCTTTTACCAGTGCGGAAGAAGATAAAAAAACTCGCATGCTGGCAGAAGCCCGCGTCAGCGCAGGTGCTATTATTAACTCGGTCACCGTTGCATTGGCCGCTGATGGCAATCTTATCAGTGACGCAGAAAGAAAAGCCATAGAAGCCGAAATAGAACACCTGCAAACGATTGCCAATGCTGAAGATGCTACTGCAATCAATAAAGCGGTTGATGCGCTCAACCATGCCACTGAAGCGTTTGCAGCAGCACGTATGAACGCAAGCGTCAGCCGTGCATTATCAGGTAAAAATTTAGAGAGTTTAGACTTGTAGGAGCGCAATCTATTGCACTCCTGCAAAACAAGGAAACAAACAATATGCCACAAATTATCATACTGCCACACGTTGAACTATGCCCTGAGGGCGCAGCAATTGAAGCGAATACCGGTGACTCCATCTGCAACACTTTACTGGATCATGATATTGATATTGACCATGCCTGCGACCAGGCATGTGCCTGTACTACCTGCCACGTGATCGTTCGCGAAGGATTCAAGTCACTCAATGCATCATCCGATAAGGAAGATGACCTGCTGGACAAAGCATGGGGTCTGGAACCGAATTCACGGCTATCATGCCAGGCAATTGTCGGTACCGAGGATTTAGTGATAGAAATACCAAAATACAGCATCAACATGGCTAAGGAAGGCCACCGCTAAGACGCCGGCCCTGTAATCCGAACCCTAAAGCCCTAGAGCATTGTCCATAAAGCGCACATTGCCGGTCGCCAGGTCATAAATACCGCCGACAATCGCTATCTGCTTATTGGCTAGCATATCCTGCAGAATTTCGCTGCTATGCATAATTTCATCCATCTGCACTTGCACGCTAAGTTCGCACACTTTTGCCACAAATTCAGCATTGGAAGAATCGCGATTTTCAAGCACGTTTTTTTCCAAACGCACAGCAGGCTTGATTAAATTGGTAATTTCGCCAATATGACCATCCTTAAAATTATCACAAGCCGCCTTTACCGCACCGCAGTCAGAGTGGCCTAACACCACAATCAATTTACTGCCCAAATATTTACAGCCAAACTCCAAACTTCCGATTGCTTTATCAGAAGCAATATTACCCGCTAGGCGCACACTGAAAACATCACCCAAAGCCTGATCAAAAACCATTTCTACCGGCGCTCTCGAATCACTGCAGCTCAATGTTGAAACAAAAGGATGCTGCCTGTCTTTTGTCATCATAACTAGATTATGTAAATCTTTATTGGTCGTTAAATTATTAGCAAAACGATGATTACCATCGATCAGCATATCAAGCGCCTCCCGCGGCGTCATTTTGTCACGGTCGAGCAAAGGGTGTTTATACATGCAGCATTCCTGAATTAATTCACTTATGCGTTATTATACCTGACTGCAATAGTAAGGAATATTGTCAATTGCCGCCAGATAGATGTAAATGGAATAAAACATATCCCCTTAAGTTGCGAAAATATTCCCAAATCAAAGGCTTGAAATCTCAGGGGCTTGAAATTAAGTAAAGCTGACCGTCTTCCACCAATTCAGGATCGCTGGATTTGGCATGAACCTGTAACACTCCAAAAAAATAACGCTGATTCGGTTTGGCCCAAGGTGCAAGTCGCACTAGATCTGTAATCTCGATCACACCAGAGTTTTCCTCATCCTGCGTCATAAATTCCGGGCTATTCTTATCAAGGAAGCGCTCTGGGGCCACGGCCAAAATCTTATCAGCTTTACCTGTTACAGGATCAAACTGCCAGATAGAGGCCGCATGCGGATTATCGCCAGGGTCCTCCTCAATCAGTAATTTGCCATCTCCTGTCATCGTGATGTTGTCAAACATCTGTGCGCCAATGTCACGCGCATTCAACACTGCGCGTATAGCACCGCCTTTTTCCGGGGATGTCACATCATCAAAGGTCAGTTGATATAACTGACTCGTCCCATCAATTTTATCCGTAGTAGCAAAATAAAAAATATTGCCATTATTGATATCCCAGGCACCATCCTCGGGGCGCATAAAATTGGCAACCCCGGCAGCACGGCCAGCCTGCTCCAATTCGTCACCGCTCATGGCTGAAACATCACCCAAATTGACCAGACTAAAACGCTGCCCTGCCACCTTCAGCGCAGACAGGTTGCCGCCAACCAATCCGGCAAGCTCTGCCGGATTACCGACATTACGTTTTTCACCCACATAGACATAAACCTGTCCGCCCGGGCTGTCGTCCATGCCCATCACCACTGTTTTAATACCGGTTCGCGGATTGGCAACGGCATTTTCCCATGCAAACTTACCTAAATGCGGCAATTCGTAGCTCACCCCGGCTTTTTCTCCAGTCACCACATGTGCAAAAGCACGTCCGCCGCCTCTATCTTCTTCACCGTTCAGAAACAAACGTCCGTTAAAACCCTTGCCACTCGCTTCATCATAAAATGCCGATGCTTTTGCCAAGTCCGCTGAGCAAAGGCGATTAAAACTATAAGTGGCAGCTGCTATATGCCGGTGTTCTTCCGGGAGCCATAGCTCGACTTTGCGTATCTGGTCTCCGCCGTCCAACACTTTCAACGTAGCAATATCCAGCACCCAGCGTGACACAAACGCACCACGCCCGGAGTGCCGGCGCAATTTACCCATGTCGGAAGCTAATTCATGATTCATAAAAACAGAAAGCGTGCCATCACCGTTATCCAATGCCCCAAGCCCATCGGGAACACCGACCATGCGATAGCCGGTCTTGCCTACACGGTCACCTACATTCAATAATGGCTTTACTGCCCAGCCTTCTTTTACAGGCTTAATCCAGGCATCAACAGACTTTGTTTCATTTGAGGCTACGGCGGTACCAACTCCCCAAAAGAAGATGGTTACCACAATTAAGCGAGATATTTTCATAATGTCTTCCTTGATATAAATTACCGACTTACCAGTCCGCTTATACAGTACGCACACAAGTCACCAACAAAAAAAAGCCCACTACAAGAGTGGGCTAAAGGGGAGATTTATAATCAATTAACTTTTCTACTACTACTTAACTTACAATCTCAATTAGAACTTATAAGTCAGATCCAATTGGTACAAGTCAAAGTCTTTCAGGTTCAAAGCGAGATCTGAAGCAGCACCACCAGCACCTAAATTATTATCTTTTCTAGTTGCACGACCAGCTGCAAAGTTAACGAATACGTTATCTTCAATATTGTATTGCGCTTTAAACACTACACCTTTCATGTTTACGCGTGAATCCATAAAGTCTGAATCGACTGCATTTGGGTCAACTGCATAAGCACCCACATCTTGGTACCAAACTCTTGCTGACCAGTCGCCTTTGGCCATTTTGTTGCCTTCAAACGCTTTAAGGTCTTTAGCTGAGCCAACTGCCACACCCAACATCCATGCAGTATCGTCATTAGTATTAACAACGTTTCCATCTACACGAGCTGCCGCTTTTGCACGATCATTTCCGCTGGTGTTATACACGTAGTCACCAAATGCACGTATACCGATATTATTTGAAGCCATGAAGTTAATTTCTGCTGGCACTTCGATAATATCCAAATCATTCACACCAGCACCGTTTCTGCTATATAACGTTCCACCAGAAGCAGTTTGCGTACCAAGCCCAGGTGAGAATGGTTTGTTTGTAGCAGTGTTGTGACTATAAGTTGTATACGTTAGAGCTGCTTTGGCAGAAGTACTGTCATTGATAGGCAACTTAGCACCGCCTTGGAACGTAAAGAACTCTGTTGTAACGGTATCATCAGCATTTCTATCAAAGTTTTTCCTATCACCTTGATATTCTGCCTGTGCTGCAGTTAAGAACACATCAGCATCACCTAATTTGAATTTAGCTTTTTCAATTAAACCTTCAAATGTCAAATCACCATCCCAAACCATTGGCGTAGTGTAAAGCGGATTATTCATACGGCCAGCTTCAAGTGCTAACCAGTCAGTTGCCTTGAAACCCACCATTGCACGTTTAACAAACAGTGTTTCTTTGTCATTAATATTAGCCGTAGCTGGTTTACCAAAAGTCGCATTATCTGATCGACCATTAGCACCCATTGCAAGCGCCAAGTCCGTATACCATTTACCTGCTTCTGTTTTTACACCCAAAGTAAGTTTATAACGTGCGCGATCCCTTGTTTCATCTTCACTAAAACCTGCAGTTTTGTATATACCGCTGCCTTTTCTCTCTTCGGCTCTCACGCGGATATCACCGTATACTGTAGCATTATCGATTGCATCAGAAATTTTAAGTTTGCTGGCTTTTTTCATAGCTTTTTCTTGGCCAGCTTTTTCGCCTTCGTGGCCCTTAGTTAACAAGCTACCTTCTTCTTCAGTCAACACACCTTTTGATACAAGTGCATTCACAATATCTGTAGTTGAATCGGCCATTGCATTTGTGCCAAATCCAACCATAAATGAGCCAGCTACCGCTGCGGCTACTAAGCTACGTAATTTGAAGTTCATTTAAAATCCCTCTTGTTTAAATAGTGAATTACTGCGTTTTTCAACAGGGGGGATTTTGCGACGCTTCTGTGACAATTTGATGACAGATAATTATTTGGTTAAAAAAACATCAGTTGTGTTGTATTTTTACAACAACCAATTTAAATGTAACTTAGCCCCTAAACACACATATCAAATTTCACTCCAAAAAAACCATTGTAAATTTGTTAATTTTTTTTGATTATGACTATTCATCTTTTTGTCACATTTACTTGTTAGCGTTAATCCTGAAAAAAACATGGTTGAAAAATGAATACAAACATCGCAATTTTTAGCAGAGAAAAACCGCAGGAAATTATTACTGATGACATCGCAAGAAAGCTGCGCGACATTATTGATAACAAGCGATTAAGTGCGGTATTTCAACCTATCATCGACATGAAAACTGCCGAGGTCATTGGTCATGAAGGGCTGATTCGCGGCCCGGCAGACAGTCCACTGCATTCACCAATGAAGTTATTTAATACAGCGCGTCATTATGGCATGGTGGCGGAACTGGAATACCTGGCACGTCATGAAGTACTGCAATCATTCTTTGACCTTAATGGTAGCGGCAAGGTGTTTCTTAACATCAGTCCGGATGTCTTTATGAGCAAATATTCAAGATGCGGTGAGACACTTAAATATATTGAAGAAATTGGTCTTGTGCCGCAGCAGGTAGTCATCGAGCTAACCGAAAATGCGCCTAGCACTGACTACCAGCTACTACGCGAAGCCGCGCATTATTATCGGGCAATGGGGTTCGAGATCGCCATTGATGACTTGGGCGAAGGTTTCTCTGGCCTGCGTATGTGGTCGGAGCTGCGCCCTGACTATGTAAAAATTGATCAGCATTTTATTCATGGCATCAATCACGATCCGTTAAAACTTCAATTCGTACGTTCTATTCAGGAAATTGCCAACAAATCAGGTGCGCGCATCATTGCTGAAGGCGTAGAAACTGAACAAGAGCTCATTGCAATCCGGGATATAGGAATTGCCCTGGGCCAGGGTTATCACATCACGCGACCACAAGGCCAACCTATGGAGCACATACCAAGTCATATTAAACAAACGTTAGCCACCAGAAGCATCAATAATCAGCATATGCTCAACCAGCGCATCACCGTTGAAAGTTTAATGAAACAGACGCCTTGTATATCTCCAGAATTATCCAATGATGTAGTGCTCCACCAGTTTGAACTATATCCTGAAATCAACTCTATTCCCGTGGTAAAAAATGGATTACCAGTAGGCATCATCAGCCGCCATCACATCACCAGCCAATTCTCCAAGCAATATTATCGCGAGCTATACGGTAAAAGCGCCTGTGAAATGATCATGGACGGCAGGCCGGTTATTGTGGAGAAATCCGCAAGCTTGCATGATTTAAGCGACCTTATGCTGCAGAGTGACCCGCATTATCTTTCCATTGGCTTTATCGTCACGGAAAATGGCAAATATGTTGGTATGGGCAGCGGTCATGATTTACTGCGCCTGTTCACACAAATGCAGATAAGTGCAGCACGTTATGCAAATCCTTTAACGCTGCTCCCGGGTAACGTGCCTATTAATGAACGTATTGATGTACTTTTACAAGAAAAAGTGCCGTTTGTAACCTGCTATTTTGATCTGGATTTCTTTAAACCTTTTAATGATATTCATGGTTACAAAAAAGGGGACGATGTCATTCAGTTGTTAGGGACATTACTCAAAGAACAATGCTCCCAGGAATTCGATTTTATTGGCCATATCGGCGGTGATGATTTTATTGTGTTATTTCAAAGCCAGGATTGGGAGGAAAGATGCAGAACCATTCTTGCGCGTTTTGCAGAAGTTGTGAAATGGTTCTACAGTGAAGAGGAACGCAGCCGGGGCGGCATGGAGGTGGAAGACCGCTTGGGTAACCGTACGTTTCAGCCGCTTATGAGCATCTCAATCGGTGCGGTAATTTCCAGCTCGGAGCATTTTGATTCCCCACATGATGTTTCAAGCACAGCAGCGATTGCAAAAAAACAGGCTAAAAAAATAATGGGTAACTCTTTGTTTATTGAACGCCGGCAGTAATAATAAAAAAGCCCTCAGGTTTTTACCTGGGAGCTTTTTACTTACCTCTACCTAAGATTGCAGATTAAGCTTCAGCCCGCATGTGCGGAAACAGGATCACATCGCGAATACTTGGGCTATCAGTAATCATCATCACTAAACGGTCGATACCGATACCGCAACCGCCAGTCGGCGGCATGCCATATTCCAGCGCACGGATAAAGTCAGCATCGTAGTACATTGCCTCCTGGTCGCCCGCCTCTTTCGCTTTCATTTGTGCATGGAAACGCGCCGCCTGGTCTTCAGCGTCATTCAACTCACTGAAGCCGTTAGCGATTTCCCGGCCAGTCACAAACAGCTCGAAGCGCTCGGTGATTTCCGGATTAGCATCTGACGCACGTGCCAATGGTGAAACCTCAACCGGATAATCAATAATATAGGTTGGATTCCACAATTGCGCCTCGGCTGTTTCTTCAAACAGCGCCAATTGCAACGCACCCAAGCCAGCATGATCAAATGGCTTAACACCGAACTTGAGGATTTCTGCACGCAGGAATGCGGCATCATGCAGTTGCTCCAATGTATATTGCGGTGCATATTTCTGGATCGCCCCCACAATCGTCAAACGCTCAAACGGCTTGCTCAAATCCAGCTCACGGCCCTGGTATTGCAGCACGGCTGAACCGGTAGCCGCGATTGCGGCGGTGCGAATACAACGCTCGGTAAAATCCATCAACCACAGGTAATCGGTATAAGCCGCATAGAATTCCATCATGGTAAATTCCGGGTTGTGACGCACACTCAAACCTTCGTTACGGAAGTTACGGTTTACTTCAAACACGCGGTCAAAACCGCCAACTACAAGGCGTTTCAAGTAAAGCTCAGGCGCAATACGCATGTACATCTGCATATCCAGTGCGTTGTGATGCGTAATAAAAGGCTTGGCTGAAGCACCGCCAGGAATGGGATGCAGCATCGGTGTTTCAACTTCCAGAAATTGATTCTCCAGCATAAAGCCTCGAATCGCAGAAACCACTTTACTGCGCGCAACAAAGGTTGCGCGTGTTTCTTCAGACACAATCAAATCCACATAGCGCTGACGGTATTTCACTTCCTGGTCTTGCAGGCCATGGAATTTTTCAGGCAGCGGGCGTAGTGACTTGGTGAGCAGGCGTAGCGCAGATACCTTGACTGAAAGCTCACCTGTTTTGGTCTTAAACAATACACCTTCAGCTGCAATAATATCGCCCAGGTCCCAATGCTTGAACGCATCGTAAATCGCCTCACGGTTATCATCAGTAAGATTATCTTTAGAGATAAACAGCTGGATACGGCCGGTGCTGTCCTGCACTGTAGCAAAACTTGCCTTGCCCATTACGCGCTTCAACATCATGCGGCCCGCAATGCTTACCTGCACGGCTTTAGGGTCCAGCACCTCGTTGTCAAACCCGCCAAACTCCGCATGCAAAACAGAGGCCTGATGCTCTGGTTTGAAGTCGTTAGGGAATGCAGCACTGCCATTCAACTTTGCGGCTTCACGAATCGCTTTTAACTTTTCGCGGCGCTCGGCGATAACATGATTTTCATCCTGCTGAATGACTTCGTTATTTTGCTGATTATTTTCTTTATTGCTCACACTCATACTCCCTGCTTCAAACTTTCAGTAATAAATGGGTCAAGGTCGCCGTCAAGCACGCCCTGCGTATTGCCGATTTCAACACCGGTACGCAAATCCTTAATACGCGACTGGTCCAGCACATAAGAGCGGATCTGATGTCCCCAACCGATATCGGTTTTGGCATCTTCAAGCGCCTGCTTTTCCTCGTTGCGCTTATTCAATTCCAGGTTATACAGCGCTCCCCTTAACATGCTCATCGCTTCATCTTTATTGCGATGCTGCGAGCGGTCGTTCTGGCATTGCACCACCGTATTGGTAGGAATGTGCGTAATACGTACCGCAGAATCGGTTTTGTTAATGTGCTGGCCGCCGGCACCGCTGGCACGGTAAGTATCGATACGCAAATCGGCAGGGTTGATTTCAATTTGAATAGAATCATCCACTTCCGGGAAGATTTGCACGCTGGCAAAACTGGTATGGCGTTTAGCGTTAGAATCAAACGGAGACTTGCGCACCAGACGATGCACACCGTTTTCGGTCCTCAAGGTGCCATAGGCATAATCGCCGGATACTTTGATGGAGGCGCCTTTAATGCCGGCCACATCACCTTCGGATTCTTCCAGCACCTCAACCTTAAAGCCCTTACGCTCACAATAACGCAAATACATGCGCAGCAGCATATTGGCCCAATCCTGTGCTTCGGTACCGCCACTGCCAGACTGAAACTCAATAAAACAGTTGTTGGGATCCATCGGCTGCGAAAACATGCGCCTGAATTCCATTTCGGCAATTCGTTTTTCCAGCGCCTCGGAATCTGCAGCTACACTTAATAAGGTATCGTCATCATTTTCTTCGCGCGCCATTTCAAACAACTCTTGCGCATCCTTAAGGCCGGACTGCACATCAGTTAAGGTGTTTACAATCAGTTCCAGCTCACGCTTTTCTTTACCAAGCTTCTGGCTCTTGGCATTGTCATCCCAAACTTTTGGATCTTCTAATAAACCGTTAACTTCTTCCAGGCGCTGACTTTTTGTTTCAAAGTCAAAGATACCCCCGAAGGGCATTGTTACGCTCGCCCAGATCGCTTAAACGATTGGCAATGATATTGAGTTGTTCCGCTTCCATAACTACTTGCGCTTACTTTAATGACGAAAAACGAGCATTATACAACAAGTACTTATACGGTTTGTTGAGCAGTAACGTTTACCACTTCACCATCCTCTTTAACAAAGGTGCCAATATTTGAATTTTCCAGAATTGACAGCACCATCTCCGATGGCCGGCATAATTTTACGCCTTTAGAAGTAACCACAATTGGACGGTTAATCAGTACAGGATATTGCATCATGGCATCTATCAGTACATCTTCAGGTAAACTCAGGTCATTTAGGCCAAGCTCCATATATGGCGTGCCTTTTTCGCGTAAAATATCACGTGCGGTAACACCCATCGCTGAAATCAGGGCTATCAGGCGTTCACGGCTAGGCGGCGTTTTAAGGTATTCAATCACCTCAGGCTCCACACCGCTAGCGCGTATCATTGCCAAAACATTGCGTGATGTACCGCAAGCAGGGTTATGGTAGATGGTTATGTTGCTCATACTTTTCCTTTTATCGCTTAAATCCCATGTTACAAAACAACGGGCAGATTTTAACCTCAATAAAACTACCATACCTTAAAAAAGTTAAATTTATATAGATAAATACTCGCAGATTTAGCCTCAGGCGGTTAAACTTATCGAATTATAAAATTGAAACAAAATTGTAATAAATTAGGGAGATTTGAAATTATGGCAAACGCAGCATTTGGACGGTTAATGGGGCTAATTTCACCACGCAACGATAGTTATTTTGTGCTATTCAACAAACTGGCAGACTGTGCTGTAAAAGGTTCCAAAGTACTGGCCATGATGTCCGCCGTAAACGACGATGCAACATTTGATCAACACTTTTCCGAGATCAGGGCAATCGAATCGGAAGCTGACGAGTACACCAAAGAAATTCTCCTCTCCTTACATAAAACTTTTATCACCCCATTTGACCGCCGTGAAATTCGTGAACTGGCAATGGCCTTGGACGACATCATTGATTACATGGAAGCCATCCCACAGAGCGCTAAAATCTATGGTCACACCAAATTCACACCGGAGATGGTTGCCTTGGGGCAAATTCTGCTGCGCGCCTCTGAAAAAGTCCGTGATGCGGTCAATATGCTGTCAGACATGAAAAATGCAGAGCGTATTTTACGCACCTGTGAAGAGATTAGCGGCATCGAAGGTGAAGCCGACCACGTCATGCGTGCCGGCATGCACCGTTTGTTTGCTGAGGAATCAGATGCACGCATCCTGATCCGCTCGAAAGAACTCTATGATCTGTTTGAAGAGGCCGTTGATAGCTGTGAAGACGTCGCAGACGTAATCCACGGTGTAGTGCTAGAGCGTATTTAAGGGGCAAAGCATGGATCACGCGATTCTTATAATGGCGCTGCTCGTTTTCGTCGCCCTCATATTCGACTTTATGAATGGTTTTCACGATGCGGCCAATTCCATTGCGCTCATGGTTTCCACACGTCTACTGACACCGCAAGCCGCGGTAGCATGGGCCGCTTTTTTCAACCTGATCGCTTTCCTGTTTTTTGGCCTGCATGTCGCTGACACGGTCGGCAAAGGCATTATCTCAAAAGAGATCATCGACAATGCTGTCATATTTGGCGCGCTAAGCGGTGCCATTACATGGAACATCATTACCTGGTGGTTTGGCATTCCCTCATCATCGTCACATGCGCTGGTTGGCGGCCTGGTAGGTGCGGGCGTTGCCAAAGCCGGTACAGGCGCGATTGTTGCACAAGGCCTGATTAAAACCTCTGTTGCAATTATTGTATCGCCTTTAGTCGGGATGGTACTTGCCTTAACTTTAATGGTGCTTGTGCTATGGTTATTTGAAAAATCATCGCCTTACCCTACCGAGAGACGATTCAATAAATTACAGTTCATTTCGTCATCATTGTATAGCCTGGGGCATGGCGGCAATGACGCACAAAAAACCATGGGGATTATCGCTGTCCTGCTATACGCTAACGGATATTTACAAGGTGATTTTCATGTCCCATTCTGGGTAGTCATCGCATGCCAGATCGCAATGGCGTTAGGCACACTATTAGGCGGCTGGCGTATTGTGCGTACCATGGGTATGGGTATTACGCGCATTCGTCCATCTGGCGGTTTTTGTGCACAAACCTCTGGGGCAATTGCACTGTTTGGGGCAACCGCACTGGGCATCCCGGTTTCCACCACGCACACTATTACTGGTGCCATTATTGGGGTAGGCTTGTCACGCCGGGTTTCTGCCGTACGCTGGGGATTAGCGTCACGCATCGTCTGGGCATGGGTACTGACTATTCCGTGTGCAGGGTTAATCGCAGCGATGTCTTATAATTTTGGACGCAGTTTTCTGCTTTAATTTTTGACTTTGAAATATCAACGTAAAAAAGGGACTCATTAAGAGCCCTTTTTTATTTAGAATAATAAAAAATTGTCATGAATTTGTCATATTCCATTCATACAATAGCATTCAGTTTTATAACGCACTGAATATCTACAAGGAGCATGGAATGCAATCTAATCTATTAAAAGCATTAACAATAGCAGGCATCATAAGCACTACATTTACACTGGCAAATACTGCATTTGCGGCAGAAAAAATCATTAAAATCGATGGTTCAAGCACAGTTTACCCAATCACAGAAGCTGTTGCTGAAGAGTTTCAAAAAACACAAAAAACCAAAGTGACAGTTGGTGAATCAGGCACAGGTGGCGGTTTCAAAAAATTCTGCCGCGGTGAAACTGATATTTCTGATGCATCTCGTCCTATTACACAAAAAGAGATGGATGCATGTAAAGAAGCTGGCATTCAATACATTGAGCTGCCAATTGCTTTTGACGCATTGACTGTTGTAGTGAACTCAAAAAATGATTGGGTTAAAAGCTTGACAGTAGATGAATTGAAAAAAATCTGGCAACCTGGTTCTAGCGTAAAAAACTGGAAACAAGTAAACAGCACTTACCCGGACAAAGCGATGGGCTTATACGGCCCAGGCACAGCATCTGGCACATTTGACTATTTTACCGAAGCGATCAATGGCAAATCTAAAGCCAGCCGTACTGACTACACGCCATCAGAAGATGACAACGTGTTAGTGCAAGGCGTTTCTGGTAACGTAGGTGGTTTGGCTTATTTCGGTATGGCTTACTACGAAGAAAACAAGGATAAATTAAGAGCTGTTCCTGTTGCAGCCAAAGCTGGTGGCGCTGGCGTATTGCCTTCTGTAGCCACAGTGATGGATGGCACCTACCAACCTTTATCACGTCCAATCTTCATTTACGTGAATGCAACTTCAGCCGCATTCAAACCTGAAGTTAAGGCGTTCGTAAATTACTATCTGGACAATGCACCGGCATTGGTAAAAGAAGTAAAATACGTGCCTTTGCCAGCGGAAGATTATGCAGCAGTTAAAGCGCACTTCAAGGCAATGAAACCAGGCACTGGCTTTGGTGGTAAAAACGAAGTGGGCATTAAAATTACTGACCTTCTTAACAGAATCAAGTAAGTTAAATTGATTGATAAATAAGGAGCGGCGGCAAACGTCGCTCCTTATTTTGTCTTTTGTGGCGTTACAACTAACCGGTTAACTCCGTTTAAATGGAAAAATCTAATGACTATGAATTCGGTAACTCAAATATCCAAAAATGCTATGGATATTAAAATTAGCCCGCGCTTAGCCAAAAATGTCCGTAGAAATATCAAGGAACGGATCATCGAGTTTATTTTAATGCTGGCAGCCCTGTCTGCAGTGGCTACTACGTTCGCGATTGTTGCAATTCTTTTATACGAATCATTAGGTTTTTTTAAAACAGTTTCTCTGGTAGAGTTTTTCACCGCTACCGAATGGACCCCTCTTTTTGAAGATGCACATTACGGCATCATGCCTTTAGTGTCGGGCACGCTCACTACGTCTGCCATTGCATTAGCCGTCGCCGTACCTGTAGGTACCATTGGCGCAATTTACCTTTCTGAATTCGCATCGCATAAAGCACGTGAAATAGTCAAACCGATCCTGGAGCTATTAGTCGGTGTACCCACGGTCGTATTTGGTTATTTTGCTCTGCTTTTTGTAACGCCTATGTTGCAAAAAATATTTCCTGAACTGCCTGGTTTTAACATGCTGAGTGCCGGTATTGTTATGGGCGTTATGATTGTGCCTTATATCGCCTCTGTTGCTGAAGATGCTATGCGAGCCGTACCGATGAGCATGCGCGAAGGCTCTTACGCAATGGGAGCCACCCGCTTTCAAACTGCAATCAGAGTGGTTACCCCGGCCGCTGTATCGGGCATTGTTGCCGCTTACATTCTGGCAATTTCGCGCGCAGTGGGTGAAACCATGGTGGTTGCAGTAGCTGCCGGTCAGCAACCTAACCTCACATTTAACCCGATGGACAGTGCTGCCACAATTACAGCCTATATTGTACAAGTGGCCATGAGTGATTTACCGCATGCCAGCATTGGCTATCAAAGTATTTTCGCTGCCGGGTTAGTGTTGATGATGATGACCTTGTTTTTCAACATCATAGGTCACATCGTACGTAAAAAATACCGCGAGCAATACTAATTCTAAGTAGCACAAAATGGATATTGATATGAAACCAAACACATCTCCAACCAAGGCCTCGGTTATCGAAAATCTGGGCGCTGTCAGGGCAATGATTCGCCGTCATAAGCGCAATGACATTATTTTTGCTGCCGTTGGCTTATTGGCTTTAATGCTTGGCTTACTCACGCTGCTCACCTTGTTTATTGACTTGGTGATGGATGGTTACGGCCGTTTTAACCTGGATTTTTTAAGTTCATATCCGTCACGCCGTGCTGCAAGCGCTGGTTTACTTTCTGCCTGGGTGGGATCCGCACTGGTGATGCTGGTCACTTTTTTAACGGCTGTACCAGTAGGCGTTGCTGCCGGCCTGTACCTGGAAGAATATGCGCCAAAAAACTGGTTCTCAGACCTGATTGAAATCAATGTCTCCAATCTGGCAGGCGTGCCTTCGATCGTTTATGGCCTGTTAGCACTCGGGCTGTTTGTATATGGCTTAGGGCTGGGCCAAAGCATTTTAACCGCCGGTTTAACACTGGCCTTACTCATTTTGCCGATTGTGATTGTCTCTACCCGTGAATCAATACGCGCAATCCCGGTAGCAATTCGTGAAGCAGCCTATGCAGTAGGTGCTACCAAGTGGCAAGTTGTCAGCAACCATGTACTTAAATACTCGCAAGGCGGCATATTGACCGGTGTAATTATCGGCATGGCGCGTGCATTAGGTGAAACTGCCCCAATTATTA
>Ga0255338_1002609_pt1 | contig 25213 bp, 21 predicted proteins | sample MeOH1_35cm_T4_19_FD_203715 | JGI IMG/M metagenome (GOLD analysis project Ga0255338, IMG submission 203715) | Sandy soil microbial communities from University of British Columbia, Vancouver, Canada - MeOH1_35cm_T4_195 | ecosystem: Engineered > Artificial ecosystem > Sand microcosm > Unclassified ...
CCGAGCGCTTGCTGCAGCAGGAGCTGGCGCGGCGTCGACTCGAGCAGGTCCGCGCCGCGCACGATGTGCGTCACGCCCTGCTCGGCGTCGTCCACGGCAGCGGCGAGATGGTAGGCATGGACGCCATCGGCGCGGTAGATGACGAAGTCCCCGATCTCGTGCTCGATGTCCTGCGTGATGCATCCCTGTACTGCGTCGTCGAACGTGACGCGCGCGCCGCGGGTATCGAAGCGCAGTGCGCGGGCGCGGCCCGTGAGCCCGGCGCGGCACGTGCCGGGATAGACGTAGCCCTCGACGCCGCGCAGGGACGAATCCGCGATCTCGCGGCGACTGCAGCGGCAGGGATAAATGCCGCCGCGTCGTGACAGCCGGTGCAGCGCGGCGTGATAGGCCTCGAAGCGCGTGCTCTGGTAGACGACTGCGCCGTCCCACGCCATGCCGAGCGCCTCGATCGTGCGCAGGATGTCGTCTGCAGCGCCCGGCACGACGCGCGGCCGGTCGATGTCGTCGATGCGCAGCAGCCAGCTGCCCCCGTGCGCTTTCGCGTCCGCATAGCTCGCGACGGCGGCGATCACGGACCCGAAGTGCAGCGGCCCGCTGGGCGTAGGAGCGTAGCGGCCCCGATAAGGTGCAGGCATGGTTCGCGCTGGCATAGCGATGCGGAAAAAAGAGTTTATAGTACCCTTTCGTGCGAGAGAGAGATCGGCGATGAAGACGAAGGCAGCAGTGGCATTGCGCGCAGGCGAGCCGTTGACGGTGACGACCGTGGATGTCGAAGGGCCGCGCCGCGGCGAGGTGCTCGTCGAGATCAAGGCGACCGGCATCTGCCATACCGACGAGTACACGCTCTCCGGTGCGGACCCCGAAGGGCTCTTTCCGGCGATACTCGGTCACGAAGGCGCGGGCGTGGTGGTCGAGGTCGGTCCCGACGTGAAGACGCTCGAGCCCGGCGATCACGTCATTCCGCTGTACGTGCCCGAGTGCCGCGAGTGCGAATATTGCATTTCCGGGAAGACGAATCTGTGCCAGGCGATCCGCGTGACGCAAGGGCAGGGCCTCATGCCGGACGGCACGAGCCGCTTCAGTCTCGACGGCAAGCCGTTGCACCACTACATGGGCACTTCCACGTTCGCGCAGCATACCGTCGTGCCGGAAATCGCGCTCGCGAAGATTCGCGAAGACGCGCCCTTCGACAAGGTCTGCTACATCGGCTGCGGCGTCACCACGGGCATAGGCGCGGTGATCAATACCGCGAAAGTGGAGCCGGGCGCCAACGTCGTGGTGTTCGGGCTGGGCGGCATAGGGCTCAACGTGATCCAGGGCGCGCGCATGGCGGGTGCCAGCATGATCGTCGGTGTGGACACGAATCCGTCGAAGCGTGCGCTCGCGGAAAAATTCGGCATGACGCATTTCGTCAATCCGCGCGAAGCGGAAGGCGACCTCGTGCCGTACCTCGTCAACCTGACGGGCGGCGGCGCCGATTACAGCTTCGAGTGCATAGGCAATGTCGACGTCATGCGCCAGGCGCTCGAGTGCTGCCACAAGGGCTGGGGCGTATCGGTCATCATCGGCGTCGCGGCCGCGGGCAAGGAGATCAGCACGCGTCCGTTCCAGCTCGTGACCGGCCGCGTCTGGAAGGGCACGGCCTTCGGCGGCGCGAAGGGCCGGCGCGACGTTCCGCGCATCGTCGACTGGTACATGGACGGCAAGATCAACATCGACGATCTCATCACGCACGAGCTTGCGCTCGCCGACATCAACCGCGGCTTCGACCTGATGCGCGAGGGCAAGTCGATACGCAGCGTCGTGGTGTACTGATGGACGATCCTGCATCGCGGCCGCCGCTGCTCACGGAGCTGCCGTACCGGCCGGACAGCGCGGCGCTGTTCGAGGTCGTTGCGGACTGGCCGTGGGCGGTGTTCCTCGACAGCGGGCTGCATCATGTGACGCAGTCGCGTTACGACATCGTCGCGGCGCGGCCGTACGTGCGGCTCGTCGCGCGCGGCAAGCTGACCGAGATTCATGCCGAAGGCGTGACGCTCTCGCGCGACGATCCATTCGCGGTCCTGCGCGATTACCTCGCCATGGATGCTCATGCGGCGGGTCCGTTGCCGTTCTGCGGCGGCGCCATCGGTTATTTCGGCTACGACCTCGCGCGGCGCATCGAACGGCTGCCTGCACACGCGCGAGACCGTGAGCGCATACCCGACATGGCGGTCGGCATTTACGACTGGGCCGTCGTCGTCGATCACGTCGAGCGCCGCACCTGGCTCGTCGGGCAGGGACGTGATCCCGAGACGGATCTGCAATGGGACGCGCTCGTGGCGCGCTTCAGCGAGTGCGCCGCCGAATGGTCGCGTGCGCCGTTCCGCGTGACTTCGGCCGTCGTATCCAACATGACGCCGCAGCACTACGCGCGCGCGTTCCGCAAGGTGCACGAGTACATCACGAACGGGGATTGCTACCAGGTGAATCTCGCGCAGCGCTTCTCCGCGGAAGCCGAGGGCGATCCGTGGCTCGCGTATCAGGCGCTGCGCGTCATCAATCCCGCGCCGTTCTCGGCTTATCTCTCGACGCCTTATGCGGCGATCCTGTCCGCTTCTCCGGAGCGCTTTCTGAGGGTGGACGGCGGCGCGGTCGAGACCAGGCCCATCAAAGGCACACGCCGGCGCACCGAGCATCCGCGGCGGGACGCGGAGCTCGCGGAGGAGCTGCGCACGAGCGCCAAAGACCGCGCCGAGAATCTCATGATCGTCGACCTGCTGCGTAACGATCTTTCGAAAAATTGCGCCACGGGGTCGGTGCGTGTGCCCACGCTGTTCGACGTCGAGACTTACGCCACGGTCCATCATCTCGTGAGCGCCGTCACCGGCAGGCTCGCGCCCGGGCGCGACGCGATCGATCTGCTGCGCGGCTGCTTTCCCGGCGGCTCCATCACGGGCGCGCCCAAGCTGCGCGCGATGCAGATCATCGAGGAGCTCGAGCCTCACCGCCGCGGGGTGTACTGCGGCGCGATCGGCTACATCGGCTACGGCGGCGAGATGGATCTCAACATCGCGATCCGCACGCTCGTCTACTCGCACGGCGAAGTGCGCTGCTGGGCGGGCGGCGGCATCGTCGCCGATTCGACGGCGGAAGACGAGTATCAGGAAACGCTGGCCAAGGCTGCAGCGATGCTGAAGCTGCTGCAGCAAAGTGCGGTACATCGCGCGTTCGCCTGAGCGGCCCGTCCCGCAAGACATGACCGACCTGCATCGCATCGTGATCGTCGGCGGGGGCGCCGGCGGGCTCGAGCTGGCGACGCGCCTCGGCGATCGTCTGGGACGCCGCGGCCGCGCCGATGTGACCCTCGTCGATTGCGCCCGCACTCACGTCTGGAAGCCGCTGCTGCATGAGATCGCCGCGGGCAGCATGGACGTGGACCGGCACGAGCTCGATTACGTCGCGCAGGCCCACTGGCATCACTTTCATTTTCAGCTCGGGCGCATGACAGGGCTCGACCGTGCGCGGCGCGTGATCGTCACCGCGCCCACGTACGACGAGGAAGGCCGCGAGCTCATACCGGCGCGCGACATCCCGTACGACACGCTGGTGATCGCCGTCGGCAGCCGCACCAACGATTTCGGCACGCCGGGAGCGGCGGAATACGCAATCAGCCTGGACATGGCGGAGCAGGCGGAGCTCTTTCACCGCCGGCTCGTGAATGCCTGCATACGGGCCAACGCGCAGCGCGAGCCGCTGCGGCCCGAGCAGCTCAACGTAGCCATCATCGGCGGCGGCGCCACGGGCGTGGAGCTCGCGGCCGAGCTGCACAAGACGACGCGCGAGCTCGTCGCCTACGGGTTCGAACGCATCGATCCCGAGCGCGATGTGCGCCTCACGATCATCGAGCTCGCCCCGCGCATATTGCAGGCGCTGCCGGAGCGGCTCTCGAAGGCTGCCGAGCAGTTGCTCGCCGATCTCCAGGTGCAGGTGCTCACCGGGGAGAAAGTGACCGCCGTGTTGTCCGACGGCGTTGTGACAGCAAGCGGCAGGAAAATTCCGGCGGAGCTCACCGTGTGGGCCGCAGGTATCCAGGCGCCGGCGTTTCTCAGAAACCTCGGCGGGCTGGAAACCAACAAGCTCAATCAGCTCGTCGTGCACCAGACGCTGCAGGCGACGCGCGACGAGTCTGTTTTTGCGCTGGGCGACTGTGCGTGCTGCCCATGGCCCGGACACGCCCAGTGCGTCCCCGCGCGGGCGCAGGCCGCGCATCAACAGGCCACGCACCTCGTGCGCAATATCGAGCGGCGTCTGCGCGGCAGGGCGCTGAAGCCGTACGTCTATCGCGACTTCGGCTCGCTCGTTTCCCTGGGCAACTACACCACCGTCGGCAATCTCATGGGCGCGCTGGTGGGCGGCAACCTGTTCGTCGAAGGACTCTTCGCGAGACTCATGTACGTCGCCTTGTACCGGCAGCATCTCTATGCCCTGCACGGCTTCGCCAAGGTGTTGTTCGACACGTTGAGCCGCGTGTTCATCCGGCGCACGGAGCCGCGGGTGAAGCTGCATTGACTGCGGCTGCGGGCATAGCGCTTGCGGCGTGGGTTAACATCCGGTGGATCAACGACAAGGAGCAATCGGCGTGGCAATAGTAGAGCTCACCAAGGACAATTTCGAAGACGTCGTGACGAAGAACGACATGGTGGTCGTGGACTTCTGGGCGCCGTGGTGCGGCCCCTGCAAGGGCTTCGCGCCCATCTACGAAGCGGCGTCGGAGCAGCACCAGGACGTGGTGTTCGCGAAGGTGAACACCGACGAGCAGCAGGAGCTCGCAGGCCATTTCGCGATCCGCTCCATACCGACCATCATGCTCTTCCGCGAACAGGTGCTGCTGTTTTCACAGCCGGGCGCACTGCCGGCCGAAGGTCTGCAAAGCGTGATCGCCCAGGCGCGCGGCCTCGACATGCCGCAGATCCACAAGGAGATCGCGGAGCAGGACGCGCAGCAGAAAGACGCGTCGACCGGCTAGATCATCCGTTCTGCAAGGCGCGCTCGAGCCACCCGGGATCGTTGCGCAGGCGCTGCACGAACCACGAGAGCGCCTTGCCCTTGTGCCGTGTGCGCCACGCGACGAAGATCGGCGCAGTCACCTTGGGCTCTTCCGTCTGCCTGATCACCAGCCGGCCCGCCGCAGCCTCGCGCTCGGCGATATAGCGGGGCAGGTTGCCCACACCGAGTCCGAGCGCTTGCGCCGCCACTTTCGCGTCGAGGTCGGGGACTGTCAGCGTATCCTGGCCCGACAGCAGCCCGGACGTTTTCGGTGCGAGATTACGCGAGGTGTCTGCCGCGGTGATGGCGCGATGGGCCTGCACCGCGCTGTTGGGCAACGGCTCTTTTTCCGCCGCGAGCGGGTGATCGGGGGCGATCGCGAACACCCACTCCATCTGGCCCAGCCGATGCGTGGCATAGCCGCCGCCGGGCGGGCCATCCCAGGGCGCGCCGATCACCAGGTCGGCGCGGTTCGCAACCAGCGCGTCCCAGTTGCCGCCCAGGACTTCCGTGGATAAACGTAGCCTCGTGCCGCACGCCTGCCGATAGAACTCCGCCACCAGGGCAAGCAGCGCGCTCATCGGCAACGTGCCATCGTACGCGATCGCGAGCTCGGTCTCCCAGCCGGTGGCCACGCGCTTCACGCGGGATTCCAGCTCACCGGCCGCGCGCAGGAGATGCCGGCCTTCCTGCAGCAGCTCGCGTCCCGCCGGCGTGAGCTTGGCCCGGTGAGCCGAGCGATCGAAAAGCGCGACGCCGACGTCCTCCTCGAGCTTCTGCACCGCGTAAGTGATGGCCGACGGCACGCGATGCAGCTCCTGCGCGGCTGCGGCGAAGCTGCCGCGCCGGTCTATCGCGTCCAGCACGAGTAATGCATCCAGTGTCAGGCGCATATCGCGTCCTTCATTCAAAAAGCCTGAACGAGTCTGTCAGAACGTTCCGATTTTTTCTACCGAAGCGGCCTTATATCATGCTCTTATCCTTTCATACAGAGTCACAAAGTTACGGAGGCCTCATGTTGACACTGCGCAGAAGTACAGAGCGGGGACACGCGGATCACGGGTGGCTGAAGACTTTCCACAGCTTTTCGTTCGCCGATTACTACGATCCGCGACACATGGGATACGGCGCGCTGCGCGTCATCAACGACGACCGCGTTCAGGCGGGCAAGGGGTTCGGCACGCACCCTCATCGCGACATGGAGATCATCACGTACATCCTGGACGGCGAGCTTCAGCACCGCGACAGCATGGGCAATGGGTCGGTGATCCGGCGCGGCGACGTGCAGCGCATGAGTGCGGGCACCGGCGTCCTGCACAGCGAGTTCAATCCTTCACCGGCGAATCCGGTGCATCTGCTGCAGATCTGGATCGAGCCCTCGGCAAGCGGCATCGCGCCGGGCTACGAGCAAAAGCATTACGGCGACGAGGAAAAGCGCGGCCGTCTCAAGCTGATCGCCTCGCCCGACGGCGCCGACGATTCCGTGTCGATACATCAGGACGCCCGCGTCTATGCGGCGCTACTGGCGCAGGCGGACACGGTCGCGCATCGTCTGTCTGCGGGACGCAAGGCGTACGTGCACGTCGCGACGGGCGCTGCGGTGGTGAACGGCGAGCGGCTGGAAGCCGGCGATGCGGCGAAGATCGCGCAGGAGCAGGCGATCGAAATCGCCGGCGCACCTGACGCGGAAGTGCTGCTGTTCGATCTCGCATGACGCCGCGTATCGGAGGACATCGCTCATGAGCGATCCACGCACACCCGCGCTCTTCGTCTCTCATGGAGCGCCCACGCTGCCGCTCGAGGACGTGCCGGCGCGCGAATTCCTGTCGCAGCTCGGCGCGACTGTCGGGACGCCGCGCGGCATCGTCGCGGTGTCCGCGCATTGGGAAACGCAGGAGCCGGCGGTGAACGCCTCGGCTGCGCCGGCGACCATACACGACTTCAGCGGATTTCCCGACGCGCTCTACCGCCTGCGTTACCCGGTGCCCGGCGATCCGGCGCTCGCACGCGTCGTCGCCGATCGTCTCTCGGAAGCGGGCTTTGCCGCCGCAACGGAGACCCGGCGCGGCATCGATCACGGCGTCTGGGTGCCGCTCATGCTCATGTACCCGCAGGCGCGCGTGCCGGTGGTGCAGGTCTCGATACAGCCGCAGGCGGGTACCGGGCATCACTACCGCATCGGCCGTGCGTTGCGAGTGTTGCGCGATGACGGCGTGCTCGTCTTCACGTCGGGCAGCACGACGCACAACCTGCGCGCGCTCGATCCGAGACCGGGGGCGCAGCCGCCGCAGTGGGCCGAAGCGTTCAGCGCGTGGCTCAACGCCGCTGTGGCTGCCGGCGATACGGCCGCGCTCCTCGACTACCGCGATCGCGCGCCGCACGCCGCGCTCGCCCATCCGACCGACGAGCATCTGCTGCCGTTCTTCGTCGCGCTCGGAGCGAGCACGAACGACGCGGGCACGCGTCTGCATCACAGCTATACGTACGGCGCGATCACGATGGACGTCTACCGATTCGATTGACCTTGCCACATCCCAACCACTGACTTCCTACGGAGGATACGATGACGACGAAAGTGCAGGTAATCTTCTACAGCATGTACGGCCACATCTACAAAATGGCCGAAGCGATCGCCGCGGGAGCGCGCGAAGTCGGCGGCACCGAGGTGTCGCTCTATCAGGTGACCGAGCTCGTGCCCGAGGACGTCCTCGAGAAAAGCGGCGCCAAGGCAGCGCGTGCCGCCTTCGCGCACGTGCCGATCGCCAAAGTGGATCAGCTGCCGGATGCCGACGCGATCATCTTCGGCACGGGCACGCGCTTCGGCAACATGACGGCGCAGATGCGCAATTTCCTGGACCAGACCGGCGCACTGTGGATGAACGGATCGCTGGTCGGCAAAGTGGGCAGCGTGTTCACGAGCACCGCGACCCAACACGGCGGACAGGAGACCACGATCACGAGCTTCCACACGACGCTCCTGCACCAGGGCATGATCATCGTCGGCGTGCCATACACGGAGCAGCGTCTGCTCAACATGGACGAGATCACCGGCGGCACGCCGTACGGCGCCTCGACGCTCACCAAAGCCGACGGCTCGCGCTTGCCTTCGGAGAACGAGCTCGCGATAGCGCGTTATCAGGGACGCCACGTCGCGACCATTGCGTCGCAGTTGAAGAAGGGGCGAGGTTAGTGTGTGAGGTGATGAGATAAGGGTGACGATCGCTTCGCGGTGACGATCGCTTCGCGGTGACGATCGCTTCGCGGTGATGATCGCTTCGCGGTGACGGGCAACGACTGGGTTCTGTCTGCTGCCCCCTGAATTCTGACTCCTGACGCAGCACGCGTTATCATCGCTGCTCAGCCGGCCATGAGGCCGTCACGGAGCGTCGATGGAGCAGATCGCAAGCTTGTTGTCCGAGCACGGGCTCGCCCTCGTGTTCGCGAATGTCATGCTCACCCAGTTGGGCGCTCCGGTGCCCGCAGTGCCGATGCTGGTGATGGCCGGCGCTTACGCCGCCCAGGGGAATTTCACGCTCAGCGCCGCGCTCGTCATTGCCGTCGCCGCTTCGCTGCTGGGCGATCTGCCGTGGTACTTCGCGGGCCGTCGCTATGGCTACAGCATACTCAACTTTCTTTGCCGCGTGGCCGTCGAGCCTGCGACCTGCGTGCAGCGCACCGAAAACAAGCTTGCGCGCTGGGGTGCGCCGTCGCTGATGATCGCGAAATTCGTCCCGGGCTTTGCGACCGTGGCGCCGCCGCTCGCCGGCGCCACGCGACTGCCTCTCGTTGCTTTCCTCTTCTACAGCGCCATCGGTGCGGCTTTGTGGGCGGGCGCAGCGATTGCGCTAGGTGCGCTGTTCCACGCGCAGGTCGAGCAGGTGGTGGAGTGGATCGAAGTCGCGGGACTGCGCGCGGGCCTCATTCTGGCGGCGCTGCTCGCGGCGTACGTCGGCGTCAAATGGACGCAGCGCGTGCTCTTCATGCGACTGCTGCGCATGGCGCGGGTGACCGCGCACGAGCTCTCCGGCATGATGCAGGGCGAAATGCCGCCGCTCATCCTCGACGCGCGCTCCGCCGCGGCGCGACGCGCGGATCCGCGCCGCATCCCGGGCGCCATACCCGTCGATTTCGACACGCCGGAGCTGGCGATGGCGGCGGTGCCCGACGATCGCGACGTCGTCATCTACTGCAGCTGACCCGACGAAGCGAGCGCGGCGCGTGTCGCCCGCATGCTGATGAACCGCGGTTATACGCGCGTGCGGCCGCTGGAAGGCGGACTCGATGCGTGGGGCACGACAGGCGGCGACTATGCAGTTTACGATGCGGATCCCGAGCAGGACGACGCATCGCTTCGATAGTACATCGTAATGGCGGCGGCGCCTCGCGCTGCTATGATCCCTTCCTGGCACGACTGCGTTCGCGGCGGCGCTGGCCTGCATGGCGTCGCGCCTCTCTCGTGGACATGACGTCTGTTCGATGCCAGGCGCGCCGGCAATCGGGAAGCGCACCCTCCGCCAAGGCATTCGACCCATCGATCGAGCAGAGAAAGACAACACCATGCCACACAGCATCAATCTCATAACGACGATTGCCGCCGCGCTGGGGCTCGCGATGATCATGGGCTTCGTGGCTGCGCGCCTGAAGATGCCGCCGCTCGTGGGTTATCTGGTCGCCGGCATCGTCATAGGTCCCGCCACGCCGGGCTTCGTGGCCGATCTCGATCTTGCCGGGCAGCTTGCGGAAATCGGCGTCATGCTGCTGATGTTCGGCGTGGGACTCCATTTCTCGCTCGATGATTTGCTCACGGTGCGCCGGATCGCGGTGCCGGGCGCGCTCGTTCAGATCGGCGTCGCCACGGCGCTCGGCACGGGCGCAGCAATGTTGTGGGGATGGAGCTTCGGCGCCGGCTTCGTGTTCGGGCTGGCGCTTTCGACCGCCAGTACGGTCGTGCTTTTGCGAGCGCTCGAAGACCGGGGCGTGCTGGAATCGGTCAACGGCCGTATCGCCGTCGGGTGGCTGATCGTCGAGGACCTGGCGATGGTGCTGGTGCTCGTCCTTCTGCCGCCGATGGCCGGGCTGCTCGGCGGCGGAACAGGAGATGCCGGGAGTGCCATGAGCGGAGAGCTCTGGACGACCCTGGGACTCACGCTCGCCAAAGTGGTCGCTTTCGTCGCCCTGATGCTGGTGGTGGGGCGCCGGCTCTTTCCCTGGATCCTGTGGCAGGTGTCGCGCACCGGATCGCGCGAGCTCTTCACGCTGTGCGTGATCGCGGCGGCCGTGGGCGTCGCGTACGGCTCGGCCGCGCTGTTCGGCGTCTCGTTTGCCCTCGGCGCATTTTTTGCCGGCATGATGATGCGCGAGTCGGATTTAAGCCATCGCGCTGCGGAGGAATCGCTGCCGCTGCGCGATGCGTTCTCGGTCCTGTTCTTCGTGTCCGTCGGCATGCTGTTCGACCCCCAAGTGATCATCGAGCAGCCGTGGAAGCTGTTGGCGGTGCTGGCTATCATTGTGCTCGGCAAGACGCTCGCCGCCATCGGCCTCGTCGTTGCGTTTCGCTACCCGCTCAATACGGCGCTGACGGTCGGTGCGAGCCTTGCGCAGATCGGCGAGTTCTCGTTCATTCTCGCCAGCCTGGGCGTGGCTTACGGTCTGCTGCCACGGGAAGGGCAGAGTCTCATACTGGCCGGCTCCCTGATCTCCATCGCATTCAATCCGCTTGTGTTCAGGGCCATCGATCCGGTGCAGGAGCGGATACGCTCGCGCTCCGCCCTGGCGAGATCTCTGGAGCGGCGGGGCGACCCGCTGGCCGAGCTGCCCGCAACGGTCCCCGCGAAATATCTATCGGGGCAGGTCGTGCTCGTCGGTTACGGCCGCGTCGGACGGCGCATCGCGCACGCGCTCGACGAGCAGGCGATTCCTTATGTAGTCGCCGAGCAGAATCGCGAGCTTGCGGAGCAGCTGCGGATGCGCCACATACCGGTCGTGGGCGGAGACGCCTCGGATCCGGCGATCCTGATCCAGGCCCACATTGCCCGGGCCGCGATGCTCGTTATTGCGACGCCGGACACCTTGAACGTGCGCAAGATGGTCGAGACGGCGCGCACGCTCAATCCGAAGATCGCTGTGGTGCTGCGCACGCACAGCGAGCAGGAGCTGAAGCTGCTGGAACAGGAGAACATCGGCCGGGTATTCATGGGCGAGCAGGAGCTCGCGGCGGGCATGACGCGATACGTGCTGGACGTAATGGGGGAAAATACCGGGGACGCACGCGGCAACGTCAACCCGTACGGCGTCCGGGGCGCAAGGCGTGCCCCGAGTGCCGGTGCCGACGGCCGTGAAATATCGTGACGGTTCGTATCCTCCCGGGCACCGGGCATGGCGACTAAGGAGCACATCGCATGAGCGCAATCAAATCGCTGTTGGCTGCAACCGATTTTTCGGACGAAGCGGGTAGCGGGCTTGCCCGGGCGGCGCGCATCGCCTCGGAGCAACAGGCCGCGCTGGTGCTGCTGCATGTCATCAGCGGTCCGTCGCTCGATCTGGTGCGTAACTTGTTCCGTCAGTCTCCGGACGTCGAGGCCAAGGTTCAGGCCGAGGCCCAGGAGGTGCTCGGCCGGCTCGCCGCGGACATCGCGGACGTGCACCACGTATCGGTCACACCCCGGGTCCGGATCGGGCCTGTGCTCAAGGAGATCCTGGCGGCAGCCGGGCAGGCCGATCTGCTCGTCATCGGCGCGCACGGCTTGAATCCGATACGGGATTTAATACTCGGCACGACGGCCGAGCGCCTGCTGGGCAAGTGCATGCAGCCGTCGCTGGTCGTCAAGCGGCCGCCGCAGGACGCATATCGGCGCGTGATCGTGCCGGTGGATTTCTCGCGTTGCTCCGCGGCGTCGATCGCGATCGCGATGCGCATCGCGCCGCAAGCCGAGATCCTCGTTTGCCACGCTTACGACGCGCCCTTCGAAGGTAAGCTGTGGCTCGCCGGCGTGTCCGAAGATCAGATCGAGAGGTACAGAACCGAGACCCGAGAGCGGGCGATGGCCGACATGGACCAGTTGATAGAAAGTGTGGCGGCGGAGGGTTTCCGCTTGTCCCCTCTGGTAGAGCGCGGCGACGCAAACCGCGTCATCCTGGCTAAGGAAGCCGAGCGCGAGGCCGATCTCATCGTGATCGGCAAGCACGGGCGGTCTGCCGTCGAGAATTTCTTCCTGGGCAGCGTGACACGCCATATTCTTTCCGGCTCGAAGTGCGACGTGCTGGTGGTTCAATAAGGCGGGGACGGAGCCGCGGCGCGTGTCGCCGTGCCGGTGCTCCGGTCTCACACGCGAGACACGGCGGGTGACAGGCAGGAAGCCTGCCTTTATGATGCGGCTCCGGACCAGGGGAGCAAAGATGAGCGATACACGAAGCGGTTTCGAGCAGGCGTGCGCGTTGCTCGGGCGCGTGCTGATCGCGCTGATCTTCCTGCGTTCGGCAGCAGGCAAGATGATGAGCTTCGCAGGCACTGCGGGGTACATGGCGAGCAAGGGCATGCCTTACACCGAGTTCCTCCTCGTTGCTGCGATCGCCATCGAGCTCGTCGCAGGTACTGCGCTGGTGCTGGGCTACAAGGTGCGCTGGGCCGCTGCCGCGCTGATCGTCTTTCTCGTGCCCGCAACGCTCATCTTCCATAATTACTGGGCGGTGGATGCGGCGCAGCTGCAAAACCAGACCAATCATTTCTACAAGAACGTGGCGATACTCGGCGCGCTCGTCTTTCTGATGGGCGTGGGCGGCGGCGCAGCCAGCATGGATCGTCGCCGGCGCAGTTAAGGCGCGAGGCGTCAGGGAGCGATTTCATCACCTTCCTCCCGTCACCTTTCCTTCATCACTTCTCTGTTCGAAAGACTTCCGGACTGCATCCCCCGACACAACGCGCGTCCATGACCGACACTGCCCCCGACCCGCACTCTCCGTGGGCGCCGCTGCGGCGTCCTCTCTTTCGTGCGCTGTGGATCGCGACACTGGTCTCCAACATCGGCACATGGATGCACGAGGTCGGGGCGGGCTGGCTCATGGTGACGCTCGATCCCAGCCCGATGATGGTCGCTTTCGTGCAGGCGGCAACCGCGCTGCCGGCGTTCTTCCTGGCGTTGCCCGCGGGCGCGCTGGCCGACATTCTCGACCGTCGCCGTTACCTCCTCGCGACCCAGAGCTGGATGCTCGCGTGCGCGGCATTGCTGGGCGGGCTCACGCTCGCCGGGTCGATACAGGCGTGGTCGCTGCTCGCCTTCACGTTCGCGCTCGCGTGCGGTGCGGCGATGATGACCCCGGCATGGGCGGCGACGGTGCCGGAGCTCGTGCCGCGCGAGGCGCTCCATGCCGCGATTGCGTTGAACAGCACCGGCGTGAACGTCGCGCGCGCGGTCGGCCCCGCCATCGCCGGGGTTCTCGTGGCGTGGGCCGGGCCTTCCGTCGCGTTTCTGCTGAATGCGGCGTCCTTCCTCGGCGTGATGGTCGTGCTCGTGCGCTGGCGCCGGCCGCCGCCCGATGCGGAACTGCCGCCGGAGAGCTTCTTCGGCGCGATGCGTGCCGGCCTGCGTTATGTGCGCGCGGCGCCCAGGCTGCAGGCGGTGATGGTGCGCGCGCTCGCCTTCTTTCTTTTCGGCAGCGCGATCTGGTCTTTGCTGCCGCTGGTGGCGCGCGGCACCGGCGGCGGCGCGCAGATGTACGGCGTTCTGCTCGCCTGCATAGGCGCAGGCGCGGTATCGGCCGCGCTCACATTGCCGCGGCTGAGGTTGCGCTGGACGCGCGACGGGCTCGTCCGCGGCGCCTCGGTGCTGCTCGCCCTCGCGATGCTGCTGTCGGCGCTCGCGCGCTCGCCCATGGTGCTGATCCCTGCCATGCTCCTCACGGGCGTGTCGTGGCTCAGCGTATTGTCGACGCTGCACGTGAGCGCGCAAACGGCCGTCCCCGCGTGGGTCCGCGCCCGGGCGCTCGCCGTCTATCTGGTGATGTTCTCCCTCGGCATGACGGGCGGCAGCATACTGTGGGGCGCGATTGCGAGCCGCTCGAGCGTCGCAGTGGCGCTCGTCGTCGCCGCGCTCGGCTCGCTCGTCGCTCTGCTGCTCACACGCGGATTTTCCCTGGGCGGACAGGACATGGCCGACGGCGGCCCGTCGGTGGCATGGCCCGCGCCCGTCACGCAGGCAGACATCGCGCCGGATCGCGGCCCCGTGCTGGTGACGGTGGAGTATCGCGTGGCGCCGGAGAACGGCCCGGCGTTTGCAGCCGCGATGCAGGAATTGCGGCGCGTCAGGCGGCGCGACGGGGCGATGCTGTGGGGGCTCTTCCACGACGCCTCCGACGAGGAGCGTTATGTCGAGACCTTCCTGGTCGAGTCCTGGATGGAGCACATGCGCCAGCATCATCGCGCGACGACGGGCGACCAGGCGATCAACGAGCGTGTGCGCGCTTTTCATCGGGGAGACGAGGCGCCGCGCGTGAGTCATCTGGTGGCCACCGCGCCCACGTGAAGCGCTAGCGGATCGCCGTCCTACGAGGGAGTCCAAGCATGCGTCTGCTCGAACACGCGTCAGTTTTCCTGCTGACGGCGGTCGTACTCGTTCCGCTGTTCCAGCGACTGAAGCTCGGCGCGGTGCTCGGGTATCTCGTCGCCGGCATGGTCATAGGGCCGTGGGGCCTCGGCATCATTTCGGAGGTCGAGGAGACGCTGCAGTTCGCCGAGTTCGGCGTCGCGCTGCTGCTGTTCCTCGTCGGACTCGAGCTCGAGCCGAGCCGCCTGCGCTCGCTGCGCCGACCCATCTTCGGCCTGGGCGGTGCGCAGGTGCTCGTGACCGGTGCCCTCCTGACATGGCTCGCCATGCGGCTGGGACTGGACTGGCGTGCCGCGCTCGTGGCCGGCGCGGGATGCGCGATGTCGTCGACGGCGCTGGTGCTCTCGTCGCTCGCCGAGCGCAACGAGCTCTCGACGGCCCACGGCCGCGATACGTTTGCCGTGCTGCTGTTCCAGGATCTCGCGGTGATCCCGATGCTCGCACTGCTGCCGCTGCTCGCGGGGGCGGCGGGCGACGGCGCGGCCAACTGGACGCTCGCGTTGAAAGGCGTGAGCGCGATTGCGCTCGTCGTGCTCGTCGGCCGACACCTGGTGCGTCCGGCGCTGAAGCTCGTCGCGGTTTACGGCAGCAGAGAGGTGTTCACGGCGGCGGCCCTGCTGCTCGTGACCGGTGCGGCCCTCATCATGGAGCTGCTGGGTCTGTCGATGTCCCTCGGTGCCTTCCTCGCGGGCGTGCTCCTCGCGGATTCCGAGTTCCGTCACGAGCTGGAGGCCGACATCGAGCCGTTCAAAGGCCTGCTGATGGGATTGTTCTTCATCGCCGTGGGCATGAGCGCGGACCTGCCGTTGCTGATGGAGCGGCCGCTGCAGGTGATCGGGCTCGCGCTGGTGCTCATGTGCGCGAAGTTCGCCATTGTCTTCGGCATCGGCCTCGTCTCGAAACGCTCGATGGACCACTCGCAGCGACTGGCGGTGGCGTTATCCGAAGGCGGCGAGTTCGCGTTCGTGCTGTTTGCGACGGCAGGCGGGCTCGCCGTGCTCGATCGGAGCACGTCCGCGCAGCTCGTGCTGGTCATCACCGTTTCCATGCTGCTCGCGCCGGCCGTGTTCGCCGTGCACCGGCGGGCGCTGGCGGCATGGCAGGAGCGCACGGCGCCACCGGAATTCGACACCATAGACGAGCCGGGCAATCCGGTGATCATTGCGGGCTACGGCCGCTTCGGCCAGATCGTCTCCCGCGTGCTGCGGATGTGTGACATTCGGTTCACCGCGCTCGACGCGAATTATCAGCAGGTCGATTTCGTGCGGCGCTTCGGCAACAAGATTTACTACGGCGATGCTACGCGGATCGAGCTCCTGCACGCCGCGAAAGCTGCCGAGGCGAAGCTTTTCGTGCTCGCCATCGACGACGTCGAAGCGTCGGTGAAAACGGCGGCACTGGTACGGCATCACTTTCCCGCCCTGCCCATACTCGCGCGGGCCCGCAACCGGGTGCATTATTTCCGCCTGCGCGATCTCGGCATCGAGACGATATACCGCGAGACTTTCGCCGCGAGCCTCGAGGTCGCGCACCAGGCGCTGCTGCGTCTGGGGCTGGGCGTGTCGCTCGCGCAGCGCGCGGTCACGTTGTTCAGGCAGCACGACGAAGAGCAGCTCAAGGTCCAATATGCCGTGCACCAGGATGAAGATCAGCTGATCCAGACCACGCGCCAGGCAGCGGACCAGTTGCGGGAGCTCTTCGAGTCGGACGCGCAGCACGCGCCCGTGACTGCGCGCCGCGCGCGGAAGCTTCGGAACTGAAATCCGTCAACGCTCGCGGCGGCGTTTCTCCGCGTTGGGAAGATCGATATGCAGCTCTCGCGCCCGGCGCAACGCGGCACGGCGAGCGAAGAAGGCAAACGCCGCGAGCGCTGCAATGAGAGCTGCGACCAGCGCGCCCGTGACCCAGTCTTCCGCGTGCCATAGGCTGCTCAATCCGTGCACGAGTCCCACCGTGGTGACGATGCCGGGTGTGAGTCCGAGCATCGTGCCGAAGAGAAAGTCGCGGAACCGGATGTCCGCGGCGCCGGCAACGAGATTGACGAGCGTGTACGGTCCGGACGGCACGACGCGCACGAGCACTATCGCGATGAGGCCCCGCTTTCTCAGCTGCTGTCGCGCGCGAGCGATGCGCGGACCGGCGCGCCGCTTCAGCCACCCGGCCGCGACGTAGCGCCCGATGCCATAGGATGCAGCGCCGCTCAACGTCGCGCCGAGGAGCGCATACAGCGCGCCTTCCACGGGGCCGAACGCGAGACCCGTGGCGACGATGAGCAACGTGACGGGGACGAATACGAGGCCGCCGAGCAGGAACGCGAGCACGAACACGAGCGGCGCGCCCGGTTTGTCAGCATAGCTTTGCAGCGCCGCCAGCAACCGGCGCGGCGAGACAAGCTGCAGCACCTGCGCATCCCACAGCAAGCCGAGCGCGACGACAGCGAGCGCAATGACGGCGTAAAGAGCGAGGGCGTAAGGTGGTGGGGTGCGCATGCGGTGCGTGGACGACGAACCGGGTCAGGTTCCGCCGTGCGCACCCGTCAGGCAGGGTGTGCGGAGGGCTCGCGGTACGGCCGGTCGTGCTGCAATGAAGGTATCATGCCGCGCACTTTGTCGACGCGGGCCGGATCGATGTCCGCGTATACGATGCCCGGCGCCTCACCGCCGTCCGCGAGGACTTCGCCCCAGGGGTCGACGATGAGCGTATGACCGTACGTCGAGCGGTTGCCCGGGTGCTCGCCGCACATGGCAGGGGCGAATACGAAGCACCCGTTTTCGATGGCACGGGCCTTGACGAGCGTATGCCAGTGCACCTTGCCGGTCTGGCGCTGGAAGGAGGACGGGATGGTGAGATAGCGCGCACCGGCTTGTGCCAGCGCACGGTACAGTCCGGGAAAGCGCAAGTCGTAGCAGACGGTCATGCCCAGCTTGCCCCATGGCGTATCGGCAAGCACGGCGCGGTCGCCCGGCTGATACGCCGACGATTCGCGAATGACGCGGCCGTCCGGGAGCGTCACGTCGAACATGTGGATCTTGTCGTACGTCGCGACCACCGCGCCCTGCGCGCTCACGAGGCAGGAGCAGTTCACCAGGCGCGATTCGTCCGAGCGCAGCGTGAGCGAGCCGATCAGCATCCATACGTTCAATTCGCGCGCGAGCGCCTGCAGCTCGCCGAGCACCGATGCGCCGTCGGGCGGCAGCGCGCGCTCCCGCATGGTGCGGCCGCTGCCGTCCATCATCAGCACGTACTCGGGGCTCATGATGAATCGCGCGCCGCCTGCGGCCGCTTCTCGGGTCATGATGCGCAGCGTATCGAGATTCGCGGCGAGGTCGTTGCCCGATTGCATCTGCAGGCAGGCAAGGCGGAAAGTATCGGTCATTTCGATGACTAAAAACGGTGACTCGTGAGTCGTGACTGGTGGCGCGTTCGCGCCCCGTCCTCACGCGACTTTGGTCCTCGCCGCAAGTGTGCCCGACGCGATCGCTTCGGGCGCTTCTTCGTTCGGGAAATTGAATTCGAGCGTCGTGCCGAGCGGATCGCGCATGAAGATCTGGTACCCCGCTTCGGGCACGTTCTGCTGCTCGTAGGCGACGCCGAGCCGGTCGAGGTGGGCGCGGAACTCCGTCGCGCCGTACGAGCGGAAGGCGACGTGATCGACGCTGCTGTTGTGCTTCTCGCCGCCCAGAAACCCTTCCGCGCAGCGGGCCGTCACGTGGACGAGCGGATGATCGCCGTCGTACAGCCAGATGCCGGTGTTCTTGAAATCCGGCCGGTAGCCTTTTTTGAGGCCCACGATTTCGGTGTAGAACTTCTCGATGGCGGGCAGGTCGCCCAGCGTGCAGCGGATGTTCAGGTGATGCAGGCCGCCTAGCTTCATGATGTCCTCCGATGATGGAGTGAGGCACTCAACTTCTGATTCCTGATTCCCCGACCTCTCACACGTCCTGCGGCGTGGCTGCTGCCGAGCTGTGCTTGCCGATCTCGCGCACCGGCTGCTCGCCCGTGATGCTGCGGCCCGTGGGAAGCCACGTGCAGACCGGCGCGCCTTCGGCCCACGTCGTCGTGTACATGCCGGGCACGAAGAACTCCACGAAGCGCATCTCCTCGCGGCCTTCGCTGCGCAGGTAATGGCGCTCGCGGTCGCCGTAGTAGATGAGATCGCCCTTGCGCACCGGGATGGGGCTCTCGTTCGCATACGCCGTGCCGTAGCCCTGGAGGACGTACATGAAATGCTCGGCGCCTTCGTGATGATGGTTCGCGCCTTCGGTGCCGGGCGGATAGAGGATCATCTCGCCTTTCAGCGCCTTGGTGCCGAAGAGCTTGGGCGTGACCATGTAGATGCGCTTGCGCGCGTCGTGCTCCGAATCGAGCACCGGCTCGCGCGTCCAGTCGACGATGCGCAATGCGGGCGGCTGCTGCGCGAGCGCCGGATCGAAGCGCACGGCGTCGGGCACCTCGGCGTAGAGCACCACCGCGCCGGTCGCGCTGACGAGCTCGCCTTCTAAGCCCGGCGGAAGGAAAACGATATGCGCCGGCGTGAGCGGCTGCGTCTCGCCGCCGAGATGGAGTTCGGCCGCGCCCTCGAGCATCTGGAACCAGCCGAGACTGGTGCGCGGCAGGTTGAGTCCGACTGCACTGTCGGGCGCCATGGCGAGCCGGTCGAGGAAGACCTTGGTATGCGGCACGCGCTCGACTGTCAGCAGGCGCTGGCGCAGTACGCCCGCCGCGTAAGCTTCAGCGGCGACGGTCGATTCGTGGAACGTGACGGCCATCTCGTCATCCTCACGCGGGAGCCGCTAATGTAGCGGCCCAGTCCGGAAAGCGCAAACGACGCGCGGCGGACCGTCGCCGTGCTTCAGTCACTTGTCAAACAGGCCGCTTGCCGCACAATACGCGCCTCGATACGACAATGGGGGTAAGCATGTCCGGCCATGGACACATCGATCCGTCGAACAGGAAAGTCGCGCTGCTGATCGCCGTGCTCGCGGCGGTGCTCGCGTTCTCGGAGACGCTGGGCAAGGGTGCGCAGACCTCGGCGCTGAGCCTCAACATCGAGGCCTCGAATCTCTGGTCGTTCTTCCAGGCGAAGACCGTACGGATGACGGCGGTGCGCACCGCAGCCGAGGCGCTCGAAGTGCAGGCGCAGCAGGCGGGCGGCGCGCAAGCGAAGGAAGCGGCGGAGAAGCGCGTGGCCGAGTGGCGCAGGACCGCTGCCCGCTACGACAGCGAGCCGGAAACCCAGGAGGGTCGCAAGGAGCTCGCCGCACGGGCCAAGGCGGCCGAAGAGCGGCGCGACCGCACGCTCGCGGCTTATCACCAATACGAAGTGGCGTCGGCGGCGCTGCAGCTCGCGATCGTGCTCGCCTCGGCCACCGTCATCACCAACGTCGGCTTCCTGCTGTGGGGCGCGATGGGGCTGGGCATCATCGGCGCGATTTTCTGCCTCATCGGCCTCGTAGCGCCGACGGCGTTGCACCTCTTCTGACGCGCTACGCGCTGGTGACGGGCGGTCCTGGAGCGCGGCGGCCTTCCACGTGCGTGGCGATGAGTTGAGAGGCTTGTGTGCGCACCTTCGTGCATCCCGCATCCATCAGGGAAAGCCGCAACAGGCCGGCGAGGAACACGGTCGTCTCGAGCGCGGCGATCTCGGGCACGAGTCCGGCACGCAGCTGCCCGCGGCTGCGCGCTTCCGCATAGACCTCGGCGAGCGTCTCGCGCAGCCGCTCGTTCTTGCGCGCGTATTCCTTGAGCTCTTCCTCCAGTTCGCCGACGTATTCGCATTTGAACGACAGCACGCACAGCGCCTGCCGCGTGCGGCTGTCGGATTCGATCGCGTGCACGAGGTCGAGCAGAAAACGCTCCACCCGCTGCAGCGGGTCGCTCTCGCGGTCGTTGAGCAGCGTGAAGTCCACCTTGTCGATGAGCGGCACCGAGACGTCGTCGCGTATCGCCTTCAGCAGCGCGCGCTTGTCGGCGAAGTGCCAGTAGATCGCTCCGCGCGTCACGCGCGCTGCGGTGGCGATGTGTTCCATCGTCGTGTGCGAAATCCCGCGACGGCTGAAAGTGCGCAGCGCGGCGGCCATGATGTTGCGGCGCGTCTGCTCCGCCTGTTCTTTGGTACGGCGCATGCTTGTCCCCGTGATCTCCGCGTGGTTCTTTCACATACATGTGTGATTGTATATAATTCGCGTCTTTTCCGTCCACACGCAACCGACCGACGATGACTCGCCAACGACTGTCCCGTACCTCGCGCGCCGAAACAAAAACTTTCAATGTCCTGCGCCAGCTTGCATGCGCCGGTCTGCTGCTTGTGCTTTCCGCGTGCGGCAAGGAGCACGCGGATGCATCCAAGAACGGCGCGGCCGGGGCGCCGCCCGCCATGCCGGTGACGGTGGTGAAGCCGCAGCAGCAGCGCGTGCCCGTCGTGCTGGAGGCGGTGGGGCAGGCGGAAGGCTCGCGCGAGGTGGAAATCCGGGCGCGGGTCTCGGGCATCCTCGAAAAACGGCTTTATGAGGAGGGCGCGTCCGTCAGCGCCGGTGCGGTGCTCTTCGTCATCGATCCAGCGCCGTACGAGATCGCCGTGGCGCAGGCGAGGGCGGCGCTGGGCGAGGAGCGCGCGCGCTACGAAAATGCGCAGCGCGAGGCGGATCGGCTGAAGGCGCTCGCGCAGAGCAAGGCGATCAGCCAGCGCGAATACGATCAGGCGGTATCGACGCTGAAGCAGTCGACGGCAAGCATCGAGGGCGCGAAAGCGCGCCTCGCCGAGGCGGAGCTCAATCTGTCCTATACGAAGGTGAAGGCACCGATCAGCGGCATCACGGGCCGCGCGGTGCGCTCCGAGGGCAGCCTCGTCACCGCCAACACCGAATCGAGCCTGCTCACGACGCTCTCGCAGGTGAACCCGATCTGGGTGCGCTTTTCGCTCGCCGAGCCCGATTACGACCTGATACGCAGCGCCCGGAAGCGCGCGCAGGTGAGGCTGCTCAATCACGACGGCACCCTCGCTGCGGAGAACGGCCGGCTCAACTTCGCGGGCTCGACCGTGGATCCGAAGATGGGCACCGTGCAATTGCGCGCGGAGTTTTCGAATCCGAACCTCAGATGGCTGCCCGGGCAGTTCATCAAAGTGCAGATCCAGGGCGGCGAGCAGGACGCTTTTCTCGTGCCGCAGGCGGCGGTCATGCAAAGCGAGCAGGGACGCAGCGTTTGGGTCGTCGGGCCCGACAACGCAGCGACGATGCGGCCGATCGATACTGCAAACTGGCTGGGTGAGAACTGGATCGTAGTCGGCGGCCTCAGCGCCGGCGATGCCGTTATCGTGGACAATCTCATGAAAATCCGGCCGGGTGCGAAAGTGCAGCCGCATCCGCCTCAGCAAGCGCCGGGCGCCGCGCCTCAGCAGCCTGCCGCGAGCGCGCCTGGGAGCGCGCCGCCTGCGGACAAGAAGGCCGCCGCTCCCTCCGGCACGGCGCGTTGATCAAGGACGGCAATGGGTAACTTCTCGCGTTTCTTCATCGAGCGCCCCGTATTCGCGAGCGTGCTCGCGATCATCATCACGCTCGCCGGTCTGGTCGCATCGCAGGTTCTCCCGATCGCACAGTATCCGGAAATCGCGCCGCCGACGGTGACGATCAGCGCGACGTATCCCGGCGCGAGCGCCGAGACGCTGGCGAAGACCGTCGCGGCGCCCATCGAAGAGCAGCTCTCGGGCGTCGAGAACATGATTTACTTCAACTCGAGCGCGGCTGCGGACGGCTCGGTGACCATCACGGCCACGTTCCAGGTGGGCACGGACGTCGACAAGGCGACGTTCCAGCTGAACAATCGCGTCCAGCTCGCACTGCCCCGCCTGCCCGAAGAAGTGCGCCGCAACGGCGTGATCGTGCAGAAGCGCTCGAACGACATCCTGCTGGTGATCGGATTGAAGTCGGACAAGGGCACGCGCGACACGACGTTTCTGGCGAACTATGCGACGGTCAACCTGATGGACGAGATCAAGCGGATCTCGGGCGTCGGGGACGTCGTGCTGTTCGGCTCGGGCTATTCGATGCGCATCTGGCTGCAGCCGGACAAGATGGCCCAGCTCGGCGTGACGCCGACCGATATCGCAAATGCAATACGCGCGCAGAACCAGCAGTACGCGGCCGGGAAGGTAGGCGCGGAGCCGGCGCCGAAAGGGCAGGCGCTCAACTACACGGTCATCGCGCAGGGGCGGCTCGTCACGCCCGAGCAGTTCGGAGAGATCGTCGTGCGCGCCAGCGGCCCGGCTGGCGTGCTGCGCGTGAAAGACGTGGCGCGGATCGAGCTCGGCGCGCAAAGCTACGATTCGTACGCGACGGTCGACGGCGTTCCCGCGATCGGCATGGCGGTTTTCCTGCAGACCGGCGCGAACGCGCTGAATGTCGCCGCCGCGGTGAAAGGCCGCATGGCGGAGATGCAGCGCGCGTTCCCGTCGGACGTCGCCTACCTCATTCCTTTCGACACGACGCGTGTGGTGGAGGCCTCCATCACGGAGGTGACGAAGACGATAGGCGAGGCTGCGGTGCTGGTCGTGCTCGTCGTGTTCCTGTTCCTGCAGCACTGGCGCGCGACGCTGATTCCGATGCTGGCGGTTCCGGTGTCGCTCATCGGCACCTTCGCCGGCCTTTATGCGCTGGGGTTCTCCATCAACACGCTGACGCTCTTCGCCATGGTGCTCGCGATCGGCATCGTGGTGGACGACGCCATCGTCGTGCTCGAGAACGTCGAGCGGCTGATGCGCGAAGAGAAGATGAGCGCGAAGCAGGCGTCGATCAACGCGATGTTCGAGGTGTCCGGCGCGGTGCTCGCCATCGTCATCGTGTTGTGCGCCGTGTTCATCCCCGTCGCCTTCCTGGGCGGGATAGCGGGGCAGCTCTACAAGCAGTTCGCGGTGACGGTCGCGATCGCGGTCGTCATCTCCGGCGTCACCGCGCTCACGCTGACGCCGGCGCTGTGCGCGCTGTTGCTCAAGCCGGGCGATCACGAGTCGCGTCTGTTCCGGCCGTTCAACGTGGGCTTCGCCAAATTGACCTCGACGTTCCTGTGGTTGGTCGATGCCGCGCTCAAGCGCCGTCTGATGTCGGCCCTCGCCTTCGTCGGCGTGCTGGGGCTGGTCGCGTTCCTCTTCCTGCGCGTGCCCACGAGCTTCGTGCCGCCCGAGGACCAGGGCTATATCATCAGCGCGATCATGCTGCCGGACGGCGCCACGCTGCAGCGCACCGGGCAGACCGGCGCGCAGTTCCAGCAGCGGCTGCAGAAGGATCCGGCGATAGACCACATTTTCGTCGTGCCCGGCCGCGACATCATCGGCGGCGGCAACAAGCCCAACGCGGGCACGAGCTTCATGCTGCTCAAGGACTGGGACGAGCGCGAGAAGACCGCTCCTCAGCTCGCCGCCGAGGTGTCGCGGATGGGCTTCACGTTCGCGGACGGCATCGTGATTGCGTTCAACCCGCCCGCGATCAGGGGGCTGGGGACCGCGGGCGGCTTCGAGGTGTACGTGCAGGCGCGCACCGACCCCGATCCGCGGCGCCTGGCTGAAGTGATCCAGTCGTTCACTGCGGCATTGACCAAACACCCGGACCTGCAGGGCATCAATACGTTCTATCGGCCGACCGTGCCGCAAGTCCGCGTCGAGGTGAACCGCGAGCAGGCCATGGCGCTCGGCGTGCCGGTGTCCGACGTCTTCGACGCGCTCCAGAGCACGATGGGGCAGCTCTACGTCAACGACTTCAACATGTCCGGACGGACTTACCGCGTGCAGGTGCAGTCCGATGCGCCGTATCGCGCGCAGCCCGACGATCTCGGCAGGGTATACGTGAGATCGAGCACCAGCGGCGAGATGCTCCCGCTGAAGGCGCTGATCCGCATGACGAGCATCACCGGTCCCGAGCAGATCGAGCGCTACAACGGCTTCATTTCCGCGAAGGTGCTGGGCAACGGCAAGCCCGGAGTGAGCTCCGGTCAGGCCATCGCGGCCGTCGAGCAGGTCGCGAGAGACACGCTGCCGCCCGGTTACACGATTGCCTGGACCGGGCAGGCGTTCCAGGAGAAGGGCACCGGCAGCGCCTCGCTCTTCGCGTTCGGCTTTGCCATCGTCATGGTGTACCTGATTCTTGCCGCACTCTACGAGCGCTGGCGCCTGCCGGCCGCGGTCGTGCTCGCGGTGCCGTTCGCGATCGCGGGCGCTCTCATGTTCGTCTGGCTGCGCGGCATGGAGAACGACATCTACTTCCAGATCGGTCTCGTCGTGCTGATCGGCCTGGCAGCCAAGAACGCCATCCTGATCGTCGAATTCGCGCAACAGGGGCTGCTCGCCGGCATGCGGCCGGCCGACGCGGCGATCCAGGCGGCGCGGCTGCGCTTCCGCCCGATCGTCATGACATCGCTCGCGTTCGTGCTCGGCGTGCTGCCGCTCGCGGTCGCGTCCGGCGCAGGCGCCGCCGCCCGGCGCTCCATGGGCACGGGCGTGGTAGGCGGCATGTTGTTCGCCACCTTCATTGCGATTATTTTCGTTCCGCTCTTCTTCGTGCTCTTCGCGCGCCGGCAGAAGATGGGCGAGAAGG